>Ga0206682_10001725_pt1 | contig 21102 bp, 16 predicted proteins | sample M240m12015metaG_FD_155444 | JGI IMG/M metagenome (GOLD analysis project Ga0206682, IMG submission 155444) | Ammonia-oxidizing marine archaeal communities from Monterey Bay, California, United States - M2 40m 12015 | ecosystem: Environmental > Aquatic > Marine > Intertidal zone | place: USA...
AAGAGCCCCAGTAGCCTCGAGCACCCAAATCTGTCCAGCGCCATTGCCCGCCTCGTAATTCGTAGGCAAATGGTTTTCTAAAATCAGAACTTATCCAGGCTTTGTGCTTTATAGATGCTGGATTAATACGGTACCTGCCCCAAACTCTAGCATCATAAAAGTCATATTCTTTTGGGCGGCCTTCGAGTTCGTACCCAAAAGCTAAAAAGCTTCTCGTTAAGGCGAAATATTTGTATTCCAAATGTATGCGCTCAAAACGTCGCGGTTCAAACAATTGGCGGTATTGCAATCTAATGCGGTTTTGTCGACGGAGTAAATTTTTGTTAGGCATCTGAATTTGATGGCTGAAGGAAAAATCTTGATGGATCTTATTCCCTCGGCGTTGAAAACCTAGATCATTCGGGTCGAAATTCGGGGTGACCGCATCCAATTCGTGCTCCCAGCGCCAAGCGCCCAGTTGTTTTCCCATTTCCCAGCCACCAGCGAAACCGGAGTAGGGATTCTCCAAATCGTAGACGCTGCTTTGTGCGGCAGTGGCATTTAAAAAATGGCTGTTATTTAATAAGTTGAGATTTGTTGTTACTGCAGAAACACGTGCATCTCGGGAAGGCCCAGTAGCGTTAGAGCGAAGCACGTAGCTGTTTATGAACCCAACGGAGTTATTGGTACCAATGCGTTGGTCCACAGCGAAGACATTATAATTGGTCATCGGCTCTGTAAGTACCTCGACCGCGGCGCCGGTTGAATCTTTACCATAAGCATAATTATTTGCGGTCAGGGCATTAAGCATCCCGATACTGAGATTCTTATCTGTAGTTCCGGAGACCTTTGATGCATTTAACATTCGAGTAAAACTCTGCGTCGTATTCTCGAGATCGTCCAGATTAGCATTGGTGAAGTTTTTAGGATTTCCGCCAATTCTTCTGCTGTAGAAAAGTCCCGCTTTATTGAAGAGGTTGACACCCTCAGTGAAAAATTGACGGTTTTCATCGAACCGTTGTTCAAAAGCTCCAAAGTTCACAAATTGTTCATCATAAGCCACTTGTGAGAAGTCAGGGAGCAGCGTCATATCGAGCGTGAAACTCTTGTTGAGTCCAATCTTAATGTCGGCTCCTGCCGCTCCTGTACTGCTCGTGTTATTTGCGCTATTACGCAAAACTGAACCCGTAAGGTTGGGTCTCAAGCTGATGCGTTTGGGCGGGTTCAGTACCCGGATACCCTCTAACACTCCGCTTTGAAGGGATTCGTTGTCAAAATTTCTATCGATCGGGTTCCAACTGTATAGGGTACGTGTACTACGAATGGATCTTTTAATATTAAAACCCCAACGCTTCGGATCTTCACCGTCTTTCGTCTGTGGCATTCGCAATACTCTGTAAGGAATGAAAATTTCGGCATTCCAGGCATGTTCTGTTTTCACAACGGCACTGTACCAAACCGCATTCCAGCTTCCATCTTCATCTTCGTCATTTGTCGCACGAGAATCGCCTTGAACACCGGCGGCACTGAGATAGAAATTGAAATCATTCGATCCGTCGTTGAATGGATTGATAATGATTTGAGCCCAGTCCGTATTAGCATTGACTCGGTCCCTCGGGGTCAATTGGCTCAATATAGGCGCAGTATCGTCGGCAAACTTAAAGGCAATATATAGACCTTTCTCAGTGTAGAATAAACGGACATCGTCGGTAATACCATCGGGTGTTGCAGACGGCTCAGGGAAGTAACATTCTAAAGGAGCCAATTGCGCCGCTGTATCCCATTGCGGTTCAGATAAAGCACCATCAATGTGCATACCTTCATCGGGTAATTCTGGGACAAATGCTGATTTCGGCAAATTCTGGGCACTGAGACCAAAAAACAGGAATGCCAATAGGAGTATTAGGTAGGTTTTGGGCATGCGCAAATATCGGTAATCGTTTGGATATATTGATTTAACAACTTTAGCAGTTAAAAAGGTTCATCGTTCAAAGGTTGTGCCCTAAATTTGTAGACAAATCAAGGAATACTATGAACCTCCACGAATATCAAGGAAAAGAAATTTTAGCCGGTTACGGCGTGCGTATTCAACGCGGAAAAGTAGCTCAAACGCCAGCAGAGGCTGTTGAAGTAGCGAAACAACTCACTGAAGAAACCGGTACCTCTTGGTACGTAGTTAAGGCACAAGTTCACGCTGGTGGTCGCGGAAAAGGCGGTGGGGTGAAGCTTGCTAAAGGCATTGATAAGGTAGAAGAAGTAGCTGCTAGTATTGTAGGGATGCAATTGGTTACCCCTCAAACTTCGGCAGAAGGAAAGAAAGTACATCAAGTATTAGTTGCTGAAGATGTGTATTATCCTGGCGAGAGTGAAACTTCAGAATTCTATATGTCGGTCTTACTTAACCGTTCTACTGGACGCAATATGATCATGTATTCCACAGAGGGTGGTATGGACATTGAGACTGTGGCAGAGGAGACACCGCATTTAATTTTCACTGAAGAGATTGACCCTAAAGTAGGTTTGACCGGGTTCCAAGCGCGTAAGATTGCCTTCAATTTAGGTTTAAGTGGTGCTGCATTTAAAGACATGACAAAATTCGTTTCAGCACTTTACCGTGCTTACGAGGGCGCAGATGCTTCTTTATTTGAAATCAATCCAGTTTTAAAGACTTCAGACGATAAAATCTTAGCTGTAGATGCAAAGGTAACTATCGATGATAACGCATTATACCGTCACAAGGATATCGCAGAAATGCGCGACACGCGTGAAGAAGAAGCTATAGAAGTCGAGGCCGGCGAAGCAGGTCTAAACTTTGTAAAGCTTGACGGTAATGTTGGTTGTATGGTCAATGGCGCAGGCCTTGCGATGGCTACCATGGACATTATTAAAATGGCAGGTGGTAATCCTGCAAATTTCTTGGATGTAGGTGGAACCGCTGATGCAGCTCGTGTAGAGCAAGCGTTCCGTATTATCCTTCGCGATAAAAATGTAAAAGCAATTTTAGTTAACATCTTTGGTGGTATCGTTCGTTGTGATCGTGTTGCTCAAGGTGTCGTTGATGCCTACAAAAACATGGGTAATATCAACGTGCCCATCATTGTTCGTCTCCAAGGAACGAATGCTGTCGAAGCAAAAAAATTAATTGATGAGAGTGGACTCGAAGTACACAGTGCGATTGCTTTGCAAGAGGCAGCGGACTTAGTGCAAGAATTGGTCTAATCCTCGAAGATTCCATTTAAATTAGCCCTGAGCCAAAAGCTCAGGGTTTTTTTATGTCTACTGATATACTTTTAGAGTGGAGCGCGACGCTTCTAGGATTGCTGTTCATATTTGGCTTAATCGAACGAAAGGTTTGGGCATGGCCCTTAGGGACGCTTTCCTCTGCACTTTCTGTAGCATTGTTCCTTCGTGCTGGCCTGTATGCAGAAAGTGGTCTTTATTCTGTGTACGTTCTTATGGGCTTTTATGGTTGGAACCAATGGTATACTGAATCTTCCAGTGAGCGCATTGCTTTGGTTTCACTTCCTGTAAAATTTCAATACCTGGCTTTGCTTGGTATTCCTGCCGCGCTCGGATTAGGATACGCTCTAAATACGTTGCCTGGTGTATCCTTTGCCTATTTTGACGCTTTTACCACTGTCTTTGGGTTGTGGGCGACTTGGCAGGAAGCTAAAAGAATTCGTACGGCCTTTCATTACTGGATTCCTTTAAATATCGCATCTGTATTTCTTTACGGTGCGAAAGGACTTTGGGTGTATGCAGCCCTCATGATGATATATTCTGCAATGAGTGTAGTTGGATTTATACGATGGCGTAAATAATTCAGTTATTTTAGTGGCCAATTCGTAACTACACTAAGACATGAACGCACAAGAATATATTGACCTCGTAAAAACAACGCTCGACGCTCTAGATCCAACTCGCTTGGACCAATTAGTTGATGCGTTTCATACAACCTATCAAAAGGGAGGGAACATTTATACCATGGGAAATGGTGGATCTGGTGCTTCTGCCTCTCATGCCGCTGGTGATTTCTTAAAGGGTGCCAGTTATGGATTGGAAAAACGATTCAAGATGATCTGTTTAAACGACAACCTTCCCTCAATGATGGCTATTGCCAATGATATCGGCTGGGATAGTATTTTCATAGAGCCTCTGAAAAATTTCTTACAACCGCACGACCTAGTCATTGGTATTAGTGGATCTGGCAACAGTAAAAACGTAGTAGCGGCAATGGAATATGCGAATGAACAGGGTGCTACGACAGTGGCTTTAAGTGGCTTTAACGGGGGCAAGATTGCGCAAATCGCAACCATCAATGTACACGCACCCGTCATGGATATGGAAGTTACTGAAGATGTACACATGGTTATTTTCAATATTGTGAAAAAGCAAATGATGGCCCGTTTAATGGGCGAAAATCCATCAATGGGATCTACGTACGATCAAAGAATAGGTTAAATGAAGCGTTTCGCGCTGATAGGAGCAGCAGGATATATCGCTCCAAGGCATCTAAAAGCAATAAAAGATGTAGGAGGGGAGTTGGTTGCAGCCTTCGATCCCAGTGATAGTGTGGGGCATTTAGATTCCTATTTCCCTTCGGCTGCATTTTTTACAGAATTCGAGAGATTCGACAGGCATTTAAATAAGCTTTCGGAACGCGGACAGGGAGTAGATTATATCAGTATTTGTTCTCCAAATTATCTTCATGACAGTCATATTCGTTATGCACTCCGCATGAATGCGCACTGCATTTGCGAAAAGCCATTGACGCTAAGGCCATGGAATATAAACGGTTTAAGTTCAGTTAGTCAAAGTACTGATAAAAAGGTATTTACAATACTTCAATTGCGCTTGCATGAACGCGTGATTGCGCTAAAGAAAGAAGTGGAAGACCAATTAAAATCGGACCCTAATCACATTTTTGATGTGGAGCTGACCTATATCACATCACGTGGAAATTGGTACTATGCTTCTTGGAAAGGTGATGACGAAAAAAGTGGTGGAATTGCTACAAACATCGGGGTACATTTCTTTGATATGTTGCATTGGATTTTTGGTCCAGTACAGCATCAAAAAGTTCATGTCCGTTCGCACGATCGAGCTTCAGGAGTCTTGTCTTTTAAGAATGCAAATGTGCGCTGGTTTTTGAGCATTAATGCGGCAACATTACCTGAAACGGTTGTACAAAATGAGGGTAGAATTCACCGTAGTTTACGTTTCGATCAATGGTCATTCGATTTTACTGAAGGATTTACAGAATTACATTCCCGTTCTTACGCGCACATTTTGAACGATGAAGGCTTTTCAGAGCGTGACGCGCATGCTGCGATTGATATCGTTCATAGTATGCGTGAATCACAGATCAGCCCGTTAGATTCCGAGGCCCATCCGTTGGCTTCTTTACCCCAAGATTCGCACCCTTTTTACCCCACAAGAGAATCGTAATCTACTCTTTATTAACGTTGTAAGAAGTAGTCAATAGTTATTCACACTTCTTTAGGAAGGCGTATAGTTTTGTTAGCTTTGAGAGTACCTCATTAGGACTCTACACCTCTATGTTTTTAATATTTGATACTGAAACTACAGGTTTTCCAAAGAATTGGAATGCCCCCATTACGGACCTTGATAATTGGCCCCGTGTGGTTCAATTGGCATGGCAAATCCACGATGAGAACGGTGTGTTGGTTGAAGTTCAGGATCATATTATTTATCCAGACGGTTTTGATATACCGTTTAATGCAACTAAAGTGCACGGTATTTCTACCGAACGTGCAAAGAGCGAGGGAAAACCACTCGGGGATGTTTTAACGATTTTTGAAACGGCCCTTGAAAAGTGCGAATACCTTGTGGGGCACAATGTCAATTTTGATCTTAATGTAACCGGTTGTGAATACTACAGAATCAAGGGTGTCAATCCGTTGGATTCGAAAAAATCTTTAGACTCATGTACGGAAACGACTGCCAAATTATGCGAATTACCAGGTGGTCGAGGAGGTAGGTTTAAACTACCAAAACTTGAAGAACTTCACGTTCATTTGTTTGGAGAAGGAATCGCAGAGGCACATAATGCAGCCTTCGACGTTGAGGCAACGGCACGTGTTTTTCTAGAGTTACTGCGTTTAAAGGTCATTACACCGGAGGCTATAGGTAAGCCTACGGACTTTCTCGATGGATTCTATGCCGCAAATACAGCGCCTGTTAAGGCAATAGGTTTGGCTGTCGACGAAGCACGAAAAAAGAGGGCTCAAGGGTTGGGAGAAGATGAATCGTCTGAAGTTACCACTACTTCAAACCTTCATGCTGCTGATGTTGATTTTGCACACTTACACAACCACAGTCAATTTTCTATTCTACAAGCAACGACTGTTGTTAGTGAATTAGTAAGGGCGGCCGTGGAGAATGGGCATGCAGGAGTTGCATTGACAGATTTAGGTAACATTATGGGGGCCTTCCACTTCAATCGAGCGGTAATGGGTGTTCCAGGTAACCGAGAGGCCTATGAGCATAATCAAAAAGTAAAAAGTGGAGCATCGAACGAGCCACTTCAAGAATATCCGTTTGTTGGTGTTATAGGTTGTGAATTCTTCGTTTGTGAAGACAGGCTCGATCGCAGTAAAAAGGACGATGGTTATCAAATCGTAATTCTAGCCAAAACCAAAAAAGGGTACCACAACCTTGCAAAGCTCAGTAGTGAAGGTATGTTGAATGGCTTCTACTATGTCCCGCGAATTGATAAGGCATTCCTTCTTGAAAACAAAGAAGATTTGATTGTTTTAAGCGGAGGTTTACGCGGGGAAATACAGCATCTCTACTTGAATGTAGGAGAGGCGCAGGCTCGAGAGGCTCTGGAATGGTGGCGTGATCAATTCGGCGATGATTTCTACCTAGAATTGAACCGTCACGGCCTTGATGAAGAGGACCACGTCAATCTACAACTACTTAAATACGCCAAAGAATACGGCATCAAATACATTGCAGCTAATAATACGTTCTATTTAACCCAGGAAAATGCTGAGGCACACGATATCCTTCTCTGTGTAAAGGAGGGCGCACAAAAGAGTACCCCAATAGGTCGTGGTCGAGGCTTCCGTTACGGATTCCCTAATCAAGAGTTTTATTTCAAGAGTAAGGAGGAAATGGTTGAGCTGTTTTCCGACTTGCCTGAAGCACTGAATACAACAAAAGAAATCTTAGATAAAATTGAGTTGTATCCTCTTGAGCGTGATGTATTGCTGCCTGAATTTGATATTCCTGAGCCATTCCAAGATCCTCAAGACAAGATTGATGGGGGACAACGTGGCGAAAATGCGTACCTACGACATTTGACTTACGAAGGTGCGAAAACACGCTATGTAGACTTATCAACGGAAATTAGCGAACGTCTAGACTTTGAGCTTGAGACCATCGCACGAACGGGTTATCCTGGGTATTTCTTGATCGTACAAGACTTTTGTGAAGCCGCCCGTCAAATGGGAGTTAGTGTGGGCCCGGGGCGCGGTTCTGCAGCCGGCTCTGCAGTAGCGTATTGTACGGGAATTACAAATGTTGACCCTATTAAATATGACCTGCTTTTCGAGCGTTTTTTGAATCCGGAGCGTGTATCACTACCCGATATTGATATCGACTTTGACGACGAAGGTCGTGATAAGGTCATTCAGTATGTTATTGATAAATATGGGTCATCTCAGGTGGCACAGATCATCACATACGGTACCATGGCAGCGAAGAGTTCAATACGCGATGCTGGAAGGGTGCTAGAATTGCCTTTACCGGATACCGATCGTATTGCAAAGCTAATTCCAGACATGACAAAGCTTAAAAAGCTCTGGGAATTAGATGATAAGCAACTTCGAAGCAAATTTGGATCTGAAGAGGCAGGTATGGTTCGACAGTTAAAATCACTTTCCGAAGGCGAATCCCTTGAGGCAACGACTATCAACCAAGCGCGCGTTTTGGAAGGTTCAGTTCGAAATACGGGAATTCACGCATGTGGAGTAATCATTACCCCTAGCGACATCAGAGAATTAGTCCCCGTGGCTCGTGCGAAGGATTCAGAAATGTGGTGCACCCAATTCGATAACTCCGTGGTGGAAGATGCGGGACTGCTTAAAATGGATTTTTTAGGCCTTCGTACACTAACCATTATCAAGGAGGCATGCCGTCTGGTTAAACAACGTCACGATGTAGATTTAGACCCGGATAGTTTTCCACTTGAGGACACGAAAACCTACGAATTATTTCAAAGAGGCGAAACTGTGGGAATCTTCCAGTACGAAAGTGCCGGAATGCAGAAATACCTCAAAGAACTGAAGCCTACAGAGTTCGCAGATCTCATTGCAATGAATGCCTTATATCGTCCAGGACCTCTGGAATATATACCTGAATTCATCGAACGAAAACACGGCCGTAAGGAAATCGTTTACGATTTAGCTGCTATGGAGGGTAAGCTAAAAGAAACCTATGGGATAACCGTCTATCAGGAGCAAGTAATGTTGTTATCGCAGGAGTTGGCTGGTTTTTCAAAAGGTCAGGCCGATATGCTTCGTAAGGGTATGGGTAAGAAACAAAAACACATCATTGATAAGCTTAAGCCAATGTTCTTAGACGGCGGTGAAGAACGTGGTCACGATAGGGACGTACTTGAGAAGGTTTGGAAGGATTGGGAGGCATTCGCTTCGTATGCATTTAATAAATCACATTCCACCTGTTATGCTTGGGTAGCCTTTCAAACGGCTTACCTTAAAGCTCATTATCCCGCCGAATTTATGGCATCCGTATTATCAAATAATATGTCGGATTTAAAGACGGTCACTTTCTTTATGGAAGAATGTCGCCGCATTGGTGTTCAGGTATTGGGTCCCTCTGTTAATGAGAGTTTATTGCGTTTTTCTGTTAACCCAAAAGGCTCAGTTCGATTCGGAATGGGCGGTATGAAAGGTGTAGGTGAAAATGCGGTGCGAGAAATTATCGTTCAACGCGAAGATGGTGGCCAGTTCAAAAACCTATTCGATTTATTAGAGCGCATAGATCTCCGCCAAGCCAATAGAAAAACTATCGAATGCCTCATTCTTGGTGGCGCTATGGATGATTTCGACGGCACCCACCGTGCAATGTATTTCTCAGAAGAAGAGGGTGGACGCAGTTTTGTAGAAAAAGCAATCAAATACGTTCAAGGCAAGAAAAACGATGCGGAAAGTGCACAAGCTTCACTTTTTGGCGAAGGATCCGGGGAAGAACTTCCACCTCCCACTATGCCGGACGTGCCTGAATGGCCATCGATCATTGCTCTGAAGAAGGAAAAGGAGATTAACGGGATGTACCTTAGTTCTCATCCCCTAGACGATTTTAGAACAGAGATTAAGTATTTCTGTAACGCCTCTTTGAGTCGTTTGAATAATGTCGAAAGTATATTAGGCCGAGATGTAACCGTTGCGGGAATTGTAACCGATGCGCAACATCGTATTTCAAAAATGGGAAAAGGTTGGGGGATATTCCGACTCGAAGATTTTCATGGAGATTATGAATTCAAGCTTTTTGGAGAAGATTATCTTAAGTTCCGGCACTTCTTCGATAACGAGCAATTACTCTATATAAGAGCACGCGGTAGAAAGTTTAATCAACGCCAGGGTGAAGGTTTTATAGAACGTTTGAGCGTTGATGTTGCAGAGGTACGTTTACTTTCGGAAGTGTTAGAGGAAAGCAGTAAGAGTCTAGAAATTAAACTGGACTTACAACAACTAACTACGCCATTGGTTGATGAATTGCATGAGCTTTTAGCGCTGTATCCTGGAAAAAAACGCGTAAAGCTGCATGTGATAGATTTAGAAGAAAAACTAGATATAAAACTGCCTGTTAAAGAATTCAAAATCACGATTACTAAGGACCTATTGCAGGTACTGGAACAGCACGATAAACTGCAACCAAAGGTTATGAATTAGATGAAAAAGTGGGTTGGATTTATCATGCTGGTGTTTACCACACCTCTTTTAGCCCAGGTGAACTGTATAACTACACCGGACCAATTGGGGCCTTATTTCATTAAAAATGCACCGATCATTACTAATGATACCCTTGCTCCAGGGGTTAAAGAAACGGCAAGAGCTTTACAGCTTACGTTCTATGTTTCATCAGATTGTGATACTGTAGATTTAGATACCCTTGCGAGCACATATATGGTTGAGCTGTGGCATGCAAATGCACTTGGCGATTATAGCAATGTCGATGGCAATCCAAACGACTTCGCCTACAGGGGCAGGTTAGCACTCTCTGGAAAGTCTACACTGTTTCATACTGAATTACCAGGCATTTATCCTTATCGACCTTCGCACATTCACCTAAAAAGTTATTTAACAGATTCTTGGTTTACAGATACATTGGTGACACAAGTCTATTTTGAAGGCGATTCACTTATCCCCTTTGATGTTGCTAATTCGTTTCCAGAACGTTGGATACGTCTAGACACTACGGCAAAAGGATTCACTGGTGGTTTTGCTTTTGGACTTGCGCTAAACTTAAGTATGAAGGAGCAGGAGGGTAGACTTTGGACGTGTTTCCCAAATCCTGCAAAGAATACGATCACGCTAAAGACTTCAGGTCCTGTTCGTACTATTCAAGTTATTAATACGGGCGGTAGCGTCTACTTTGAGGGCGATTTAGATGATGGTGGGACCATCGATATTTCAGATTGGCCTAGAGGTAGTTATATCGTTCGTAAAGACGGTACAGCCCAGCTTGTGCTGGTTCAGTAAGGTTTTTAACAGAAAAGGTCATTTCGTGTGGATAACATCAATGACCTCATAGGTGTAGCCTATAGGTTACAAGACTAAATTGGTCCTACTTTTGAATTAAGAAAACGAAATACATTTTTATGGCACTCGAAATAACAGAGGCAAACTTTGAAGAAGTTGTAATGAAATCAGATAAGCCTGTATTGGTTGACTTCTGGGCGGAATGGTGTGGCCCTTGCCGCATGGTTGGACCAGTAGTTGACGAATTGGCCGGTGATTATGAAGGCAAGGCGGTAGTAGGTAAATTAAACGTAGATACAGACGGTGCAGTTGCGCAACAGTTCGGTGTACGTAACATCCCAACGCTATTGGTTTTCAAAAACGGTGAGATCGTAGATAAGCAAGTGGGAGCAACAAGCAAACAAGTACTTGCATCAAAGCTTGATGGCGCAATGTAAGCTACCGCAAAGCAAAATTTCAAAAGCCCCCAATCCGAGAGGATTGGGGGCTTTTTTTGTTTGCAACTTTAAGTTCTCGACAAAAATTGACTTTCAAGATTTTACGATCCAATTTGAATAGAAACCTCAAATATCGCATGCTATGAAAGCAATACTACTACGTTCTTTTTGTTGGATCATTTGTATCCATTTTCCTTTTAAGGCTAGTGCTCAGTTACAAGATTCGTTGGATTGGATCTATGAAAAACTACCCGCTCAAATATTCCCAACTGGATTACTACATGATGTTAGTTCAGTGCATTTGTTTACGCACGAAACCCCTCTAGACCCTCATTTTCACAACGGAGAAATTCCGGTCAAAGATGCAAACATCGAGCGGTTACAATATGTATATATGGATCTGTTTCATAGTCAGTTGTATGACTCTACCCATGTTTTACAAACACAGAATGCACTACGCCTTTTACCTTGGGACAGTTTGCAATTGGAAGGAAAATATAAGGATAAGGTAGATGTCCCGCTTATGTTACTTTGGGCAACTTTTAATACGCTTGATTCAAACTCTTTAGCTAAAGGTTATTTAGATTTTCATAACGGGCAATTCGATTTAGTAGACGAATACATTTTCGTTGACGATCAAGGGCAATATCCTGTTTATCAAGGCGACCCCATAAAACTTGCGCAGCAGGCGGTTTTGCAAGACACAACTTTTATTGGTTCCGTCCTGCATTCATCTGTCTACAGCGAATCAAACTCAGTTCTAGTGACCTTTAATCTTGACGAAGGTGAGGTATATCAGAATATCGGCGGCATAGATAGTTTATCCATGGACTTTGCCGATGGTAACGGTTTTCGAAAAATCAATACAAATCAAGTAATTTCCATTTCTTATCAATGTGCCACTTCCAACGTGGAAAACTTGGTTAAACAACTCCGGATACGCGGTTATAAAAATGGAAAGATTGCTGAGAGTAGGCTTAAAATCAACATCGTTTTTAATGTTCCTGTAGCTCACAGGGAACTTTTAACAAATCAATTGCCATCTCCAACATGTTTGCCAACTGCAGATCCCTCAGAAGGTGCATTGATAACAGTTAAATATGCCAATCCGGGCGCGGGACTTCAAAAACCAGTTTTAATTATAGAAGGCTTCGAATCCTCTATTCAGCCCTATGGTAATCTTACATATAAAAGTATCAGCAGCGGTTACGTATTTAATGAAAATGGTGAGCAAATCTTTCAACACATACATCCTCTAAGTTGGTTGTATGACTCCCTTACAATTGCAGGGTTTGATATTGTGCATTTGGATTTCAGAGATGCAAAATTATCACTTCAAGAGAATGAAATCAATCTCTTGAGGACGATACAATGGATAAACGATGAGAATCCATCTGCTGAGATTACACTGATTGGTGCATCTATGGGAGGGCTCATCGCGAAAATGGCCATAAACGATCTTACCAAAGCTGGCTGTTGTTACCCAATCGTCGGTTATGGCTCCTTTGATGTCCCGCATCGCGGTGCATTTATCCCCATAGGGCTCCAAGCGGCCAGTAAATATTACGCTGAATTATTGCCTTTTGTACCCATGGCAAGGAATCCTTGGACTCGTGTAGTGAATTCAGAGGCGGCACGCGGGCTGCTAGTAACGCACTTTGAACCATCTGCACGTAAGGTGCATGAAAAGCTCCTTAGGAAGGCTGGAACGCTACCCCTGGGCATGCGCACATTTGCCATAGCTAATGGCAGTGATATGGGAATACCGCGAAAATTGACGGACCCTTTAAGTCGATATTTTATGCACGGATTGACCTTAGAGACTTGCGTGAAACATGCTGTTGGCTATCATCCAGATACCATCACCTTTAATCTTGATGGCTATCGCGATTCACTTTTAGTATTTGGAATGGAGGCAGTTGCGCACAGTCATACTGACTCGTATTTATTTAAAGCAACCTCATTTCGACACTTGGTAACGGCACTTCAAATGAACTGGACTGCGAGATGTTCTGCCCGTAAAGTCCAACTCATCGCTGCAGTCGGTCCAATGATCCCTGGCTTATCAAAAGCATTCCTTTCCAAGGCAATAATTAGGCGGCAGGAACGGACCAATCACGGGTTATCGAAAATGAAGCAGCGATTGACAAAAGGTGCGTCTACAGTACTTCAGCATAAATTTCCTATAAATTATGCTGAAGTTCCAGGAGGCTTTACGGCATCCACAGATGCATTTGAAATACCGATACTCAGCAAAATCTATAGCCCGACGCATTGCTTTATTCCCTCGTTCAGCGCGTTAGATGTCGATGATAGCCTTGTAAATAAGCCTTTAAGACATTTACCAATCACCTCTTTTCACAGTTTTATCGCACCAGGAACAGCAAATGATAATCCTGGCCCCAATCAACCGCATATCGCTGTTGATTCTACAATAATCGCCTACGGACTAACACAACTTCGTTCCATTTATGATGATAAGTTAAAAGACAGTTTAAAAACGAATTATAACGTCGCTCAGGAACGCTCAGTTTTTGGTGCCGCGTCGAGCGATCTAGGGAAAGTGTTAGTCCCACAAAATATAACTTTGGGACTGGCTCGTAGTGGCTATAGCGGTGCTGCGAATTCAGCTACACTTGCTGCCCCAAGGCAGAAGGTGTTTTGTTTTGTGGGACAGGGCTGTACATCGGATACTTTGCATATTTATGGAAGTCTTCAAATAGGCGATGGGGCTGATCGGCTAGCTTCGTTACGGGTAAATAAATTCAGTGCTTTGGTTCTCCATAAAGGATCATCTCTAACCATCAATTCCGATAGCCGATTAGAAATTGAAGATGGCGCCGCATTAATTATAGAAAAAGGTGTGTCTATTATACTGGATAGTGGGGCTATGGTAATAGATGGTACGCTATTACTAGAATCAGAAGCAGAATTTCGGCCAAATGGACCAGGGCAATTTGTCTTTAGGGAAAATGCAGTTGTTTTAGCTGGAAAACAGACGATAGTTCATTTCGAGGATGCTAAGATTCGGATGGCATCAACGCTTGAAATTCCTTCACAATTGGATCTGTTTCTGTTGAATCAATGCGAATTAAGTCTTGAATCTCAGGCATCACTCCAATTGAACTGCAACGCTCAATTATGGAATTCGGAATTTGTTAAAACAGGTAAGAAACAAAATGGCTCTGTTATCGTGACAGATGGTACTGTAGATATTCAGCATTGCCAATTCCTTGGCGGTAGACCGGCTATTTCAATTCAGGATTCTGTTCACTGGGACATGTCTAATTCGACGGTAGCCAATGCATATTTGGGTTTGCGCGCAACAACGCCGCCACAACTGTTTTCAGCGAATTCGTTTACTGGAAACACTACGGGCGCGCACATAACGGGTGGTGATTACCTTATTGAACGATCCCTCTTTCATAATAATGATGTAGGGTTAACCCTTAGTGGTCCTAGCAAAAGTATTCAAATAGAGTCTTCTTATTTCTCTTCAAATAGAAGTGCTGGATTACAATCGATAGCATCGAAACTACATGTTTTGTGTAGTACTTTTTCTCATAATACCATAGGTATTAAGGCATCTAGAGGTCAGATAAAACTTGCGAAAAATGCTGGCAATACCTTTGAGAATAATACTGTTGGCGCGAGTTTTCAAAGTCTGGAAAAACTAGAATTACAGAATGGACACAATACTTTTAGTCAACAAGTAATGTTTGATTTGATAGGTAGTTTTGAACCCTCCGCAAGTATCAGCTACAACGGTTCGTATCATTACTTATACGCTGACAACACGAGTTTTTCTAAAGCCAACAGCAACGTTTTAACTCTTGGAAGAGATACCGTTTATTTATTGTTGGGATCAAGTCAGCCTCCAAGTGCATTGCTTTGTCCCGATAAAGGAGTTAAGAAATCAGAAGGTGTGAATTGGTCACGGTCGGATTCAATACCTGAGTTAGCAGTCTATCCAAACCCAGGAAATGAATGGGTCGAATTGGTATTTCCAGCGACGACCACTGCGGCAGAATTATCCGTATTTAGTCCTCAAGGGGAGCAAATTCTATTAGAATTTATACCTGTAGGAACACATCGAAAGAAATTGAGTATACCAGGAAGAGCAGGCTTGTATTTAATCCGATTGGTTGATGGAGAACGAATAGCACAATTGCGCTGGCTTAAGCTGAACTAGCTAATATTTTTTAACCTAATGGATTCGCCCTATTTTGCAGTATAATTCCAAGACAATGTCGAAGCCAATTCCAATGGTAGATTTACCTAAAATCCATGCGCCTTATCAAAGCGATTTGGATAAAGCTGTCCTCTCTGTAGTGCACAGTGGTGGATATATTGGAGGAACTGTCGTACAAGATTTTGAAGCAAGAGCTGCATCCTACTTAGGAGCACCTGTAGTCGGCGTTGGTAATGGTACAGACGCACTTCAAATAGCCCTTATGGCTCTTGATGTTGAGGCTGGAGATGAGGTGATTGTCCCGGCCTTTACCTATGCTGCAAGCGCAGAAGTTATAGGATTATTAGGGGCAGTAGCGGTCTGGTGCGATGTTAACGAATCAACTTTTACAATCGACCCAGAGTCAGTAAAATCTGTACTTTCCGATAAAACTGCCGCAATTATAGCAGTGCATCTTTATGGACAATGTGCAGACATCGAGGAATTAGAAAATATTGCTCCAGGCATTCCAATTGTAGAAGATACGGCTCAAGCATTCGGGGCTGTCTTTACTAATGGTAAATATGATGGTCGTAATGCGGGTACAGTAGGGGCCTTTGGTACATTTAGTTTCTTTCCAACGAAAAACCTTGGTGCACTCGGAGATGGAGGTGCAATTGCTAGTACGAATGTTTCGTTACTTGCAAAAGCAAAATCCATTGCCAGTCACGGACAACGTAAAAAATACCATCACGATCAATTAGGAGTGAATTCAAGATTAGATCCTATCCAGGCTGCAGCGCTCATGGTTAAATTGAATTATCTGCCGAAGGCATTAACTACCAAAATTAGAATTGCGGGACAGTATTTGAGTGCTTTTGAATCTTTGAATGGAGTTGTACTTCCTTTAAGGGCATCTTTTTCGAACCACACGTACCACCAATTTACGCTATGCGTTCCCAGCGGAAAACGTGACGGTTTTGCGTCATATATGAATGAACGCGGTTTTGCCACAATGATTTACTACCCCATACCACTGCACAAACAGAAGGCATACGCACATTTTGAGCCGAGAACTTCGTTATCAGTAAGCGAAAGTTTATCAAACTGCGTTATTAGTATTCCTGTGCACGAGGCGCTCGAACCCAGTGAAATTCTAGCCATACAGACTGCCGTAATAACCTACTTTTCTTAATTATGGGTGATTTTTTAGTACATGAAACAGCCGTTGTTGATACCGATGTTAAAATAGGCAAAGGCTGCAAGATTTGGCATTTTAGCCACATTATGTCACATTGTTCGCTGGGTGATAATTGTATACTCGGTCAAAATGTATTTCTAGGTGACTCGGTTAAAGTCGGTTCAGGAGTGAAAATTCAAAATAACGTTAGTGTGTACAGCGGCGTTGAGATTGAGAATGATGTTTTTTTGGGTCCTTCCATGGTTTTTACAAATGTCAATGCACCTCGCAGTTTCATTGAGCAAAAAAAATACGCTAAAACTCTAGTTAAAAAAGGTGCTTCTATCGGTGCCAATGCAACTATAGTATGTGGCAATACCATTGGAGCTTATGCATTTATTGGAGCAGGTTCTGTAGTCACTCATGAGGTGCCTGATTTTGCTTTTATTTACGGCGTACCGGCCAAGCAGCAGGGTTGGATCAGTAAGGCAGGTTCACGATTAAATTTTAATAACGGAACTACCGCAATCTGTGAGACGACAGGTGAGAAATACAGACTTAGCGATGGGGTAGTCGCTGCTATTTCTCAATAATATGAAGGTAATTACTATTGTTGGTGCGCGTCCCCAATTCATTAAAAGTGCTCCAGTAAGCAAAGCTCTACAATCAAATGGTTACCAGGAGTATGTGATCCACACAGGGCAGCATTACGACTCCGATATGAGTACCGTTTTCTTCGAAGAAATGGGTCTTCCAAAACCCTATGCCATTTTAAATTGTGGCAATCTTAAAAGAGATGAGATGCTCTCCAGTATGAAGGAGGCATTGAAACCTATATTCGATTCAATTCAGCCAGATATCGCACTTGTTTATGGTGATACGAATTCAACTTTAGCAGGAGCACGTATGGCACAGGAATGCAAGGTTCCGCTCGTTCACATTGAAGCAGGTCTGCGTTCTCACAATGATGAGATGCCCGAGGAACACAATAGAATAGAATCTGACCAAATTGCAAAATGGCTATTCACACCAACGCAGCAAGCCACAGAAAATTTGAAGGGTGAGGGTTTCAAAGGGCGCGTTATTGAACAAGTTGGAGATGTAATGTTGGATGCATTGCAAATGTTTCAGTCTAGCGCTGAACACACTGATAAAATGGGACCTATTTCATTTTTTCACAAGCCATTTGCATTGGCCACTATGCACCGCTTTGAAAACATAAGTCGACGGGAGCGACTTGCCTTTCTCGTAGATCAGCTAAATATATTTAACGATACTGTAATGCCCGTTTGGATGCCATTACATCCCGCGACTGCAGTTCGCTTGAAAGATTTTGGATTGAACTTATCTGTTCATACTGCACCCCCTGTAGGTTATCTTGAAATGCTTTGGGCACTCAAACAAACATCGTTGGTATTAACTGATAGTGGGGGACTTCAGAAGGAGGCGTATTACTCCGATAAGCCTTCAGTTACGCTCAGGGGTGAAACTGAATGGGTCGAATTGATTGAAATGGGTGCGAGTATACTTTATGATCCTTCTAAAAATGAACCCCTCGCGCCAATTGCACTAAACATGTTTTCAAGTTTTAAGCCTGGGACAAAAGCACCGTACGGTGATGGTAAGGCCTGTCAGAATATAATCAAAGCCTTAGGTTAATGTGTTCTTTATGAATTCTTGCAACTTAACAATGCAAGGCATATTTAGATTGTGTCCCATTGCATATTCGTAAAAATTATAATTAGGATTAGCGGCCAACAATTCAGACGTGGCTTGTGCCCATTCAAATGGAATGACCGGATCTTCTGTCCCATGCGACTGAAATACGGGCGTTTTAGATTCAAACGAAGAGAGCAAATCGTACCATTCGGGTAGGGCGTAACCGCTTAAGAAGACATATCCATCTGCTTTATGTCCACCGGTATATACTGCGGTTGAAAGTATAGCTCCTTGCGAAAATCCCCCTATAATCATTGGTCCATTAATTTGATTCGCTGCAGTCCATTCAGCGATAGCGTCTAACACAAGCGACTTGGCTGTGGCTACTTCTTCGCTGTTAATGATCTTAGCACCATTATTCCAATCAATGGGATACCAAGCATATCCGCCCATATCCATGACGATAGGAGCCTGAAAGCAAACGAGATTTAATCCTTGGAAGTAAGGGTGAAGACCGAAGAGATCTTCTTTATTGCTACCGTACCCATGCAATAAGACCAGGGTTGGAGAGGTAGCCGATTCGATGTGGTCGATGTATTCTAACATTAGTCGATAATGTCCCAAGTATGATCGGCCAATAATAAGACTTTATTCAAGAATTCATAGGGGCAGCTGCGCCATTCATGTGGAGCAATCATACTGAGGACGTTGCTGTCTTCATCTTTCTTGTAGAGGTAATATGTATGATTGATTTCCGGCTTGAAGCCCATGTGTGCGGAATAAATCTGTTCGCTAAGTGCTTTTCTCGCTTGAATTTTCCCGGCTTGTTGGGCCAATAACTCAATCTGTTGACGGATTTGATCGAGCTGCATGTCCGTCTGCATTTCCATCGCATTTACATCCAGACTCTTGTTTTTTAGCGTATCGACAGCTTGAAATGACGGTGCGGAAACAGAGGAGCCATATGGCAGTAAATTCGCATTTTCGGCGATTTTTTCGGGATCAATAGGATTAAATGTTCTCTTATTTTCTGGCATTTCTCAAAAATAAATGATTCCTTCTAAAGGATTTCCAATGGCTTCTGCAGTCCCATTTTTGTGCTTTAAACAAGCTATTAAGGCCATTAATGCATCCCATTGGTGCCAATTCTTAATGGAGTGATCTAACTGGACGTTATCCAGAAAGTCTACAAAATTTAACTCTTGGAGATAAGCGCCATCTTTTTTGTACCGCTTCATATCCAGTCCTAGGGTGCTGCAAACCATTTTAGGGTAGGTTTCAATGACTGATTCTATTTCTAATGCTTTCAGTTTTGCCGTCAATTGCATGGCGCGTGCGGTCAAGCCTCCTAAGAACATAGGACTCATTGCACCTGTAAGTCGGTCACACTCTCTGTAGTGGTAGTTATTGAATGAGTCTGGATCGATAAAGGCTCCAGGAATACTTAATGGGGCGTCTATAGCAACATATTTAGGCTTCAAATCATTTATCAAATCCAAAAGCCAAGCATCTGCATCTTTCCCTTTTGTACTCTGATAGACTTGTACTACACCAGTAGAGGAATAGCCTGCTGCCGCCGTAAAACCTGAGGTTTTACTTCCGTAATCTATGCCTAATGCAACTATTTCCACTTGCCGAACAGCTCTTCAGTTTTTTGAATACGATAATTAAATATTTCCTCTAGTTTGGGACGAACGATGATGGGATGGGCAATTTTACCCAATATGCCAAAAGGTACTTTGTAATTTACACGATCCAGCATTTCTACTCCGCCCTCGATCGCTTTAAAGTGGTGCTCATGATGCCATATACTGTATGGGCCTACCCGTTGCTCGTCAACAAAATAGTTTGGAGCTTCGACGTGAGTAATTTCTGTGGTCCAGTGCATTTTCATGCCTAAAAGTGGACTTACTTTATAGTGAATGAATAACCCTGGGTACATCTCATCTGGTGTTTCAGATAGAATGTTGAAACCCATATAATCCGGTGTAATAGCTGCTAAATTCTCTGGCGATTGGAAAAAATTCCATGCCTCTTCAACACTTATAGGCAAGCGTTGGGTGCGTTCTAGGGTATGCATTTGGCATTATTTTGAAACCTTAACACCTAAATTCCCTATAAGTTCAAGGCGTATCCTTAGATGCGTTTCATTTGTTGCTTGATGTACTTCGTTTGTTCCGCAAGGACATTTTTACTATCCAATCGCTTCACCTCTGTCAATAAAATTTGTGCTTCTTTCTTACGACGTTTCGTTAAGGCGATACCTGCCAGGTTGAGTTTAGCTAAAGCTTTGTCTTGATCCATACGCAAGCCTGTATTTAACGCTTTCTTTAAAAGCGTTTCGGCTTTACCCACTTTACGCTGGCTTTCAATCATTCCCATTAAAAGATAGTAATACGCCAATTGACTTTTGATCAGGCTTTTTTCCGGATTGCGAATACGGCCTAGCATTTTTTCTGCTTTAGCGACATCACTCTTACGCATGTACCAAAGCGAGATGAGTATACGTTCATTTCTGAAATAGGTCAATAAAACAAGGGCTGCTGGGAATAGTAAGGCAATGCCGTTGCCAATTTCGCCATCTGCGAATTGGAATACAGACCAAACTAAAATTGCGGCAGTTACGCCTAATCGAATTATCTTACTGACCATCTCTATAATTTTTGACACGACAAAGAAACGAAGAAATGGGCATAACTGATTGGATGACCTTAGATATAAGCGAGAAAAGAAAATTGTATGAAGAGCTATGCACTGGATTGACTACGCACAAGCAATCGTTGTTTAAGGCGAAGGTTGCGAATAGAACTCGACATTTTTCGCTTGGGCTTGAAGACATGATGAAGACACAGAATGCCTCAGCATTAATGAGAACGGCGGATGCTTTTGGAGTTCACCGTGTTGATATCTACGATAAAAACGAAC
>Ga0206682_10001726_pt1 | contig 21094 bp, 21 predicted proteins | sample M240m12015metaG_FD_155444 | JGI IMG/M metagenome (GOLD analysis project Ga0206682, IMG submission 155444) | Ammonia-oxidizing marine archaeal communities from Monterey Bay, California, United States - M2 40m 12015 | ecosystem: Environmental > Aquatic > Marine > Intertidal zone | place: USA...
ACGCGATGCCAAGCTGTAGCGTTTTAGGCGGCTCTCCTGAGCCTTGCTTAGCTGGTAGATTGGCTGCCCAGCGTAGCAGCATTTCTTAAATTTTTTTTTTGCACCACAGGGACATGGTTCATTTGGTTTTACTTTGATCATTGGACTTAGAAGCTTACTTTAAGTGCAAATGTTGATCAAACTTTTAGTTGTTGTTCTGCTCATCAGCAATACTTGCGGAAACGTTGTAAACGAATGTTCATGCACGGACATTTGTAAAGATAATGAAAAAGAGTTACTAGGTCAAGGGACTTGGAGGTTGTTACATGCTATTGTTGAGAACGTCAAGCGCACAGAAGAGAATGAGAAACTTTTCAAGTACTTTGTTACGAGTTTACAGTATTTGTACCCCTGTGCAGAGTGTAGGGTGCACCTTCAAGACACGACGTTTACCAATATGGAGATGACTCCATTTTGGTTGTGCTCTTTCCACAACGAGGTGAATCTGCGCTTGAACAAAGTACTTCATAATTGCACTAAATATTTGTAGGATGCCCAGTACATTTATCAAGTGGCTGCGCCGGCTGCCAGCAACGCGTCTTGGACGTTGGCAGACAAAAAAAACGAGTGATAGCACGAAGCGTGTGATTGACTTTGCCAACATGGACCATTGTGGTACCTGTGCGTGGACGAAGAAACGGTTTTATTGTGTCGGCGACGATGTTGTGCAACTAGATTTAAGTTTACGTAAAAGTATAAAATAAGTGTACAAATTAATAAAAAACATGAGTAAAATAATAAATTTTAATGATTTAGTAATTAATATTGATAAGTGTTGCGAAGCAATAGCAACACGAAATGGTATTACATTGCCTCCACTTGGTGGGTTTGTCAAAATTCCGAATGCAAACGGTAGACCGTGGTCGTTCGTGCCTGGGAAAGGTGAGTACAGAAAAAAAAACGGAGTGATGCAATGGCACTTGTACTAATAACTAAAGCGGTTACCACTTCGATGCTTGTAATTGGTTTGCCGGATCGGCATCGAGTTCATATTCATGTTGTTGTTTGGCATGCGCATCGTAAAGTTTTCTGACGCGTAGCCTTGCTGCTGCGGTGGTCGCAGGACATATTGTGGTATTTCAACGTCATTGGAGTAGAAGCCGCATTTTTTACCGCAGATGATACCAATATTGATTCCAATTAGGAGCCCAGAGGCAAAGACTACTATAAGTATTGGAATCAGCCACTCCTCAATAAACATTTAGAGTAGACAGCGAATAATTATATAGAACAAAAGAAGGATGTCAAAGTTAGGCGACATACAGAATATTTTAGTGGATTTAAAGAAAAATTCAAAAAAAACAAATAAAGAAGACCTTTTACACATAGTAGACGAGATTTTAGACTACGTCATTACCCTTGAGCGGGAAGTATTGCAATTGTTACAAAGTCGCGGAGATAAGGAACAAGGGCAACAAAATATAAGTTGGGAATCACTTCGCTTAGACAACAGTCCATTTAAAATAAATCCACTTAATAATGTTTGACGTTATTAATTTTATTGTGCTTTTAATGCTACTATTTGTTTGTGTGCTGTTGTGTTTCATTTTCTACGAGTTTGAGTATAAAAATCGCAACTACGTAAACCTTTAATATCTTTAAGAATAGCCTGGCTTCATAACACTCCAGGAGCAGCTTAATATATTTGCACGTCTTTTTATAATTTTTAGCAAGTACTTCGCCTTGTGTTTTGGTAGACGGAAATGAATCTTCCCCAAGGCTTCTATTAATTCATCTATACCACCGCGTGTAAGAGTAACTTCGTGCAATAACTCTTCCGAATCGTACTCGACCATTGTGAGCTGTTTTAAAATATTATCCCAACCTCCACTATCAGGTAAATCAATCAACAAGTCGCTGTACCACAACTCCTTCTCTTCCATTTCTATCTTTTTTCGCACTAAAAAACCTCGTAACACTTTCTGAATCCTTGTGGCAAAAAAGTTGCATCTTCTAATTTCCTTCATACGTTTGCGGTGCTCCTTCCTCTCTTCTTCTAACCTTTGAGCCACGGTCGCCTCCTCCATTTCCCTTTGCAACTGTTCTTGCCATGCCTTACGTTCCATCTTTTGTTCATACTTAATTTGGTTAGGACACCCTGTTAAACAATCTTTTCCTTTTAAACGAGGGCACGTAAGGCCATAAAAACATTTATTGTTTTCTTGATAAACCTTCGCAATCTTTATCTTTTTTTCCTTCTTTGAGCGTTGCCGATGCAGTGCTTCCTTCAGCAACAAACTTACTGGGCACGCTGTCATCAACGAGCCTAGATCTGCTCGATGTGTGCCCATAGACCTTGTGGTTGCAAAGCAAACTGCACAAGGATTCGTTTTCGGCTGCTGCTCTATTTTATCAAGTAATGATTTTGTCGATCGTCCTTGAAAGTTGTAACCACCTGTTTTAATTGTCGTCATTTCCCCATAAATCGACACATCAAATTGAGCGTCCTTGCGCTTCATCGCCCGCATAGCAGTAAACACGCCACTAATTCCAGTTGCAGATACAAAGGTAATATGCCCTTCCTTGCAACGATAGGCTTCGCCAGCTCTTACTTTTCTTGTACCCTGTGTAAATACACAAAGCTCAGAGTGCTTTGACAACTCCTTGTCGGTAAGTATTTGTAAATGTTTAAAACGATCCATTTTGTAGATTGTGTATATGTAAACAAGTTATCAAGTTACGCAAGTTACGCAAGTTATGCGGTGTATGTGCATGTATATGTCTGTCTATGTATCTCCATATGTCTGTAAGGTTTTTTTTAGTATACGTATCCATTGTTAAAAAAACATTGAAGTAAGAACCCTATTTATAACACTAAATATACTATACACCTTGAGAGACACACGAGACACCTAGACGACTTACACCATTTCAAAAACATTTAAAAACATTCAAAAATGTCTGTATTTCAAGTAGAAAATATCGTGAAGGTTGTGACACAACCCACTGTTCGTTTTAAAGTACGCTGGCTAGGCTACGGTCCTGAGCATGATACGTGGGAGCCATGGTCGCACTTGTCAAACGAGTTGAAGCAACGCTGGACCGTGAAAGGCGAAAGGACTATAATTCAACGCTTTACAAGGTCTTGGACAACAATACGCTGCAATCGCTTCTCAGACCTTCTTATTTTCTTTGACGTCAAGGAGAACGCATTGTTGCGTTTTTCACCGATAAACTCAGCTGCTTTGTTTCATTGTGATGGTCATAGTTACGTGTGCAAGGTAAAGTGCGAGACAAACTTTGTTCAGATAACGGAACCAGAGCACTGGCCTTACTTACTCGTGGAGTTTGACCTACAAAGCTACTACAATGATTGCGATAGCATCTATCAGAGAGATAATAGTTTATAAGACTTAACATTTTAAAAAAACTTATATTTTATTTAACTCTCTATCCGATTTACGGTTCATCTGCTCAATAATCGATTTGCAACTTGGTTCTAGCAACACTTTACCCGGTTTATCAAAGTCAGTCTCGTAGACTAGCTGCCTCTCCCGTATTCCATAACCATTTCTGTAGCCTTCCATATGTCGCAGGTCAAATGAAGAATCTACACCGCGTAAACGTAACACAACACGTTGCTTGTACTGCAACGTCTCCTCTTTTTTCAAGTCTTGAAACAACTGCATCATTTCTTGCGTGCCTAGTTGCTGCTCGTCCACGCCTTCCTCAACACGGTCCCTCGAAATTGCAAAACGAAAAAAATCACTGTGTGCAATACTACCGGCCATAACATATTCTTCGTATGCTTGCTTCAAAACAGGTTTTGCTTGAAGCATAGCAACCTGGCGGTGGACAGATAATACCGCCTTGTCACCTTGCCTAACTTGAAACAAAGCAGGGTAATGCTTTATAAAAAAAGCCAATGCGGTCGTTTTTGCTGGTACAACACGTTTATAAAGTAGCATCATGTTAGGCTTGTCTCTTAAAAATTGAAAGGCCCTTTGCATATTAAATTCTTGCAGTAGTTTTGATAACTCCACAGGCGCATCACTTGATGCAAGCGTCGGATACTCAGCGTGAACGTGCAGGTTGCCCCACCCTGGTCTGCCTTCCATAAACTTCCATTTTAAAAGCTTATTGTCCTTGTGTTGAAAGTGCATTCCCAACGTGGTTTTGTAATATTGTCGAAGTATCCAGTCAAGTGCCCTAGCATCTTTTACTTGAAACGGTTCTACGTCCTTCATATGCTTCAAACCACGTGTTGCCCAGTAGTACAGCGACTGCAACTCTTTTTGTTGCCAAAGAAAGTTGCACCGAGGGATCCTGTACTTTAGATAATGCTTATCCCACTCTTTCTTCTGGCTTTCTGTGGGAAGAAACAAAGACGAGTTTAAAAACGAAACACGTATAATACTTGAAATACCATCTTGGGTTTGTTTGAATTCCAATTGAAACATTATAAAAAAACTGATACGACCAATAAAATAACTACAACAAAGACGAGCACAACAACACGCAACACTCGTTTCTTGTGTTTCTTCTTCTTTTGCTTGTAAGTAAACACCGAGGCTGGTAACAACAAAGGTGACATTTTTTGCATTATGCACTTCCAGTGTAGTTTAGCGTCAGTGTTATAGTGTGTGAGAGAGGAACATGTTGTGGTGTAAAAAAAAGGGGGAACTTTCTTAAAGTCCTACATAGCATAGACACAGCATTAAAATAAAAGGGAGTAATCATAGATAGCATAGACACAGCATTAAAATGAATAATTGAAAGTTAAAAAATGTTAAACTATAAATGTTTCGCGCCAGAATACCTAAGATGCCTAAGGTATTTCAGTGTGCCATTTGCAAGCGCACCTTACTCGGTGGCACCTACACACTCGTCAAACACTTTGAGCAGTGTAAAAGAAAACCTAAGTCCCGAAGAAAAGAAACATCATGAGTTGCCCAATACCTATTGATATGGACGTGCAAAAGCATTGGAAAAATCACAATATGATTACAGATGCCATGGCAAGTTGGCTAAAAGAAGCTTGTGGTTGCGAAGCACACGAAGGTTTGATGGACGTGAGTGACGAATACTACTTTAATGTATTCAAGACGCGTATACCAAAAGGTAGAAGCTGCTGGCAAAAGGTAGACCGCCGCTATGGGGCGTTTCAACCGCTTGCACCAGAAAAAATTGCTGCAACGCTTGTGTTTACAGATGTAAACGGCAGAAATGCTACTCAAGTGCTAAATATCCATTCTTCCTAAGCGTTCATATTTCATCTTGCGGCCAATCATGTGCCCCGCTAGGACGCCAAGGTGCAAGCAGAGCACGGAGCCTAGCTGGTAGCCATATGCGCTGCTGTCTGTGATGCTGCAAAGCTTGTCCAAGTAGACGGTTTCCGCAAAGAACATGCTGTTGAATAGCACAGCAACGAGCGTAGCAAGTAAGTGTAGCGTCGCAACATAGCTGCGCATCTTGGATTCGCGATCAACAAAGCCGTAGAACATTGGTGGTAGCAAGGAAATGATGACTGTCAGTGGTGATAGAAACTTAAAGTCGAGGTTACAGCTGTCTAGCTCTGCATAAGCTAAGTAGGAAAGAAGAAAGGAGGCGACGATCAGTATGGTGCAAATAATTAAAATATATTTCATTTTACTAAGCTTTGTTTCACGCCTATATAATAGTTATTTTTAATGCTCAACTTCATCTTATTTTTTTCTGTCTGCAATAAAAATGTTTTTTATATATTTCTTCTGCAAATGTTGTACCGCGATCTGTTGAACGAAAGCCACCTTCGCCTTGTTTTCCAACAGGTAAAGAGTATACATCTTTCTCATCATCTTCTATGATCCTTGCTTTAACTTTCATATCTGTGGCATAACCGTATGGAGAAATAATGTCAAATATTGGAACATGTAGCCGTATGTTCTCAAAAGATGATAGTAGATTCTTGTCAAAGTACAATTTGTAACAATATATTGATGAAACTGTCTCCTCCAACAGACAACATATTTGATAATCCCATTTATTTAGGTCAGGTGGCCAAAAGGTAATTTTTATGTTACCATCTACATGAATATTAATTGTATATCTGATTAAACAATTAGTATGATACTTTTCACTTGACGTAAACATTTTAAATATTTTGTCACGATTATGTAAATACGAGAGCTCTGTTGGTATATTCATTGGCATACGTTTTAATATCTCGCCATTACACCAGCCAAACCTCAACACATCACCTTTTTCAAATGCATCTTCTAAGTCGGCAATATCGTAATGATCGACACGAAAAGGATTGTCCACCTTTAAAAATTCACGTTGATACTTCATAACCTTACGTGCAAATCTTTGTAATACCTTCACTGCATTCGTCTGCATCTCTGTGATGCTGTATACCTTTTGCCGCTTTGTGTTCTTCGTTTTGCTTTCGTTTGCTCGTTTCATGTTTCGCTGTTTGTTTGCTTTTTGTGTGCCGTTATTGTATCACGTGTCTCGTGCGAGTCGTTTTGTTGCACTTTTTGAAATGATGTACAAGGGTAGCGTTTGTGCTAAAACTTCAGTGCTTCTAAAAGTCTCTAAAAATATTAGTCATAAAAGTATTGTAAGATAGCATTGGGGTAGACTTTTAAAAAAAATATTGAAGTCACCACCACCTTTTTTTAAAGCTTCTAGAAGCACTGTGGGGGTTTAGCATAACACAGCATTGGGTAGACTTATAAAAAAATATATGAAAGTAGCCACACCACAGCACACCTCTTTTTTTGGCGGCAATAATTGAAATAGACATAGCATTTAGACTTATAAAAAAATATTGAAGTGACCACCTTTTTTGAAAAGCTTTTAGAAGCACTGTGTAAGTGTAGCAGAACACAGCATTGGGGTATCGTTCCAATTTTATTATATTCTCAAGACACGTACACAACACTTACACGACACTTACACGACACTTACACAACACGAGACATTTACAATAAACAGACAAAACAAACGAACAAACAAACAAAACAAACAAATTAATAAAACCATGAAGCGCACTCGCTCCGTAGAAGATTTCAAGGTATTGAAAATGCAACGTGGAATAGATACAGATCAGTTTATAAAAGCAATTGGAGAGTTGCGACAACCTGAATTAGAAAAGTCTTGGGAAACAGACCAGTCATTTACAATTATTCTTCTAGATACGTTTTCATTAAAACGTGATAAGGAGGCAATTGCAAAGTGTATCGCAGAGCAGCCATACCCGGGAAACCTTTACTTGTTGCGCATGCATGGCGGCCTGCTAAGCTACCCGTTCTGGACGAAAATTGAACCGCAAGTGTCGCAGGAGGGTAAAGTGGAAGCTGTTATTAAATTCTTCGTTGACGTTGGCTTGAAGGATGGGTCACCAATTTTTATGACCATTCACTGGGTAGATGCTGCTTTGAGAAGGAATAATGCAATGAATGACGCAACAAAGATTATTGTTATGACAAGCAGCTTCGACAACCCTTACCCTGACACGAATCTTAGGACGCGGCACGGCACGCAGCTTAGCTACGATTGTTTTACAGCTATTGGTCGTCGCAGAAGTTTTGGTTTGAAAAACGCCTGCCATACATTTTTAAATCTAAAATGGGTTTTTGTAATCCCGGGTATACATGCTTACAAACTTTTTAGCAAACTGCAACGAGAGAGAGACTTTTTTTTTATGTTACTACACAATAGTCGTAGCGACGTGCTATCGTTTCAACTATCAAAAACGTTCGACGTGCAACCATTTCAACCACGTTTAAAGGAAGGTCAAATTATTACCCTTGATCGTCGTGACAATGAAATGAAGCGATTTAAACGTGTTTCTACACCGTTTGATGAACGGCGGACGTTACAGTTCTTAAAAAGGAACCAGGAAGCTGAGATGATAAAGGAGCGCTACTTTGTGACAACAGATTATGACAACGAGCACGGAAAGTACAAAAGATTGGTACGTGGTTGTATTTTTAATACTCGTGCAGAGGGCCATGTCGTAAGTTATACTTTATACAACTATGCAACACTTGGCTTAAAAGATCGCGCTGTTACGTTAAAAAAAAATACACAACACACCAAAACAGATTACCTTGGCAGGTCTTTAGGCACTATGTATCAAGTGTTGGAGGAGAACTATTTTAACGACATGGTTCTTGTACAAGATTTGGACGAAACAAGGGATAACAAGTTTCTTGTACCAAGATCAAAGGTTGTTGTAGAAGATAAATGTTTACTTATTTAAAATATATAACATAGTATTAAATTACTTTAAAATGAATACTCGCTTACCAATATCTCCTATACGCCAGAGTATCCTTACATCGTTTGTGCAGTCTAGTATGCGACGATCTATTTTAAGAACTCCTGTTACTATTTTTCAACGATCACATGCTCAGTCCCCTCGACCAGAGCCGCGATACCAAGTCACAACCTGTGACGGTGATGGTTTAGACCCTTGCGCTGTATGTCTATCTGAAATCAAGGAACAGGAGACGATTGCAATCCTTCCATGCCGTCACGTATTTCATCAAGTATGTTTGCAACCCTGGTTCCAGGAACATAACAGTTGCCCGACGTGTCGGGCCCAAAGCTAAGTTGCCGTGGTTGCATTCCTTCGAAAGTTCTAGACCTCCTTTCTTCCCGACGCAGCCGAAAACTGCTCTCTTGAACTTGGTTGTATACTCGGTTGTTTCTGTTTTCGGTTTCCATCAAATTTATCATTTGTTTACTTTCTTTGTTTATATGCGTGTTTATGTGTATATGTCTATGTATGTGTGTGTGTGTGTGTATACGTGTTGTATGCATATGTCGTGCGCGTGTATGTGTATGTGTGCGTGTTATACAAATATATTGAACTATAAAATAAATGTAAATAGCATAGACACAGCATTGTTTAATACATTTTGCTCAAATAAACAACACTATCTATGAAGGCTAGCAAAACGACGCAGTGGAGGTAGTACTTAAAAAAAAAGGGGGAGCATAAAAATAACACGTAAAACTAAAAACGGTGCTGTGCTCCTGCTATTTGCTGGTCCAAAATAAAAACGGTGCTGTGCTCCTGCTAAGCACCTACTTCTAGAACGTTTCCAAAACATAATATATATACTTCACTATACACGCTCCTCGACGTGCAGTGTAACTACAGATAGAGTTGGATGACTCAACAACAGAAGAAACTAAAACAACTACAAACAAGAAAAATAAACACACACATATTTTATATATTTAAAAAGTTATGGCATCTGTGACAAGTACGGAGGCGGCGACAGGAGCTGCAGATTTTTACGAGAATTTTTCGTCAAAAAGTGGTGAAATTTATGCAAGATACATACAGTTTCATATAGGTGACCGTCATCAAAACCCTGACAATGTGGTAAGGCAAGCGAAGATTTCTTTCTTAAAAGAAATTTTGACTCTGTTTAATGATAAGAATCTGACGGACGAAGTTCAGAAACAAGGTGATAAGTTTCTGTTGGACAACTTTAAAATAGTTGTTGGTTTATATATGAAATCATTGTTGAAAACACATCTCGTGCCACGTTTAAACAAGGTGGATCTTCTTTGGGCTAAGGCTTTAAAAAACGCACAATCGAGGCACAAAACAATCAGTTTAAAAAACATGACGCTTGAACATCTTTTAAACAAACCACAGTCAGAAGTTATTGTAAGGAAACGAACGCGAACAGTTGCGAGAGATAATGCTGCAAAGAATAGAACAACTACACCGGTTGCTACAGTTATTCCAGTGGCACCAGTTACACCAGTCATTCGAGTTGCAGGTCAAGATAATGCTGCAAGGAATAAAACAACTATGGGAGAGAACAGTACAGTTTGGAGAGGTAATCATCCAGTGCGAGCTACGAGACGTTTACATAAATCTACTGCAACGCGAACTACGGACTTGACTGATATTACAAGTACTGCACTAACATTATTTCGAATAAATAATGATGGAATGAATCCTCCGTGCCGAAATTATCTAACTCGTGGAGGTTATTCTAAATATGTTCAGAAGAAGAACCAAGTAATAGGTTTCACAGCCACTGAATACACAATTAAGAAGAAAAATGAAATTAAAGAATATCTTGGAGATGCAGAGTCTGCATCTTTGGTAGAACTGTATTTTAAGGAATGTGGAAGCTTAAAAGATGTGGAACAATATGACTCGTTGTATGTTTTTGAACATTTTAATGACTTTGGTTTGCCATCAATTGATATAAGTAAACGATACCTTTATTCGAATGAAGTAATAAAACGATTTACGAATAAAGTACTGGTGCCTTGCCCTCTTTGTTTTACGATAGGGGTGGAAGAAGCTTGCCTAGGTACCGAGTTAGGGCATAGTCTGAAGCAGTCGAAGGCAGCCATCCTTTATGGATTTTCGTATGCTTTAGAATGTGGCAGAAGCAGATTGCTTGGTGAAGGTGCACGCACGAACAAGTTGGAAGTGAAAGATGGTACATATTATTGGGAGAAGGAGAAAGATACCACAAAGCTTTGTAGTAACAGGCACTGGTTTTGTTGCAAGGAATGCAAGGTCAGAAGAAACACAATAAGGAAGACAAAAAAAAGAAAAAGAGAACCACATGAAGCGTTTACACGTTTTGAACACTTGTCAATGAATTACGGTTTAAGCATTAGAGTTGCAAACGTTTTGAAGACATTGTTTGATTGTTCGTCGCCAAACTATACCATTGGTGAAGTAGTCACAAAGGTTTATTTAAATGACGAAGACGCAACGTTAAAAGTAAGCTTGGAAGAAATTAACAAAATAAAGAACATACAAATAGAAAAGGTAGATAATTTTGTTATCACTGCTTCTGGAGTGCTTATTTAACTTCTTTTTAAATATTATTTTTTAAAAACAAATATCCCACTTATATCCATATTGATACTGTGTAACATTTTCAGCAATTGTTTCATTTCATACAAAACAATTGGAAACGCTTCTCTTAGTTGCGTCTTATTCAACAGCCTTGCCCAGGCTTTCCAACATTGACTTTCTCCAATAAGGTACTTCCTCAACAACTCTTCGTATACTTCTCCACTACTCAAACGTTTTGTTGATAATTGCCACCTCCTCCGCTTCGATCCAACAAAACGACGCTTCACACAACTTACTTGTGCTTTCAAGTGCCAACGCTCCAACATGTAACTTTCAATGAGCTCTGATAATTCCCTTGACTGACTAACAGCATGTAATTTACACTTTTCAAAGACTACTCTGACGTACTCGCATTCCTGAATTTCCTGCTCGACAAGTTGTGTAAACACACTTCTCTTTCTTTTCCCTAATGAATCAGTAACCATGTTCATAATATTATTAAATAGCGTATCGTGCAAAAGTATTACGATGTACGTGTGTGCGTCTGTATGTGTGTGCGTCTGTATGTGTGTGCGTCTGTATGTGTGTAGGTGTGTGCGTCTGTATGTGTGTAGGTGTGTGCGTCTGTATGTGTGACGTGGTAGCATCTATTTCTACACGAAAGACCATTAGTAATATTTGGCGGCAAACACCAATGTCCTTTTGAAATGGTATAGTCACAGCATTATTTATTTTTTGACAAAGCACATTGAGACTTAAGATGGACACAGCATGGAAGGGACGTAGGATAGATATAGCACAGGAGAGACTTAGCATGGATACAGTATAACACGGAGCTTAGCATGGGCACAGTATTGGATATAGAAGAAGCATTATGGTGTTGTTGCAATAGCAGGAGCACAGCACTATTTTATACGCGGAAGGTCTAGAACAGCACTAATTATTGGTTATTCGTCAACATGTTGTTTCCACTTTTTTTAAATATTCTTTTACACTGTTTAACGCAGTATAGTTACACTGCACTCGTCCATGCAACGCGCCCTACAAACAAGATAATTACAACTAGTAAAAAGAACAAAACAAAGCATATAATTATGGAATTTAAAGTTATGCCGTGGAAAAATGCAAATACTCTGCTTAAGAAAGACGATGCAACAGATACCCCGTTCGAATTTATGTTTGATGAACCGGATCTAGAACAGTGTTATGTAAAAGGTACAGAAGTACTAACGATGGCGATGACTATTAGAGAGGTCGGTAAATACTACACAACAAAGAAAACAACGCTTGGCAAGGATTGGTTTAGTAATATGTGTAATGCTTCAAATAAGTGGGCACAATTTTTTGGTGAGTTGTACCATGGTGGAGAGCCTGGGTCTTATGTTTACTTTTTTAAAGTTACACTGCCGAAAAATGCATTGTACAGCGTTTTGCTGACAAACAACATAGTTCCGTGCATGTACGAGGAGATGATGAACTATTTGGAAACGACTCGTTTTAAGGAAGTTGGATTTAGCATGAGTATGAACCAATGTGTTGGTGGCTGTATTGGCGAAGATATTGACGAGGGTCTGGAGAAAAAAAGAAAACGAGAGGTAACTTCTTAAAACTACGAGAATTGTTTTATTTCAGCAACTTATTTTAAAAGCGCTATTTTGTGATTTATTATGATGATTTATATGATTTTATGATGTATTGTCTCTTATTCTCTTTTCTTCCACACAACTATTATGCTAGAATGGTAAAGGTACTATCTATTGACAATAAAAATAGACTCCAACGATGCCCCATTGAACCAAGTGCTTTGCATAATCCATTGCATATCCTCTAGCTATTGCAACAAAACTTACCAGCTGCCAAGGTAGAACAAGTATTTTGAAAAACTTATTTCTTTAGCTTTTTTGTTAGCGGCTCCCATATTGAACACACTTCTTTAGCAATTTTTTGCATTTTTTCCGGCATGTCAGATATAGATTTTTTCATTTCCTTTATGGCCTCATCCATCACCTCTATGTTAGCTGGAGTAATATTAGCTTTCACCTTTTGAACACAGTTTAAAGCGTCTGTAACTTGCTTCGTTATTGTGCTACCATTCACCATTGCATTTTTTCGCTTCAAATTAGTTTTAGACTTCTCATTATTCTCCGGTGCTTCCACCAACTCCCCTTCTTCATTCAGCTTTTCATTGCTTTGGTCGTCTTGATTTACTGCGTCATCTTCTTCTTCATTCACTGCTTTCGCTTTCTTTATTGAAGACATTTGACCTTGCAAGTTAGCAAAAACCGCGGCGACGCCATCCTTTGCCTTTGCCTTTTCTTTTGCCTTTTCTTTTGCCTTTTCATGGAGCTCGTGAAGATATTCTGCGGCGTCATCTAAACGCATAAAATCTGGAAAGCATTGCTGCGCAACAGTGTACAAGACAGCGTAACTAGAGTTTGCTCCCCAAGCAATCACGTCGTCAAGTGTAGGCTTCTTAACAGGTTTCGTTTGCTTTTCAACGATTTCTTTTGCTTTTGCCATTTCATCCCTCCAATCAACTTGTGTAAGAGAACGTGGAAGAACATCCATACCAATTCCAGCTTCAATCCATGGCGCACCGTTACAATCAACTTTCTTACCATCCACCCAACGTGGTTGGTCTACTGGTAATGCTTGTGACATAGTTTCTTTTCTTTGTTAATGTTTGTTTAAATGTTTGCTTGAATATTTGTCTTTATACGTATGCGTCTGTGTGTCGGTGTCCGTCCTGCAGTGTGTGTCGGTGTGTATGTGTCGTGTGTGTACGTGATAATAGTTGTATTTACTATAATGGTAGGCATGGCGTCGGGGCTTAGCATCGCACAGCATGGAGTATAGAAGAAGCATTCTAGTGTTGATAAAATAGCAGGTACAGAGCATTAAAAAAGGTAAAAAGAAAATATTAAAAATTATAATATTTATTTTTTATAATGCTATTCTCATGCTATTGCATAGAATATTCATATTTGATCTAAAAAACGACCAGCACCTGCCCCCTTTTTTATGTTCGTCTAACTTCCTCATTCCATTAAGGTAGCATTATGATCCCCATCTGCAATCTAATACAGGTACTGTTTTTCCTTTAAACTTAAAGCATTGACCTGTATGCCATAATCCTTCTAAGTATGAACGATTACGATTTTGATGGTCACACACGTATAAAAAACGATTTTTCAGTGGGTTAGAGATACCACAACACACATTTGGCGCATCGTTTATAATTTTACTTTCAATAGCTGAATACAACTGCCTTCTTGTCCAATTATCCTCATCAGGTTCAATTACTAAGTAATGCCCAAGGGTGCCATGGGTGCCACGGGCGTTAGCAGCAGACCAGGACGGCATGATGACGAGTGGCCTTCGTTTACCGTCAGCTGTTGGCCACCATACAATATCGTCCCATGAATCACCTTCGTTCAGCTTCAACCGTAAACAGAGCTCAGAATGGTCTTTATCAGTCGATACAAATCCTTTCTCGGCCCCGTCCCATTCAAAATACTGTGCGTTGTGATACCCATAAATTTTTTCCCACTCCATCGGTTTTCGTTTTTTCGCTGGCACAGTATCAACTGCTTCCGTTGACATATCAATTTTAAAATTTTCTCGCACAGTTCTATGGGTATCAGATCCATCAACTTTAAATTGGATGCTACACTTTGTAATTTTTGTAATAACTCCAGTCCCAGATATCCAACTTGATTCATGAGAAATACGTTTACCAACACAATCTTTGTATTTGATGCGGTAGTCCTCCTCTACTTCCTTTTCTGGAAATAATACTTGCTTCATAGAGTCATATATCTCTTTCTCGTTTTTAGCATACACCTCTAAAAAAATTTTTTCTTTCACCTCTTTCCTGAAGTGACGCACATTTGTAAATCTTCTACCAAATGTTTTCTTAAACCATTCATGCAACCGTACGATGCCAACATTTTTTAATTGTTTCGCTGTCAATGTTACACCATACTTTGCTGCATCTGCAACAAGTCGCTCTTCAACAGGAGTGCTTAAATCAATTTTATCCCTCTCAAGTTGTTCTTTCTCTTTCTCTCTCATCTCCTCTGTCACGTCCTGAACTTCTGCATCAATCGTTCCCATCTGCTCTGTTGCATTTTTCACAGCAGCATTCGCTTCCTCTTTTGCGTTTTCCATAGCACTATTCATTCGTTCCTTTGCGTTTTTCATTGCAGTATTGATTTGTTCGTTTACCGTTTTCATAACAGTTTGCATACTATTATTCATTTCTTGCATACATGTCTTTTGTATACTCTCAAACTTCTTCAAAAGATTCGCATTGAAACGTTGCAATCGTTCCTTTGACTGTGCCAGCTTTTGCGCTACTGGCTCCGGGGCCGGTTCCGGTTCTTTACGTTTTCCCAGCAGACTTTTCTGTTGTTCCCTTTTCTTTGCGGCTTCTTCCTCAGCCTTCCTTGCTTCCTTAGCCTTCCTTGCTTCCTCAGCCTTCCTTGCTTCCTCGGCCTTCTTTGCTTCTTCGCGAGCACCTTGAGCACCTTGCTGAGCACCTTGAGCACCTTCTTGAGCACCTTCTTGAGCACCTTGCTGAGCACCTTGCTGAGCATGACTGCCTGTGAGTATGTCATAATCACCAAATCGCCTTTGAGAAAGATACTCAATGCACATGCTAGCTTCACTTTTCGTTAAGCGTTGCGTTGGCATCGTTTTATTATACTTATTGCACAATGATTTTAAGTAACTTATTTGCCTCTTTGTCGGAAGTTCCGTGTCGTACTTATTGCACAATGATTTTAAGTAACTTATTTGCCTCTTTGTCGGAAGTTCCGTGTCGTCGTCGTCACTGCTATCCGCATCACTGCCAAGAAAGCGACGAGCCTCTCGTTTTTTCGCTGCAATCCAATCAAACAACTCATCGCTAGATAAATTGTTTATCTCTTCATCCGTTGCACCGTGTTTTCTCGCTTCGCTCTCTGCATTTGCACGATTGTCTTGTACCAAGCGTTCAATATTTGCTCGTTGCTCCGAATTAAAAAGATCCATAACAAATCTTCCATCTGCCATTTGACCTGGCTGGCGTGGAGGAATCACTGATACATTCATTCTGTTTTGTATTTGTGTTTTGTTTGTTGGTTGTATGTTTTGTTTTTGTTATAAGTCGTTTATGTATGCAAGCGTGTGTATGCGTGTGTCGTCGTATGTATACGTGTGTGTATGTGTGTGTATGCGTGTGTCGTCGTGTGTGTATGTGCAGTAAGGTGCTAATTACTATAGATGTAACATGGTGAAAATAAACTAGCATAGGGTGCTAATTACTATAGAAATAACATGGAGCGAAAATAAAAACTACTTCTTATAAAAATAGCGGGGACACAGCATTAAAAAAAATGTAAGCAAAAAAACTTTTTTTTCCACAATGTTATCTCTATGTTATTTGTTTAAAAGTTTATGCACCTCATTTCACGGTCCCCCCTTTTTTAAAAGAACAAAGTGAGGACCTTCCTCGTTGGGATTAAGGTTTTCGTAAAATAGAGTCTTTTCTCACGTGCCAACCGCGTACTAATGATTGTATTCTTATAATGGCATTCAAAACTTTCGATTTCCACTCGTCCAAATAACGTGGTCGCTTTCTCAATAACTTAGAAAACTTATCTAAAGCCATACCCTTTACCATGATATCTTCACCGTTTATCCAGTAGACAGGATCAAAAGGCTTTTGTAAATAATTCTCATTATGAACACAACCATGTATTACCGGCACACTCTTTTTTGCTTTCATAAATCGCAAGCAGCGTATGAACTGTGCCCAGGACGATACTCTTTTTCCATTGACCTTCGGCTTACCATCTTCAATTGCAAATGAAACGGTTTCGCCAGCATACTCGTCCTTCTCTTTTACGTTTTGATTTTGATTTAACCAACCAATTTTATTCAATTTGGTTTTTCCTAACAAACAAAAGCGTTTGTACTTCGGCACCGTGTAAAACCTGTATTCTACATCATCAAAGGTTGGAATCCTCCACGTTTTGTCGCAATAAGCGACAGTGGCGTTGTTGTGAAATACTTCATCAACATAATATGCCATAAATTGAAATGGAGTACCAACGACATCATCGAACTGGGGACCATCAATTTGTATTTGAATCATCTTGTTTAATGCTGCCGGTAACATATCTGGCAAATGTGGCGAGTCAGGGTTCATAGACACATGGACATCTTCGTACACGTTTTTATCGTTTAAATTATCTATAAACTTTAACATCGACCTATACAACATTTGATTTAATTTATACCGATCTGATTTTCTCGCTAGTCCACCATCTTGTTGCAAATACATACGTAAAATCACAAGGGTCAGACGGATGCGATAATCCATGCTGTTTGAAAGATAAACAAAGTTACCATCAGCATTAAAATGTTGCAATGTATCTAGAGCAATTTGACGAATATTATTTTTAAACTGCTGCGGTGTAACTACTACTTCACGAATACCATCGACAAAACAGCGCAGTTTTCTTTCTGGAAAGTCTAAGCAAAACGTATAGCCTTGTTTAGGTAACTCGTACATACGCAAGTTCAACAACTCCTCTGTCAACCCAGGGTGAAACCTTTCCGGAACTATCTCATGTACGCAACTCTCCTGCGGATGACGTGGCAAATCAAGTCTGCTGCAAGGATCTTTCCAACCTTTATAATGGCATAACAATAAACTTCCTTTCGGAACCTCCACGATTCTCAACCAAAGGCCTTGGTTTTTTTTCAAGGATACTTGTAATTTATTGTAACGAGAATAATCGCAATGTCGGTCGTAAAACCCAAACTTAAATGACGGCCAGTCAAAAGCATCATCCTTAAAAGGGAGTAAATCGTCCAGCTGCGTCCTCGACATGACATTTAAGCTAAGTATATCCTTTCGCATAACCCGCATGATCTCGTTAAAGTCCATAGAAACATGCTCTGGCCACATATTAAAACCAATTTTGTCCCGATTGAGTAACTGTAAAATTACTCGTACTTGTTCACGTTTTGTGCGTCGCTTCGGACCATATTGAATATCAATCTTGGATCGTCGTATTCCACGTGGGATATGTTTTTTTACCTCACGATAACAATATTCATGCAATAGATGTCCCACCAATGCAAGAAAAGTCATCGTTGGTATACTGGATGTCTCCAAACTCTCTAACAACTTCATTGCTTTGTTATCCTTTAGCTTCCCAAACATAATCATCATAATGAATAGTTGCACCACACGCGGTGTGGAGTGTATTATTTCCTTCACTGCCTCGTCACACTTTGGCATCAACTTTGTCCAATCGTTTTGTAGCATTTGTTGTTTCAACTCGAAGGCATCACTAATATCCTTTGGAATGTCATAGCTGAGCGGTAACACTACGCTCTTAGACGTTACACTTGTTTTATCAAAAAACTGGTAACCACTAAAATAAATGTTGTCATCCTTTTTGAACGTTGTGTAAAAGATAACACCTCTGCGAAACATCATCCATTTTGACTCACCGTTATCATCCTTTCCAACTTCTGGCTTCAATACATCTGCATACAACCTCTTCGCGTCCACTTGCACGTACTCTAGAATAAGCAACCATACGTCCTCGCTTAGGTCAATGCTTAGCGTCGGAGCCATAAATAATATCAGGATATTTAGAAATTCAGGTGGAATATACTGACCGCTTTCCAAATATTTCTTTTCTAAATCATTCCTGCAATTGCCATCGCATATAGCCTTAATGAATAAAGGATAAAAGGTAGCTATACCTGTAACTGATTTAAAAATATCTAATCCCGTTTTAAATGTTTCTTTTTCTTCTGTATCTACTGGTGGTAAATCATCATCCTCTGGTTCATACTCTTCCTCTTCTTCAACAACGTCGTCGTATTCATCATCATCCTCTGAACTTTCGCTTTCTTCTTCGTATACAGAACCTTCATCTTCCTCCTCCTCCTCCTCTCCACTGCTTATTTTTCCTTTATTCAATACAGCCCCTAGCCATGACTCTGGTATCTTCCTTGTTTCTTGTAGAAATTCCCACTCTTTCGAATATGTTTCTAAGTTATATAGGCAAGTCGCATCGTCAAAAGAATCTCCGTCCTCAGCCATTGCGACTACATCATTTAACATATCGTTATCTAAGTTTTCTGGATTCATTTTATTTTGTTTGTGTTTGTGTATTTGTTTCTGTTTTGTTTGGTTTTAAATTCTTTCTTGTATGTAAGTGTATGCAGGTGTGGTGTGCGTCTATGCGTCGTGTGAAGCTTTAATAGCTAGCATAGCGTGCAGAGGAAAATAATATCATTGCTATAACATAGCGAAAATAAAAACTAACTTGTTATAAACAATAGCAGGGACACAGCATTAAAATGTATAGGAAAATATTAAAAATATTGTAGTTTTTTATTTTTACAACGCTATTTCTATGCTAATTACAAAAAGGTTTCTTTTTTGGTCGGAAAAAGACCAGCACCTGCCCACACTTTTTTGAAGTCTAGAAGATACCTCAAATTTCTATATTAAGGTATTAAAAAATATAAGTTATATATTTATTATTATATTTATTATTATATTTATTATTATATTTATTTTATTGTGATTCATTGTGATTCATTGTGATATTATGATTTGTGATTTTTCTCGTGATTTGTGATTTATTTGTGAGTTGAACTTCTTATGACTTATATTTACCTTGTGCCTTTCTACATACTATTTATGCCTCAGGAAACGAGAATGTCTGTAACTTGCCGCCATCTTCAAGCATTTTCATGCATTTCACTCTGTCACCATAATCATAGACTGCCATATGATCTACACCTTTCATACGTACATGGGTGCTATAATAATTTTTTTTTCCAATCATCTGATAACAGTCGCCAGTATCACATAGAACAAAAAACCCATCCTCGTTCTTGGCAATAAATGTAGGTGCAAAACCTGTGTGACCAATATTACGTTCTGTTTGTAGATCTTGAATAAAATAGCGACCGCTATCTGGACGTGATAATACAGCATAAGTTCCAGATTTATCGATACATGCATAAGCACCAACCTGTTCTTTGTCAGTGGGTGTTTCATCGTCAAAGCTACGCGTGTAGTATGTCTTTTCTTTCTTCAAATTATAAAATCTTAATCTGTTAGGTGCAATCAATACCTCTGGTCCAGCTTCTAATTCACCAAAATCAAAACTTACACTATAATTGGGGAAAACCAGCTTCTTCTTACATAAGATGTAAGGCTCGGCAACAGAATCTTGGTAGGAACAGAAGCCAAAATCTAGCACTGGTCCAAATTGCCACTTTCGTTGCTCCTGTTGCTTCCAAATAATGTGCGGATTAGAACTATATGTCAAATCATATAATTTCACGTCGTTTGTAGCTTCAAAATCTCCATCGCGACTTATACCAACCAATAAATCAGTACCACTTAAAGCCAATTCAGTGATTGCACCTTTATCTACTGCCAATGATAACGTTTGTAAGCGTTCATCCTTATCTGATACATCTATCACTTCAATTGCCTTCCCTGATACAGCTTTCGCATAATAATTTTCGTTGAGACAGTGAGCTCCATACTTATCAAATTCTTTCTTTGGATCCAATACTTTTACTTTAGGCGTACAGTGCCATTTACGTGATCTAACATCCTGTTTATATTTAAGCGTTTTCACCTTCTTTTGCTCTGCTTGCCCAATACCTGTTGCTTTTCTTTTTGATCCAACTGGCTTGGCTTTGGGTTCAATAGTAACTGATGTATCCTCATCTGCTTCGCTTTCACTATCAGGCCAATCTTTTCTTGGTGGATCAACTGGATGCTCAATATATTCCAACAGTGTTTCTTTCTTCAGTTTCACCATGGATTCAGTCACAATGTGATAATAAGCATCGTCATATGTGCTACCACGTTGCGTTTCTAACTCCGTCAAGAAATAGCGGTGATGATAAATCGTGTAGGAATACTCTTTTTCTTGCCACTCAGCTTTGATTATGACTCCATGATACCATTCATCGCCTCCGATAGGTTGCCATTGAACTAAATTACCAAAGTTAAATTTTGGCTGTGTCTTCGACGCTGAATTCTTCGTCTCTGAATGCGTTCCAACTATTTTTGTGCTAGTATCTGCCATTTTATTTAAATACTTTTAATTGTTTGTTTGTTTGTTTGTTTGTAAATGTTTATTTGTTTGCTTGTTTGTTTGTTTGATTGTTTATTTGTTTCGTTTGCATATATGCGTGTGTGTTAGTGCGTGTGTCGTACGTCGTCGTCGTGCATGTGTAGTG
>Ga0206682_10001727_pt1 | contig 21094 bp, 18 predicted proteins | sample M240m12015metaG_FD_155444 | JGI IMG/M metagenome (GOLD analysis project Ga0206682, IMG submission 155444) | Ammonia-oxidizing marine archaeal communities from Monterey Bay, California, United States - M2 40m 12015 | ecosystem: Environmental > Aquatic > Marine > Intertidal zone | place: USA...
TAAGTTTCAACCACCCTTTCCACATGTACCTTTGAAACTTAGCAGATAGTTCTGGTCTGCCTAATCTCATTGCTACTCTATCTGCTACTCTCTTGTAGGCTTTCTTTGGAGTTTCTCCTGGCATCATGTATCCTTTAGATACAGTTGCTAAGGAGATCTCACTCATCCATTCAGGATAATCTTTTCCTGCGACCCAGTCGCTGTAGTTTACTTCTATTGACATAACTTATTGTTTAAAATATTGAAGCTTCATCCCACTCCATATGCCCTTTTGCGTAGTTAGTTACTCTACTGGCAAAGAAGTCTGTGTGGATTTTTCCAGCTATTACACTGTCAAACCAGAGCATTGTCTTTAGAGCACCTTTATCTATCTCTGAAGAAGGTATCAAAGGTTTCAATCCTAAATCACCCATCTTAGTGTTTACTCTATGCTTGATAAAGTTCTTCAACTCATTCTTAGTTAGATTCTCTAAATCACCCATCTCAAAGATCTTATCAATAAAATTGAACTCTAAATCTAAGGCAGCAGTTGCTGCTTCTCTGATCTCTGTGATCAATCTATCAGTCTTCAACTCTGGATGTTCTGTCATCAACTGTCTGAATAACCAACATCCTGCATTACTGTGAAGTGATTCATCTCTTACTGACCACTCTACAATCTGACCCACTCCTTTCAACTTGTTTCTCATCTTGAAAGATAATAGTACTGCAAAAGAAGAGAATAGATTTACACCTTCTGTGAATGCAGAGAAGATAGCTAACGATCTTGCTACCTCGTGGTAATCAGTCTCTCCATTATGACCATCTCTTACATTCATTAGACTTTCAATCTTTGCAGCAGTTGATTCATCTTCTAAGAACTCTGCAAAGTTATCTAAACCTAATTGCTCATTCAATAAGGAATATGCTTCAGCATGGATTGTTTCAAATGCTCCAAAGGTAGTAGCCATCATAATGATCTCAGGCTTCCTAAACCACTTTGTTACAAGACCAGTCCAATAGTCGTTTACTACTGTTTCTGTTTGAGCGAATCCTTTCAAGATACCCCCTACAACATTCTTCTCATGATCTTTTAGGTTTGCCTTCCAGTCTGTTACGTCATTTGCCATTGGTACCTCTGTATGAATCCAATGTGCTTGTTGTTGTTTCAACCAAAAATCATGTGCCTCGGGATACTCGAATGGTTTGTAAACCACTCTCTCTTGTAATATACTCATACTTTATATATTTGATAAACTGTTAGACAAAAACAGCCTCTGGACGTAATGCTAGAGGCTGTAGACATAAATAGGATTAGGACCCTACTTCTGTTGCTCTAATTCAAAAAACTTTTTAGCTAATAGCTTCTTGTCTAAGGAATCGATACCTGGGATAGAGGTAGGTGCAGGAGCTCCAGTGGAAGTCATCTCTGCAAGAGAGTCAGGATCTAAATCACCTAATATCTCTATGTGACCGTTATCCGTGTTTACTGCTGCTTGATAACTCATTCCATCTATTCCATACCTGTTTTTCATAATATGGAACCTTCCAGTACCTTTTACCTTATCCTCTTTCATTCTGGATAAAGAGATTGCAATATCTGCTACCATTAGCTTATCGTAACTTCCTGCTGCTTTATCTCCTTCGATAATCTGATCCTTAGCTCCCATCCTATTTACCTGTGAAGGTGTTAGTACTGGGACTCCTAATTCTTTAGCTAATCCTTTTGAAGCTACATACAGATCATCAATCTCATCTTTTCTCTCTCCAAACTTACCCTTCTGAGGTGTGTTCAAATAATCTACGTAGTCTATGATAATAAGGTCAGGCTTATGTTCCTGATCAATACATCTCTGAACATGAGCTTTGATAGTAGAGATACCTGCTCCCTTAGGGGGATACTCTTTTACAATAAGATTACCAGGTAACTCCTCTACCTTCTTCTCTACCTCTTCTCTGTGATTATTTACCTCTTCAATAGAATAACCAGTAAAGTAACAGTCAAACCTCTTACCTACATAATCCTCACCTAACTCTAAGGTGTAGTAGTTTACATTATAACCACACTGTACAGCATGTGCTCCTGCAGCAACCATAGTCCAGGATTTACCTCCTCCAGGATTACCAAATACAATAACTAAATCTCCAGGTCCAAATCCACCTTGGAAGTTGTTATTGAAGATAGGCCACGGTGTTGGTATAGTGGGCCTGTAGTCTTCTCTGTACCTTACTTCAATATCCTTATTGTAGTTGTGACCTATGTCCTTACTCATTCCTGCTTTCATTGCAGCATCAACTCTGGATCTAATAGCATCATAGTTTCCTGCATCCAGTAAGTCTGCTGATTCTAATAATGCTGCTTTCAGTTCTTGATTCTTACAGAAAGTAGTAAACTCCTCTTGAACATACTCTAAGTCCTCTTTAGTAGCTTGATAAGAGTGTCTCAACTCTTCTCTTGCTGCAGTCTTTAGAATGTCATTATCTAACTTCTGCAACTCCACTTTTAGGACCTCCATAGTGATAGTAGTGTTGTATTTGTCAAAATAATTTACTACCTCTTTGATAATCCACTTGTGAGCTTCTGCATCAAAGTAATTCACTTGGAGTACATCCCTTACATCTAATAAGAACTTCCGTTCAGTAAGTAGGGCACCTATTACTTTTATTTGAAATCCTTTTCCGTATTCTGATAGTTTCTGTAACGTCACTGTATATAACTTTTATTTTAATATAAAACCTTTTTTCCTCTAATCCAACTTATTTTACACTAAAGTTTGCTAAAGGTCTATAAACTTCTAACCAACCTTCTGTGTTCTTAGTTATTCCGGATACTTTGTCTTGCTCTAACAAATATAGGAATGCCATCACATTCAAAGTATTTGGTTTTCGAGTCAAGACTCCTTCTATTTCCTCTACCTGGTAGTCCGTCAAAGTTGGTTCCTGTAGATTCATTAGTTCATAGTTAGTATCTACTCTATGTTTGTATTGGAGTATAGATGCAAAGATTTTCTTTCCGTCTATATTTCTCTCACAGGTCTCATAAATGTCTTCTAAAGAGACACCTGGTCTTTCTATGAGGTAGTTGAACTCCTTCAATAAAGTCTTGATTCCTAACCCTCTTACACCAGATAAGTTGTCTGAGTTATCTCCTAATAAGCTCTTTGCTACAAGATAGTTTTCAGGTAACATACCTACTTCTGATCTTACCATAGATGGATCATAGAACTTCTTCTTGATAGGAGAGTACACATTCACATTCTTAGTAACTATCTGTAAGAAATCCTTATCTGAAGATACAATAGTTGCTTTGTTACCTCTTCTATCTGCTTCATTTGCTATGTAAGCGATAACATCATCTGCTTCTACCTTATCTACAGTTAGGTGATGGACTGGTAAGCATTCTAAGTAGTCATACAGTCTGTCTAACTGATCTCCCATAGAGGCGTACTCTTGTTCCTTGTTATCAAACATCTCCCAGTTTGTGACCCTTACTCCCTCTCTTTGTGCCTTGTAGTTGGAATCAATATTCTTTCTGGACTGAGAAGAACCCTTTCCATCAAAAACTACAATCACTCTGGTTGGTTGAATGGTCCTGGTAACATACCCAAGACTCCTCATAAACCCTAATAAACCTCCTACATGATGTCCGTCTGGTGTGATACTCTTTACTAAAGTAAAACTCCTGATGAATGTATTTAGTCCATCAATGATCAGAGTGTGATCATTGTAAAGGGCTGGGGGTGTCTCCTGTATGTTACCTAATAACCTTAGTTGTTGAGCCTTATTCATTAGCTGCTGGAGGTATTTCACGAGGATCTTCTCCAACTTCAGGCTCTTCTACTAAATCAAAATCTACTGATCCTAATAAGGTCAACCATCTGTCCTTATGTTGATCTTTGTACTTATCAATTGCTTTCTTATCGTCAGGAATAAAACCATGAGGTGTCATAACAATTCTACCTCTGGATTGAATACCGTTGATATGATTCTTCTCAATCTGAATGTTAGTACGTTTTGCAAACTCTACCTGTAAACCATCTTTGATTGCTTTGATCTTAGAAGTACCAGGGTTTGTAATGTTACCAAACGTTACTACTAACGTTGCATCATACCACATTGACATACCTCCTTTGTTCTGTAACTTAGGCATACCCATTGGTGATTCAGGTTTCATAGTCCAAACCTTATTGATCGCTACTAACGAGTTGGTGTAAGGAGTTCCTTCTTTTCTTGATAAGAGAATCTTTTGATTCAAGTTATTACCAAACTGTGTAGACATTGCTCCTGCATTCCACTCATTATTGTTCTTATTAGAACGTACTGATAAGTCACAAGGTACAGAACCAATACTATCCCAGAAGAAACACATATCATAAGGTAGATTACCTTTAGCTTGTTCGTCCTGAAGATCAGCCATAAACACAGCTACATCTTCAATAGTATTCAGTTGACCTCTATCTGCATAAATAAAGAAACCTTCGTAATCGTAAATCTCTCCAGTAGTCTCATCTACTACTTCTTCAAACTCAAGACCCATCTCTTTAGCATGATCCCAGGACCACTTCATCTCAGTCACGATGAAGACAGGTAAGATACCCATCTTCTGGGCACTTACTGCTGCTTCAATCAAGGCTGTGGTTTTACCTGTATCTGAATGACCTCTCAACAATGTGATGTGACCATGTGGGATACCTGGCATAGAAGTGATTTCTTGGAATGCTTTAGATACTGGTATCCAAGCTTGTTCCTTGAACTTTACAGAGGCATTACTCAACCTCTTGTTCTTTTTGAATCTATTTAAGTCAAAGCCGGACTTGATCTTCGCAGATGCGGCTTTACTTACTTCTGTTGTTTTCTTAGCCATTAACTTTTATCTTAGAAGGGTAAATCATTATCTCCACTAAACAGGTCATCAAACTTTGTTGCAGTTGATGGTTTAGACTCAGTAGCTTTTTGTACTGTGAAGTTGTTTGCTGGTGCTTGAACTTCAGCAGGAGCTGCAGGAGCTGGAGAGTTTTCATCTGCTTCTGGATCTAAGTAAGAAGTCAATTGCTTCTTGATGAAGTCAAAACTGTACTTAGTAAAAGAATCATCTGCCTTAGGTTGAGTCTTCAACCAGGTCTCTACTTTGACGTTATCGTCACTTAGTGCAGATGCTTGCATACGAGGACGAATAGTTGTCTCTGGGTAAGGATTACCCTGTACTACTTCTACGTTTAGATCACGACCTGCCATTACATCTGTAAAGTCACCAATCTCTTCGTCTGCTGCATAAGACATCAACGTCTTGTAAACGTTCTTTCCAAATCCCCATAGACGAACTCCTCTGTCTTCTTCTCCTCTAACTACTACAGGAGCAAAGATACGCATCTTAGGATTCAACTTACCTGCTAACGACCAGTTGTCACGGTCATCTGTTTTCTTCAACTCATTTACAAAGTCTACTACAGGATCTTGCATACCAAAGTTTGATAATGCAATCATTGGATACTTACCTACTCCATAGTGGAAATACAACTCACGGAATGGAAAGTCTGGATTGTAGAAAGAAGGTACAATACGAATTTGTGACTTACCTTGTGGTGGTTTCCAGAAGGTTGCCTCGTAGTCAATCTTTTCTCGTTGTTGGCCGGAAGTGTTCATAGAGTCCAGCTTAGCTCTAATTGCGGATAAATCCATACAAAACTAATTTTTAAAGTGAAACTTATTGTATATAACTTAATATAAGAACTATTGGTTAGAAGTCCAACTTAAAGTTCTATAATTTTAAATAACTTTGTGTTTACTCTTTTCAAGTCACTTCCTCTTGTTAGAAGAATACAGTTCCTGAAATCATTCCAGTCTACCTTGTAACTTGAGTCTGCTACACCTCCATTTAGTTCTTTGATCAAAGTGTTCAATGCGTTGATAGTGTAGAGAGTGTTTGAGTCTTTTTTTCTATGTACTAAGATAGTATTATCTAAGAAGTTAGATACATTACCAAAATCTACATTGTAGGTACAGATATACTCATCACTACTCTTGGAATAAAGTACAAATATCTTATTGTAAAGTATTTGGTACTTACCCTGAATAGTCTCTAAAGTAGAATCTAACTCCTCCTCAGTGGAAAAAGTACAGAATAATTTATTACTCATATTATTGTTGGAATCGAAAAAATCGAAGTCGTAATCAAAACTTGGTTGTATCATTATAACTCTTTTTATAAATAGAACTTATTTTACATAACTAAATTATCACTGTATCTGAACTTTACAGGGTACTTCCCACCTTCTGAGAGTATCTCTTCTAAATCAGATAAAGTATCTTTACCATCTTGTTTACTAAAGTCAAATAGAATAGAATCATAAGTGTATAAACTCACTTTAGTTTCTTTGTTCTGTAAGTACTTTAGTACTTTATACAAGATAGTGATATTTCTTGAGGTTTCCAAACTTTGCATCAAGTAATTCATAAGTTTCTGTGGATGCATATCCTTGAGTTTCTTAGTCAACTTTCTTCCAGAGACAGGATCTTCAATAAATCCTTCTAAATTGTAAAGTTTCCATAACTCATCAATAAACTTACCTATCTTTGAAAACAAAGGTATGTGTTTGTACTTGTCTGGTATCTTTCCATACACTATCTGGAAGGTAATCTGTTTACCTTCATTGTATTGTTCTTCAGTTACCAGTTCAGTGTTGAAATAAATCTTGGCTAAATCAGTATGGGCAGACTTACCTTTGATAGGTTCACCTACTAACTCAGATAACAACCTAATATGGTAACCATCAAAGTCAAACTCTACAAAAATATCCTTGGAAGGTATGATAGTTGTTCTATGATCACCTTTTTTAGGTATGGCTGCAAAGTTTACACTGTTGAAAGCGTTTGTTGGTCTGGAGGTTACATTGTAAGGGTTGTAGTAAGTGAATATCTTACTTCCTTCCATAGAGTATTCAGGTACATTGGGTTTAAATAACTCAATAAACCTATCTCTATCAGTATTCAACCCAGATTGTTCCATTAGATAGTAAACTGAGGTGGAGATGTTGTTGTAGAACTTCCAAGGTTTAGTATCTATGACTTCTTCTGACCTTCTGATAACATCTTTTACACTTCTGTAGTTTCTTTCACTCCTTTCATGAAGTTTAGACAAAGGAATGATACTATTCAGGTCCTTTCTACCATAATACCTGTTGTAGTACCAGTTTATTGTGGAAGGTGGGTCAGGTAACTCTAATATCTCATAATCTAACATAGAATAGACTAACTTTAGATCTACTACATTGTCTAAATGAAAGTGATAGAGGAGGTTTTTCTTATCAACTACATACTTGGTAGTGAAAGTAGAGAGAACCTCTCTAACCTTCTCTTTAGTTAGATTTAAACCCTCTGAGTGTTGTATTGGAAGAATAAATCCACTATCTTTAGATAAAGGTCTCACATACACACATACTGTGTCTGAGAGAGTGGCGTGAAACTGGTCGTTTTCTTGAATAATATCAAGAAATACCTCTCCTCCTATGGAAGATACCTTTTCTACTTGACTATCTGATTCACAAATCCAGAACATAACCTTTTATAACCTATTTGATGATAAGATAAGAACATTAAGTTCTTCTACCAACTTTTATCTGATAAATTCTGTAATTCCTTTTACATATGAACTCAGTCCAGGAAGTCTTTTATTACCTACCCTCAGTATCTTGGAGTTATCCTGAGTGGAGATCAGACTCCATCTTAGTTTCAAGATATCATACTTAGGGTAATAGTATTTTGTAGTCTTACCTTCCATCTGTTCATATACCTCAGAACTTACTTCTTGAACTACTCCAGTATTCTTATCCCTAACATAATATCTCATGAGGAATCCTTCTTCATAATCTAATTCACTAACCTTAGGGTAATAGTTCCTGATAGGATAAGTAGATTTTAGTTTGAAAGTATGTACATCCTGATGTAGTACATCATAATCTTCAACAATAGGAGGATAGGGAGTGTAATCAAACCTGTCATTAGGAGTAAAGTCCCTGACAAAAGTATTGTACTTCTGAATCTCTTTAGATAGTTTGTTAGGTTCTCCTTCAGTAAAATACCTTCCATCATGTGTTTCAAAATACAAACCTACATAATCTTCATCAGTTCCTATGTATCTGAATTCATTACCAGGTGTGGTCAAGTTTCCTTTGTATTTAAATTTTGGTAAGTACATCCTATTGATTCTTTAGTACATGGAAGTGAAAATGATTTCCTGTGGCGTGGTTGGACTGTCCATCAGGAGTGTATTCATCCTTGAAGTAAACATCTTTCTGGTTTGCAAAGTGTGTTCCTATCCAGTTTGAGATTTCAATAAGAACTTTTGAATCACTATCCGGACCTAGCATTCTTGATCCTTCTCTAATAGTAAAGTCTAAACCTCTTCCGTGACGGTGCTGACTTGCTCTAGCGTATTCATGATGCCAGACGTCATTACCTGCAGTGATTCTAATATTGTACTTACTAAACCTACTATAAAATTCTTGTAGGAAAGAAACTGTTGTATCTGCTAAGAAAGGTTGAATATCTGCTCCGGAGGATAATTCATCTAAAGGATATTGTGATTTCTTCTTCTGCATTCCTCCTTTACTCTCATTGAGGACTCTTACTCTATTAGCATTAGGAGTATCACCTGTCCATGGGGTATGTTCTGCTTTCTTAAGATTTGTATCCTTCACAGGATTTGTATCTTTGAAAGAAGTTTGATTAAAAGTAAGATCTCCTACTGCTCCTAATCTTGCACCAGTTGGTCTATTGTAAATCTGAGATTTTACTTCTGTAACCCATCCAGATGAGTCTACTTTGTGAGTTAGTCCAGTTATCAAGAATCCAAAGGTACCATCTCCTACATAACTCTCTGGTAAAATATTTTGATTGATTAGGAAACTGTCCATGACCTGCATACCAGAAATCCCTTCTATTTCTAATCCTAACTCAAATGGCAATATCCCTCCATAAGATCTATCCTTACCTTCTTCTAATAAAAGCTCTTTCGTCATCAAAGCGTATTCATTGATTACTCCAGGCAATGTCTCTTGTAGAGCAGTAAAGGACGGAGGGCCGTACACTTTTAGAAGGTACCCGATAGCAAGTGCACAATCTTTTTCTTTTTGCTCTCTCTTATCTCTTTGAGCCTGTAGTAGTCTGTCAAAGTCTGTTTTCTTCTCCGGTATGTACCTGTCTAATAGCCCAGCATTGAATCTTTCGAATAAGGTACCCTCAATTCCATTAGAGGTAGGATCTGCTTGAGCGGAGATTGCTATTTGTGTGGAGATACTTGGACTTAGTTTTGAGTTCATTGTTACATTCCTCAAAATAGTATTCTTTCCTATTAGATTTAAAGCAATCTCAGATTCTGCAGTGTCTCCTACTAACTTCCTATCAACAACATGGAAGGTGAAACTCTCTTCATGAAACTGAAGTGCTAACTCGTTTATTTGACCTGTAGCTAGATTGATGTCCTTTAGTATCTCATTTACAAGATCATACCCTCGTAGATCCCCGTTGCTCAATCCTTTTTCTACTAATCCAAATAAGTAATCTGTTTCAATAAAGATCTCTAAAATATCTCCTCTAGAAGCTTCTGTACTTAATTGTGCATAAGAGTCTGGGAGTATACATTTTGTAATATCCACAGATGCGTGTAAATCCTCTAAAGTCTTATATGAGTGCTTGTTTTTTTTACTTGTATTGAATTGAAATAAAGCTTCTGTAACTACGTTTTTTTTGTTCTTTAGTTGTGATTGAGGAATATACTTGTTTAAGATATCTAAAAAAGTACCTAGTTGAATGTAATAGTGAAATGAGTCTGAGGTTCCTTCTCCTAACCGTCTTCTTACTGCTGCAACATTGTACTCAGAAGAGACTCCTACGTTAAGGTCAAAATCTAGATCTACTTGGAATTCTTGATAAACTCTAGGTGCTTCAGGTCCTTTTAATTCTTCAAAAATACTTTTTCCTATTCTACGTCTAAGTAGATAAAGGGCTAAATGTATTCTTGAGGTAAACTGTTTTGAAGTGTTCAAGATAGTCTGTACAGATCTAATATCGGTAACTTCTACTGAGTTTGGTTCTATAGACATTACCCCCTCACGGGCAATTTGTTCGTTTATAGCGTTTTCTAGTACTTCCTGTGTTGTTGCTGTATTTACGGTTGGAGCGCCTATAGCTTCCTTGTTTATTGGAGTAAGATGAAAGATAGAGTTATCCTGTACTTGAGTTATACTCTTGTCTTTTTCTAGTGTATCTTTGATTTCAGTAAGAGGTATCCCGTTTGGGTACTTTTTGTTACCTTTATGAACAAAGCCATTAATCAAAGGTAGAAAGTCAGTTTCTTGGTGCTCTAATCTAAAATACTCATCTTCTCCGCCTTCAACTTTTACTACTATTTCTACTTGGTCAAATCTCTGGTATACTTCTAGTTCATCTTTTGAAGCAAGAGTTGCTATACGTGGGGTACGGTTTTGGTTGGATGCAGGAGGAAGGTAATGAATAGATCCTAGTATAGCTACTCGATAAGGAGAGGAGGAAGTATCTATTGCCCACACTATCCTGTTGTCGTACGTATTACCGTCAGATTTTCCACGTCTTAAGTTTTCCTTTAAGACGGCTTCAAAGCGGGAGCGCTTCCGTAAGTCGGAGTTTATTTTAGGTAATTGTTTTCTTATACCTTCTAGATAGGCGTTCTGTATAGCGGTTCCTTCTGTTTCAGTTCCTGAGGAAATGTCGAAGAGATCATCGGGTTTCTTTTGTATAATCTCAATATCTTTTCTATCTTCATCCTCTAGGTTGTAAAAGTAGAGTACCTCTGAGGTGAGCATGTTTGCATTCAAAGTGAGAGATTCAATAACAGTTCCAATAGATACAATATCTACAGTACAGGAGTATCCTCCATCAGTTCTTAGAGCCCAACTGAAGTTTTTTATCAAACCATACATACCGTCGTAGTTATAGTCTGTTTTTCTTCTCATCTTTTCAATAGCTAGATAGATGGCTTGTTTACTCTGGTTTTGTATATCATCAGAATCAGATTCTTTGTCTAGGAAAGAACTTACTAGACTTTTATTGATAAAAGGTTCAGATAGTAAAGGTTCCATATCATAGACTTTTCCATCTGTAGAATCTAGATAAACACTATGACCCCATTCTAGTAAAGCAGAATACCCAGGTCTCATGAACATCTCTTCATAGAGGTTCATTTGCTCTAAACTATGTACTTCAAACTGTACTGTTGCAGTTCTTAAACTACCGTACCTGTTATGAGTGTTCAAAGTCATTCCGGTAATGCCGGCTACAGGTCTAACTCCGAAATCATCAGAGTATTCATAGCCAGGTGCTTCTGCAGTTACATCACTTGCAATACCCCTGTACCCGTTGTCCAATACTGACTGTCTTGCAGGATCCTGTCTACCTTCTTTATCAATACCGGAGGTTAGTTTTATGAAAGGAGTCTTAGCTAAAAAGAAACTGTAAGCTTGTGGATCTTCTGGACCAAAAAGTCTTTTAGCTCCTCCAATAACTTCTTGTCTTTTTGAGATCTGGTTAGCTATCTTTTTATCAATAAACTTTCCTGGAGATAAACTCATCGTCTATTATTCTCTATGGTCATTGAATTCAATACTCTTCCTAAAGGTAAAGGAATTCTTATTTGATAACCTGGTTCAATATTTAAACTATCTCTCCTGATTTGAGGATTAGCAGTTGCAATAACATACCAATACTTCTCATCTCCGTAATACTGTTTAGATAAGATATCAAATCTATCTCCTACAGTCGTGATAAGATAATAGTCTTCAATAGATTCCGGAGGTACTGTGTAAACTGTTGTACCCATACCAGAAACTTTCTCTCTGACTATTTTAGATGTATTCTCATATCTATTTTTCATCTTTCTCTATAGATGTTATATCTCTTGTTCCTATGAATGATAAAGTGGATGCTTCTTCTTGTCCAACTATTCTCTCAGGTCTAGTATGATGTATAATATTGAATGCAAGAGTGAGTGTGATTACCTGTGGTAATATCAAATCTCTATCTGCAGAATCTGTTAACCTTCTATCTCCTTGAGAAGCATTGGTACCTGACCAAGGCACTTCTTGAGCTATTGCGTGAGAAAGAGAAGTCATTATTCCATATCCTCTGAAGTAATCTCCTACTCTAATCCTTAGAACTGTTCCTTGATTCAATCCCTGTATTACTCCTCCAGTTACTTTACTATTCTGATCTTCTGCTCCACTGTTTCCATATCTTCCGTACATATAAGACATCAATGCATTTACCCTCTGGTAAGTTCTCTTAGTGTCCTTATTACTAAAGATAGGAACTTGTAAGGTGAATCCCAACGTTCTAGTAGTATTGTTGTAAATATAAAGAGGTTCGTTTCTTCCTACGTATTCTACTGTATTCCAGTTTGCACTGAAGCTGTCATTGATGCCATTAACAAATCCTCTAAAAGGTAAGGTTGAATGAGTTCCTCTTACTACAGAAAAGATTACAGGTAAGGTGTCCTTATTTACTATCTTACTAAGACTATTGTCTTCTGTTGTTCCATCTTCTAAGAAAACTCCTTCTCTGTTTGGATCATCGTTAGCTGTGGTAGGTAGCATATAACTCTGAAAGTCATCATGATACAGATTCTGTTCATCTAATGTAGACCTAGTGGCAGTCATATTATGCATACTCTCAATAGACGTACTACTCTTACCTTCGGGAAGTGTTTTACCTCCCTCTCTAATAACATTCACTCTTCCTCCAAACTTAGCATCTGTTGCTGCTTGACTGTTTCCTGTAAAGTAAGGAGACTTTCCCCTCTGAGCTCCTAACTCATTTGATAAGAAATGTGTTCCAGTTCCGTTTACTGCTACTTGTGCAAGTAAGGAGGCTGTTACTGAGGATACATCTACTACTGTATCAATAGCTGATTGCTTTATAGTACTTTTATTCTCAACATTGAAGTTAGAGGCTCTCAATAAAGCTTGATTAGCTAGAAACTTTGCTCCTTGGTAAGAAGTAAGTAACTTAGACATTCTAACAAAGTCATCTGCTCTTGCATTGACCTGTAGACTTGCATCTCTTCCTATTTTACTGAATAAAGACATTCTTATTGAGTTTTATAGTTAGTTCCTAAAGTAAGTCCCATACCTACTTTATTACTATCTAAGAAGATCTCAGCTTTCCTTTGTGTCAACTCTTGCATAGTTTTTTGATATTCATCTGCTCTTTTCTGTTCAGCCTCTTCTCTAGCTTTTTCTGCTTTCTCTAAATGACCGGTAACTGCTCCAGCAATAATACCAATTCCTCCTCCGATAGCCATTCCCCATGGTCCAAACATTGATCCCATCATAGCTCCTTGAGCACCCATTGATACTCCTTTTGCTAAACCTGTTTTACCAGATTCAGCTAATGAGTTTCCTATCATAGATCCTGCTGCACCTATTCCTGCTCCTACACCCATCGTAGCAAGCCTGCCTTTTGGTAGTTTTGAAAGTAAACCTCCTCCTCCAGATCCTCCAGATCCTCCTACTCCTGCTTCTTTAGTGTAAAGAGGCATCATAGGATTGATACCTCTCATACCCTTGAACATTGAAGCTACAGTAGATATACCTACTAATGCAGTTGCTCCTACTACTGCCATCTTCCCTAAAGGAGAAGAAGCAAACTTTGCAAATAAATCTGCTAACTTAGTAACTAAAGGTGTTACCTGTATTGCTATCTGTTTGAATGCATCTAACAACTTACCTGTAGCATCCTGGAATTTCTGATCTACTGAAGCTTCTTGATTTACTTCTAATAAAGCTTCACCTAAACTTTTAGTAGCTGATACTCTGGCTCTAGCAGTCTGTAACTGTTCTGCTGACATCTTGGCTGCTACCTCTTCATTAGCTGCTAATGCTTCTGATTTCAATAACATCTCTGCCATCTGATCAGAATTCATACCCATGGATTTTGCTAAAGACTCTCTAGCAATAACATTCATGTTTTCAAACTCTGTGATAGTTCCTACTTGGGATGCTATCTCTCTAGTAAGTGTTAGTTGGTCTCCTTGTAGAGCAGCCATCCTAGCTCTCTCAAAGTTCAACTGTTTACCAGTTAGTACCTCTGCTTCTAACTCCGCCTGGATAGAAGATTCAAAGTCTAACATAGAAGAGGCAATGTTCTCTATCTGGGAGAACTCTAAACCTAACTTCTTAGCTTCAGCAACCATCTTTCCTAACTGCTGAGGACTTCTTCTTAAAGTAAGATAAGTAGATGCAGATGCTGAACCTATAGTTTCAAATGCTTCACTTAGAGATACATTTACTCCTAATGCTTTATTTGATTCTACTACTGATTGAGCTAAACTGCTCTGAAATTCATCAGAAGACATTGCAGTACTCTCTGTTAGTAAAGCTAGCCTGGAAGCAGCTCCTTCAGATACTCCCATGTATTCAGTTAGCTTGGTAAAGTTCGCTAAAGTCTCTCCTGAGAATTCTACACCTAACTTCAATTCTTTAGCTAAAGAGTTCTGTGCTGCTGCTAACTTTGTAGAGTTTATTCTTGAGTCTCTTGAGTCTTCTGCAAACTTTGCAAACCCTTTTTGCATCTCTGTAGCAGAATCTAAACTAACACCTAAGTTAGTACTGAGTGCTTTAGTCTCCTTAGCAGCAGTCATTACATTTGCTAGTAATGCGGCAGGACCTAGATTCTTACCTAACTGCATTGCTGCTGCTGCAGCTCCTTGTAGTTTAGCAGATAAAGGACCTGCTCCATTTGCTACTGCTTTCTCAGCTACTTTACCAGCTTCAGCTAAAGGTCCGGCTATGAGTCCTCCAATAAGAGGTATCTCAGCAAACTTCTCTGAGAGGGCAGCAAACTTCTCTCCTGCTTTTACTATCTCTTTTGTAGTTTCAGCTACCTGAGCAGTTGCTGTTGCTTGTGCTTCAACTGCTTCTACAGTGTCATAGATACCTCTGAGTAGAGTTCTATATCCTGCTATCTCATCATCAGTAGCAGTACTTATTCTAGCTAATACTATCTCTTTCTCAATCTCAAGATCTAACATCTGTTGTTTGATCTCTTGATTCTTCTTGAGGATCTTTTCGTAATCTCTCTCTCCCTCTACTGTATTATAAACCTCTGAGGAAATGTCTCTGTAAGCAGAGGCAGCTTTACTGATAGACTTAGCAACGTCTCCTGCGATCTCTCCAGCTTCACCTTTGAGGTTCTTCAAGGAGTTAGACATAGAAGTAAGAGCTTGAGCTGTTGCTCTCATCTCCACTGCTGCGTCCTTAGTCTCTACTCTACCTAAAGGTTTTGATTTATCTTCTTCTGCCATTACTCTTTACTATTCTTATAAATAGAGAAACCTCTAACTTCTAGAGGTTCTCGTTGAATAATTTGGTTTAATGTCTGGTCCCTTAGGAATAGAGGCTTCAGAAGATACCTCCTGTACATTATTAGATTTATTCATAGCTTCTTTGTGAGCTGCTTGTTCTTTATCGTAAAACTCTTCAATAGTCTTGAAAGTGTACTTTCTCAACCAGATCGGCATATTGTAAACAGTACCCCAATCATATCCTCCTTTTCCATGAAAAACTATCTCATGAACCTGTTGGAATACATTCTTACGATAATCAGGCGTCAGGCCAAAAAAAGTTGATCCCGATAGGCAGAGTGACCTCCTCATCACTTCCATCATCATAAGTGTAAGTAAACTTCAGATCTACATCAGGAGAAACTCTTACATACTCTTCTCTCAATGCTCTAGCATCTTGTGCTAATAGATATCCATCTACAAACTTTCTAATGTCTGCTCTCTCCCTATTACCGTTGATTGCTACAATCATATGTTTCAACCTAGTAGTAACTTCTGGAACATCATTCTTGTTGATCTTCTGTAAACCTTTGATCTCTTGATCAATAGATAACTCGTCTCCGTGAGTAAATACCTTGAAGATAACTTCGTAACCTGATTTTGGTAACTTCACAGGAAACTCTTTACTCTCTCTCTGATACTCTACCTCATGTGGTTTAGCATCTAATAAAGATAGATCTACTTCTACCTGCTCTCCATTGTACTCTACTGGGTAATCCTTTCCATAAGATAAAATACGAGCAGCTATCATAATAGCATTCTTATCTCCTACTAATAGATCATTGTAGTCAAACTCTGTTACTAGTAATGACTTCAATAACTTATCAATAACAGTTCCGTTCTTGATGTAGTTCTGATTGGTAAGGATATCTTCCTCTTTAGCAGTCATGTATTTCATCTCTACTTCTCCTGATGCTAAAGGATGTCCTTCAGGGTAAAGTAAACCTTTGGAAGGTAACTCGATGATCTCTGTGGGTAATGTAAACTCCATAAAACTTGTTTAGTTATAACTTATCATATATAAATATCTAAGAAAAAAAAACCTAGACATAAGCCTAGGTTCTTTCAATCAAATATTTTATAAGATTACTTTTCAGAATACTTTCTTTCGTATGTCTTTTGACAGTTACCGTATTCTTTGTGAAGACCTTTTACAATCTTCTTCATCTCATTCATCTTTCTATTATCGATAATACCTGCTAAAGAAGTGTCTTCTTCTAAAGAGTTGATCTTAGATTCGTATGCTGCAATAATCTCTGAGATGACCTCTAACTGCATCTCCATTGCTCCTTTACTACAAGTTCTTTCTATGATCTTTGCTACCTCTTCTGCTGTAGTACCTTTTAGAGCTTCTTGAACATATTCTTTTACCTCATCAGAAACTTCAGTAGATACTTCTACCTCTGGCATCATTTCGCCTTCCTCAACTTCTTCTTCAGTATTCTCTCCTAAATGAGATGCATCAATATCCATTGGTGCTAATGCTTTCTCTATCTCACCACATAAATACTGTGCGACATCTTCTGCATAAAACATCTCACCACTGTCTTGATGATCTTGGTAAATGTCTTTTGCACACTGTAAGAACTTCTCTAATAAAGGTTGACTTGTTAGTCCCTCTATTCTGTCCTTAGTGTCTTGATCTTCTGCTAACATACTAACTGAGGTTAGTTTGTTTTCTGTCAAGAACTTTCTGATATTGAAGTTATCCATAATCTTTATTAGAAGTTTAGTACTGCGTAATCAAATGCTAAGGTCATATCAATAGATACTGCTTCTGCACTTGACCAGTCATATGATCCGAAGTTAGAAGATTCTACGAATGCTCCTTTCAAGATCCACTCTCCAACGATATCCCCTACAGGACCTAATACGTTGAAAGTTACATCTTTCTTGTAAAGATCTGAGTAGTTAGCACGACCTGTTACTGATTCATATCCTGCTCTAGCCCACTCCATTACTGCCTGAGTGCCTGAAGGTGTGATTGGATCATATAATGATACTGACATATTCTGCCAATCTCTCTTACCTCTCAATCTACGATAAGTATTGATGTGGTGTAAGGTAATGGGCTGATCACTGAACTGTGGTGCGTTCGCTGTCTTCACTAAGTATGAAGGAATACCGTCAATGTACATGATGAACCTATTTTGAACTTTTGGTTCAAAAGCGTTGAACATGATTTCGTTAGCGTCTAATATTGGCATCTTATTACGTTTTTTACTTTATTATAAATAGTTAGACTTCAAATCTTGCACCAGTTGGTTCTACTACGAAATCAAGTACTATAAACTCTGCAGTTTTAGTAGGTTGAATGTAGATCTGACCTACTAACATATTTCTATCAACTACATCCGCTGGATTGTTGATATCATCCATTACAACTCTAAATGCATATAAACCTTCTCTCTGTACTACTATGTCTAAGTAAGGATTTACTGCTGCTAAGAATCTGTTTCTTGTAGCGATTGAGTTTTGTTCGAACACTAAGTTGTTAGCTTGATTACCAATGAATCTCTTCAAGGTGATCAATAGTCTTCTAACGTTTACTCTATCTAAAGCACTTGGCTTAGTCTGTAATGTTTTCTGACCGTATGCTACAACTCCTGTTCCTGGGAAGGTTGCTAATGGGTTTACCTTAGCTGAGTAAAGTGAATCTCTATCTGTCTTAGATAACTTTCTCTCTGCTCTCAATACTCCAGGAATACCGCCTCTTACCATACCTGCTGGTGCAAACCATGATGCTGCTACTGAATCTGAGAAGGCATAAACACCTGGCATAACAACTGATGCTGGAGACCAAATCTGTTTACCTATTCCTTGAGTCTGTACTTTTACCCACGGCCAGTAAGTTGCTGCATAAGAACTGTTTAGCTCTTTTGCTTCTACTACTGCATCTCCTACTGCTGCTCCATAAGGTACAGTGTCTAAGATGTAAATAGAATCTCCTCTCTCTTGTACTAAGTCTAAATACTTACCTACTGTAGTAGCATGTTGTTGTTGATTCAAACCTGGTGTTACTAAAACATCAAATCTGTAACCCTCTGTATTGTTTAGGACTTTTACTGCGTTAGAGTATCCAGGAACATCTCCTGCTAGTGCTTCGATACCTTCTGTATCGTCACCGTTGATCTCATGTAAGAACTTAGCTCCTGCTGGTGCTATTGAACCTTGACCACTGATAAAAGGAATAACACCTTCTGCTCCTGCTAAGACGTCTAAGTCTGCTGCAAATGCTGCTTTAGGTTTCCCTGAGTTATCAAAGTAATCTGGTTGCTGTACGTTTACTGACTGTACTCTTACTAATCTTGATCTGTTTGGATATTCACCGTACTCCTGTACTGCGTCACCTTCAGCATTCAATGCGTAATGTGTATCACCGATAACTGCTGCAATGTAGTTCTCAGAATTTGGATCTAAGTTTACATTACTATATGTCTCTAAGAAGATAGGAGTCTTATCTGTATCATCACCTCTTCTGATGTAAATATCAAATACACCTAAATCAGAATCTACATCTCTCAACTCTACTCTGAAGTTGTCAACAGTACCAGCATCTACTGAACCATCGTCCTGTACAGAACCTGATGAGTTGAATATCTCTCCTTTACCTAATGTTTCTAAAGTGAAGAAGGTACTTGGAGCTGATACGTTAGTACCACCTGCTAAAGTTCCTACTAATTCTTCTGCTGCTCCTTCTGCTACTTTTACTTCTAAACCTTCGTAAGTAATACCAGCTACTGTTGAGTTGATATCTACACTTGTTCCTGTACCTCCGTAAATCAACTCTAAAGATAAACCTAAGTTTGAGTTGAAAGAGCTTGATAGGTTAGTGATTGCACCTACTGCAGTTGCTGCTGTCTCTACGAAGAAGATAGGAGATTGATCTACTGGGATACCTAAAGTAGGATCTGAGAAGATAAATCTGTAAGTCTCACCACTGTGGGTAAACTTGAACTCGTGATCAGTAACTGTACCGAAGTCTGAAGTCAAGATTGATGCTGCTAAATCTGCTGTTGCTGTAGAAATACTTCCACCTACTGTTTCACCTGCTACTACTGCTGACTCTGCTGCTGCCCATGTATCTGATGGTTCAACAACTCTAGTCATCAATAAAGAAGTTCCTCCTTGCTCGAAGTATTTCTCTGCTGATACTGAAGATAGGTGTTGGTAGTAGTCTGATCCTGAAAGGAATCTATCACCAAAGATAGATACATACTCACTGTAAGATCTTACAATAGTAGGAATATCAATTGGTCCTTTTACTGCTGGACCTACAACCGCTGTAGATACTTCAGCTGGTGCTGGTGTCAAGTAAGAAAGATCTTGCTCTCTAGTAAATACACCTGGGGATACTATTCTCTCTGCCATGTTGTAATGAGATTGTTAGTTTATTTCTAATAAATAGTTGAAGAACTCTCAAACATTAGTTATCATGTTCAAGGGATTATTTCAATAATAAATAGAAAAAGAGGTACTAAAACCCCTATTACTTTTCTTCTGCAGGGATAAACTCTTCAGCTTCTAAATCTACTGTACCAGGTCCATATGCTTCTGTGAGTTCTTCTCCTAATGCTTTCTCTAGTTCTAGGGTTTCATCTAAGAAGGTTAGCACCTGGTTTCTCTTTGCTTCTAAAGTTGCTCTATCAATATCCAAGTTTCCTAACTCCTGGATTACTGCTTGTCTTCTTTGTTGAGTATCATTGATTCTTTGTACTTGATCCTCTGTTAGTTTTTGATTTGCCATTTTACTGTTTCTATTGTTTATTATTATGTTTTGATTTTATCTCCTTTAGTATCTATTACTATCTAATAACTATTCTATTGATAGAAAGATCTCCTATTTCTGTTTATTTATCAACTCAAATATCTTCTGTTGATCAAACTTTATGGTATCTAAATAAGGACACTCATAAGGGGTTCCTGTAAACTGATAGTCAAATAAATAACTGTCTGGTAAGCAAATACCATCTGGTGTATCTGCTACAACATTTAAATGTGATTCATAACCAAATACCTTAGGAGAAGTTCCTATCCACAATACTGTAGATTGTAAACCTAATGCTGCTGCTGCATGTTGTAAACAGGAGTCAATAAATACTCTCTTCTGAGATACTAATAACATAGAGAATAACTCCATATTAGTCATTGACTTGTCTACTACCTCTACATTTGGTAAATGCTGTGATCCTGTTCTACATACCTGAATAACATGAAAGCCTGCTTTGTTTAGTTGATCAGCAATATCTAATGCTACACTGTAAGGCATGTCTCTGGTCCAGGAATAAGGTAACTGTTGGTCACTCAAAGGACCTCCATTGGTCTGAAGAACTGCTACAGGCTTATCTCTCTTCCATGCCTGAATACCTACATCCTTTTGTACTGAGTTGAAGATAAGTTCTGGTTTCTCTTTCTTGTACTTTAGATCATAGAGTTTTGACCAGTTTTCAATCAAAGGTAACTTCTTGTTGATATGATCTGTAGTGAAGTAAGGTTCATGCTTGAACATTAGACTGTCCTTACCCTCAATGTAATCCTGATAGAAATAAGGAGTGTTACCTATTGCATAAACTCTATCTACAAAACTAAGGTTTAGAAAGACTTCAGGATATGCACAGATAACTAATAACTCCCTGGTAGGGTGAGTCTTCTTGATAGACTTAGCTATTGCTGTAGCTGCTACATGCTTTCCTAATCCTCCTTCAATGTGAAATATTGAATACTTCTTTGACATAATAACTCTTT
>Ga0206682_10001728_pt1 | contig 21087 bp, 6 predicted proteins | sample M240m12015metaG_FD_155444 | JGI IMG/M metagenome (GOLD analysis project Ga0206682, IMG submission 155444) | Ammonia-oxidizing marine archaeal communities from Monterey Bay, California, United States - M2 40m 12015 | ecosystem: Environmental > Aquatic > Marine > Intertidal zone | place: USA...
CCGGCAAGACATGGCTGGAATGGACCAAAGGACTCGCTGACATTGGCGCAGAGATGATACAATGCTCAATAGACCATGACGGTGGACAGCAACTGATGGGCCTTGGCGGGGTCATGGCAATGCTGCGCTACACCATGGAGGGATAGGCATACGAATCGTAACACCGAATGATTTGGGAGACGATGTACGAGCGTCGATGCATGGGGCACGATGGCTACTTCTCGATGCCAAAGATATCGAAGATTCTACACCGCTGTTGATGTTCACAGAGTTGGACGACATCTTAGTTGCTGTCGACCATAGAGGCTCAACTCCCCTCCCCGGTCTGTGGCAAAGAGCGGTGCACCTCATACTCGTTGATGGAACTGAACAACAGGCGTCAGAGTTCCGACGCCAGTCTGGAATCACGAAAGTGATTGCGAACGCTGAAGGGGATATTCGTTCTTACCTTTGGTAGTGGGTCTGGAGGGATTTGAACCCTCGATCAACGCCGTGTAAGGGCGGTGTCATAACCACTAGACCACAGACCCAACCGTTCCTGTAAGAAGGTGTTATTGAAGGCATTGATGCAGGCGTTAACCTCAAAGCGGGTGAACTCTGCGATTGATTTGCATGGATGAAGACGTTCAAGCCGCTGCGGCTCGCCTTGTTCGGCGTATTAAGGAGGGTGGGCACACCATCACCGTTGCAGAATCATGTACGGGTGGCTTGCTCTCGAGTGCATTCACCGACATTGCAGGTGCGTCAAGTTGGTACAACCAAGGATGGGTCACCTATTCGAACGATGCAAAAATCCGTGAACTCGGTGTCAAACCAGCATCCTTGGAAAAGAAGGGTGCTGTATCTGCAGAAGTAGCCATACAAATGGCTCAAGGTGCCCTCAAGAACGCCAATGCAGACATTGCCATCTCAATTACGGGTATTGCCGGACCAAAGAATGACGGGTCAAACAAGAAAGTTGGACTGGTTTACGTCGGTATTGCCTCTCGATATTGGGCAAATGCAGAATCAACTCAAATTGGAGGAAACCGTGCAGAAAACAAAATCGGTTTCGTTCATTTCGCACTCAACTCAACCATCAAAAGATGGGACGAGGCAATGACGATGGCTGAAGAACAGCGCAAAGAAGAACTGAGGATTCTGGCAGATGAAGAAGCGGTCAAAGTGCAATTTGAATTGGAGCGGCAAAAGCGAGAAGAAGCCGCACGTGAATCTGCACCTTGGCAAGACGATGCCTGGGATGGAGAAGCCGTTCCTGCCGAAGAATCGACACTTGACACTCAAGTCGAATGGGACTAGACATCAACTTTTCTCAACCAGACCAGCCGATGTGCTTTTGCACTGAATGCGTCACCTCTCATCATGGGTGCCACCGAGGAGGAGATGACGGGTCTTCTACGCACCCGAGGAATTCTCCCGGCGGCTTCAGTTCGTTCAAGGCTGCTCGAACTCGAGGACCTCAAAGGCGTGCTAGATTGTGCAGCAATCGTCGGGTTCAGCAAGGGATATCTCACTCAAGAAATATTGGAATCAATGCTTGAAGTATGGAATGGGAGAAAGAGCGCACGGCAGCCTCAGCAAACACCGATTGTTGCCAAACCTGTTGTCAAGCCGCCGGCTGCTGAACTCGGTCGCACCATTGCTCCAATAAAAGCGCCTGAACCACTCGATATTCGATTCCGTAACAACTTGCCAGACTGGAATACCTCTGACTTTAGCGAACATGCATCTGATGCTCCTTCAGATATTTTGGTTCACTATGACATTACTGGCAACAGTGTAACTGAGGGAAAAATGGCAGACATTACATCGTGCTTTGGAGACCGGTTGCAAAGTATACGCAAAATGATCATTCAAAATTCAAGATTACCACGTACTCCGACTGAAATCTCAAGGCTTCATGCAGAAAGCAGTCGGTATCAGGGGTATGAAAACAAAGCAGTAGCGATTGGGCTGGTGAATGAACCTCGTTACACAAAAAACGGCCACCTCATGTGGAATCTAGAGGATGAAACCGGTGAACTCACCTGTTTGCTTACCAAAAGAAAGGGTGACGACAGAGACCGAGCTCAAGAGCAGATTTTGGAAGCTGGACTCATGCCAGACGATGTGCTTGGCGTTTCAGGAACGTTCAGTCAAACAGGAGATATGTTCTATGTCGATGACTTGCATTTCCCTATGGAAGCAAGCCACAAGAAGGCCTCATCAGAACACGGCGTTAGTGTAGCATTCCTCTCGGACATACATGTTGGCTCGAAGACATTTCTAGAGGCTCAATGGCATAAAATGGTTCGATGGTTCCACACCGACCCATTAGCAAAGACGATCAAATATCTTATTCTGTCTGGAGATTGTGTCGATGGAGTCGGTATTTATCCAGGGCAGGACAGTGAATTATCGATACCTGACCTGTTTGGCCAATACACTGAATTTGCTCGCTTACTGGAGTTATTACCGGAATGGGTGGAATGTGTCATGCTACCTGGAAACCACGATGCAGTACGACCTGCTGAACCTCAGCCAACTTTCGAAAAAGACATTCAGCAGGATTACAATACAACAACCTTCGTAGGTAACCCGTGTGATTTTTCGCTCCATGGCGTTCGCCTCTTGTCCTATCACGGCAAGTCAATTGACGATTTTGTGGCAGGTCTAAGGACAGTTACATACGCAGATCCTGTGGAAGCGATGCGACAAATGCTCAGACGCCGACACTTAGCCCCCCAATGGGGTGGAAAAACTCCACTTTCTCCCGAACCAGAAGATGGGCTCGTGATTCGTGAAGTACCTGACATATTTGTAACAGGACACGTACATGGTCACGCTTGCATTGATTTCAAGGGTACGACGCTGATTTGTTCGAGTACTTGGCAAGACCAAACATCCTACCAAAGAATGCTGGGGTTCCAGCCGAAACCATGTATGCTCACCATTGTTAATTTGAAGAGTCACGCTACAACAGCAATACCATTTGCATGATTATTGCAAACGCAGGAACGGAAGTATTGCACGCAAATCCTTACCGTGTACCACATCGATATCCGCATCGTTGAATGCTGCAATGGAAGAGTCGCGTGTCGGATTAAACCCGATGAACCTGCTGCCATCAACGTGCATCGACAAATCCATTTCAGAGTCACCAACTGAAACACATGTTTCAACATCTAAGTTATTCATCTGTAACAAGCGATGGATGACATCCCCCTTACCAGTTGCATGAAGTCGACAGACTCCTTCGTCTGAAAGTGAATCATCATCATTGAAAACAAACCCATTTGCAATCCAATCGTCGACTTTGAGCATTGCAGCAATCGATGAGACAAACAAATCTACACCGGCACTAACGATTGCTACGAACACACCGTTCGACTGCAATTCCTCAACGACTTCGCGTGCTCCATCCATAAGTTTCACACCGGAATAGGCACGAAACAATTCATCACGATAGATTGGGTCTTGGACAGCCTTCCACATTTGGATATCCGAGCGCATAAACTCGACATCGGTGATTTCTCCACGGATGAAACGTTGGAGATGAAGAGAGTTATCTGTACCAAAATGGTCATGCAAGGTTCTCCACGAACTTACGGCGTCAACAAGGACTCCATCACAATCGAATACAACGCACTTTGTAAGGGGGATTTCTGAGGCATTCGACATGAGTAACAATACCCTGATGGACTAATCACTTGAAAGGGTTCGCTCGGAACCGTAGAGTAAGAATGAAAAAAAAAGGACGAAGGCAGGGGGCCCCGTAAGGAAACCCCCTGCGATCGTGTAGCTCTCTACCTCGAAAGGTAGTCATCCCATCAAAGGGATGCGGGAGACAAAGGGGAGGGGATTAAACCCCTCCCCAATGCGTCCGTTTTCTCGTCACTTAAGCGATTAAACTCAAGCGCTGACGTCGTAAGACAAGCCAGACCATGTACGAAGTTGTGCACCTTGACCAGCACTTGGTGCGTAGTTCAAGGAGATGGTCACATCTTCAAGTGGTGTTCCGTCAGAGTCATGCGTGCGCACAAAGATTGTGTCACCGGTGTTAAAGGTCGAAACCTTGTCATCACCTTCAGAATTCACTTGGTCCACGAACGTAACCATAGAGTCACTGTTCTGAGGATTGAACCCATAAACGCCTGCAGTATCTGCTAGATTGGTTGTCTTTACTTGTGCTTCACCGTTGGCATCAACATAGAACACACGAACCTCGACTGCTTGGGTTGCCAAGTCAGTTTCAGACGCTTGAACTGTGATTCTCCAGTGGCCTTCGTCGACATCAAAGCTGTTGACATCATCGATTGCAAAGGTGACTCGAGGGACACCCTTGACATCGGTTTCTGCGAGGCTGCTTGCCCACACATAGATGACACCGGATAGAACCACTGTGATTGCAACCATAAGGATGGTAGCAATAACTGGGCTCACAGCCATTTCGTCGTCTTCGAGTTTGTTCTCAACAACTTCCTCTTCATCGTCAGCACGGCGGCTGGAGAAGGCAAGAGCACTGACAAACAAGCCAGTTAGACTGACCACAACGATGCTTGGTGCGAACGATGGAACAGAACTTGCTCCAATGGTTCGGACAACAATCGGTAGGTTCTGTCCAGTTGCTCCGAAGGAACCTGAGCCAGATGCGTATTCGTTACACTTGCCCCAATCGTTGTTTGCTTCAGCTGTTGCAAGATCCAAGGTCGTCATTCGGTTGTTACACCAGAAACTGTCTTCGAGCATTGGTCGGCGTTCCGAGGTCTGCGATGCATTCTGTCCGTATTGACCAGGAGAGGACCAAAGAGCACCTTGGGAACCGCCGTTGTTAGCACGGTGGGACTCAGGGTCATCAGATTGGAATCGCTCGCTGGATGAAACAGTGAGGTCACATGGGTTGTTCAAACATGTTAGAACATCCATTGAAACTTCTACCTTGGTCGTGTCCTTTGTCATGAAGATGTCTTCCTCAACAGTCAACGTTGTTCCGTAATCAGGAACGTTGTAGTATCGTGTGGTTTCTTCTTCAGTGTGTCCATCTGTGTGGAAGGTCACTGCCAACATGTGGTCGTACGTGTATGGTCCTTCATCGCCACCAGCATCGATGTTCACTGAAACAGGAACATAGGTGCCAGTCATGATGTTAGTAATGCCGTTGAAGTTCACTCCAGATGTTGTGTCAAGAGAGTAGTCTGCGACGTTCTCTGCAACACGATCAATTGTGACATACATCACAACATCATCTTGGCCTTGAGCGTACGGTGCCAGTTGCTCAGTGAATGCTGAGTTGAGGACAGTCGTGTCGTAGTTAGGCGTGTGTGATGGTGCGGTAGCAGTATCCTTGAGAACCAAGTTGATGGCACAGAAAGTCTGGCCAGCAGGTCGTAGTTGGTGGATACCGTTGTCGTTCATGTAATCAACTTCCCAATCGTAACCGTTTGTGGTTGCGTCTGGAATCAGCGTGAAGACCAAGTCAGTTCCAACGATTGCCGTTGTGAAGTAATTGGTGTATGCACACTGTGCAGTTGGTTCAACAGTCCAAGTAAGGTCTGCAGGAACGTCGTGGTCGATATCGTTCATCAATGGTAGAAGATCCCAAGTGAGGTTGTCAGCATTGGTGTCGTCTTCCGTCATGGTGATGAATTCACCTTCACCGTTTGCACGGCTTCCAGCATCACTGACCAACAAGTTCTGTCCGTCGACATCTTGCAAGGTAATCACAGGTGCGTCGTTCACTGGAGCGACTGAGAAGTCGACCGTGTACGGTATAGCATCGGTGTTTTCGTTGCCGTCATCAGACAGTTCAAGCGTAACTGTGCATGAACCGCCCTTTTCGTTGGAAGTGTTCTCGGTAATGATTAGCGAGTTGAGTGTGTTCACTTCAACACTAAACGCAATACAAGTCGAGTCAACAGATGCATCCCAATCGTAGACTTGGCGAACAGGTGATTGTTCGTTTGCCATGTCACGGATGTAGGACTTGGAAGCGTTTGAAACGTCTCCTAGATCCTTGGTATGTGTTCCAAATCCTTCTGCAAGGATGTTGTCGAAGTTATCGTCAGAGGAGAAGATAGGCATACATCCTGCGTCTTCAACGTTGCAGATTACCGGGGCATCGTTCACGTTGGTGACAACGAAGGAGATGTTCTTCTTGTCTGTCAAACCATTGCTGTCAGTGACTTCAAACTCGTAATCAAGAGTTCCGAATTGGTCATCAAGCGGAGTGATGGTCACAGTTTGTCCGTTTTGGTTCCAATCAACAAGCACATTGTCGTATGCGACAAGGTTGCCAGCTGCTGAGGTCCATGTGAGGTCAGCTTCGAGGTCTTGCACATCGTCTGCCATGTTGGTCAGGCTGAATGTGTAAGCGCCAGAATCTTCCGCAACAGTGATGTCTTGTAGAGTCGATTGAATCTCAGGACAAGCACGAGCCATGTCGAGTGTGATTGCAACATTGGTAGCAAGAGACAAGTCTGTTGCAGTTTCCCAATCGTATTCACAATCTGCTTCGGTCTTGATGAGAACATCGTAGTTCTTAGCAACACTCGGAGTGTTTGTACCCTTGAATGAGCGGTAAACAAGCACTTCATCATTAATTTCTCCAGTCAACAAATCATCGTGGTTGAGTTCCACTGTGATGTATTCAGAGAAGTCCTGAAGCGTGTTCGAAGCATCGATCGTTTGAGTTGGGTGAACTGTGCTGACATCAGCGGTCGATTCACCTTGAACGATTGCGACGATGTCAATCTGACTTGGAGTTCCACCAATTCGTGAGAACGGTATGGAAATTTCAGTCAATCCAGATGTGGATGCGATATCAACGTTAGCCGAGCTGAGTGAGGTAGCACCCCAGCCAAGGAAACCGTAGCTGTACAGGTCATAGGAGGTCTCGCTGTCTGCCCAAAGCACGTAGTTTGCTTGGAATGGTAGTTCGTGAGATCCACCGAGGTTGTATCCTGTGCTGCTTCCGCTGCCATCAACGCTGAGGTAGATGAGAACATCGCTTGCTGCAAGGTCTTCACCGGTTAGACCGATGTAGAGGTCATCGCCTTCGATGTACGTCACAAGCATGTCGTTTATTCCATCACCGCTCATGAGACCTGGCATTGCATAGCCAGATGGGTTGAGGGCGTTTCCACCAATCCAGTCATCGTTTGAACCATCAACGTTCATGATTTCTGGTTGGAAGGTTGTCGAAACATAGGATGCACGAGTACCGTCAGTAGACTTGATCATCATTGCAACTTCATTTGTTGGAGCAGCGTTCAAGTGGGTTGAATCCATCGAGAACAAGTTTGCTTCATCAATAGTTGCAGATGAGTCTACAACCAGCTTGTTTTCATCAATTGTGTTACCAATCGATGTAACGTAGGCGTTACTTCCTGCATCAATCTGAGTCGAGGAGGCGGTCCAAGTCATGTTTTCAACACTGCCTTGTGATTCAACAACTTCGATGGTTGTCGTAGCAGTCGATGTTCCTCCATCCCAGCGGAATGGTGAGTTTTCGACGTACATTCCGACCAATCCGGAAGCGTTCATTGGGTATACCCAAACATCGTCACTGTCAACAACATAGAGACCGGTACCGGTTGCTCCACCGTCAACTGCAGCGTTAATCGCTACAACAGTTGCGTCATCAACATAGACACCGTAGTCGTCACCGGAAATGGATGCATCACCTGTGAGGATGAGTTCTCCGCTGGTTTTCTCGACACCTGTTGCGTATCCAGAGATTGTCGTACCACTGAGGGTAAGTGTGTCTCCGCTTGCATCGTCAGAATCAATTCCAACAGTTGAGGAATCATCGCTACCGGTAATTACTGAGGATTCGTCAGTAACGTCACAGTTGTCGATGTCCATTGCCATGTCAGACAAAGTAATGGTGTTGCGTGCGGTGTTAATGCTCACTCCATCACAGTCTTCCAAGACAAGTCCAACAGCACTTGGTGCTGTGCGTCCAGCAGATATGCTGATCGAGTTGTCAGCAAGAGTTGGTCCGGTGTATCCAGCAGCAACTCCGCCTTCGACCATGTATACATCTGTACCACCGTCACCGTACGAATCTGTCAAAGCAAGAGAGTAAAGGCCAGGAGCAGTGTATGTTGCAAGAGGCGTATACTGAGTGTTGCTAGCAAAGGTCGAACTGGTTCCACGGCCGAATGAATCGGTTGTTCCGTCAGGCTTGTTAATCTGAATACCTGCTTCATAGCCCCAAGAGTCTGTTCCGATGTTGATATCGAGCGACTTACCGACACCGAGGGTTGCAGTACATGTTGCGGAGTAACGATAGGAACTACTCGAGATAGTGCACAACGAAGTTGTTGGCGCAGGAGGAGAAGTCGTACTGTCGACGACAATACCGCCATCTGCATCAACGATGGTATTGTTGTCAATATCACCGTAGCCTTCCACGGAACTGATTGCAGTGTATGCAGAATCTCCAGCTCCGTTTATGGTGTTGCCAGTAATGCGGTAATCCATTGCGTTATCGATGTATATTCCATCGGTCACTGAATTGATCGTGTTTCCAGTAATCATTGTACCAGTGTGTCCACCGTCGTAAACACCAATTGCTGCAACTGCTGCACCACCGTTGTTCATTACGTTACCCGATATCAATGCGTTATCGCTCGAACCATCTCTGTAGAGCCAGATATCAGCAATTTCTCCACCGTCATTGAAGACGTTGTTCGAGATTGTGGCGTTATCTGCTCCCACTATTGTTCCGTGTCGGTTCCAGTAAGGTGAACGTTGAAGTTCAACACCGACGCCACAGTCGTTGAAGACGTTATCGCTCACGACTGAACCTACGCCACCGCCAAGAATCATACACATGTCCGTGTTCTGGATTGCATTGTTAAGTGCAGTGTAGCCCTTGAAGTGAGTGATTGTTGAATTCGTAACAGAGAATTCTTCAATTTCCCAAATGTATTGATTGCTCGTACCCCATGTGTATCCGTTCTGCGACTCAATCTTCGCCACATTGGAGAAGATAGTGTTGTTCGCAACGAATGTGGTGATTGGAGATCCATAGTAACCAATTTCGATACCGTACATGTCACCAGTATCGGAGTTCACTGCGACACCGTAAACGGCTGAGTCGTCCATGTAAACTTCGCCACCGTAAGGGTAACTTGTGTACCAACGTTGTGAGTCATAGAAGTCGTATGCCCCTGTGGATAGAATAGTCGATCCGTTGAAGTTGTAAGGTGTGTTCGACTTCAGATAGATGTAAGGTGTATCCATCATGATGGTGTTGCCTTGTTGGTTAATCGTCAAGGAATTCGAGTATGCGTATTCATTGACCGTTCCACCGTTACCATCGTCGTAGGTACGGGTTCCACTCGTAAAGAATGAACCCGCACAAGGAGTCACAGTTGTATAAGCAGAACTGGTTGAGTACCAACATACACGCTCAGTAATCTGAGTGGTAAGTGGCACCGTTGCACTGTTGCCTGAAACGTCAGTAAGTGTTACTCCTTGGCTGGCATAGCGGAAGTCAGCCTTGTTGTTCGTAGAGGTTGTGTAGTAGTAGTCAATTTCTGCAACACTCATTACTTCGTATCCTGCAAGGGAAGGAATTGTCAATCCATTGCTATCAACGACAGCAGTGATGAAGTTCAATCCTTCTGCGATACCGTTGGAGTCCGTAGTTCCAGATCCAGCAGCACCACCATCAGCATCAATCAGTGTGACCGTTGCGCCGGAGACAGCAAATGTGTCTGCGAGCAACTCAACTTCCATTGATCGCTTTCGAGTGAACTCACCAACACCTGTGACATCGACGGTTGTCGAATCCACAGTACCTTCGATGAACTCGATGTTCGATTGACTGGTTATTGAGAAATCCTTGGTGTTACCCATTGTGACATTGGTAAAGGTGAAATCACCAGTACCGCTTGCTTCAACACCAACATCGTTGGTCGAGATGGTGACATCCGAGAAGGATACATCATTATCTGTGTTCGTTCCGTACTTGAAAGCAGTTCCACTGTTTTCGACGGTTCCAGACATATCACCTGCAAGGTCTTTCGTGTAGTAGATACCTGCATTGGTATTTCCATCGAAATCAATGTTCATGAAGTCCATCGACCCAGATGCTGAGTTACCAACTAGAATACCGTAATCTCCACCAGTAACGGTTAATCCGTCGCTCGTAGCTGCAGTTTGACCTGAAACTTCCATACCTGAATCGGTTGGGTTTGTGACAGTTACATCTTGGATGTGTCCGGCAGCGAATGCGCCACCAATCGATACTCCAGTGTCTGCACCGGTAATCGTTCCGTCCTTGAACAGCGGAGTTCCGGATTCACGAGCATACGCACCAAGAAGTGCTGCGTTGTCACCCGAGCGGGCAACGATTTCCAAACGGTCTTGGTAGTTGTCTGCACGGTTGTGAAGAACGTCCATGTACAACGAAACCTTGCTGATGTTTCCAGCAGAGATGTCGATGGTCGGCATAGTCATTCGAGCACCTTGCCCAGGACTCATGTAGTAAGTGTAAGCACGGTCGTAACAAATGTTGTAGCTTCCTTGCATTCCTTCAGGAGGATAGAATACTGGGTTGTACATTGCATGGTAAGTTGTGTAGTAAGCACCCCAGTAGTGGTAAGGGTAGTATGCATAGTAACCTGTTGGTGAGACATCTTCGATGTTTTCCCAGTCGAAACCAAATTCAAGAGGCTTGGATTCATAGTAAGCCGGATATCCAGGATTGGTACCTGCCCATTGTGACCAGATCTGGTAATAATAACCAATCTGGTTTGATGGATAGTTCGGTCCGTAAGCGTATCCATTGGTGTTACAATCCAAACTTGGGACACCACCGACTGCACCAGGTGCATAAGTAGCGTAACCAGGCGTGCCAGACTTCGGGTCAGCGGCGCTGATTGGGTAGTAACCAAGGTCATCTGCTTCAGTGATATTCCACTTGTTTCCATTATCGTCTTCCAGTTCGATGTTGTAGCGGTCGGTAATCATGTAGTACTTTGTGGTACCGTAATTGTATCTTGGGTGAGCGTTTCCACCACCATAGATACTGTTCATACCGACTTGCAAGAAATCCTCACCTAGGAAAGTCGACAAGTCGATCTTGTAGGTCGTCCATCCAGTGCTTTCACCGCTGAGCAATGTGCTTCGGTAAATTGTAGGAAGGGACATACCACCGTAGATATCAACACCCACGGTGTTGTCTGTTGATGTGAAGCCGTCAACCTGTGGAGCACCGTTGAAAGATTGAATACCAACTGCAGCGTTCTTGACAACGACGTTGTCGATGGATCCGCCAGATGCTTCAACCCAAAGAGCTGTTCCGGATTGGCCGGTGTTTACGATTGAAGAATCAGCAATGTTAACTGTTCCACCGTCGATTTTCACAGTAGCCATATCGTCAGAGTTTGCAGATGCGCCGAAAATCGATGCACCATCCATCATCTTGAGAGTAGCCCCATCACCGATGTACAATGCGGAGTCAGTGGTTGAATCTTGAGCGATATCACGTAGTATTCCGCCGTCGAGTTCTAGAGTTCCTGCAACAATGTCCAAGTTGAGTCCATATGAAGGCGAAACTGCACTAATAGCTCCAACTGCACCGGTATCTGGTGAAACAGATACGACCACTTTGCCACCGTTCGTGAGTGTAAGAACAGGACTGCTGGTTGCAGTGCTCTTCACCTTAAGCGATGAACCCTTGAGAATCATGACACAGCCATCTAGAGTTAAGTCTGCTGAAAGTGTCATTGGTGTTCCGTCAAATTCGAAGATGGTATCTCCGTTAGCAGTTGTACCGTTTGTAGGCAATTGAGCTCCGTTCGTTGGGTCCACATAGGCATCCATCCAAGCACAGTCCATACCTGCTTGATCGAAATCTACAGGAGCAGGTTCGAGCAAGAGGTCAATCGTACTACCAATGGTAAATCCGGATGTTGGATACCAGGAAGCAGAAGTCATTGTTTCGTTCTGACCTGCTGGTCCGAATGCACGAATGTTGTGGTCCGAGTAGGTGTTTCCGCCATTTTCGTCGCCGGTGATAACCCAAACGCTTGCAGATCCAAGATTGGACACGGCTGAGTCAGTGATGTGACTTCCAACTTCAAAGAGTTCAGAACCCGCACTGTCAGTAACTGCTGCAGTTACGGTATGTCCAGACTTGTAGATGTTCGTTGGCACGTTGTTGACAAGCGCTATTCGGTATGTTCGAACTGTTGACAATCCACCGTACCAAATCTCAGAGGATGAAGATGCGACATCAACGTCACAATCTCCAGTTCCACCGTTTACATCAGCGCAATCGTCACCGTTTTGGGTGACTTCAATCAGACGAATGTTTGAGTTCGTGTCTGCTTGTGCGAGGTAAATGCTTCCAGTTCCTGCTGTCGTCGATGTCATGGTAGTTTCACCAATAGTGACATCGGAATATCGTGCATAAACGGCTGAATCAAGTGCCGAGGTGTGCGCAATTGTCGAGTCTGCAATGAGAACCGAGTTCTTTGCTGCGGAACATCCGTTTGTTGTAACGCGTTCTGCAGTCATGGAATTCATTTCTACATTCCATCCACTGCAACCAGTCACTTCGAAATGTGCCACATCAAGGTTGTTGATGATGACCATGTCGGAGTTCGTAGTGTCTCCTTCAATCTTCAAATCATCAACACTGACGTCATCAAAGGTTCCAGGTTGCAAGTTGCGCATGATCATGTTGCCCGCAGTAACTGTATCGAAGACTGCATTGTCTCCGAAAGCACCGGTTGTCGAAGAGGTGGTACTACCACCTGGGAAGAAGTTCATTGAAGCGCTTCCTACATCGACATCAGTCATCATGATTGAGCCCATTGCATCGATAGTGACAGATGCATAGTTTGTTGCATCGAAGTTGAAGATATCAACTTCTGCACCAGCGCCTGCATCAGAATTGAGCGCAGACCCTGACTGGGCGTTTGTTGCCGTAGCGGTGACGTTGGAAATGGTAACCATGTCCAGATCAACACTGATCAAGTTCACGTATGCGTTGGTAATTGTCGTGTTTTCCAAGAAGAGAGAACCGCCAGTTGAACCCGCAACGTTAACGATTGCGCCGTTGTTGGCACCACCGTCTTTGTTACAGTTCGCAATGGTTCCTTCTGTCAGAGTTGCAACAGTGTCTTCAGCGAAGTCGAAACATGAATCATCAGTTCCGTCGACACTGAATTCGGTCATCGACACAACTGTTCCTTGGCCGCTTCCGTGTTCGAAAGCTGCACCAACATCCGTGAAAGTCACGTGGTCCATTGTGAAGTTACCTACGTTTGCATTGCTGATTGGGCTCGAGCCGTGGCGAGAACCTGCAGCGATTGCAGCATCGGTTGTGTTCTTGAAGTCAACATAGGAGAAGACGTGGCGGTTATCGGTACTTGTCGAACAAGCTCCGGTGAATGCCATACCCTTCCAATCTGCGCCACCAAGTCCTTCGAAGAGAACGTGGTCGGTGTTGTTACCGTTGATTGTCATCTTGTCACAAGCACCGTCAAAGGAAATTCCCTTACCTGCGCCGACTTGAATGACTGTACCAGGTTCGATGGTGAGGTCAGCAGAGATGGTCAGATAGTCGCCTGCCGGGTTGATTCGGACTGGACTGTCTTCAACATCCCATGTTGTGTCGGATGTAATATCCGATGTGACATCAGTACCCTTGCCTTCGAATGGCATTGTTCGGTAGTAAACACCACAATCGACTGCAGTGTTTTGGTAGCAGTAGTATGTTCCATAGTACGACCAATACGGTGCAATCAATCCTGCAGGTGCAGCACTGTTCGACGAGTATGGTAGCTTAGGCATGTTGCCGTACCAGGTAGTCATAGCACGGACATTTGCTGTTGAACCGCTGCTAACGAAATGCAAGTTTCCGTGTCGCTCGATGTTAATGCGGTCATTGCTGTCTGTGTAGTTGTAATCAGTTCCGAAGTAGGTGAAGTTGAATCCATTTGGCATTGCAATGTTATCAGCACATTGAGAGCCGTAGGTTCGGAAGTAGTAACTCGATGCACAGTAGTATCCAGACGGAGATCCTCCGCTGGTACCCATGATATCGGTTTCAATACCGTTAACCATTGGATTCAAGCCTCTGTCGAAGGATTCCCAAGCACCGTCAGTACTGTCCGTAGTAATACGGTAGTTGTTGGTGTGAGGGTTTGCTCCGTTGAGGTACGAAGTACTCGTGCTGTGACGAATTGTCTGTCCATGCGATCGTGTTTGGTCCATGAATCCGACAGTTGTTGCGTCGTAAGAGTTCTTACAAGCATCGTCGTAGTGGTATTCAATCTCATTCGTGACGTCGTAGAAGATGGCTTGGAATGTACAACGGAAGTTGTTGTTGGTGTATTGCATGTCTCTCCATTCAACAATGAACATCTTGTTTGGGTCTCCAACACTGAATGTTTCAGTGCTGGTTGTCAAACTGTTAACGGTTGATGCCACTTGAGATGTGTCCTCAGCGTAAAGGTAGTATTCGACTGAGTCTTCGCGTTCAAGGTCTTCAAGATCAGCAGACCAAGTACATGCGGACAGAACACATTGAGCTCGAGTAGAACTACCTTGTGGAGTCAAAAGTTCACTGGTCCATGATCCGGTGGTACCGTCTGCAGTGGTGATTCGGTAATACAGAGTTGGCCCAACACCAGCAGTTGTGCTGACGTTCAAACCACTCGGTGGGTCTCCACCATCAGACAAAACCACTGATATGGTTCGGTCCTTGCTGTGGGAGTCCGAAAGTGCGGAGTGATCCGCAATTGGGGCAAAGGTGTCAGGGATTGGAGCAACGCCGCCAATCTTGTATGTTTGCGTTCCGCTTGCAGCCTGGGAACCGTAGTATCCCATTGCGTGTGCCCATCCCGACCAAACGTATGTTGGGAGAGCTCGTTCGTCGGATGTGCCGCCGCTGAAGTAAGAACCACCGTAGTAGTAAGCACCTGAACATTGGTCACGGCTAGCGAATGGACTTCGGAAGAAGTGAACGAAACCGTTTGTAGTTACGCACAATCGGTTTGCGTTAATTCCCGATCCACCAGTTGCGTTTCCGAACGAGAAGAGGCCCATTTGTCCACCGTATGTTTCTTCACCCGCTGCAGTCATTGCTGAGTCTGAACCCAGTGTGATCTTGTATGCAGGGGAGTTACCATACGCATAACTTGCATCCATTTGGCTTCCACCAGACAATTTGCTGTCGATTGAAGGTGAACTTCCGATACCAACCATGGCAAAGGCATTCTTACCTGAATCATAGAGGTAAAGCAAGTTCATGCCTGGTCCTTTGTCAGCAGAGATTGTTAGATATCCGCCATCGTTGGTCATGTGCTCAAAGGTGTTCGAGCGGGTTGAAGATGTACCCATTCCGTTGGATCCTGAACCAGCAACAGTTGCGTGTTGACCCATCCAGTTGTTGTAGAAGTAGTAGTTAGGTGCATCATAGAGCGAACCAGTGAAGAAACACTGATTGGACCCAGTTCCACAAGTAGAGACATCGAATTCAAAGTAGAATTCGTCGTTTCCGTCAAAGTGTGTGAATTGTCGATCGATGAGTTGACTTGCTCTTGGGCTCGAAGAACTGCTTGCGTGAACATCAGTCATGAGCACTGTGAGTTTTTTGTCATCTCCTGCATCATCGACGTCGGCGACGGTGAAATTGTACGGTGTTGGGACCGTTTGTGGGACGATTAGTGCCGGATCGTATCCAATGTTAGGATTGGAGTTTAGGTCTTGGAACTTCCAGTAATATTCGACGTAGTCGCCTGCAGAAATTGTTGGAGTTGTTGCTCGGAACTGACAGGTAGCGTCAGATGTTGAACATGTTCCAATGCTTGTTGCACTCACGCTCGTGAACGAACCGTTGTTGAGTGCGTAATTGAGCGTAGGTTTGTTGTTTGCAGTCGTATCGATGTTTGAGAGGTCAGACAGCGTGGTGAAGAAGGTTCGTGAACCTTCGACGTACGAGGTGACGTTGTGGTAAGGAATGAAATCTGAAGACGGTGCATCAGTGTCAATTCCACCAGAGTAGGTGATACTTAGGTAAGAGTTCGTGCTTCCTCCGTTGGAGTGGTAAGCGCGAGTGTAACCAGTGTTACCTGGGACTTTGTATCCAATTGCAATGGTTGAACTACCGTTCTGAGCATCTGTGATGTAACTTGCTTGAGTGCTTGAAGCACATGTAGCGTTCGTAGTACAAACGTCAGCAGTAGTTGACGAGTAGTATACTGGAGTCACTGTATCAAAGGAATCACTGTTCCACATCGAAGCGATGAGTTTTCGTGAGTTGCCGTTGTTGTACATTGTACTGGTAGATGCGTAAGCAGTGGATGCAAGGGTGTTTGAACAACCGTTTGTAGGTGCCGCAGGCATAGTCCAGCCGTAAGGCATACTGGAAGAGTTCGGAGAGCCACAGTCTTGTAGAACTGTTGCAGCAACGGAGTTAGCCGTGGTCGAACCTGTTTGGTATGTCCATGTCTGGTAATGCGAAATCGATTCAACGACTGCCTGGTTTGGCAGTTGGTTCGAGGTCGTAAATGTAAACGAATTGAACGGCAGGTAGTAGTTTACGTTTGAGTTCGTAGACGACCATGAAGATTGTCCCTTTTGGATGTACGTGGTCGTACGAGCCATGTAACATCGGTTGTAGTTCTTGTAACAGTAACCACTGTTTACGTTGGAGACTTGAATGGTTGGGTCAATGGCCAGCGGGAATGCGCGGTCATCAGACATAATCCAGTCCGACTCAACGAGAGTGGAAATGATAATTTGAGAATCAATGACTTGAATGAAGTATGTTGCCGTGTATGGCTCAGCTGCATTGCCTTCTTCTACAACAACTGGAACTGGGATTTGTGCGAGCAATTGTCCAGTTTCAGTGTTTCGAATGTCAAGAGGTTCTTGAGTTTGGGTCATTTCTTCCCCAAGCATTGTTTCTCCGAGGAAGAGTGCGAATCCAGAAGGAAGTTGCATCATTTCCGAGAATCCAAACCAAGCATCGGTTTCCTTGAGAATTGGACGTTCATTGACGATCAAATTCTGCTTGAGTTGGTTGCTCTGTACAGTGTAGTCAAGAGAAAATCCTTCTGCGACAGGATAGCGAACCATGTTCCCACCTACTTGCACTTCATCGGTTGATGGAGCAGCATTGTAGATTTCAGGAGTCGTCATTGTTTCATCGAGAGTAATCAACATTGGATTCATTCCCATGACGATTGGGTCGACCGATGGGTTGACTTGAATAGCCACACCATTTGCTGTTTCAGGAGCGAATTGAGTCGTGTATGAGTTATCAGTCACTTCCCAACCATTGGCAGTAGCGACGACATTGAGGTCGATGTCTGCCCATTCTCCATTCTCGCCCATGTAGTGAACTGGCGCATCGTGCAGAAGTTGCACGAATTTGCCGTCATCAAGGACGAAGGTCTTGCTCGTTTGGTCTCTCATGCCGATGAGTTCATCGGATGGTTCGTATTCGTATTCAATACCTGTCTCTTTCGAAGTTGGCAAAGCGAGGAGGTCGTCCCCTGCTGTGTCGTTTGTAGCTACAAACTCCACATCGCCTGCGTTGTTATCGACGAACCCAGCCATAGGCATGAGGGCCATCAATGCGCACAACAACAGTGCTATGCCAATTCCGTTAAAGACAGATGCTTTCTTGGTATTCTTTATTCCCAACATGTCATTCACCTATACGGATTGTATGCAAAGCATCCCACGCCTTGCTCCCCTTATAGGAGTTGGGGTGCAAAATGTTTGATTTCCACAGTTGAAAATGCTGTGCCACATGGAGTGTTGGATGGATTTAGCCCGGGAGAATGGTGCAAACGATTTGTAAAAGTAACACTTTGAAATCTTACCAAGAACGTACCTGAGAAATTGTGAAGATCAAGATTGAAATCGAACGAAAAATATTCGAATTTCGGCCACCTACACAACTTGGTATGCTGCGTGGATTTGATAGAAAGAGTAGGGAGGCCGAGAGGGCCGTCGAAACGGCCCTCTCAGCGGCTCTTCCCTCTCGCAAGAGGGATGTTTCATCATCGTCAAAGGAAGGATCAGTAATCCCAATCTTTGCCTTCGTCGCCTTCTCCACCACGGGAGAGGATGAATGCACCAACGATGAATGCTACGACAACGACGCCACCAATGACGCCCCATGTCCAAGTAGGCACACCGCCTTCAACATCATCACCAATGATTGTAGTTCCGTCATCAGTATTGGTGTTGTCGGAATCTCGTTGGTAATCGATACTGTTCATCGAAGCTGCTGCCATGGAGTTGCCCAGAGCATCAACTGGTACTGCAGTGAAATGATAGGTGTAAGTTCCTGCAGACCATGTCGAAATATCGACATCGAGCGTTGTACCGGTTGTGGTTTGACATGTCTCAGGCATGTTTGCTGCATCAAAGGAGCCACGTTGGTAGCAAACCTTCCAAGATGCGACATCGTCTTGTGCACCTGCGGCTGTCCATGAAACTGTCCATGTGTTCTCAACTGCTGCAATTGTGAGGTCTGTTGCTGCTGCTTCGCCATCAACTGCACTGTCTGCAACGACTGTGCCAGTTCCGACTGGGCTGCTGCATCCGACTTCATTGCAAACGGCTACAGTAACGGTGTACTCTACACCGTGGGTCGTCGATTGTCCAGAGTATGGGTAAGATTCGTTTCCTGCTCCGAGAGAGATCTCGAATGCTGTTGTGCAGTCTGCGGTTTCACAAACTGTGACATCAATACTGTCTCCAGATAGCATGGTTCCGTCGACGTTCCAGTTGATCTGAATTGCTCCACCCTTTGCGGCTGCTGCGTTAAATCCAGTGATACTTGCGGACGGCACCTCTGCTTGAGCGAGAGAGCCTCCCATGAGCACAAGTTGTCCATTCGATAGAATCGGTGAGTTCGCTGGGAAAGTGTAGGCAAATTGCCCTGTTGTTGCATCAACATCGGTTGGAACATCACTGAGCATTGTCCAAGATGCACCGTTCACATACCAGAGAGATGTTGCACCCAAACTCTTAGCGTATTGAATAGTCATTGATTGTTGCAAGACATCGTTTGCAGAGTATGTCGTCGAAGGAGAATAGTCAATGACACCGACTGAGTCGTATCGCCCGGTGAAACCTGGAAGTTCCAAGTTCGTCAGAGCGTCACCATCAGTTGCGTTTACGGTGAACGGAGTTGTTCCCCAATAGAGAAGGTCATAATTGAGTCCAAGACCGCTCGTGGTTGAAGCGAAATAACTTCCGTCATTCCAAACTTGAAGCATCAACTCTTTCGAGGTTTCTCCGCCGTTAGCGTCGTAAACATTCACTGAGATTGGGAAGTTTGTGACATAGTCCGCCTGTACAAGAACCGAGCATACTGTAAGCATGTTAGCACGCTCGCAACCCGGTAGCGCAACGCCGTTGTACATCCATTCAATTTCGAGATTTGAAGAACTTGGGTCGTCAACATCGAAGACTTGAACAGCCATCGAGATGAGATCTTCTTGACCCATGTACAAATCACCTTCGTTCAACAAGTCCAAAGCGATAATCAATGGGGCATTGTTTCGAACATTCAAGGTCATGCTCATATCGTTGTTCGATGGTTTTGCATCGGACATCTTTGAATCGTTGACAAGCTCAGCAGAGAATGTGTATTCACCGTCCATAGTCAAGGAAACCATTGTGCAAGCATAGCCGGTCATCGACATTCCTTGTCCGACTCCGAGTGGAGCATACATAGGGTACGATGGCTCGACTGCCTCACATGTGGTTGAATCGATGACATCAACGACCCCACTGTTTGGATCAGTAATCTGGAAGTTCACTGACCAGTTATATGTCGATTCAGCCTCGCTTCCACGATGTTCTACTTCGACGTGAAGGTACGAGGTACCGACGTTCAAGTCGCCGCTTTCTGCGTTGGTGTAGAAGGATGTGCCTTGTCCGGTTCCGTCAGCATTGTAGCCTTGGACCACAGTCATCTGGGAGATTCGAATGTCGTTAAAGACGCTCGCAAATCCTTCAACAGTGCTGGAATCAGTCGCAGGGTATGCGTCCCGAGTGAATGTTTCCTCACAGAAGTTGTCGAAAGAGTTGTTGTCTGCATCAGTGTAAACACAGCTTGTCCATTGGTCGTATTGAACATAATCAACCAAGGAGGCTTTCATACCATAAGAAGCTGAATCCAAATTGTCAACATCAACTGTGAGACTTCCGGAGAGCGTCCATGTTGAGAGTACACTACGGGTGTCAGTTGTGATAACTGAAGGTTCTTGTGAAATGTTTTCGTAAACGTCAACTGTTGTTGATGTTCCTGCGGTAAATATGTTTGTTCCTGAACTGTCGATGGTTGTGCCGTCGGTTGTTTGAGCAGCACTTACTTCACCGGTGGTTTGGAGTCGGACTCGAACTTCGCGTGGATCGAAAGTGTCAGAACCTGTAGCGTTGACGGTGAGTGTCCAGTCTTTTGTACCGGAACCACTTTCCATTTCATTGCCACTGGTCCAGACGAGTGCAACATCAATGTCGTACCAGTCTTCGACGGTCACGAATATTTGTTCAACATCGTTCCCAACGTCGTCATCTGGGTTTGCGTTGACAACCATTTCAACGACGTAAAGCCCTTTGACAGGAGTCCAGGTAATTGGGTTGCCAGCAACGGACATCGTGTGCTTTCCGCCACCAAGGACGGCTCCAGCAGACAGGGATTGGAAGTCGCAGACAGAGGCAGATGCGCACATGACATCGTTGTTTGTCCAAGAAAGATCGTTGCCAGAGGCATCCTTAGCAAGCATGCTCGGGTTGCCACTAGCGTCAGAAAGCCAGACATTGACGGTGTAGGCCATCTCAGTGATGTCTGCATCGCCGCTGTTCTTGATGTAAGCAGAGAATGTAGTCTCATCGCCAACTTTCAGCACATTTCGGCATTCTGCCCCAAGAGGGCAAACGGTTTCTTTTGGTGTGGTGATAGCAACCAAGTCTGCATCAGCGCCAGAACGGGCGCCTGTGTCTTCAATTACTTCATTATCTTCTAACTCGGCGAAGTCAAAACTTGAGAGAGCACTCACAAGCATCAACATGACGAGAATCATAGGGGTTATTTTTCGCATATCTATACCTCCG
>Ga0206682_10001729_pt1 | contig 21055 bp, 16 predicted proteins | sample M240m12015metaG_FD_155444 | JGI IMG/M metagenome (GOLD analysis project Ga0206682, IMG submission 155444) | Ammonia-oxidizing marine archaeal communities from Monterey Bay, California, United States - M2 40m 12015 | ecosystem: Environmental > Aquatic > Marine > Intertidal zone | place: USA...
AAGTCAGATTCAGGCGTCGACTATTGTAGAACAACGCTCTACTAAGCCAGCTTTTAACGGGCCTTTTGAAAAAAAACCAATGCGTCTAACTAATTTTCCTGTGCATCTCTGACTTAGCACTTAGCACTTAGCAATATGTACGTAAGCTGCTAAAAAGCAATTGCTCAGCCACCTTTAGGGTGTGCTTATCCACGATACCCAGCTTAATGCCAGCTAGATAACACCTGACGACTTCAGTCTGGAAATGTCTTCCGGACCTAAATTGAGGCCGCCATAAACAGTTTCGTTATCGGCGCCAATTTCCGGAAAAAATTCAAGTTCCGGTGAATCGTAAGCAGAAAAACGTATGGGGCTTATTGGCAAAATCACCTCACCCATAAGATCGTGAGTTTTGTATTGCAGCATGCCACGCTCATGTAGGTGTGGATCTGTGCGCACCTCATCTAGTGTCCTGATCGGCGCAACCGGCACGCGATTAGCGCGCAGTTCTTTGTAGGCTTCGTCACGTGTGCGCTCAACCGTCCATGCATTGATCATGGCATCCACTAAGTGTTCGCGCTTTTTGCGGGACATCGAATTACGAAAATCTGGGTTATTTTTTTGATCTGACCTGCCAACCACATCAAGAACGCTGTGCCAATGTGTCTCGGCAACGCAAATAACGACAACCCAGCCATCTTTACAAGGGTAGCGCCCATAGGGACAGACATTTGAGGGCGACCTAGCGCTATTTCGAGGAGGGGTTTCTCCGGTTTCGTGAAGGATGCTGAATTCAGAAGCCAGAGTGAAGTACATTGCCTCAAGCATAGAAACTTCAACCCGGGTCCCATGGCCTGTGACCTTACGCCCCTGAAGAGCCGCTAGCACGCCGGCATACATGTGAATGCCGCCCATGATGTCAGAAGGTGCCCCACCAGACCTGCTGGGCGGTGAATCGGCGTCCCCGGTTGCGCCCATTAATCCAGAGGCCGCCTGAATGGTATGGTCCATGGCAAGTAAATTCATGTCTGGGCCTGACAGTCCGTATCCGGTTCCAGAGCCATACACCAAACGCGGATTAATTTGCTTTAGTTCTTCCCAACCCACGCCCAGCCGATCCATGACACCTGGTGCGTAATTTTCGAGTAAAACGTCGGCATCCTTAACCAGGCTACGAAGTAGCTTTTTACCCTCTTCATCCCGTAGGTTGAGCGTAATACTTTTCTTATTCGAATTGAGCATAGCGAAAGACAATGGCGTTTTGGCGCCTCCAGCACCGCGCAGCCGCTCGCCCGCTACGGGTTCAATTTTAATTACTTCGGCGCCGGCCATGGCAAACAGAAATGCTGCATAAGGACCTTGGTAAATCTGCGTTAGATCGAGGACCTTGATACCTGCAAGCGGTTGGTTCTGATCGGTCATAGCGGCTTCCTGTTACGTTAATTTAATAAGGCCAATATACTAAAAGCAATTACCAGTACGTCTGAATGCATGCTGTGAGATCTGTTTCTTTTGTTGCATAAACCGACCAGTTTCTGCGGCCAATTAGCGAAAAAATCTACGGGGATTTATAGTCGTATATTAGTCCTCGAACAACATGTGGCAGGGTAACCTCGCTGGAAATCTTTTTGTGATAGGGATCGGTATTATACGCACTCAGCGATGCGTTATCTTTAAACGTCATCGTGAAGGCGATACTGAAACTATCATCTACCACCGCGCGATCACTCATAACGGGTGTGCCGACAAGTACCTGTTCGACCATGGGTAGCTGTTCCATGGATTTCACTGCGCGAGCAATTTCATCGACTTTGGCAGCGGGTGTGTCAGGCTTCAACCAAAAAATAACCGTGTGATAAACCTTAGCTGTGCTTCCTTGAGCAGGCTCGGCGATAATCGGTTCTGAGGCAAAAGCCAATAGCAGGCAAGCGGCGCTCAGTGCTTTTAACAGAGAAGGTTTTTTCATTTTTAGGCTCCTTTGCCTTTTTTTATATGGCTCGTGGGCAAGCGCGCGGTTCAAGTTATGTAGACTTTTGTCCTACCTATGTTGTCCAGTCCTTGTTTTGCAGTTTAGGTAACCACAAGGACAGGTCTGATCATTGACGACTTACCTAATATCTGAGAACGAAATGGGTAGACTCAAGGGACGAAAGCCGCTGGCATTGCGTATGGCATTGGCAATAGCCGGCGGCCCTGCGATTAATGCCGTTTCTCCCGCGCCAGTCGGCGCAATCTCCGATCGGTCAATCACTTCAATATCTAAGCTTGGCATATCACTCATACGAACAATGGCATAATTATCAAAATTCGAGCTTTGAATGTCGTTATCGGCTACTTCAAAACGCTCGAACAGCGCCATACCGATACTCCACACCAAATTGCTTTCTATCTGTGCGCGCAATTGCCCAGGATTAACAGCCATACCCACATCCTGTGCACAGCACATGTGCAACACTTTGATTTGCTCAGTTTCCGGATCGACATAAACATCCGCGCTGATCGCGACAAAGCAGCGACCCTCGTAAATGCCGCTCGCAAAACCTCGACCATAACCCTCGCCCAGCGGCAGAGCTTGTTTTGCACTGATGCTGCGCACCCGCTCCAAACAATGCTGTAATCGAGGATGGGCCTCAGCCATTTGTTTAATTTTGAAATCAACCGGGTCTAAGCGCTGTTGTATGGCAAGTTCATCCATGGCTGATTCTATGGCGAATATCGCTGGCGCACCGTTCAAAGAGCGCCAAACCCCTAAGTCGATGGGTAGGTCCACGTCGCTACATTCTACCCGCTGATGAGGTGCGTTATAAGGAGATACACCGCCCTTTACCACACCCATATCTTCGCCCAAACGCGCAACTGACAATAGCCAACTAGGCAACCTTTCCCGCGCTAAAACCACGTGACCGGAAACATAACCGTGCCACCAGTCGGTCAAATTACCCGCTTCATCCGCAGCGATACGCAACCGGTGCGCAGAAGCAGGACGACTCCGACTGGCGGTGAACTCGTCCTTTCTGGTCCACTGCACTTTGACTGTCTGCTTTACAGCCCGGGCCAACCTGACCGCGTCGCGCTCAACCTCATAATGTTCGCGACCACCAAAGCCCCCGCCTAGACGTTGCGGGTAAATAACCACTTCATCCTCGGCTAAGCCAGTGTCCATCGCAGCAAATCGCTTCATGCCCCACGGGTCCTGATTGCCAGTCCAGATCTCTAGCTTATGCTTTGCACCTTTATCGTTGAAACGAGCAACTGCCGCACGTGGTTCCTGAGCAGCATGGGTTTGTACTTGTACATCAAAGCGCAAATCTATGGCCCAGTCGGCATCAATTCGATGAGCTTGGTCTTGCAGAATATGTTCTAAATCGCCCTCAGCCATTTTTGCGTCGACATCTACCAGTCGATCTATCTCATTTTGATTTAGCGGTTCTTGCAGATGCCAAGTCACATCAATTTGCGCCATGGCCGCGTCCACAGCACTGGGCGTTTTACACACCACACCAACAAAATCACCCTCTTGCACCAATTTTATAAAACCTTTAACCGCGCTTACCCCGGAGGTGTTTAAGCTTGCGATGCTCGCATTGCGGACAGGCGGAAGCACAGCACGACCGAACAATACGCCATCAAAAGGAATGTCAGCGGTATAAACGGGTGCACCCGTTACCAGTTCACGAATACCAAGCGGTTTAACCGAGTGACCTACTTGCCGCTTTGTGCGTTTGCTGTCGAAAGTATAAAGCGTAGGCGCAGGCTTACTCTCGTCAAATTCAACTAACGTAGTTGCTGCATCGACTAAGTCGGCGTAATGCACACGACGATTGTTGGCCGTTCGGAAACCGCCTACTTCGTCTAGGGTGGCAGCAATGGGTTGGCTCAGTTTTAGCGCAGCGCGCTCGCGCAAGTGTTCGCGCAAAGTTGCGGCAGCAGTCGCTATAGGCCGCGAAAACGCTGTTAATGACATACTGCCAGCAGTAACTGCTAGCGGCGGAACATCACTGGTGTTGGGTGCTACCGCGTCGATTTCCTCCACCTTAAGATTCAATTCCTCAGCAACAATCTGAGCTAAACCAGTGTTTGCATTCTGCCCCATATCTATCCGGGGAAAGAACATACGACAAGAACCATCCGGCTGAATTTGCACCCAAGCCGCTCCAGATTCTTCATCTGGAATGATAATTGTTGGAGCTACAGCCAAGGCATGATTGCGAAGCGTATAAAGCAAGGTGGCACCGCCTGCAACCCAGCCGGTGGCGAAGAGAAATTTACGGCGATTAAGCTGAACCATTAGTCCAGCACCTGCATCACAACAGCCGCTCTCTTGATAGATTTTTTGATTCGGTCATAGGTGCCGCAACGACATAAATTGCCATTCATGGCGCGGTTTATGTCGCTATCGTCAGGATCAGGCGTTTCTTTTAGCAGTGCCAGGGCCTGCATAATTTGTCCTGATTGGCAGTATCCGCATTGGGGTACGCTTTCATCAATCCACGCCTGTTGCAGTGGGTGCAGGGTGCCGTTTTCATCAGCGAGGCCCTCAATGGTCAAAATGTTCTTTCCAGCAACATCTGCAACGGGTATCAGGCAACTGCTAATGGGCGCGCCATCAACGTGCACAACACAGGCACCGCATTGACCGATACCACAGCTGAATCGAGTGCCAGGTAACCCCAAATGTTCTCGCAGCACCATAAGAAGGTTTTCATTTTCCCAGTCAGATGCAACCTGACATTCGACACCGTTTACTGTTAATTTCATTGTCGCCCCGCCGTGTACCAGTAAAAAATTACTTACGAAAAAATACACGAGACGAGCCGTATTGTCTATGCGGATAGCAAGCAGGTGCTCGTACAGAAAATTTGAGTTGAAACCCAGCAGAGACTGGCAGCAGCGCAAGGTTCCTAATGGCTGAGTCAGGAAGTCGCTAGACGTTTAAGTAGTGTCTAACCTACTTTGCAAAAGTGCATTTTCCGGAGAAAAAGTTTGTCATTAAATGCCAGCTACTGACCAAAGTACCCTCAACCACATGCCTTGGAAAGATTAGTGATCCGCGCTAATTCCGACGAATGTGCACAAATGTTCGGCAGCGTTTGTTGAATAACCCAAAGGCTGAAAAAAATTGATCGTTATGTCGCGCGCAATGTGCGCAAATTGCATTGAGGATTTGTGAGCGAGCGACGCCGGGATTCGCTGCAGTTATAGATTACTCAAGTTCAGCAATCTATTTTAGATCTACCAGCCAATCCACATCGCCCTTTAGCTTTGTTTAGCCTTTAGGCTTTAGGCTTTAGGCAGTTTTATAGGGGAACTTTGAGTCGATACTTTTTATCAAGCTTTTTGCCATTGCTCAGGCGAGCTGATCACGCCGCCAGATGCCGTATGGTCGTAGCTCCAAACCAAGGTGCCAGACGCCGAATCATGAATCGCTAAGTTGATTTTGGCTTCATTCGACTTGCCCCAGCCAACCAATACTGTAGTCACCGCGGCTGCCGCTGTACTCATGGCCTTAGAAAGAATCATTGAGCCACTAATAACCGCGTCAACGCCCAGCAATTCACCTAACTCGCTTTTAGTGAAGTTAATCCTGCCCTGTTCATCGAACCCCCCGCTCTTCGAATCAGCGTATTCGTGTCGTCAATATCCTGGAATATTACGGTGACTTTGTTCTTCTCAACTTTTTCCAAGAACTCGGTATATACGGCTCTTTGGAAATTAAGTAACTGAGTCTCTTCCTCGGCAAGAAGGTCTGCCTTGGTGATTTCTTTGCCACGGTTGCCACTACTCATGTTCACTACGAAAGGCACAATCGCCACAGCCTTATGTGTACTTTGGTATTCTGCAAAATTTTCGGTTGTATAAGTTGTCGCGCACCCTGCCGTTATTAAAAGAAGCAGTCCACTGACTTAAAGTTTTTCATTTTCGTCTCTAACTATGTAGAAACCTAATTAGATCAACTTTTGGCATCCAAAACAGTAAAAACGAAACTCGTTGAACGTGTATTCGTACCTCATCGTTTACATTGGAAGAATACGGTCGTGTGGGCGGCAAATGACGCAAGATGCCCTCAACATAAGGTGGCGCAAACGTACCTTTACCCACCCCAGTTAACCGCAGGCGTAGACCGTATTTTAGTAGCTGAAAGGCCTGAGAAAGGTGAAGGCTAACTCAGCACTTCGCTGCGCTTCGCTCACTGATTTAGAAGGTCAGCATCTAGATTAGGCTTTCGATGGAATTTTTATAATGGAGTTGTTTAACGAGCACCGTTTATCGGACTTTTACAAATTAGCTAAACATTACCGCCAATTCTTTAGGTCCACCCAAATCTCCCACTGTCGCAGTTTTGGGGTGTGTCAGAGTCACGCTGCAAAAACGGCGCGCCATTTCCTCCGCTACAATTTTGCCCTCTAAACGAGCCAAGTGGGCACCTAGACAAAAGTGAATGCCGTAACCCAAGGCCAAGTGCGGGTTAGTGTCACGGTCAAGTTTGAATGAGTCTGGATCAGTAAACACCTGCTCGTCACGATTGGCTGATGCAATCAACGGTACTACTAACTCCCCTGCAGGTATTTTTTGCCCTGAAATCTCAACGTCTTTAGTCGTACGGCGGACGGTAGCGGAGAACGGCGAATAGAATCTCAGCGCCTCCTCAACAAAAGAAGCCGCGAGTTCAGGTTTTTGTTTCAGTTCAGCTAATGTATTGGGATTTTCGTGAAATATGCGCGCAGAAGCAGTAATCAACCCCGTGGTTGTTTCATTGCCCGCGATCAACAGCAATCGACAAAAACTCAATAGTTCTTCATCATCGAGCACGCCTTCTTCAGTCTCAGTGGCGACCAACTGACCTAACAAATGGCTTTTGGGGTGCTCGCGAAGATCATTTATCCGCTGCAAAAAATAGGCGTTCATTTCTTCTGCAGCGCGCTCGGATTCTGGGCTAGGCGTGCCAAACAAAATTTCGCCAATATTGCTGAAAATTTCATCTGACCAAGCTTTAAAAGTAGCCATGTCGCCGTCTTCTACACCCAACATTTCTGCAATGACTATAACCGGCAGCGGTGCCGCTAGTGCAGTAACCAAATCGACTTCGGTATTAATTGGTATGGCATCCAAGAGATCGTTACATCGCAGCCGAATCTGTTCCTCTTGGACTAGGATCTGGCTGGGTTTGAAGGCGACACTCACTAGCCTGCGCAGGCGGTGATGCACAGGCGGGTCGCTAAACAGCATACTTGGCGCGCCACGGTTTTCTTCAGGTTGCATTGAAACATCCGATGAGAAGGTTGCATGATCGCGTAAAATTGCGTTCACATCCGCGTGGCGAGCAACCTGCCAAGGACCACCAGCCTCAAGTTGGCTCACGGGGGCATGCTCTCGCAGTAACTTAAACCCTTCATAAGGATTCATAGTTTCCAAGGATTCGCTCATCAGTAGTCCTTACAAATTTGTTAGGTATATGCGCCGCTAAACTGAAGGCTAGCGACGATTAGATTGTTCGTAGGTCAAAACTGGCCTCATGTTTCTGCCGTAAGGATAACAATAATTTGCAGGTTAAGGACCTAGGAAAAGCGCGCCGTGCATTTCACGGCGCAGTTGGCGGTGCGTTTTGAAAAAGCGTTTCTTGAGGACCTATTTTATCGGCTTTTAACCCGAACGCTGGGATTACATTGGCCAGCCTTTCCGCGTTCTTCTGCTATTTTCCGCGAGGCGCGAGAAACCCGAAAAAAGCCCCAAAAAGCCCCAAAAAGCCAAAAAAGAAAGAAGGAAAAACAAAGATAACTCAGGTTCTACTCGTCATGCGTTCATGGAGCTTTGTAATAATGCTGCTCGCTGTCTTCTGAAACACGCAGGGTATGAATGCGTGTACCAAGACTGCAAAACCAGCGAAGAGCAAAGCAAATGCAAAACTCAGTGCGCACACCATATGTTGGTAAAAATTTTCGTCTAACGATCTAGGGTGATCCAAAAATATACGTGCAAACATAACGCCTTCCTTATTTAGTGACGAGAGATGATAGGCACCATTAGCGTCACAATGATCCCAAATACTCCTCTAAATCGATATTTTTTTGTGAAATCATCCCAAGGTAAGGTTATTCTTTGGGATATGGATAAAATTGATTACAAGCTCTTACATATTCTCCAACACAATGCAGATACATCCCTCGACGAAATCAGCGACAAAGTCAGCCTGTCTCGCAACGCATGCTGGCGTCGCATAAAACAACTTGAGCAAACTGGGGTTATTGAGCGGCGCGTGGCCCTACTCAACCCAGCGAAATTGGACCTGCATTTAAAGGTATTTATTCAAATAAAGACCGCCCACCACAACAGCGAATGGACAGAAAAGTTTTCACAGACCGTAGCGGCCTTTCCAGAAATTCTTGGTGTCTACCGAACCTCTGGAGAGTTGGATTACTTGATCAGCGCTGTAGTGAAAGATATGGCGCATTATGATCGACTGTACAAACGCCTGACCAGCGAGCTCACGTTAACCGATGTGTCTGCAAGCTTTGTCATGGAGAGCATCAAGGACACGACAGAGCTGCCGGTTTCACCTCCGCAGCATTAGAGCGAGCTGGCGAAGCGCTTTGTTCTATTTAGCTTTATGCAGCAAAGGCTAAACGCTTAACAATCGCTTCAATCTAGGCCTATCTAGGCCTATTTTTCGCATCAAATATCTCTTCTCAATTCATTCCTATGCGGAATATATTTGTTTTCAATTATTCCATATACCCGGACTGGATCACGCTGTTTAATGCTCCCCCACAGAAGACCGCTCTATTTAAAAAGACCTAAGGACTGATGATATGCAAAACGCTACTGCCGCTAACCACGCAATGCCACGCTTCCAACCAGAAGTTCAGGAAATCAAAAAAAGCCTGCCCCTGCGCAAGGTCGATGAAACGAAGTCGGAATTTGAGCGATCACGTCAAGCAAGCAAAACTTGGTCAATGGGACAAGATTAAACCTCCCAGGTCACGCACTCTGGCTGTGCCTTCCACAGGCGCAGCCAGTGTTATGTAGCCTTATGTTCTAGCAGACAGAGAGCGCCAGCCTTACCCAACGATGATCGCTCTGCCAGAGGAAGCCGGACGGCATGGACCAGCGGCAAAAGCCTCGCAATCTCCTCAAACCTATCCTTCCAATGCACACACCCGCTCATAATTTCTTTGTCAAAAACGCTCCGTGAATTCTGCGAACGCAATTTGCACTTTCTTAATTCTAACTAGCATGGTCGATTTGGCGTTTTCGGCGATTTCATTAAGACTAGCCTTCTACTAAAAAAACAGGTAAAAAAAGTTATGGCGAAAGCGCCTTAAAAAAACACTTCTGCAAAAGGTCTAACTAGCTTGACGGCAAGCACTACAAAGATCGCTTGTTAGAGGTGATTAATAATAAATTAGGGAGAGTTCAGTTCATGGCTACATCAGCGCAAAACAAAACCAAAATTCAAAAAAACCGTAGAGCCATTTTTGAAGTAGAGGCCTCAGTCACTTCAAATAGAGCGAAAGCCTACGCGACACGATCAATCGTTGAAGAAAACAGAGCGGGCATTTTAAAGAACTACACAGCCGCCTTCATGGGCAACCGACAGCTAGCAAACCAAAATACAGATGACGTTTTTAGAAATAGAAAAGCTATCCTAGCCACGCTTGAGGCAAATAGCGACGTAGAAGCAAACTACAGAGAGTCTCTAATTAACGAAGCCAATCTAGACTTTTTGGAGCATCGCTCTAATCTAAATAGCGCAGTGCTTAACGTTAACGAGAAGATGGTGTTAGTCAACCAAATGTTAATCGACATCAACAGCACCATCATGAAAGCCAACGAGAGCATTGTTAAATTTAACGATGGTCAAATTGCACAGAACAACAAAATTTTAGACGGCAGCCTAGCCAAAACCAAACCAACACCAGCAAAAAATGCAGCTAGAATTAAGGCGAATACCGCTCGTGCAAAATCGATCAAGGCCAATGCCGTTGCCAACTCTAAGAAGATGGATGCAATGACGAAAACGATGCAAGCCAATCGCTCTAAAATTGAAAAAAATTCAGCTGATATAATGAAGCGCAGAGAAGGTATTCTCAAAAACGCAGCAAATATCGCAAAGAATCAGGCGCGAGTTGCTAAGCTAATCTCTCCTTAATCACTGATTATTGAGAGGCACTCAGGCAGCGTGTTTTACACGTTGCCTGTTCTATTACTGCAAAAAAAACCCGTTAGTAAATAAACGTCTATTTACGCTCACCTTCCCATTCACTTTCGAGCAATCTCGCACCGCGCAGAATATTACCCATGGCGTAGTTTCCTTCGTGGCAGGCATATTCATAAACTTTACTGTTGTTTGCTGACCAAACGTACTCTCCACTCCACTCTTCTTCCCATACAGTTGGGTCTTTTACCGTGAAGTCATAGAGCAAATCACCGGTATCCATGCGACTAAAACGTTCAGTTACCGTTAGGTTTTCATCCGCACCAAACAGGCCATTGGGTACTTTGAAGTGCTTGGTTTCGACCACCAAAACATCGCCATCCCAATAGGCGACCGAGTCGCCCAGAGATTTCCTGTTTTCTGCTGAGGTATGTTCTGAATCTATACGGATAATGCGCGCGTCATGCACCATCTCCTGCAAAATCATCACATGGTCGTCCGTCTGGATAATGCGCTTGTAGTTGTTGTACAGACTGGGAATTGTGGGGACTGTTGCCGCAAAGCTAATTAGGCAGCGTTCAGAGGGTGCTAGGCTTTCAGGGCCGTCGAAAGGACCCGGCCCCTTGCGTGCGAGCCAAGAAGCGGTGCCGTCGTTGTCGTGCCTAAAGCTTTCGTATATTGCCGCGCTGCGCATTAATGCTGCGGTTTTCATTTTCGGTTGCTGACCATTTTTAGGCGCGTAAAGAATTGAGGTTCTGAACTTGCCGTCAATTTCAAAGATGTCGCTGCCGGGGTCTACCCAAAACGCGTTATAGCCCCCTACGCCCCCTGCGCCAGCTGTATTGTTTCCGTCTCCGCCTTTCACCGGCGCCTTGCGGTCGGCGCTGCTTTCACGGTTAAAAATATCGTAGCGTGCGGCCATCTGCTGCTGAATTTTTTCAGCCTCTTCGGTGGTCATAAATTGTTTATCACCAAACTCCTTCGGGCGGTTCAGTGGTGTCAGCGTACCGGTATCGTAGGTGCCGGATAAATCTGGCTTGCCGGTATGAGTGCGCTTAATTTCCGCGTGTACAAAAGCTAAATTAGAACTGAGCGCGAGCACGATGACTGTGCTTTGAATAAGGTTGATCGTTGGCATGAGTAAAACTTCTCTCTTGTTAGGCTCTAGCAATATATCTGAAAGCACCTGCACCCGCTAACTGTGAGTTTGCTTCTTTGCCGAGCAGTTTGACTATTGTTTAAGACTAATATTAGACCTTCATTTTGGCAGAAGACGGGTCATAGAATGGCGCAAATTGAATTTGCGCAGGATAACGCTGCATGGCCACTTCCACTTCAAAGTCTCCCTCTTTAAGCCAGCTTGCGCTGACACCAAGGTCATTATTCAGTACTGCGATGGCTAGGCTCTTGTTTACCCGATGCCCCCAGGCCGCAGAGGTTGTTAGGCCAACTTGAATGCCGTTGCGGTAAATCGGTTCGTCGTGAATCATAAAGGGCGCATCAACCGCATTTATAGCCAGCGATACGAGTCGCCGTGTTTGCACACCCTTTGTACCGGTTATAGCTTTGCGGCCCAGAAAGTCCGGACCCTCGAGTTCGTCATCGCCGCTAATGGCTACCGCAAAACCTAAACCTGCTTGATAGGGGTTAATGTGGTCATGAATGTCATGGCCCCAATGGCGATAGCCTTTTTCCATTCGACAAGCATTCATGGCATGCATGCCTGCTGGCTTTAACCCATAGGTGTCACCCGCTTGCATTAGGGTGCGCCAAAGCGCCAACGAATGATCACGGTGGACATATAGTTCAAAGCCTAGCTCGCCCACATAACTCAGGCGATTCACTCTAATGGGCATGTCGTTAATTAAGTACTCTGCTGAATGGTAATACGCCAGATCATCTATGCGTTGGCCTGTCCCTTCCATAAGCTCTGCAAGAATAGTCCGAGAACGCGGACCCATTAAGCCAAGTATGACTCGCTCGGAGTCTTGCTCTACGCTGCAATCAAAGTCATTTTGGTGCTTGGTTAACCAGTAGCCGTCCCGCAGCTCTGAGGCACATGCACTGACCACCATAAATTTGTCTGCAGCCAATCGGGTGATGGTCACATCGGCTTCTATCCCCCCATCTTCGTTTAACCATTGGGTATAGACAATTTGATTGGTTTCCACATCTAGGCCGTTGGCGGAAAGCCACTGCAGTAACGCGAGTGACCTGGGACCTTCGACAATAAAGATTGGATAGCTCGATTGGTCAAACAGCGCCGCATTATTCATCACTGCATCGCACTCAACCTGACAGGCGGCGAACCAATTGGGCTTACCGTAAGTATATTTGTAGCTATTTTCCTCGCCGAGAGCGAACCAGTTAGCGCGCTCCCACCCGGCCAGCTCGCCAAATACTGCTCCGTCTTCTTCAAGGGCCTCATGCACAGGACTCAGCCGCTCATTACGACTGGTTGCATATTGACGATATGGCCAATGCATATCGTAAAGTAGTCCCAGCGTTTCTTTAGTGCGCTCATACAAGAATTTGCTTTCACTTTGAAAGGGAAAAGTCCTGCGTACATCTACGTCCCACAAATCCATAGGTGGTTTGCCCTGCTGCATCCACTGAGCCAACACCTTGCCAGCGCCACCTGAGGATTGAATGCCAATGGAGTTAAAGCCGCACGCAACAAATAGATTTTTAACTTCCGGGGTTTCACCTAACAGATAACGATCGTCTACGGTAAAACTCTCAGGGCCATTAAAGAAAAGATTGATGCCAGCACTTTTTAGCTCTGGCATGCGTTTAAGTGCTTTCTCGAACAACGGTTCAAAGTGCGCAAAATCTTCCGCCAATGAGTCAAAACAAAAATCCTTGGGAATGCCGTCCATGCCCCAAGGTTTTGCTTCTAACTCAAAGCAGCCGAGCAAGAGTTTGCCCGAATCATATTTATAGTAAACCTGCTCATCGGGCATGCGCAGGGTGGGTCGCATTTTTGAAAAGCTGGGTATCGGCTCGGTGACAAGGTAAAAGTGCTCGGCTGCATGCAAAGGCAATCTCACATTATGTTGACTGGCAAAATCTCGCGACCACATGCCACCCGCTATGACCACCTGCTTGGCGCGGATCAGCGTGCCGTCCGCAAGATAAACCCCCACAACAATATCGTCTTCAATGGCTAGGCGATCAACGGTGGTCTGTTCAGCAATTAATGCGCCTCTATTACGCGCGCCTTTGGCAAGCGCCAAGGTGGTGTCTACTGGATTGGTTTGCCCGTCCCCGGGCAGATAAACCGCACCGTGCATATCTGTGGTATCTATTTCTGGCCATTGTGCATTGACGAAGGATTTATCTACCATTTCGCAATCAACACCAAACGCGTTGGCCATGCTGGCTTGGCGTTTCAGCTCTTCAAACCGTTCAGCGTGCAGCGCCATAGAGATAGAACCGGTTCTTTGATAGCCAGTTTCTTGGCCGGTTTCTTGGGCAAGGTTAGCGAATAATTCTGTTGTGTACTGCGAAAGTCGGGTCATGTTTTGCGACGCGCGCAATTGCGCAACCAGGCCCGCTGCGTGCCAGGTAGTGCCACTGGTTAGTTGCTTGCGCTCAAGCAAAAGCACATCTGAAATACCCAGCTCGGTGAGGTGGTAGGCGATAGAACATCCGATAATGCCCCCACCAACTATAATGACTTCAGTGGAATTTGGCAGATCTTGCATCTTAGAACTCTGAAATATATGACGTCGCTACAAAAACCCAAGCACCAAAATTTGTCAATTCCCAATCGCCAAAATCGCCTGGTTAGTACCTGTTAGTTCATTCATTTAACCCGGGCTTTTGCATACGAAAAAGCTATTTTGAGGCGTGAAATTGGTCACTAAAGTGCGTGTAACCTTTTTCAGAACGCCGCTATTTTTTGGGCTATGATGACTGCGCAAATTTTACCAAGGCGCTTACCTCTAATGATCGCAAATGAAATTCAAGCGCCGGCAAAAGACCCCTCGTACGGCTGGGTTATGGTTTTTGCGGTCTTTACCCTAAGCGCGCTGGCCTTCGGCACCTTGGGGACTATTTCCGTTTTCCTCAAACCCCTGTCCGCCGAGTTTGGCTGGACCCGCGGCGAAACCTCGCTGGGTTATACCGTAATCTCCTTTTCTTCGGCCCTATTTGGCATCTTATGGGGTTATATCGCGGATAAATATGGCACTCGCTACTTTGGTTTTGTCGCCGCAATTGCTATGGCTGCCAGTCTTTTTGCACTGAGCGGCCAGCAATCTATTTATCAATTTTATGGGCTTTATTTCCTCTTTGGTGCTTTCGGTAACGCCATGGTGACCTCGCCCTTATTCGCCAACGTGGGTTTTTGGTTTACCCACAAACCCGGCTTGGCACTGGGCGTTACAGCTTCAGGTGGCGCTGTTGGACAAGGTGTTGTGCCCTATCTTTGTGCTATTTCATTGGAGCAGTATGGGTGGCAGACCACCTATGTTATCAGTGCGGTAGTCTATTTCTGCATTGCCTTTCCCATCGCGTTTTTAATCAAAGAATCACCGCTTAGAGAAGTGGCGCGCAATAATCCACAGGTGGAAGTGCGCGATTTTCCACTGTCCGAGCGCGAGGTCATTATTTGGATCAGCATGGCCATTATTTTTTGCTGCAATTGTATGGCGGTACCCATTGTGCATTTGGTACCCCTGCTGACTGACAATGGGCGCACCTTGGATGAGGCCACGACCGTATTAACCTTGCTCATGTTCAGTGGCGCTTTTGGACGTATTGTTGGCGGTAAATTGGGCGACACCATTGGCGCGCTACCCGGCTATATTTTGATGTCTGCGGGGCAAACTGTCTCTGTGCTTTGGTTCCCCTATTTTCACGGCGATATCAGCTTGTATCTGCTGGCTATCGTTTTTGGCTTCACTTACTCCGGCGTTATGTCGTCAATTTTGGTCTGTACAAGAACCATGGTGTCAGCACGATATTCAGGCAGAGCTATGAGTATTACCTCGTTTTTTGGCTGGATTGGTATGGGCACCGGCGGCGTAGTTGGCGGTCTACTGTTTGATGCAACAGGTAATTACGACTGGTCCTTTGGCTTTGCAGCAGGGGTTGGGATCATTAACTTGATCATTTTAGGGTTGTTTTTTGTTCGCATAAGGAGCCAAGGCGCACTGAGTCCAGCAAGCGCATAGAACCCACGCCATTGATCTCAATAATGATCCAAAGGCGAGAAAAATGATCAAGGGAATCACCGTAAACAAAGCTAGCCCCAGCAGCTAATTGCTTTAGGATTGACGCAGGAGAGGGAGAGGATCTTCGAGCATGGCTGTAGATGAAACATCTAAGGATCTAGATGAAAACCCAAACAACAATCTGGGTAAAGGCGCTAGCAACACCACCGTTAAAGAGACAGCGCTAAACCAAAATCAAAAGTCTGCTTTGGTATGGCTTGGCGTGTTGTTGGTTATTGCCCTTGGCATCTATTTTCAAAACCCTGCCTACGCCCTGCTGGGCACGCTGGCCTTGCGCTTAATCCTAGACGTAAATCCCATTAAAAAAAGCGGCACCATCGGCAAGCTTAGCCTGCAAACGGCCATTGTTTTGCTCGGCTTTTCCTTAGGTATAGATAGCCTCATGCAGATGTCTTCGGACTACGGGTTGGTTGTCGCTGTATTTGTTTTAGGCACCCTAGGATTGGGTTTGCTTGTGGGCAGGTTGCTGCGCTCTGATGAGGCGGAAACAACCCTAATCGCCAGCGGTACGGCCATTTGCGGGGGTACGGCGATAGCCACCCTTGCGCCGCTGATCAACGCCAAACCTCAGCAATTTGCAGTAGCCACCGCATTGGTATTTTTACTGAATATAATCGCCCTCTTGACCTTTCCTTACATTGGCACTGCGCTGGGTCTCAGTCAGGAAATATTTGGTGCTTGGGTGGCGCTGGCAATACACGACACCAGCTCTGTGATGGCCACAGCGACCATATATGGCGACGAGGCGGCTCAAGTTGCTGCTGCCGTAAAGCTCGGGCGAACGCTTTGGCTGATTCCATTAGCCTTCGCTGTGAGTCTCATTTACGGTCGCCGTGAGGCAAAGATTAGGGTACCTACTTTTGTCTTACTATTTATCGGCTTGGCGATTGTCAGCCGTTTTATTCCTTTAGAACCGGTCGTGGTTGGTTATATCAGCCTGCTAAGTAAAACCCTCTTGGTCATCGCATTAGCAATGATTGGGTTAGAAATAGACCGCCAGACGCTGAGCCAAATGTCTGTGCGCAGTATTGGCCTGGGTGTTGGCTTATGGATTATAGTGGCACCCGTAGCCTTGGCTCTTGTGCTATATCTTTAGCGGGTACGGCACTACAGTTGGTCTAAAACTGAAATAGAAACGAGTTAAAAGCCCCTCTAAGAACGCCTATTAGAACTCAGCCTCTTGTCGCAAGTTTGCTTAACCCGGGCAAATATTCCTTTATTATTACTTTTGTTATAACCATAGCGCTTTTTGGTATTTCCGAAATTCAGCGGGTTTGTATACCTTAGCCCGCATGACAGTTTTGAAGACATATTTCGACCTCAAAAGCTTCCTAGCTCTCGGCATTTTTGCCGTGTACCTGGTCACCTCTCTTTTCGCATAAAGCGTCTCTAGGCCTTGTGAGCAGCTCCTGTTCGGCAAGTATAACGCGCCTCAAACTGCCCCCTTACGTGTTTACTCATTTTTAGTCGCCGATAAACCTCAAGTTTTACTCGTATTTTGTGTGGCGTATTCTGCATCTCTTTTGTTGAGTCTTTTCGAGCGTTTCAGCGGTTTTTCTGGGCTTGTTTGCCAAAGTTTGTTACACCTTTGTTATCTATAGGGGAGATACAAGTGGAAGAGCGAATAAATTTAGGTGATACGGCAACGGGGCCTCTTCAAGGCGTTCGTGTGATTGATTTTACAGCTGTGTATTCGGGGCCCATTGCGGCCTCAATACTCGGCGACCAAGGTGCTCAGGTGATTAAGATAGAATCTGCCAAAGGCGACCTGATGCGCGGTGGCCTGCCCAAAAGCAATGGCATGCCAGGACCTTTCGCGGCTATGAATCGCAATAAGCGCTCTCTTTGCTTAGACCTACAAAGCCCCGAAGGCCTTGAAATTGCGCGCAAACTCATCGCCACGGCAGATGTGGTTATGGAAAATTTTCGTCCCGGCGTCATGGACCGACTGGGCCTTGGTTATGATGAATTTAAAGCAGCGCAGCCAAAGCTGGTTTATGCGTCGATTAATGGCGTGGGTGCAACGGGTCCTTACGCCAAGCGCCGTGTCTATGACGCGGTTATTCAGGCCATCAGCGGCTTTGCTACCCTGCAGCCCAAAGGCGATCCGGCAATGGTGAATAACCTGGTGTGCGACAAGATCACGTCTCTTACTGCAGCTGAGGCCATTGTGGCCGCGCTGTTCCAAGCCGAAAGATCTGGCAAGGGTCAGCGGGTAGAACTTTCTATGCTGGACGCCAGCCTATTTTTCCTGTGGCCAGATACCATGCCAAATTACACGCTACTGGATGACGGAGTTGAAACCGTGCCAGACGGTGATCACAGCATGTTTATGCGCAAAACCAAAGACGGCTGGATTGCTGCAATGCCGGTTCAACAAGCAGAAATAGATGGCACATTTGCATCGCTCGGGCTGCAAGATCTGATTGGCGATGAGCGGTTCAAAGACTTTGAGTCTCGAGCGAGAAACCGCGACACATTGAACGAACTGATGAACCAAGGTTATAGCCAACTGACCACAGACACCTTGTGTGAGCGCTTTGAGCAAAACGATGTACCCTACTCGCGCATCAATATGCGTCATGAAATTCCGGATGACCCCCAGGTTAAAGCCATGCAGGCGCTTTGGACCTACGAGCACCCGCGCGCAGGGCAAATTCGCTCACCGCGGCCTCCGGCGCAATTTTCTAACACCCCCAGTAATATTCACGCGCACACGCCAAGCTTGGGTGAGCACAATGGTGAAATACTTCAGGAGTTAGGTTTCAGCCAAGATGAAATAGAGCAACTGAACCAGAGCAGTGTTATTTATTCGGAGCCACTGTCTTAGACTTATTCTTAGTTTTTGATTTGGGTCTTTGATTTGAGCCTCTAATTTTGGCTTTAAGCTCTTGCTTTTAACTCTGGCTTTACCCTAGCCCGCAGAATAGTCTGCGGCCTTGTCGTCACATTAATCCTTGGGCTATTCTCTTGGGCTATTCTCCGATCGCCGCAAAAATCTGCTCAAGTTGGTCAATCGGCAGCTTGGGCTGGCGGTCAAAATACAAAAGACCGTTAATCTCCTGCTGCACGTCGGTGAGTTGCGTCCAGACAAATCCCTGCAGCGCATCTAAGCTAGACAATCCATGCCCCAGGTCTGCTATCCGTGCCAACAATTCCTGCTCGTTAACTGGCCAGGTACCGTAGGAAAAATGCTCGTCTTGCTGTTGCTCGGGGGTAAAACCCACCCCGCCGCATTCGGTCAATAATATCGGCAAGCCGGATGGGTCAGCGCCTGGCAATGTGGCCACCCTGCTGTTGGCATCGTCAGAAACCGTTGTCTGCGGATTACCCTGTATGGCGTTTAGGCGATGATTCAAATCCTTCGAGGCACTGTCGTATAAATGCAGCGTCCATAAGTCTCCAGAGGAGTACTCCCAGCCATCGTTTGCTACAACTGGGCGAGTTTGGTCCAGAGTTTTCGTTAGATGATAAATTGCATCTACAAAGGCGCGTTGTTGAGGCCGTGAAGACTGATGCCACACACCCCAAGATTCGTTAAAAGGCACCCAGCAAATGACGCAGGGGTGTGCTTGGTCTCGGCGCACCAAAGCCGCCCATTCTTGGGTGAGCGAGTCAACCAAATTGTTTGAAAAAATACGGCCCGAAGGCATTTCGCTCCAAACCAATAAGCCAAGCTGGTCAGCCCAATATAAATACCTTGGGTCCTCTGCCTTCTGATGTTTACGAACTAAATTAAAACCCAGTTGCTTGGTCAACTGTATATCGCGCACCATGGCCTGATCATCTATTGGCGTATACCACCCCTCAGGAAAATAGCCTTGGTCTAACACGCCGCGTAAGTAAATGGGCGCACCGTTTAAGCACAACTTGCCGTCACTCACCTTCACTTCGCGTAGGCCGGTATAACTAGAAACTGTGTCTATCACCACGCCTTCGTTGGATAAAAGCACAATGGTCACGTCATAAAGCTGGGGTAAATCTGGCGACCAAAGACAAGGCTCTGGAATATGCAGTGCGGTCTTAATTTCGGAGCGCTGCTGGCTTAGCTGGCTTACGAAATATTCTCCAGTAACCGCCTTGCTGATATCTGGTGCCTGAGCATTGCCAAACATTTGCGATTTGGTCACGGTTACCTGTACTTCACCGTCAAAACTATTACTCAAGTTAATAGTCAGCGCCAAACTGTTTTCAGCCCTGCTGAACGCGTAGTTAAGCACTTCAATATGCGTGGCTTGAACCGGCTCCAGCCATACGGTTTGCCAGATACCAATGATTGCGTCGTAGTCTATTGGCCACCGAGTATCACCGGCTTGTTTACCTCGCGGCTGCTGCCAAGAACCAGAATCCTTTACCTTTATGGCGAGATGATTCTCTCCCGCTTGCAGCGCTGCAGTAATGTTCAACTTTATTGGGCTATAACCACCTGTGTGGCTGCCCACAGCGTGACCATTGACAAATACAGTGGTACTAAAATCACAGGCGCCGATATTAAGTATGACCTCTTCGCCCTGCCAATTCGGGTTTGCAAAACTTCGGTGATACCAAACCCTTTGCACATCCGGGTCAACGGTGCAGCCACTTGCAGCACTGTTTGGCGCAAAAGGCACCGTGATGGCGCTTGGCCACTCTGTTCGGTTTTGCCAACGCTCACTCACCCCCACGCCATCTGGGTCTGCGGCAAAATCCCATTGACCATTTAGATTCAGCCAGCGATCTCGGCGCAATATAGGTCTTGGGTACTCTGGTCGCGGGTTTGGCATATTCTTCTCTTTCTTCTTTTGGGCACTGTATCTGAATATCCACAGACGATTATCTAACGAATGCGTTAATGTTAAGAACGCGCGACTTCTGGCCAATAGCCAACATTACTTATTAGCCAGTGCGTTAGTCCTGAATTTACTTCAATAGGCCGCTCTTGGGCCATCCAATGACCGGACTTAACATAAATTTCAGTTAAGTCTGAACATCTTGCGCGCATAGGATCAGCCAGTGTGCCAGTGGCAGTTTGGCAGACATAATCATATTCGCCGTGGAAAAACAGCACGGGTTTAGTAATTGCCACAGAGTTTACCTTGGCGCTAAACGCTGCGTTGTTTTCGTGATTCACGTACCAGGAGCTGGGGCCAAAAAAACTATTTCGGGCTAAGGCTTCGGCAAAAACATCTGCCTCATTTGGGGAAATAACGTCTAGGTCTATCTCCATATCTGGAATGCCATCAGGACCAAACCAGCCGCCATTTATGCGCGTGTAAGCGGTAGAAGCCGGTTGTCCTGCGCCTGCCGGATCGCCTTTTCTAAACAGTAATTTCACTGTCTTAAGAGGCTCGGCTTCCATCTCAGCTTGGGCTGCAGCAAAGTCTTCATTATAAAAGAATTGATACTCCCACTGCCCCTTGGGAAAAGTATCTGCGGGATAAATGCTTCGATCAACATGGGCCATGATAGAGTCTACGCCGGCCTCAAGACCTAACGGTACGCACAAGTTTGCTAGGGCATGAACTATTTCTGGATGATGTAGCGCAACGCTCCAAACCACTGGTGCGCCCCAGTCGTGACCTACCCATACTGCTGGCCCCTCGCCCAATGCTGCGTGTAGCTCCACCATATCCTGTACAGCTTCGCTGACAGCAAAGTCCTCATGTTTAGAATAATTCGATGAGTTACCGTAGCCACGCATATC
>Ga0206682_10001730_pt1 | contig 21053 bp, 9 predicted proteins | sample M240m12015metaG_FD_155444 | JGI IMG/M metagenome (GOLD analysis project Ga0206682, IMG submission 155444) | Ammonia-oxidizing marine archaeal communities from Monterey Bay, California, United States - M2 40m 12015 | ecosystem: Environmental > Aquatic > Marine > Intertidal zone | place: USA...
CTAAAGCACCAGCCACTGCTAAAAATTCAAAATGACTTAAGTTATCAGGCATTATCTCCTGGTTTTTTCTACGGTCCTACCAGCAAAGTAAGCTCCGAATACGGTTAACATTAATATCTCAAGCAAAGATACGTAACTATCTTTTACGTTAAATGGCTGATTATCAAGACTGTCAAGAAACATTGTTGTTACAAAAACGACTATTAATACAATCAACATTATAGGTCTGATGACCTTCGCTAGCTTAATGTCGCTGCTCATGTCTGCTTGCCAACGATCTGTAACATTCTTTTGGAACTGAACCTCTGCGTCTATCTTAGCTTTTGCTTCAGCTGGATCAATACTTGATTCCTTCTTGAGTAGGTTTTTTACAATACCAAGACCTCCTTTATCTGGAAGAAGGTCGCCCACTGTGTCAAGCACGCCAGGAGCCTTAGTCTTTAGCCAAGCTCCTAGCTTAGTGTCTTTAATTTTGTCCATACTGCTCTAGATATCTTGACTCCATTAAGTCCAATATATATTTACTGTGCTCCATAAAGCTACCGTCAGGATTGTATGAAAGTAAAGATTTATACCTACCGTTGATATCATCAAGAGATTCTATCTTCTCAACGTCTGTCATGGCTTGATACTCTTCTGTTTGAATAAAACTCTTAATTTCATTGTATCTCGGAACGTTACTCATCTCAAGAGCGTTGTTTACCTCCTCGGCTGTAAGCTTAATGTTAAAATCCTCTTCTGGGTTTTCTAAAAAACTGTAAGTAACACCCAAAGCTTCGTAGGCTTTTTTAGCCTTACCTCTACGAACCGAAGGCTTACGTATTTTTCTATACACGGAAGAAGCATAATAAGGAGTCCCAACAGCCTTGGTTAACACTCCAGTCCTTAGGTATAGATTTAATATCTCTATAGAGGTGTCATCCTGAGAAGCTTCTCGCATTTTAGTTGCGTCAAACATATAGTAGGCAAACTGGTTTCCTCCCACAGGAGCTTGATCAATACGCTCTCCCTTCCAATTAACCTTTACTGGAAGGCCACCAGTGTTAAAGGTCCTTTCTCTTACGTGGTTTTTAATTCTGTCGGCTAGATCTACATCTCTCTTGTCTGGCATAAACTCCCTGCTTGACTGATCAATTCCGCTCAGCACGTTAGGCAGGAACATAGAAGAGAAAGCTTTAGATATTGTTTCTGCGTATCTAAAGAAAGCCCTTTCAAAATCCTCAGGATCCTTAGTGCTTGAGATTACACTTGTGATTCCATTCAGTCCCTGAAGGAAGCTTTGGTCCATCATGTATGCCATCACTGATACATTATCGAATCCGAAAACTTTTTTCAGCACGTTGTTCCCACTAAATGGTTGTTCAGCCATTTCTTTTGCAGCTTCTGGAGAAGTAGAGTGAGCGTAAGCACCCATTATAGTTCCGAAAACCCCAAGCGTCTGATAGGACCTAAACTCATCACCAGCCTGCGGAGCAGGATCACCACCCTCTAGCATTCTTCTTAACCCGTCAACGTTTATGCTGTTTGGCGGGAATGTATCGTACATGAGGTTTGTTTTTTCATCATCCTCCCAGTCTACACTTCCGCTTAGAAGACCCTGAGAAATGAGATGCAAAGCTGTCGTGCTTATCGCCTGTCCAACTATGACCTTACTCAGCGTTTTAGATGCCTCTGTGTAATCTTTGTTACCCATTTGAATACCCATCTTTCCAATTCCAACTACTGGAGAAGCATAAGTAAGAGTCTCTTCGGTAAAGTTTGCTATCGTAGAAACATAAGGAACGTTAAGCCTAATGAGATACTTAAAGAACCCTTCAGCGTCAAAGCCTTTAACGTTCTTAAATGCTTCACCCATTCCTTTTGAGATGTTATCAATGATCCACATACTCCCTCTCGCAAGACCCATAGGTTCCTGGAAGGTTAGCTTTCTACCCTCGGTTGCCCCTTGCTCTGCGCTAGCTTTATCTGGAAACTTTAAGAACTGAGCAAGCGCATCACCCTCAAGGCCTTTTGCTTTTGCAAGGCTGTAAAGTTCCAGACCCTCAGCAAACCTTCTAAAAGGAACGTCACCCAAGCTTAAGAGCCTGAACATGGCTTCGGCAGGAATTCCAAAAGTACCCTGAACTAAAAGCTTAGCTCTTTGATTGACTTCATTCCTGAGAGTAACACCCTCTGGAAGGTCGCTTGACATAGCAGCCATCAATGATCTAATAGGCATGAACCCTCTGCTCATCCTCCACTCAGACATGTCTTCTTCCCTGCCCGTAATCACCTGCTCCATAGCCTCCACGGATCCAGCCCCAAACTTTCTTAAAGCGTACAAGTACCCAGCAAGAGACAACTTTCTCTTTTCTTTATGTAAGCCCATGAGCTCAAAAGCCTTGGAAGTAGGCATCGACATAATATCAATTACAGTCTTCGGTATTACGTTTGCTAGGTTGTAAACCACGTTCCTAGACTGAGACATCATAGTAAGCAAGTTACCCTGAACGAGTTGAGTGCCTATCTCGGACCAGGTTTTTTCCGTATACATATTAGCCAGAGTATCAAGCTTAGACTGAGTTTCGTTTAAGTCTTTCTTCGCTTTTTTAAACTCAGCTTCTACGTCCTCTCCAGCTATTCCTCTTTCCAGCAAGTCTTGAGCTTTCTTGTAAGCTGCCATGTATGTTTTGGTGGCTTCAAGGATTTTGTTCTTTTGCTCTTCAGAAAGAATCTTACCCTGCGCTTCTGCTTTTTTAATTATCACACTTGCCATTCCCTGAGGACTGCTTGTCTTCAGTTCAGCCATGTGTCTGAGAATTCTACCAGCTGTTGTTCCAACCGCAGACAACCTATCCAGGACTCCAGCAATGCCTATGTCATTGCCTGTTTCTTGCATCCTGTTTATTAGTTCGATTCCTGCTAGGACACCAACATCGTCGTTTCTTGTCGCTAAATTATCCAAAGCGTCGCCCCTCATCAAACTAACGAGCTCTTGAGCGCTAAGATCTTCTAGGTTTTTCTTTTCGTTTGCAATGCTCTGTCTGTCAATATAGTTTTCTGGATTACTTACAATTTCATTTTTGAATCTTCCGAACTCAGAAGAGTTTGCAAGGCGTTTAGATGTACCCCTAAGTCTTCTCCCTTTTATTACGTTACCGTGCTCGTCTATGGTTAGGTTGGCAAACCTTGCTCGATCCTTAGCTGTCAATGACTTGTAGGCCATTTCAAACATTTCAGTAGACTCGTTGGCTAGAGACTGGTTTCTCTGCTTCATGATAGACATGAAGTTATTAAACGCTCGGAAATGCTCTGGGTTTTCTATCACTATGTTCTCTGACTTCTTGCCTCTCTCAATAGAGTTTCCAGCATATCTAACTTTCCCAGAAGCGATGATGACATCACCTGACATATACACCTGCTCAGCACTCTTGATGATGTTCCCGTAAGAATCAACAAAGGAGTCTCCGTGAAGAGGATGCCTCATAAATACTACCCCTTCAACAAATTCATCAAACTGATCTGATGGCTTGTTTTCAGAAACCTTTCCTTTCACATTAGCTTCTGAAGCTCTCCCTTCTAGCAATTTGCTAATGTCAATCTTACCAGTGCCAAACTTTACGTTCTGCATAGACTTTACGCTTCTGCCCTTGAATATTCCAGGCAGATTGTAAGATCTACTTTGTGGGTGCGCTGATAGATCGAGAACTTTCTTTGCCGAGAACATTACAGCCTCAGTGTTTTCTCCTTTCATGAACTGACCCATACCTTCACTTAGGTCTACTCTATCTATATATGCTTGAAGCTTTTCAGAGTCAGGCTTTCCCTTAAAGTCGTTTTCTATCTCAGGTATTTTCGTGAATCGACTAAGCATTTCAGCTGGAGTGCCTTGCTGAACAGCAGATGACTCAAGCTTTTCTATTGCTTTTTCAAATGTCTCTTGAGAGAAATCATCATAGATTCTGTTTGCAACACCCACAGCCTGAGGAAGTACATGATTAGCTGCAAAGATCATCTGCATAACCTCGCTTCTCGTTACAGATTTATACCCTGGTTTCTTTCTAAGTTGTTCAACAATAGAATCAACCACCTCAATGTTACTGTCAAAGAGATTTCCAGCTGACCCCTTTTGAGTCATGCGATTGTCGTATAAATATCTTAATTCTTTTTTTAAGTTGTCTCCCGTGCATACTACCGTTCCGTCAGGCCTGGTAGACTTTGAGCCCATGTTGTCCTTAACCCATTTAGCAACCTTCTTTAAATCATATACGGTAGATCCATCAGCTGTTCTTATCATCCACTCTTTTTGAACAGCATCTATTCTTCCATACTCAAATTCCCTTAACACAGAAAAAACGTCGCCTACTTGAAAACTTTGAATCTCAGAGGGTCTATATCTAGAATCTATGTAATTAACCAAATGCCTGTCCTGAGTTACCACAGAGTCGTTTTGATAAAGATTACCCATGAAGGCACCTATCTTTTTCCAACTACCTAGGCTTGTTTGAATGGCAAATTCGTTAGGTCCTGTTTTCTTGAGAGCGTCTCTCTTAAATGTAGAAGGAGCTTCAAACCTGTAATGAGGAAGTCCATTTGAGATTCCGTCAATATTGAGGAGGTTCTTTAACCCAACGGCTATAGGAAGTGCGCTTCTTTGACCGTTAAATTGAGAAGCTTTAAGACCTTGAGCAGTCATAGACTCTATTAACAGCTTTGTTCTAGCGAAGTTTACTTTAGATGGGTTCTTGCCAGGTGTTTGCAAAAGGTCTTCAAGAACATCAGAATAAATCCTTAAACTCTCGGACAGATTGGGAACAGCTCTGTTCCCGTTTGATGTTACAGCAACTATAGCGATAAGCAAGTCTTTGTGCTTTCTGGCCAGCTCTAGCTTCTGAGGGTTATCTACGGTAAAGTTACCGTCAGAGTCTTGAGACTTCCCTACAGTCTGTATAGCTAAGGGGTCACTGTACGATCCGTCTTTATTCTTAGTGGAGTTTACCTGCTTATAGAAATTCTTATAAAAGTTTCTTGGGTTTTTATTTAGAAAATCATCTACAAACATCAGCTCTTTAGCGACAACCTCGCTCATCAGAGACATATCCTCTTTGTTTTTTGTCAGATCGTTACCGTTCAGGATTAACTCCATTTGAGTTTCCTGAATTAACATAGCAAAATACATCTGTTGCATTAAGTGAGCTGGAACTCCGCTACCTATTTTACCCTCACCAGCTTGATCCAGATACAAATTAATCTGAGCTAAAGTTTCTGGATCTAGTAAGTCTTTAGTTCTTCTTAGTCCGTCTTCTAGAAGCTTTCTTTTTTGAGCAGGCTTCATGTCAGAAGCTTCTGAAAGAGACCTTCTAAAAGCAGCTGAATACAGAATAGACTCACCAGCGTAGTTCTCTTGTACGTAATCGTTTACCCTATCGAGAAGAGCCTCATGATATTCAGGAGATCCTTTTACATTTTCTTTTATTGGGTCACCGAATCTATTTGTCTTTGTCTCGCTATTCACGCCTTCTGGTGTGAAGTCAGACATAAGGGAATTAATTATTGAGTTTGCGTTACCGCCTCCTATTCCAGGATCAGTTCGCCTCATTACCTCCCAAAGCTGTTCCTTTGCTAACTGCTCTGCTTTAATAGCTGAAAGCCTTCGTTCGTTTCTTTCATTGACTTCTGCTTGCTTCCCCTCAATAGAGGTTTGATACATACTCTTCATGGCTGGCTGCATGACTACTGGTACTCCAGTGTTTCTGTCAAGCAGCTGCTTTGGTGGGTTTAAAGTCTTTACGTTACCCGAATCATCCACGTATGTCATTCGACCGATCCTAGTGTAAGCACCATTACCAGTCATCTTTCTATACCAATTTGCAAAGTGGAAATAGTCGTTAAACGTGTACGACAACTCACGCCCGTAAGTCCGAGAGGTAGAGTCGTATGCGGAGTCATATGCTTTTTGATACGTAACCTTCTTGTTGTCCAGAAAGGTAGGCCTTCTACTAGCACTGTAAGCTGTTTGATCAGAAACGGGAACTTGCTGGGCTCCGTCTACTTTAGACTGCTCGACGGGATCAAGGCCAAACAGCTCTTCGAATTGACTGGATATATTTTGACTATTTCCGTCTCTCAGGCTTTTAGAAAGCTTATCTAGAACCGCCCTAGAGCTACCCCCACTCTCAGTAAACGAAGGGAAGAGCTTAGCGAAAAACTGAGTCATCCTGCTAATGGTAGAAGCTTTTAGGTTCTGCTCATTGGCTACATAAGCAGCTATAATCTCTACGTACTTTTCCTCAGCTAATGTTCTATCACTAGCTCCAAACTCCTCCTTGTAGTATCTCATCTTCTCATTGACAGCATCAATAAGAACTTGATCCGACTCCATTATTCCGTTCAAGTCAGACCTTAACTGCTTTCCAACGTTGTCTACGCCTTGTAGTTTTTTGTGGATATACGAGTGAGCGTACTCCTCAACGACGTCTTTTGATGTAGCCCTTTCAGTTAAGAATACTTCTCCAGAGTCTTTGTCATAAAAAGCATTAACACTTTGTAAGCCAGAAACATAGTCCTCTTTAATTTTTTTCTTTCGGTCTTCTGTTAACGACTTATCCTGAAGCAGCCTTCTTGTCAAGGCGAGATCTGAAAGCACAATAGAGTTAGTTTGAGAAAAAGCCTTAGATAAAACATCAAGAGATTGACTAGCACTTTCGGTTAGTACGGCTTCTGGGTTTTTAGTTAAATCTTCAACATCTTCTAATCTTCTTTCTGATATTTCCGTAACCTTGGCTTTTTCTGAATCGCTAAGCAACTCTGAAGCCTTTTTAAACAAGTCTGTTTCGTTTGCTTCTCTTTGAGTCATTCTGGCAAGCTCAGAAATCAACTGAGGTCTAAACTCTTCGTTGATGGATCCTGAGTCAACTATTCTGTTTAACGCTATTTCTGATTGAGCTTCTTCAAAAGAAGTAGATTGAGGGTTTGCCAACGCAACAGGATTGGCAGAAGAGACCATTAAAAATTGATTTGTTCCGCTTCCGCTGTACTCAACCTTTTTGTATCCTTTACCTTCAAGAGAAGAAGCTATTTTAGCATCAACAACGACGCTGTTAATTCCAGCTTCAGTAATCTTATCGGAAATAACGTTTACATCCCTTCCTTTACTAGAAACAATAGTTCCGCTTTTAACACCTTCGGTTAATTCCTTCTGAATCTCAAGCGAAATAACAGCTCCCTTAATTCTTTCCGCCTTAGATTTCAATGAAGAGGCAGCAGATTCATTGCCTCTTTTCTTAAGCCTTGCAGCTTGTCTAGCAAAGTTAGCCGCTCTTTTCTTTAGCCCATCCATTGACTCTTTACTCATCATGCTGGGCTGAGAATAGAAACCCTTAACCATAGCCATCTCAAGGGACTTGTTCTCGTTAATGAGCTCTTCAATCGTCTGACGAGCTCCCTTGATCTCATCTTTGCTAGTAGATGTCTCAATAACCCTTAACTCCGAGGCAATCAGAAACGAATTATCCGAGATAGCCTCAGCAGCAGTTGGGCTTACTCGCCTGATAAAATCATGAAGTTCAAAAGCGTCAGCCTTGATTTGAGCCGCCACGGAAGCGTCTTCTAACATCAAGTCAATTTGCTGAGCCCTTGTTTTAGATCCAGGTGTCGTGGTGTTTAAGATATCGTTTACTCTGTTCTGCAAGTCCTTTCCAGAGAACAATACATCTGGATCGGTAGAGGCCGACATAACAGTGTTGACGGTTCCTGCCGTCTGCATGCCTCCAGTTGTGATTAATGATACAATACCAGACTCAAAAGCCTCATCCGTGAGGTTGGATAGATCCACGTTGTCGTTAAAAGCTAGCTCTAACCCAGCCTGAGCGTAAGTCACACCTACTTCAGAGCCAGCATCTGTAAGGTATTCGCTTGCAACGCTTTTTGTTCTGCTTCTTAGATAGTTGCTTCTAATCTGTCCTATTGCTCTACTAGACCCTCCCTTAAGAAACCTAGATGCAACCCCAGCCCCAATTGATTCTGAAAGACCTTCAGCTGCACCAACACCCCCAATGTAAGCTGATCTTTCAAGCGGGCTAAGACCCTTAAACCACTCTTCCTGAAAAACCTCTTCGTACTCAAGCCCAGCAGATATAGCGCTGGCAAATCCATATCCAGCAACGGTTCCTAGGCCACCAGAGACCAACATAGTGGCAAGAGTAATAGGAAGGGATTCAGCCGCCATCCCGACAGCCTGAGCAATACCAGCCTCATAGTTTCCCTTTCTGAAAGAGTCCATGATTCCAGCCTCATATTTAGTGGTTGATTGCCTTGCAGAGTCTAGTGCGTTAACATTAAGAAAAATTTTTGCAGCTTCTGTTTTTAACTCCCTCTCTCTCTCAAGAAGTATAGATCGTTCTTCAGAATCACTAAGCAAATCTCTAGTGTATTGAGAAACTACATACTGAGCCTGTTGACCAGTCCTAAAGAGCGTAGGAACGAAGTCCACCAAAGCTGCACCGCCCTTAAGTATAGCGTCTGTCAGCCAAGGTGTTTCGTATCCGACTTTGCCGTCTATGTTTTCTAGATCGTAAGCACTTCCAGAGATTCGAAAAATAGCGTTTTCAAGAGCTTTTTTTTCGTCAGGATCATCACCTACAGGAACGTATTTATTAATAATATCTACCTCTCTTTTGGTCTGCTCTTGCTTTTTTATAGATATGTACTTGTCTTTTGCCTTTTCGATCATAGCCTCCTTCTTAGATTCTTGCTTTAAGTAGGGGGTTCCATTCTTATCAAGCAAAGTTCCAGAAGTAGCCTCTGTTATTTCTTTGTATTCATCGCTTGTCATCCAAGAAGCTTCATACATGTCGAGTTCTCCGCTTTTAACCTTATCCTTAACTGAAGGATCTAAAGAATCTATGAACTTTGACCTTGAGAGACTTACAAAAGCCAAGGCAGGCTTAACTTCTGGAATGTCCTTAGATATATTTACTAGGTCTGCTTCATTTTCTTTAGCTCTTTTAAACTGAGCTTTTAAGTTGTTAAGCTCAATGTCGTAGTTTCTTTTAGCTAAGGCTAGGTTATCTGATTCTTCTACTTCTACGCGCGAATTTTCAAGAGCTGAAATCTTTTGACTAATATCAAACGACTCATTAAATATTGCGGAATAAGCTCCCTGACCTAATTCGGTCAAGTATTTATTGTAATCCTCAAAAAGCAGGTCTTTTTCTTCCTGAGGTATGTTTACAGAATCAAGGTTTTGTTGAAGCTCTTCAGCTGTAAAAGAACTCTTCCACGCCTCCAAAACCTGACCTTGAGTAACCTCTATTTTGTCTTGCTCTGCTTTAAAGCTGTTCTCTATTTCGGAAATTTTTTCTTCTTCAAATCCATATTGCTTAAGGATGTTTTTTACTGATCCGAAATTATTCTGACCTAGGGACTCTGTAAATGCCTTCTGATATTCTGCCTCGAACTGAGTCTGTCTTTCTTCAGACTCGACAATAGAAGACTCAAGGTTTACGAAGTTTTCTTCTGGAATATCAACACCTGTCTCCTCTAAGAACTGAGAGTAAAGATTTTCTCTATCTTGTTGTGAGTTTGCTTTTAAAGCTAACTTCTGAAGTTTTTCAAACTCAGAATTAATGAGAAGGTTTGTGTCCTCAATTTTAGACTTGTATTCGGAAATAGCAAACTCCCTAGAAGCCGTAGGCAGCAAAGGGCTTATCTCTGGTTGCTCTACCTCACCGATATATGTGAACCTCCCATCCGAAGGCTCGGAATTTGTATCCTTTTTTTTTTGGGTTTCTTCAACCCCTTCTTCAGCTAACTCCCTGGTTACGATTTCAGCAGCTTCGTTGTAAGGTAGATTCCGTGCTACAACCAATTCGTTTACCCTGCTTTCAAACTCTTGACTCATAGGTGATCATTTTCAACAAAGATAACCAAATTTGGTCAGTCCTCTTTGCTGAGCAGAAAACCTAATTTTCTTGCAGCTCCAGATCCGTACTTAGCTTCAAACCTAGAGAATACAGACTTGGACACGCCATCCATGTCTTTAATATCTCTGAATATCTGAGCAGGCATCTTCGCCCCATCCTTCATGGTAAACTCAAACCTACCGCCACCAGCGAAGGTCATTCCAGAGACCTCTTCATCTTGGATAGCAACAGAGCTTCCTTCCTCATTTCTCTCTGGAGTTGGCATCTCTTCAGGAGTAACTAAAGAAGAAGCCTGCTCTATGTACAGCGTTTTAGCCGCCTCCATGTGCTGCTCATCAGCCATTACCTCCTCTTCGGTCATGTTCTTTCCTTGTTCTTTTTGTATCGCTAGATAGTTTCTAACTGAATTCTTTAAAGCTTCTGGGTTTTCGCTAAGCTGTCCTTGCATCCAGGACTTGATGGAATCAGCACTTTCCATGACCTTTGTTGGGGCTTTTTGCTTTGTGAAGTCTGCACCATTAATTATAGGCAAGTCCACCAGGTTTGGAGCAAATGGCATTTCTGGATCTTGAGCCTCAGATATGCTAGACTCTAAGCCTTTCCAAACAAGAGAAACACCTTCAGCCTCCACGGAAATAGATCCATATCTATAGCCAGTATTTACAGCTTTGAGGGCGTTAGCGTAGTCGTTTTGATCTTTAGCATCCTCAACCCCTTGAGCGTCAAACTCCTTAGGGTTCTTTGCGTCTCCAAACGATCTAAGCATAGCCCCCATGAAGGTGGGGTCAGCGGCAGAGGCAGATTCAAACGACCCATAGTTCTCTTTAAAGTAAGCTTCTTTCTGGTCAATAAACTCGCCCAACTGAGAGGTAAGCTGAACAAAAGAGGACACACCGACACTCCCCATTTCTGAAAACGCATCAATGCTGTCGTTCAGTGCAGACGCCCATTCAGAACACATAGACTTATGCATCTCAAACATTGTCTGAGACGAAGAAGCGTCCATAGATCTTATCAGCTCCTTTCTTCTATTTTCGTAAGACTCATTCATTTTCTTGTGTCAAATTCTTTTAACAGCCCCTTTACATACTTGTGAAGCGGAGAACCGCCTTTAGAAGACAACGATTGGAGGGTGCTTGCTTGACGAGGGTTAAAGATGTATTCACCTCCAGTCATCTCTCCTATTTTAGACCCATCCTTCATTATGTCGATTGGGTTCTTTGCGTGAGAAAACTTACCAGGAGTCTTCTGTACGCCGCCATTCCTCTTTTCCTCCACTCTTTTTCTAGTGGCGTGTAGGCCGCCTTCAAAGTTAAAGTTTTCACCGAGCAAAGCCCTATTAGTTGAGCTTGTCGCGTCTCTTTCGTCTTGAGCTGCTTTACTTCCAGCTAGGGCTTCGTTTACGTCATCTTGACTGACTGGATTATAAGCGTCTTGAAGATCAGTTTTGTACCCTCCTGTTTTACTACGAACACTTGTGTATCTAGTGTTCTTTTTTGATTCCTCTACACCTTTCTGAAAGCCATCCTTCATAAGCTTTCCTCTACTTCCTTTATCTCCGAAAAGAAAGTTTCCAACTTTTGATCCTCCATCTACGTATTCTGGAACCTTAGCTCCATTCTTACCCAAGAATTGACTGGCTAAGTTCATGTAGCCTGAAATTCTGTCGTCTTTAGCGGCCCTTTTCTCACCCCTAAGAAGCTCTTTCTCTGTCTTAGACTCATCCATTTGACCCTGAACCCTCAGCAGATCTTGATTTGCAAGACCCACGTTTAAGTCATTAGCCCTGTTCTCAACTCCAGCATACTGTTGCAGAGCAGACTGCTGCCTGGCTTGAGAGTCAGCCTCTATCCCCATTCTCTGCTGAGAAGATCTTCTTTGAGCCGCACCCAACCCACCTAACAGAGCCTTGGCCCCTCCTGACTTCAAAGCGCCCAAGGTAGACGCTTCTTGCTCTGAAGCAATCTGCCTAGCCATATCTGCCGCCTTGTCTTGTTTTGAGGCAGCTAAAAACTTATTCCAAGAGTCTCCAACCCCATACTGCCTGTCAGCTAGAAGCCCTTTTTCTTGACCACCAAGTTTATCGAGTCTATCATTTACTCGGTTAAAGTCTTGATTAAGTCTTTTCTTGTCGGTCTGCTGCTGGATTATACCTGGCAGAGCAGACAGAGCTAAAGGTATTAATGGTAAAGGCATGTGCAAATATAGTTATTGTTGACCTAAGGGGTGATGACTCTTAGAATCAGTTATGTGAGTGTTTATACAATACAGCTCGTGTTTGGTGTTAGAACTGTTGGTTAGTTTGATTTTAGCGTAGTGTCCGCGAATCGGATCTCCGTTTGTTGCTGGACCACTCATAGTCCTATTATCTCCAGGAATATATGGATTTGCCGAAGACAACGTAAAGCTGTTTTTAGATACGGAGCTAATCTGAACAGTTTGAGAATTTATAGATACGTCTACACCAAGGGGGATATTCAACTTATCTATCCTGACGTTACTTGAGGTGAATGTAGTGTTGTCAGAAGTGGTCAGATTACCTAAGTATATCTTTTGACTTGTGCTATTGCTAGATGTATCTCTAGGCATAGATGCGTAGTAACTACCCTCTCTCTCGGACCAGGAAGTTATCGTGCCAGACGTCTGGTCTAAGTCGGTGCTAACAGGACTCATATCCCATTCAGCAGAATCACCTTCGTAAGACAGAGCATTGTATACCTTAACTCTTGATGGTGATGTCTTGGAGACCGTCTCTACCTCAGAGGGATATGCGGTACCATAAAAGGTGTTCCTATTCGGAGTTACATCATCGTCATGTCTCCAAAACGCATTAGTGCCAACATACTTAGCGCTATATAACATGTTGTTCTGGTTAGCGTACACATCGGGCGTAAAGCTGTACTTGCTCTGCCATACCCCTCTAGCTACGTCATAACCTACGGTTTCTGCTGTACCGCCCAACCCAGTAATAAAGTAGGTGCTGATTCGTGGATCGTATCCGCTTACATACCTAGTGTGACTATTGGTAAAGAAGTCCTCAAAGAAAGAAGACATATTCTTTTCAGATATAGGGGTTAGCTGATCGCCACCTAGTCTCATTACTGCCTGCCTAGACTCATCGACAAAGAACACATCGTTGTCCTGAATAAGAACAGCCTCTGGGTGTCCTCCGCAACCGTAGTCTCCTGAAGCGTACCTAGCCTGACCTAGCACATTAGTTGAGATCGCTACGTTTCCGCTACCTTCTGCGTACTGAATGACATTCTTACCTACAGGAACTAACGACAGCTTATTCTCTTGAATGGCTACTAGGTTGTCGTTGTAGCTACCTATATAGTTGATTGCACCAAACTTGGACTCAAGGCTGTCGAAGTTGCCTAGTGAAGGGTTGAACGAAGATAAAGATAGGTTAGCTACGTCTTCTGCGTATGCGTCACTATATGTTATTCCGTTTAACCTTTTTATCTCCGCCGCTTTTTCAAACACAGCATGAGGTCTCCCCTTATCCCAGGCTCTTGAACTGAAGTAATCTGAATACGATAGACTTTCCAGTTCTATGTTTGTATATCCCCACTCATCTGGATGTTCTGTATTCCAGCTTGAAGAGATATACTTCGGCCCATTGCAAGCTGTTGTTCTTGAGTAAGAGTCTCCAGACCTGACGAATAATGCTGGGCCGTGAGCGTTTGTTATGCTACTGTCTTTCCAATCTCCAATTCTTTGCCTCTCACCTATCTCGTAATAGACCTCAGATTCTACTACCTTGGGTGTTAGTACCTCCACAACAGATAAGTGACCCCAAAGACTAGATGTTGAGGGTGTCGTTGCGTCTGGGTGATTTTGACCCGTTACCGAGAACCAATCAAACCCGTTATACTTTAGCTCATTCGTATCATCCGCGCTCATTATTCCAGCCGAAACCTGAGGCGCATCTATAACAATAAACTCTCCTTGGTGTTCGTCACTAACGCCGCCAAGAACACCCTTGGTTAAGGTTATGGTAAAGCTTGGACTTGTTACTGATCCGTAATCGGGTAGGTTAACCGTCAATACATCCCCAGACCTAAGCTTCCCTCCTCCGTGCCTCACCTGAGCCTCAAGGACTGTGTTCGCGTTTTGGATTTTTATATTCTTAAAAGAAGGAACGTTCACACTAGACGTTATATTGGTCCCCCCTCTAGTAACCGTGACTGAATCAGATGCGATAGCGTCTATCTGCTCTAAACCTGAAGCGCTAAAACCACCCTGAATAATGTAATCTTCTTCCAGTGCTCTCTCCTCACCAGCAATAGGGTTGTTATCATCACCTAGTATCTCGAAACCGACAACATTAAACTCTATAAAAGAGGATGAGTCGTTAGCAAGGGGGTAGTTCCACGAAACTGTAGTGTTGTCATCAGCATACTTAACAACCCGAAGCTTATCTCCTTCTGTAAAAGAGTAAGATTTGTCTCCGTTTTTTTCTGTCTTAAAGTTCTTTATTGTGTCAAGGGAAACGAATAGCTGTTTTCTTTCAACAAGAAGATCGCCGTCTGTGTCTCTAGCTGGAAAAGCTTCTCCAGTAGTGTATTGAGTATAATCGGAAAAACTAGACATACCCCCGTAAACCAACTGCCAGCCCTTAGCCCAAGGCGGAGGATCATTGGTGAGCGAAACGTCAATACTAGCTGAGCCTAAAGAACTACTCGAAGCCGCAGATCGTTCACCCAAAGAGTCAACGTAAAAACTTCCCGCCTTGTTTACGAATCCGTTCCTGTTGAACTCGTCGTAATAAACCACACCAATATCATGAGAGCAACCAGCTTTAAAGGTTTTACTAGCAGTGAAGGTCCTCCATGAACAAGATTCAGTAGCGTCTACGTCGGAAGGGGTTCCGTATATGCTTGGATTAAGATTGGGTGAGGCTGTTCCTATCGACGTTATGGTTGAGTTGGCTTGAGACCCCGCGCTCCAATTATCTAAACCAAAGTTACCTGTAATCTGCCCCTCAACTGCGCCAGTGTAAGCGTTAATAGAAAGGTCTTGAGTAAGGGTCTTTACATATGGAGTTATCAAAAGCTCCGTGTTGTCTGCTCCCGATGAAACATCAAACCCCCATTTGGCTGTAACCGCACCAGACACAGCGTACTCATTACCTGTCAAGGAACCAGAAGTAGCTGATGTTAACTTAGCTGTGAGGTTGTCTCCAGTTATTAGATTGTAGACTATTTCGTAGCCCTCAAGCTCATTCTCCAGCTGTTGCTCTAAGAATAACTTGAAATCAGTGACGAACGCAGACAGTGATTTTGATTCTGGATTAGCGTAAGAGATTGAAAAGTTTTTTGATTTAATCTCAGTGGTATTAAAAGGTATCCTAGTGTTGACCGAATTAGGCAATCCAACCTTCATAGTGTATGACCCTGAATTCAAACCGTTCACCCCTGGGGTGCTGGCTGATCCAATAAATATCTCTTCATACCCAGTAGCGCCGCTTGCGGCTAGCTTAAGCTTGGGGCGAAAATCAAAAGAAAACTTCAGTAATGACCCACCAGGAACAGTAGAGGATCCGTCAGTAAAGAAAGAAGGACCGTTGAAATCAAGTTTAATTCTGTAGGTGTTTGATCCAGGTGATGAGGCAGAAACACAATCTTCAACCAAGAATTCAGTCTCATTATCTGAAAATATTACAGACCCAGTTCCTTCGCTTGAGAGGTCGTCATAGTTTACGTTAATCGTGGATGTTATTTTCTTGTTCTCAAACCCCTCTGTATAGTCAGAGTAAAATAGTCTGTTTCCTGCTAAGGCTTGACCAGAAGCTTTTAACGGAACATTGTCGAACATCTTATCAACTACTCTGCTTGGTACGGCGGACGATCGTTGCTCATTAAAGAACTTGTATTTCCCGCTACCCGCGTCATATACCTTTAGGTTTGAACCAAATGTATTCCTGAATAGATCTGAGTTGGGGTTAAACTCGTCTATAACGAAAAAAGAAGTGTCGTTGTTTTTCCTTGCTAACAACCTAACCTTTGAAACATCGTCAGTGTAGAGTAGATTCAAATCTATTTCGCAAACGTTGTCGGTAAAGTAAAGCTGACCACTCTCGTCACCCTCAAGCCCTGCGGAAGGAACAGCGTCGGAAAAGGAAATCTTCGAGTAGGGGCCAATGGCTGACTCCTCTCCGTCGGTAAAAATATTTTGCAATGCAAACTGAAACGCAAGCCCTTCAAAATTGTTTATTGAAAGAGAAGTGTCTGTAAGGAAGTCAGTAGAAACTGGCACCGTGGGAGCACCCTTTATGGTGTTTAATGCGTAATCAAGGTTACCTAGAGATTCGTAATCACCAGCAATCGCCCTGTCTACATTTATTTTTCTCGGTGCGTTCAAATTGTCTGTGAAGTAAAGAATGGTCTGTATTAAGCCATCCTGCTGAAAGGCCCCATTAAGAACATCAGCCTTTACAAACTTGTCTGAATCAAAGTTTAACCAGCTGTTTTTAAATACTATTTTATATTCGTCTTCGTTTGTGTCGTACTGATATATAGCATCTTGGGCGTGGCCGTCGTCATCAGAAACAAAAAAATATATCTTACTTCTCTGAGGGTCAGATACCTGACCAATCACAGTAACGGCGTCGGAAGCGGCTAATTCAGACCCAGCAATCGCTGTTCCAGCAATTGTGCCTTTCACGTTCTTTACAACACCCTCACTACCGCTCCCGTCTTCAGAGATAGTAATATTGAGGGCATCCGTCATGGCACCCTCTTTCAGCAAACGCTCGTCCTCATCACTGACGAGGAAGCGTGGTATCATTTTATCAATCGCCATTAGAACTTAGGTGACTGTTTGTAATTCTTTCTAATCGTCTTCAGCGCTTCTTCTTTAGTAAATGACTTCATACGAGCATTTGCCTTTCTGAGTTCGTTGTAATACTCTGTTCTAGCCCTAGCCTTTTCATTAGCTGGCACAGAGGCTTTACGCTCAATTATTCTGTAATACATATAAGAAGTAAGCGCTTCTTCGAGGTACACATGGACTGAAGGGTTTTTAGATCTTGCTTCATCGGCTACATATTCAATAACCACTTCTGACACATTAGATATTGGACTAATTTCAATCCTGTTCTGATCTAGGTTAACCCTAAACTCACCCCTATACCTACCACCTCCAGCTCCGTAAATAGCGTTTTGGTTACCGTAGTAGTAATCCCTAAAAACAGATGAATTAAAACCGCTAGACGTGTTTCCTCCACCCGTAGACGTCTTATCTTCTATCCTGTCGAAAACGCCGTCTCCGTCGCTATCAGCTGCGGTAGAAGAAGTCGGAGCTTTTACTCCGTAAACATCAGCATAGGCTTGAGAATAGTTTATGTTTTTGTTTTCCCCAAGAACATAGACCAACCCATCAGAGCCAACCACACCAACCTTGCTCCAATCTACAAAATCGTCTGGAAGCTCAACGGTATTGTTTATGCTGTTTATGGTAAGGGCTAAAGAGCGAATTTTTTTAGACGTATCAAATCCCATTTCGCGAATACCTCGCAAAGCATGAGTTCTGACCTGGACGTCAGAAGCGTTTCCAGCGTAATCATCATCAGCAAGAGTGATGATGAAGTCATTTATGATCTGATTAAGAGGTACTGTATTTCTAGCCATTATAGTGTCTCTGCTTGTTTCTTATTCGCCATCTCTTGCCCCGTGTATGTGATGACGTCGTTGTCCCTCAAGTTAACCCCAATCATTCTGGCTATTTCATAAACCAAATCAGAAACGTAATGCTCTGGAAGCTCAAAATCAATGCTAGAACCACTGGTGGTGTAAGTTACAGCTGTGGTTGATGTTGCGCCCGTGCTTGACCTTCCCATAGGGAATCTGTAGTATCTAACCTTAATCTTGTTTATTGATGTGGGGAACACGTGAATGTCATCCGAAACAAGGGCTACAGGAAAATCTTCTGTAGGGGCGCTAATATTGCTGATGAGTATTCTTTCTATCTTTTCCTCGTCATAACAAATATCAATGGGAGTTACGGTAGACTGGTCTAACAATACGCTTCCCGCAGTGCTTATGCTGATAATTCTAGACATGTCAGCACCTGAGTCAGCGGTCATATTAAATACGTCAGAGCTTTTTGTAACAGTAGCCGATGTGGAAAACGAAGAGAGGTCTTCAAGAATTCTTTTTCTTCTGTCTTTGTCCCTGCTTGGATTGAAGGTGTTTCTAGACATTCTCCTTGCATCCTTGAGCTCGTCAAAAAGCGCATTGAATATATTAAGCTGAGCCACTCTAGCAAATGAGTTAAACTCATTATCCGTAACAAAGCCCTGCTGATCCTTGTTAGCGAGATCACGCACTGCTTCATATACGGTTACTACACTAGCTCCCATTGTCTTTGCCATAAAGCAAATATACGAAAAAGAAAAGGCCCCCTTTTTGGGAGCCTTAATCTATGGTGTCGTGTGGGGTTATTCTAGATTTCTTTTAATCTCTGAAAGAACGTCTGCACCCTTTTCGGTTAAGCAGAATCTAGCAAGCACATCCGAAGGGTCTAAACCAACAGGACAAGCTATAATGTGCTGATGGTTGTCTTGCCAGCAGATTCCACCTGACTTTTCATAAACAATTCCAAAGCTCAAAGCCTGCTTAACAAGAGCCTTAGCCTCTATGACTGGACTATCAAACGACTCTATTAGCTCTTTAGGATTTGATTTAGCGTAAACCATGAGGTCGTGCTTAATCTGATCAAAAGGACGATCAGTCTTGTATCCCAAAGCGGTAGCAACAGAAAGCAGGTCGCTAGCAGGTTTGTCTCTTATGAGCACCAGTGCGTCCACCATCTCATACTCAGAGTCAATACTTAAGGAAGCTGTTTTCTCTAAGTCTACTTTTTTAAACATGTTGCCTCCATTAGAGGAGTTTCCTGGATGAAGGTCTAAGAACTTAGCTAAATTCGGCTGATTTGGATTAACAAACAGCTTTCCGTTTTGAAACACGATAGGTCTCTTAATGGGTTTTGAGGTTTGATCCTCTACTAAAATTGAGTTTTCTTGAGGGATGTATCTAACAGATTTAATGCTATCTGAAGATTCGTCATAGACGGATACTGGCCCAGGCTTAAGCAAAAACATAATTCCGTTTTTGTTTAGAAGCTCGTACTCCTTTACTGTTCTGGTTTCTTTTTTGTGCTTTTTAAAGAAAGTCTTTTCTTTAGTGGGCTCGGTCTTTTTAGCAGGTCTACCCCGCTTGGCAGTCTCTTTAGTCATTTTATTAAATATTAAATTTTTAAAAGGATTAAAAGGAGGGGAGACTATTCCCCCCTCCAGTTAACCATATCAGTCTAATTAGCTAGTGAAAGTGTTACCTTTCAACACAACGTGCTGGTTGGCAGCGCGAACACACAAGTTGCATTCAGAGCGGTAGTGGAACTTAGCCACGTCATCTCCATTTGTAGCGTATCCGAGGACTCCACCACCTTCTACCCAGTGCTCCATTTCACGAGAGTAGTTTCCAGCAGCCTTATAGTTCATCTCCAATGAAGGGTTAGAACCACCAGACTTAGGGTCTACTACATTCGCCAAAGGAATCAAAGCCCCTTGATATTGAGTGTGAGCAGCTTGATACGGATCGTTCAGCAACTTCCAGTCGTGCTTGTGGAAAGTGTATCCACCACGAGTAAACGACTTGAAACCGAGGTTCACAGCCATTTCCTGAGAGTTATTAAATGCTCCAAACTGAGAAGCCAATCCAGCAGTCAAGTTGGCAGCTGTAGTAGCGCCACCGCCGATCATGTCATCAACAGCCAATGAAGTTCCTCTGTTTACGTACATAGCGTACTCACTTGGAGCGCCTTCAGCGTCCAAAGCCAACAAGATAGAATCTAGGTCATCAATCTGTCCAGTTCCGAAAGCTTGATCTCCAGCAGTTGCTGAAATAATCCCTCTGTTTTCTACGGCTTGGAAGTAACCTTCAGAACCAGTTACTGTGCCGTTGTCTGTGGTGCTGCCAGCAGCTTCAGAAGTAGCGCCCGATGCAGACTTAGTTTGTCCGAACACGAGCATAGCCTCACGAGAGTTCATGAACTTTTTTCGTGCGTCCATTTCACCCTTCAAGTACCACATGTTTTGGCCGTTTACATTCAACCAACCAATGTTAGTCGCCTGAGAACCATTAACGTGGAAGGTCTCCTTAGCAATGATGTAAGGGTTCTTTCTCAAGGTTAGTGACATCTCAAATGGACTAGCAGGCTGGCTAGTTCCCTGACCGTAAGCGTTACCGATTACAGTGCAAACCAAATCTGTGTCGTTGCTGAGAGCCGCCTGATCAAGCTTAGCAACCGTAAAGGTCTTCGCGCTCGTAGAGACACTACCAGTAACGATGTATCTAATTCCGTCGTCTCCCAACAAAATGTCGTTTGCACGAACGTGATCGTCAGCGTTGCCTGTTGCGGCAACACCGTCAACCTGGTCGATAGTAGCTACAGTAGTACTAGCAACGATGTCGATGCGGAGCTTTTTGTTCATTCGACCTTCTTCGTACCAATGCACCTCGTCGGCAGTACCAGCAGAACGCTTAGCACCTGTTACGTCGAGGAGACCAGTGATACCCTGATCGCCGAAAGTTTGGATGTACAAGTCGCGTACATCTGGTTTGGTTGGGTCAATAAGAGACCCAAGAGTTGTGTAATTTGCTGGAGTAGCATCGTAGCTTTTTGCTCCGATGTTTGTTGCTCCTTGGTTTGCTTTTGCAAATGCCATAATAGTTGTTGTTAGTTATTAATGTTTCCAAATCCTCTATTGACGCCTAGAGCTTGTCTAAGCTGATCAGCTAAAGGATCTGATTGGGATTGTGCTTGCCCTTGATTTGGAGACGTAGGAGATACGTTCGCTGCTTTATTCACAATGCCGCGCTGACCGTCGGACATACCCTGTCTGTAAACAGACTGGACAATGCTCTCCACGTTGTCAATCACAGCTCTGTGCATATTCAGAGTGTCGTAATCCCAGCTCCCGTCCTCTCGCACATAAGGATCGAAAAACTCGTCAAGGCGAGTGTTTTTCTCAGCCAGCTGATTCTTGTAGTTCTCGTCCATGCCGAAAGTAAACGTTTTGTCATTTCCAAGATTGAATTCAATCCCTTCCATAGAGTCCAGTTCACTACGCATGTTTGAAATCCA
>Ga0206682_10001732_pt1 | contig 21042 bp, 17 predicted proteins | sample M240m12015metaG_FD_155444 | JGI IMG/M metagenome (GOLD analysis project Ga0206682, IMG submission 155444) | Ammonia-oxidizing marine archaeal communities from Monterey Bay, California, United States - M2 40m 12015 | ecosystem: Environmental > Aquatic > Marine > Intertidal zone | place: USA...
TACCTCTCTTATTACATATTCTCCTGCCTCTTCTCTCTTTTTCGTTCTCTCTTCTCTACCTTTCTCCTGTGTAGCTTTTATCTTAGCATTAGTTTGTTCCTGTTTTGACAAAGCTGATACACCTCCACGAGGAGTGCCTCCAGCATATTTTCTAACAGCTCCACCATTATTCATCTGCGATAAATTTTCAGCACCAATTGATTTAACACTGCTCTTCTTGATTACAAACTCTCCGGGTGTCAACATCGCTGGCACAGTATCACCATTACCAGTTCCCGGAACCATGCCACCCCTAGCGAAATGTTCTACTTTGCCACCTTCGCTAAAACCAAGACTCTTACCAATTCCCCCCATTACGCCATTGATCTTACCAGCTAGCTTAATTCCAGCAAAGGCTGTCAGGAGTGGAAGAACTGGACTAAGAGTATCTGCTAGTCTTATTAAGGCACTAGCTAGTGAGAGAACTGTATCAGCCATCACTTGGAAAGAAGTACTAGAACTAAAATTTCTTACTAATTCTAAGAACTCTTCTTTAACTTTAGTGATTTGTATAGCGAGAGCAGCTTGAGCTTTAGCAGCATCTGTAGCTAAACTTCCCGTTCCTTCTTGAGCTGCCTTGAGGGCGTTCTGTGCTACTGTAAACTGTTGGAGCAAAGGAAGTACTTTACCGATCTGTCTAAAACCACCAAGTTGTTCAGCGATTTCAACAAACCTTAAATCTCTTTCTCCTAAACCAGCAAGTGCTTCAGATAGTCTTCTCGTAGCTTCATATGGGCCAACAAACTTACCTTCTATATCAGTAAGCTCTACACCAAACTGTCTAAGATAATCAATAGTCTCAGGACGTTGTATACGAGTAAAGATAGTACGTAAACCAGTAGCAATACTCTCAGCAGATTCTCGTGTCGTCGCTCTAACACTAGTGAACAACGCAATGAGTTCGTTAAGATCACCACCAGCAGATTTAAACACACCACCAGTTCTACGAATAGCTGCAACCAAGTCACCTGCCTCAACAGCGAACTGACCAGCAACAGCATTCAAAGAACCAAGCTGGGCTTCCAAAGCACCAGCACCTTGACCAAACTGGTTCAAGATAGCAACAGCACCTTCAGCTGTTTGTGATATATTATCAAACGTAGGAGCTAGCTCAGTTCTAGCCAGAGTACCAAGAGCTATCTGGGTGTCTTTGGCAGACAAACCTGTCTGAGCTAAAATTCTAGATACACTTAATAATGAAGTAGAAGATACACCCAAGCTAGTAGACAGGTCAGATACAGTATTAGTGAGCTTGCTTAACCCACCTATACTTTTACCAGTAACCTGAGAAATCTTAACAAGCTCTCTCTCAAAAGCTATAGACTCCTTAATAGCACCACCAAGAGTGTTAGTGAATAAACTAACAGCTCTGGTGGCGATTGCTAAGGCTGAGAATCTTCTGACGGAAGCAGTAAACGACTTACCCATCTTCTGAGCAGCTGACGAAGCTTGATTAGTAGATGTAGTAAGTTGTTGTATCTGCTTATTAGCAGCTGTAGCTCCTTTAACGCTAACATTAGCCTGTATATTATTCAGCTGCGACTGAATACTATTGACTACCTGATTAACGTTCTTTGGTGCTTGTAGGACAATCTCTGCTGTAAGTACGAACTTAGCCATATTTTCTCCTAGTTATGAATAACATTCGCACTGTCAGAGTCTATCCGCTTGCTTTATTCTTCTGTCTCTTCTTCTTCTGCTTCTACTTCTACCTTTGCTTTTGGTGCAGTCTTTTTCTTGACTGCCTTTTTCTTAGGTGTAGGATTGATATCATCCTCATAATCTGCTTGAAGAACTAGCTGTCCCTCGTCAGAAAGTAGGTTGCCATCTCTATCTATCCTATGACCATCGTCATTTACTAGCCAGCCTTTATCATTTACCAGAGTTCCATCTACGTCTACTCTGTGACCTTCTGTGTCAATTAGAGATAGGTCGTCATCTACTAAATTGAACCTTTTGAGGAATTGGTTTTCTGGCAGACTTTCTTCATAGCTCTTATCCAGATTGTACACCATTTCTCCCAGAGCGGCAGCAGCAGAAAAAGCTACTGCATCGTCAGATTTCTCTTCATACTCTGACAAACTATTATACACCTTTTCTCCAGATTCATAGTATGTACAGTGAGCCACTAAGAAATTAAATTTAGCATTATCAGAAAGACCTTCAGCGGTATTAGACTCTAGTCCAATTCTCTCAGATATTAACTCTCTAAGCTGGTTTCTCAACCTTCTAAGCTGGATAGCCCTATCCTTACCTTCAGAGACTTTGAGCTTTTTGCCATCAACTCCAAGGGCAATTTCTCTCTCAAGCCTTTGGATTTCAGACGTAATAAGAGCTTGACTGTCGTCCTTAGACTTATCCCATATCCCTTGCTTTTTCATAAACTCTGAAAGAGTAAGCTTAGTAAACAAGCCTTCTTTAACAGAGTCGGTCCAAACCTTAGCTCCTAGCTTTTGTGCTTTAGTCAGCAAGCTAGAGGACGGTTTCTTCACAACGATGGAAACTTTACTCCCATCCTCAAGTTCTACTTCAACGTTCTTTTCTTTTTGATTTTCCTTACTCATTTTCTTCTCCTTTAAATGGTCTTACTGGCATAGTTATTGTGTGTCTTTTCCACTCCACCTCATATTGAGATAATTCAACATCTACATTACGCAGCTGATGATTACCTTTGTCTAAGATGTCTGCACGAATTTTCTGGAATACTTCATCCAGAGAAGGCTCCTGATCTATAAGAGGACCAAAATGATCTTCTACTGCACTAACAGCACCAATCATCGTAGTTCTTATTTTCTTTTTCATGTTCTGAGATAGCTTATCTTTTGATTGCTCACGATATCTATCTGATCTTGATCGTCTATATCCACTGTCCATAATAAACTCCATCAATTATTTACCACCAGACCGCTTCCTCATAGCTTCCATAGCTTCGCTATGTCCCCTATCCTGAACGTCTACTAGCTTGGTATAACTCACTTCTTTTTCTTTCATTAACTGTTCATATCTTCTTTGTTTTGTTATCATTGCCTCTGGGTCATTCATAGAGTTAATATTTTCCCTACTAAAACCCTCTTCTTTGTTTACCATTACAAACGTTTCGTCAGCGTCTTTGCTTTTGGTTGAAGACATTTTGTCTTCCAAGTCTTTCTTCTTCTGTTCTCTTTCTCGTTTTCTTCTAGAATATATAAACCAACCATCTAATAAATCATCATCTTCTATAACATCTTCAGAAGGTGGTTCGTAAGCTTCTTGTATATTATCATAAGTATTAGACCATAAGATTAAAGATCTCTGATTAATGTTGATATCCTCATCATCTTTATTAAAAAGTAATTTAAAGTTGACCTTCCTGCTAGACACCCACAGAGACCTCCAAGGCTCTGTTCTGGCTAGTTCTCGTATAATAGTGTCAGAGTACTGACTTTTATTATAAGCCCTAATAAGCACATTAGAGTCCAGCTCAGAGGATATTGGCTTATTTTTGTACAAGCAATGCTTTCTGAGTAAGAACTCTAACCTAGAGGTGTCAGCTATTGCTTCACAGGATTGGGAATGTAGGGCAGCTTCTTTGGAAGCATGTTGAACATACAAAGCTTCTAAGATTCGCAAAGCTCTTCTTTCTTTCTCCAAGAAAGGCTTTTTGGTACGTGCGTTGTACATCTTTAATTTTTTATCATCAATTTTATTTTTATAATGTTTCAATTGATCCTCGTCATCCTGTGTCCACAATCCATTGTCTTTCATATATCCTTGAATGTCAGCGTATGTCATAAGACCATCTTCAAGAGCCTCATCATATGCAGCTGTATACACATGATGAGACTCTATCAATGTTTCTAGCTTATAGGGGAGAATCTTGACTGACCCCTCAAGAAACATCCCCGACCTAATTGACAGTATATAAAATTCCTTTTGCTTGCTATCCATATAATCCTATAAGCTTTGTTTAGATTACCTACTCGTTTTCAGTTGGTTGTAAGTAACATAAGAGTAGGCTACCGTTGCGTTTCCACCACCAGCGTCACCCCCTGAGTAATTAGTTGAAGTAAGTCTTGCTTTGTCTCCAACTGAAACCAGACCAGAAAAGAAAGGTTTGCTTGTGCAAGATGTTACGTCACTGTTTTGAGCTGCTGTAAAATTCAGAGCGTCTGACTCCATAGCTATAGTTGCCAAGAATTCCCAATCAGTAGTAACTTCAATTGGAAAAGTAGCAGCTCTAAAATATGGACTCTTTGAACTCAACTCAAAGAGATCTTCTCTACCAATATCTATGCTGTAGGATACGTTCTGGAGTCTTCGTCCACCATACCCAGTGACATCCTGCCTACGAACGACAAGACCACTTGTGCAGGTATCATTGCAGGTTTCGCCAACTTCTCGACCAGCACCTTCGTTCCATTTAAGTGCGTTACCAACAACAGTGCAGTTTTCAGTAGCAAAACCGTCTACTGGGAAGTTGCAACTCCAAGAGCTAACATAACATCCAGTTGCCTTAACAAAGGGAAGCGAGTCGTATGGAGTAGTGTTGTCATCAGCTACTTGCATGTTTACGTTTGGACGAAAAACAGCTACAGCTGCAACAGCCTCAGATTCTGAGGACGCAGTACCACCAAAAGATCCATAAAGAGTGCTGCCAGTTGCTGGAAATGCTCTTTCTGCTGAGATCTCTACGTTTGGTACGCCTTCAAGATTTTCGTAAACTTCGAGACAACCAAGCTCGAAGACTTGTTCAAAATCAACTGATGCGTTTACGGAAACCGTTTGGAATCCTGTGTTAACACCAGCAATATCTACTGTTTGTACAGCATAAAATATTCTATTAGACATAAGGGGTTTCTCCTTTAAATGTTAGCTTTATTGAGGGGGTCGTAATATTATACACGAAATTCACTAAAAAGTAGAAGTTATATACTCAGTAGTAAATCTGACAACTCCAGCATGAAGGTTAGAATTTATCATGTCTATGACCTGAACATTTACATCCTTAAGAAGGAAAGAATTGCCGGGGAAATTGGATACTAAATCAGGATATCTCAAGGCTCCAGCCACTGGATATCCATAACTATTAATGGGAAAAGCTCTTGCTTCTGCCATCTTGTTTGTGTCAAACATAGGTATTATACTGTCATTCTGCATAGAAACTATATCAACCAGTTTATTCCTAGTCATATCGTCTTCTGCTATACAGTGAAATAAGACATCTGTTTCTACAAACTGTCCTAAAGCACCTAATTCATAAGGCTTCATAGTTCTTTGAGGAACAATTTCTACTGCTATGGCTGGAAGTTGTATTTGCATTTCTGGGGGTATGCTGACCGATTCCCTATTTGAAGGGTCTAAAGTATTAAAGTAAAATTCTCTGAGCCAAGGGACAGATGTAGCATAAACAACATTAATATACTTATAACTAAATTCAGCCTGAACTTTTGAGTTAAGTGGGATGGGGTTGTCAAATATCACCCTACCATTAAAATAGTCTACATTATGAGCATATGGACCTGTAACATCTGCTGGGTAGAATGTATCGTCAACATACACGCCCTCAATGCCCGGATAGTCGTCATCTGTTCCAACGAGAGGAGGAGCAAAACCACTAGGGTTTACACCACTCTGCCATACCCAGTTTTTGCGAAAACCGTCCCAAGCTTCGCCACCTTCAAATGTACTATTATTAGTAATTTGTAGTAGAGAGTAATCACTCCCATTATACGACTGCTCATTAAGCTCTATATTAAAATAGTTAGCCTTATCTAGTAAGTGCCAATCAAAATACTCAATGAGATTATCTTGTAATTCATTATTAAGAGTCTGATCGTATATATTATTAAAGCCTTTTAAACTCATCGTAGTATATTCGCTATCTCTCTGTTTATTGATCTTTGTTGCTCTGGACCAACCAAAGCTCTAGTCACAAAATTGTCACCTGTAGTTCCTGAGAATTGTGGTGGAACTCTAAACATCCCTGTTTTCTTCATATATCCTTTACCAGACCTACCCATTCCAGAAGCAGGGTAATAGTGATAATTAACAACGATCATAGAGTCACCCCTCTCCAGTAGCCATTGTAGCCAATGTAAGTCTCCACCTTCATATATTGTGTGACCAGTTGGTAATGATAATAAGTTTGCAAATGTGGCAGGTTGGAAGTTAATGCTAATACCACCTTTGCTTAATGTATTGTTTACAGTTTTAAAGTCAACAGAGACTGCACCCATAACAGCGTCTCTTATGCTACCAACAATCATAGACTCTGTACCCTGATACAAGCCAAACATGCCAGCCAGCATTCCACCAGCAAGAGAATCCATCTCTGGTTGCATCATAATCCAACTACCAGCTAGTGATCTCATGGCAGACATGATTTTATACCTGCTGCGTGGTAATATACTATTTAGCTCTTCAGCACACGCTGCGTTAACTTTATTTTGTATAGCATTTATACTGTCTGTTAGCTTGATAGCCATTAAGAAATCCTTTTCCAAAAACATGCAAAATATCTATTCTGCTTTAACCCCATAGGTATGTGTCCACCAACACGCTCAAATTTCATCTCCATAGCGTCTGGCACTCCTTTTTGAACTATCAAGGCTGTCGCAGAAAGTACTTGTTGTAAGTCTTTCATAAACGCTATAGTCTGGATGGCAGCGTTAGGAGCGACTAACGACTCAGTGACCTGCACCCACTGTTTGGAATCCCAGTACACTTTTAGATTTATGTCTGTGAACACCTCTACTTCTCTAATTATAACAGTTCCTCTACCTCTTGTACCCCCAGTGTTTCTCCTGTGATCATTAATGCTATTTATAGGGGGTATATTATTATCTGGAACAGTGACCTCTTCCTTGTCTATAGTTACTAGCTGGCATGGGACTCCAAATATATCAAACGTGGAATCTATGACCTCATAGTATTTATCAAAAACAGAATCAGGTATATTTAATGCCATTGTTAAATCTTACGTATAGTTAGAGTAGAGTAGTTATGTAGCACACCTCCACTGGCTTCTACATATATCTTGTCTCCAGCTTCTACAGGAACAGTCCACGTTCTAGAGCTAGCACCTATGTCACCATTGTTTGCTCCGGGAACCATGCCATCTAGATAATTGGTAATTGTATTAGTTTGACTACCGCTAGTTACCACTCTATACATTGGCATAGGAGGACTAACCCCATTGTCGTGCTTGCCAGCCATCTCAGCTGTAACCAGATAAGCACCATTGTCAGGCACTGTGTAGGTGTATTCTGAAGAATCCCAATCTCCAGATTGCGACTCAGACTCTACATGCGTAAATGGAAACTTAGTTGGCGTGGCAATTGAGAAGTAATTATTTATATGGCTAGGAACATCGCTATCTCCTCTAACAGTGCAGTACCTAGGACTTGTAGCTGCTAAAACCATATCATCTACCCTGCCTGAAGTTGCCACTTCAAAGTCAGCGAAAGAAGTTTCATACGTAGCTATGTGAGCGTCTAAGTTGTCCTGAACCCCACTAGCATAAAGAATAGCATCCCCAGAAGCATTAGCCACAGTGCTGTCAATATAAGCTATCATGTTTACAGAGTTAACTAATAAAGCGTCTACAGAAACAAAGATTTCTTCCAGCTCTGTAATGGGGAGGTCGTCTACGACCAAGCTTCTAAACAATGGATAATCTTCTTCACAAGAAGGATCGCAATCATCTATTGGACCACACCACACAGTGTGTGCGTCTTGCTTTTGTAGTAGGATGTATTGATTTACATCGCCACTAACCTGAATTACATCATGAGAGTTTGTCTGATTGCTTGGTAAGAACTGAGCGTCTGTCTCATTTGGAGTAAAGTGTACAAACTGAGTGCCACCTTGATATGGTATGCTAGATAGATTAAAGTCAGCATTAGCACCATTATTATTTTGGAAGTATACGCCAGTAGGGCCAACGTAATAACCAGAAGCTCTTACCCTACTGGAGTAGTCAGAACTGCTACCACCCAAGTCTACACCATAGAAGTGATTGGGCTGATCAATACCAAGAGACTTCAGCGAGCTATCGTATGTAAACTCAGAAAAGTAATTAAGTATATTTTCAGAATCCCAAACTGCCACGCCTTTTCTTTCTGGAACATTTAAACTTGGAAGTCCAGAACCCATCATTACAGAGTGAGTAGCTGGATAAGTAATGAATACTTCTTTGACACCCGGAGAGAAACTAACCATACTATCATTCAGATTGCTACTCCTGAATGGATATCTCTCTAACTCATCATATGTGATGGAGTCGTTAGGGTCAAAGTCTGCTCTCTTAAAAATACCAGAGCCAACTTCATAGTCAGAACCATCTGTAACTGCGTAAAAAACCACCTCATTATGCTCATAGAATCTGCCTAAAGGGCTGAACCCATCAGCTGCACCAGCCAAGGCGAAGCTTGCAGATAGCCCTTGAGAATAGGTGATTTCTTTCACTCTGTCAAAAAGACGTATTTCGTTTTGATCACTCACTATAAAGCTCCTTGGTTATTATGGTGCATACCTGACTACTACTGAACTTTCAGGAGCAACTCCAGAAGCTACCCCAAATACCATGAGGTCGTTAACTTCAGCGTCTCTAAAAGCATTGGTATCATCTTGTACATAGTATGTTACGTAGTCTGAATTTCTGACAACGCAAGATACTGTATTCTGATCAAAATCGCCACCGCTTGCATTACTCTGTCTAGCATTGCTAGTGCCAATAGCACAGATATTTACGCCAGTAGTATCAGCAGAGTCAAACAGTCCGGGCTTAAAGTAGATCTTAAATTTACCAGCTACTGGTTGACCATTCTCTTGAACTCTTTCAATCATACTGATGTTGTAAGAAGAGTTGACAGTGACTGTGCTTGACTCACTACCTCCGTCAATTGAGTTAAAGCTAACCCAAGCCATAGCTGTTGATTTTCCAGTTTTAATATCTGAGTTATCTGAGTCAAACTTTAGATAACTATCTTCACCAACGTGAACGATTTCTTCTGATGCAGAAACCTGCTCAAACTGAAAGCCATGACCGCTTGAAGTAGCGATACCATCATTGTTGATCCAGTTTGTGCCAAGGCCAAGATTAGCACCCATATTTCTAACACCATTAACGTTGAGGTACTGTGGGTGATCATCATTAGCTGCTAAGTTTGCTAGGTCATTATGATTAATACCAGTTGGTCCGGGATAAGCATGAACCTGTAGTTCTCCACCAGCGATATCATTCTGAAACTGAATGCCGCTCTCTACAATGATTACTCCACCATCTTCAGTATTGCTGACAGTATCTACCGTTGTCTTGAGATACAGATTACTTATGAACTGAGTTCCTACAGATTCCCAATCTCCACTAGCAATAATGTATGGAATAGACTCAGCTATATTAGCCATATTCTCTCTAACATCTCTAGCACTAATAAGTCCAGCATTGTTATCTGCTAAAGACGTATCAATGTCGTAAAGCAATGTGTTTGGGGTGTTTGGGGTTCCAACTTCTTTACGTGCCATGTGTTTCTCCTTTAATATTGAAAATAGCCACCACGGTGGTTTGAATCTGAATAAGACCTTCTAACAAAGTCACTACCCGGACTATATGGTCCTAGTATGGCATGTCCAGCCAAGCTATTGCCAGCCTTGTAGTCTAATAGTAATTGATCGTATTTAGCACACATATCTTTATAAAGAATGTTTAAAGTGCCAGTAACTCCCCTCAAGTCAATAGATGAGGGACCATCCTTGACCGCTATGGCGTTTCCAGCCTCTGCCCTTATCTCACCACCCAGCATTACGCAGGCAGCTTTGAGGCTGACCAGAGATATGAAGTCGTCATCTTTTGTGAGAGCGTCTGTAGGATCAGGGTCAAGGGTGCAAGTCTCTACGTTTATAGTGTATTCTTCATTTAAGTCTGTTTCTGTAGTAAGCATTTGAGCAGCTACTAAGATTGTAGTTTCCATCCTTCTAGGGGAATACTTATAATTTGATGGATCAACATCACTAATTAAGTATCTTACCATCGTAGAAATTTGACCTTGCCAAGACATATATCACCTATAGGTTGCAGTGTACTTTAAAAGTATAAATATCTGTATAGTAAGTTCCAGCTGGTAAATGTACTGTGACTTGCATCTTGTAAGTCCCAGCTTGATCTAAGTCTCCACCCTGAGTGGTATAATATATCTTACCATCCGTGCCATCAGAGTCTAAGACTCCGTTCTGAGTTAATACCACATCGTCTGGTTTTCTAAACTTTATTAAAATAGCACTAGCAGCAGACACATCTACCACAGAGCCATCATCTTTAATGGTCACTAAAAATTTAGTTCCAATGTCGTTTACGTGTATTTCGCTAGCCATATTATCTCTTTAGTGTTATATCTGAGACTTGCTGTATTGATAATGTAATATCTAAGACTGTCATAGTACTAATATAGACTCCTTCTGTAGAGCTAAATCCAAGGAGATTAAGCCCTGTATATTACCATCTATAGACTCGTCCTCTTGTATATGCAGAACTATACTAAATACTTCACCATTATACGTAGCAATCTCACCGCCTAGAGATGAGAGTGCTGATAAGCTCCAGAAGCCAAACATGTTTTACCTCGTATAGTTATACACTATTCTGGCGTTGGAGGTGCAGCAATAACGCCATTCATTACTCCTAATTTATAAGCATACCCCAAAAGTGCCTGCATAGCCATGTCAAGGTCTGAGTCTGTAACTGAGGTTTCTAGCATATTGGGGATTCTGAGCCAAATATCGTTAGATGAATCCCACATTTCTGCACTCAGTACGTCATTGCCCTCTTCATCCTGCTCGCCAGTTGGGAACATTCCATATTTGGTCATCTTGACCTCTCCATTAACATCACCATTTGGGTCTGGACCAACGATGATAATTTCTTTAATCCAGATTCTGTCATAGACTTTTTCTGGAATTACTGTATTTTCACTAGCTGGGAACACAGGCAATTGTGGTATCACCATTGGTTCTACTACTGGGTCTTCGTCTGGCATAATTAGTCTCTCTTTCTTGGTTTAGTTATTGTCCGGGACTCGTTGTTATAAGAACATCGTCTCCCAATCGTACTACTGTTAAACTGGATATTTCTGTATTTAAGGCTGACGCTTGATCTGCTGACTCTTTCCACAATGCAACCTGTATTGTGCCATTAGCAGCAATAAACATTGTAATGCTTGGACTTAGTGATCCTCTAACTCCATAGTTTGTACCTCTAGTGTAAGCGTACTGGATTGTTTCATCCATCATGGTATTGCCATACTTAAGACAACAACCAGCCATAGCTCTATTAGCACCAGTGTTTACGAATGTTACGTTAGCACTAATTTGGTAGACTCCAGCTTGACTTACAGTAAGAGTGTTTCCACTGACTGAAAATATATCAGTATTTCCAGTTTGAGTTTGAGTGTCAAATCCCCACCAAGGAACATAAGCTGGATTTGCAAATGTACTAGTTATGAAATTAACTGATGTGGGAAGAGCTGGACCACCGGGGTCAGTCGTCACTCGGCACATAGATACTAAATTATTAGATGAGCCACCTCCTGATCCACCACCAGCAGCCCAAGATACTTGACCACTACCATCTGTACTAAGAACCTGACCACTAGTGCCATCTGTAGTAGGAAGTGTGTACGCATTATTAATTTCTACAGCACCTGTCTTAGTATAAACTTTAAGCCTAGGGACAGGACTACCCCTAAAGCCTGAGTCAGCGTCATCATCTATAGATATGAAATCTTCATCAAACCTAATAAGATTATCGCTAAGTTGTTCATAATCAGTTACACTTCTGTTGCTTTTATTCTCAATCGCAAACTGGCCTGTGAGACCTGTCCTTATAGATAGCGTAGCGAATTCGTGGAGAGAGGCTGGCATAATATTTGGAACTTTTTCAAAGCTTGCGATTAACTGATCATCCACGAAAGAACTTTGCTTTACTCTGAAAGTACCTAAAACATCTAATTTTCTTTCTGGAGAGGTAGTCCCACCTACTCTCATGCTTCCAGCAAATATATTGCTAGCACTAGTGTCTGCTTGGTAAACGCCATATGCATTAGTTACAGTTGTAGCTCCATTGGTGGCAGAGGTGAGGTATAGTCCAAAGTGATTGGTGACTGTGCTGTTTGTTCCCGCTAGAGATGGGATGCATTTAATGTCATACGCATTCGCTACGTTTATTCCATCAGCCAATGAAGAGTTGATAGACATATTTGCTCTTACAGCCGTAATTTCTGATAGAGTGTTTTGACCACCTGCCGAATCTGAATAAACTACTGGAACAGCATTAAGACCTATAACGTATCCAGTATCAGTAGCCCCACCACTCATCCATTTCTCAGCCCTTGTCAATGCACCGATATGGTAATGAGTGCCACTTAGTGTGGTATAAGCTCTACCTTGAACCTGTAGAGTTCTAGAATTAGTTACGTTTACTTTTGCTGCACCATCATCATAAACATATAATCTTGAGTTGACTCCTCCATCAGTACTGTTACCTATGAGAACTGAGTCCTTGCTAGCATCTGTTCTTAAGAGCTGTGAAACAGAATCTCCATACACAATGAAGTCAACATTTAAAGAAGAAGGATTGACCTGAACTACACTATCTCCCACTCTGACTTCACCCTTAGTTGCATCATTCTTTCCACCACGAATATATACCCTTCCGCTATCATTAGAACTTAAGAATGTGTGAACTCCATTGCTCATAATCATATATCCACTATTATTAATATCACTATGAGATAAACCCATATATGTATTAGTGGTATATACGCCACCCAGTTTGAGGAAATCTCCAGTGTCGGCATTTTGTACAGACATATAAGAGTCATCATCACCAGTAAATAGCGAGTGTGTTCCAGAACCTTTTCCTACTGCACTTACATTAAGAAGATTGGTTGGCGTGGATGTGCCAATGCCTACAAACCCATCTTTATCAATTCTCATCCTCTCAACTGCATCGCCAGCTGTAGTATTGACTGTACCAAACGTCATATCAAAGTTCTGACTATTGCCGTCTCTTTCCACTTGAACATAACCAGTAATTTGACCATCGGCACCTTGGTCTGCTGCTGGTCCCCTGTCTTGGAATTTGAGGGAGCAAATAGAGCTTGATACATTACCACCAGTACCAATCATCAAGGTTGGGTTTTGAGATGATGGGCCACCTACGTGTAATATTGCGTCAGTTCGTGGATTTGATAGACCTATACCAACAACGTCAGATGAAGCGTCCACAAAGAGCATGTGTTGATTAGCGTCACTCTCAACTCTAAAGTCTGTATTTACACCGTTCTCGTTAAACACAGTGTTATTCTGATTTATTATAATTTTATTTACTGCTGTGCTTGATATGTCATAACTACCAGCTGTAATTGAATAGTCAAGCTGATTGTGCATGATGGGCTTATTAATAAAACTAGATCCCACATTGTAGTACCCACCGTCTGTCGTTGATCTGGTTTCTAGGGATATCTGCCAGTTCTGAGACCACTGATCCCAAGCCACTCTACCAAAACCAGTTCTCACGTTCTGAATATATATCTGACCATACGACCAATTTGTTGCCTCATCCTGACCTGACCGACCAACCAAAACGCATGGGTAATCATCTTCGTCAGTAGCAAACCTTACAATCCAAGGTGCGGCATTATCTATATCTCTATCCACCTCCATAGTTGCTGTGGTGTTAATCCATTGACTTTGTTGAGCAGTGGTGTTCCAATATACATAGCCACCAAAGTGGAAGTTCTTATAGCCACCAGATTTATATTCGTACACGCTCACATCAAACGTGATCATGGTACTACCAGCTTTTTGCGTAGGTAGATATTCTGGTAGTCTAATCTTAAGGTATCCCAGATTTGTAGCTGTATTACCTAAAGCTTTATATCCACCAGCGACTCGTTCACATATATAGTCAGAACCATTTCTACCGTCTATTATAGAAGTTTTCATTCCTCCTCTATAATAATTAGGTGCAGTTCCAGCTAAGAACAGCCCCCATTTATTTTCAGATGTTGGATAACTAACGTCTGAATTTACATCAGAATATATACCATAGTTAGATGCAGAGCCTTTCATGAAAGCATTGTTTACATAATAACCTATGACTGTATCTACATTTCCACCAGCATTTATAGTGTTTGTCCCTATGGCGTATCCATAAATATTATCTAGATCAGAACCATTCTGAACGATCATATCCTGATACACACCTCTAACCGCTGTAAGATCGCCAGAAGGAACAGTCAGCCTATTGTATTGATTAAAGAAGCTATTCAGTCCAGTAACTGGTGCAACTTTAAGGACTTGAAGTGCTACGTTAGTAGCAGCATTTGTACATATACCAACGTTATAGTTTAATGAAGCATCTCCAGCAACAACATTAGAACTAGCACCCATTACCACTTTACCAGATGGGTCAAGCCTAAGATTCTTTATTCCACCAGTATAGAAACTCTGTATGATAGAACCTTTTGCTATGTAGTTTATATTTCCACTACTAATGCCAACGCCTGCCGAGTGCGTTACGCCATCATCATAGAAAGATACTCTATTAATATCACCAGCAGTTCCCGCAGTATTACTGCGACGAACCTTTAGCAGTTGTTTAACATCAACATCTTGTGCAGAATTTATAGATATTGCATTGATGTTGTTGGTATTAATATTTACTTCCCCAGCTGAACGATTGTTAATCGTAAAGCTAGAGTTGCTTGCTACTAAGGCTACACCCTGAGTGCTTGCGTCTCCTGTTACAGTATTTGTGAATTTAATTTCAGAATGAAGGCCATCAGAGTTAATATGTAAACCCTTACCGGCACTTTGCAGAGCAGGGGTACTTATGCCAATACCAACATTACCCTCTGTGTGATATAGGTCGTCAACAAGTCTTTGCCAGTGATAGTCTGCCCCCATTGAGTGAGGTTTACAGTCTGGGTCTCCGTGGAAAAGGCTTTCTACTTGACATCTGATTGGGTAAGGGGTGGCATTATCTGTATACACTCTGACTCTATCATTAGTTCCATCATTCGTTATCTCAACCATTGGATGATTTGATACATTGTTAGCTTGACCAATAGGTCTAATATCCCAAGTAGCAGCTCCGTTGTTCCACCATATTAAGTAAGACGCACCAGTGTCAGTTCCTGTACTGTTAGTTGAAAGTCTAACTGTGTAATGATAAGGCTTGGCTAAGATATTTCCATACTGTTCATTAAGTTGCAGCAAGAAACCGCTAGCTGGACCTTGACCAACTGTATTTCCTAAGCTAGAGAACCATTTCCATCCATATAGATTTTCTAGACCACCATTGACGGTTAATGTTTCAGTCGGGGTAGATGTGGCTACACCAACTTTATCAGCACTGGCATCTACATAGATCATATTTAACTTCGTGTCACCATGAACCATGAAGTCAACGTTGTTAGAATTTTCATTAAACTTAGTGCTACCAGCTCTAAGTGCTACATAATTATCGTCTTGTCTCATTTGAGTGAGAATGGGTGTTATCTGCATTTGGCTAGAGGCATCGTTTGTATTGCAGCGTATTGTCGTGTTTCTAGTAGAACTAACCAGTGTGTCTTGTCCATCACAGATCATCATGTAGGCTTGAGTAATTCCAGCCCAAGTACTATGAGTAATTCCTTGATAAGCACTAGAGGAAGTATATGCGTAGTTACCTATTAATATATCTCCAACAGATGCGTTGTTTTTTACATCTAGTTCATATTCTGCTCTATGGCTACCACCAACACTAAGCCTCTGTGAGACGTTTACATTAGGCTGTTCATACACTGTAGTGTCTGTAGTGTATATATCACCAAAAGAAAGTGGGAACATCCTGTCTGCGTGTTGATCGTTATAGGCAGCAGCCCTAACGTTTATTATTGCTGCGTTCCCCTTCGCCTGTCTGTGAACTATAGGTATATAGTACTTGTTAGTTGTGCTATTCCAAGTCAATTCCCCAATGGCCCACATAGGTGGGGCGAGTCCTATAGCTTCTGTATAGCAAGACTCTTGGTTGTATATCGTTCCATTTCCATCATTAGCTGCTATGAAACTAATAACCTTTTTAATTTTACCATTAGCGTTCTGGTTAGACCAGCCAGAAGTAATCTCAATTTCTATATATCCAGTTGTTCCACCACCTGTTGTAGCACTCCCTTCAAAGATAATATCTGCCTTTTGGTTTGCAACACCGTGTGGGAAAGTCTTAGCGAAATGTCCTTCCCATACATTCCTATGAGGTATGATACTAGAGTTGCGATTCTCAACTCCTGCCATTGGCAATCTACCTCCAGCACCTGCACCCATGATAATATTTGAGTCTTGCTGAAGTCTCATCTTAGAATCAGCACTGACTCTAAAGTCTATCTGAGAACCAATGCCTACATTATTATAGTCAGACTCAATGATCATAAGACCACTCGTCGTAACACTATTCTGGTCTACTATTCTAGAGCCAGCACCAGATAGGCTTTGATCCCATATCTTGATAGAAGGAGCGTTACCACCTCGTACTATAATGCCATCATGGGTAGTATCACTGTATACATCAAGCCTCTGCGTTGGATTTACAGAACCAATTCCAACTCTGTCTTCACTAGCATCAACCTTAAAAAGATGGACTGCTGTATCACCCTCAACTCTAAAGTCAACATTTTCACCACCCTCATTAATTACTGTTTCTCCAGATTTAACCTGAAGTCTTCCACCTCCTATTGTAGCTTCAGCAGAAGTAACATCTATGTGATAAGCACTTTGACCACCAATAATAGCTGATGTTCCACCAGAATGTTGTAGAGAACCATCACTTCCAATACGCATGGCTTCTGTGTTAGAAGTAGCGAATATCATGGGTCTAGACTCAAAGTTCCACAGGTAAGCATCTCCATTTCCATAACTAGAAACTAAGAAACCTCTTGAGCCATCTCCAGCAGGTACGCCACTGCCCTGAATAAGAATTGCAGAATTTGAATTTGTAGTACCACCAACAGTCAAAGCTCTACCAGTTATAGCCGTCTTGACTGAGACTTGACTACCATTATCCTGTATAATGCCATCAGTCAGAGTGGTTGCATTAGTCCACCTCGCATTATACCCAGCAGTTCCTGTACCTGCTACTGTGCCGCCACCGCCAGTTGAAGAATTATCTATCTGCCATGTAACGTTACCGTTACCATCTGTTTTAAGAACTTGTCCATTCTCACCATCAGTTAGTGGTAAAGTGTATTCGTCATAAAATCTAACACCACCAGTTCCACCAGCACTATCATTCATAATTTTAATAGCTACAGCAGAGCCAGCAATCAACTTTATATCACCAAGTGTATCCTGTATGATCGCATTTCCAAAAGTACCACTAGTGTCTCTAGAGATACTAAAATGTCTGGTTGTAGATGGACCAAGATTAACAGTGTTAGCTGCTAGTGTACCATCTACTACTTCAGCTTTAGCATCTGTTATCTTTACAACTGTTTCACCCTTCAGTCCTAACTGAAGTGCAGAAGCAGCACCACCAACTTGAGTCATGTCTGCTGCTATTGTAAGTTGACCTTGATTGTTTCCAATGATTGCGTGTGAGCTATTGTCTCCAGTAGAAACTATTTGCACAGATGGTAGAGCTGGTCCTGAGACTCTTATTCCATCTAGTATGGCACTTACTGAAACATCTAATTTAGTCTCTGGAACTAGATTGCCAATTCCAACTTTACCTCCATCGTCAAGCACAAGACTGTTTGTGGAATCAAAGGCTGGCCCCATATAATATCGTATAAGTTCTTCGCCACTTCCATACCAACCAAACCCACCAAAGTCAGCCCCGCTAGGGCTAAGAGCATTATGATTAAAAGACCATCCACCAACACTCGCTTGCTTTGTTGTTGCGTGAGAAGACTCTCCTGATATGATTGTCGATCTATTGCCAAGTACACGAATATCTCCACCAACGTCTAGTTTATATACTGGAGTACTTAATCCAATGCCTACATTATCTGTACTTGCGTCTACGAATAATAGATTAGGGTCTGTATCGCCCTCTACCCTGAAGTCATTATTGCCACCAGCCTCGTTAAAGACAACTGACCCACCATCAACTGTGAGTCCACTCTTCTTTATTGTCATTCCTTGGTCGCGGTTTAGAGTTAACAGCTCGTCCAAAGAATTGGCATACCTACCAAATACTACAAACTCACCTCTTGGACTTTTATTAACGCCAGAATAAGTCTGTCTATTTCCAATAGTAATAATGCTTCCAGAAGATACGTTATTCCTAAAAGACATTCCAGCAAAACCCGGAGCTGTTGATGTTCCGTCTTCATTGTTAATAACTTGAAGTATCTGACCATGATTCATGCGATTAGCACTATTAGGAACAACGCTATCGCCCTGCTGAATCACTACAGCTTCTTTGTTATCAAAGTGTCCAGCACGAAAAGCAATAGCTGGGCTGATTACTGTACCATCTAATGACGAAGTTTGCCAATCAAGATCAATCACAGGATCAGCTGGAATTCCTTGAGTAGCATCTTTCTTTATCGCATCTCTTGATGTAATTTTGTCTACCAAAAGGGAGCCAAGATTGATACGCACATCGCCAGCAGAAGTGATTCTAAGCTGTTCGTTCGTGGGTCCACTATTAGCTGTATTAAACACCAATGACGTAGGATTGGCTACTTGGTCAAACGCATCTTCTGCAACTGCACTAATAGTAGCACCAACAAAGATTGAATCTCTAAGATCCTCCTCGTTAGAAGCAGCAAAGTTGACTATGCCAATAATATCATCTGCTGTGACAACAGGTTTTGATGTTTGTAAACTTATAGAATACATATTAAATTATATACCATTCGTTAGGGGTTCCAGATTGAGCTACGCAGGTTAAAGACTCATACTGATAGTACAATCTTTTATTGGCAGCACCATCTATTTTATCTGAGCCAGCACCAGCGACGATAGCCTGTCCAGCTCCAGCGTCTATCTTCTTCACAGTTACAATCTGACCATCTACTGGAGATGATGGAAGAGTCATAGTCAGAAGCAAACTTCCAGTTGTAATCAAGTTAATGTCAGAACTTAAAGTAGCCCCATTGGAGAAAGCTCCTACAGTTCTTTCCCTCTTAGCTTCAGTAACTGCACCGTCTGCAAGTTTGTCAGTATCAATAATCTTAACGCTAAGAGTATCACTAGTAATCTGTAGAGTAATATCATCTACATTAACATCAAATATTGGCCTTCTAGTATCGCCATTAAGAAAACTTTCACTTAAGCCAGAACCAGCTGTAATACCCATCAATGGGTTTACTGGAATGTCATGGTAGTTTGTACCATCATTAGTAAACGTCCATTCGTTTGTTCCCTCGTCCCATCTCAGGAATACGTTGGGGTCTGCACCTCTATTGATCTCAAGACCAGCATCCTCAATGGCAGCTTGGTCTGATGGGAAGTCAGAATTAAGAGTTATAATACTATCACCAATCTCAACAACGTTAGAGTTGACAGTAGTAGTAGTACCCTCTACGATAAGATTACCACCAACAGTAATATCACTGTCAGTCTTAATCTGATTGACCAGCAACTTACCCACATTCTCGTCAAATGTGAAAGTGCTTTGAGCTTTGAGCATTGGGTCAGACGCAACTTCTGGATTTCCATAATATAGAATACCACTAGGTACATCTGGTGTGTGGGGTTTATAAGACATGATCTACTCCATAGGTAAGCGTTCTACATAATATTATACACTACAGTATGATCCAATCACCACTGGCAGAAAGTAAAGAAATAGACTCATTTAAGTACTTTAGTATATATGATGAGTCACCATCTATTTGGTCTGTACCATCTGGAATAATGGTGCATTTTTTCTGGTCTGATTGAAATTTCACACTAATTGTTTTGCCGTCCATCAAGATAGCACTTGGCAGGGTTAACGATACATCCAGCGATAAAGACGTTATTAATACTACGTCAGCAGTCTCATCTAGGATCGTATCAGAATTCACCAGAGAGGTCTGCCTATCAAAGTCATCACGACTTATTGCTGCTACCTGAGTTGTACCGTCTGGGAATTTTATGCCAGCATAATTAGGTTCGTGGGAATATGCATACCCATTATCATCCAACAATACATGTTTACTGGCAGGATATGTAACAAATACATTCTTTACACCAACTGAAAAATCTACCTTGTCTGTACCATCACTACTTACAATAACAAGGTCTCTAGATAGAGTGTCGCCAGAACTAGAATAAGTACCAATACCTATCTCAAACTGAGTCAAAGACTCTACAACGTAATACGTAGAGTTGCCATCGCCAATAGCGTCCTGAAACGTCTGGTATCCAGACGATGGACCTTGAAGCACAATATCTCCAGTACCAGATACTACAGAAGTTTGTTTAACTCTATCTGCTAGTTTAAACATTATTTAGATTTTCTTTCTGCTCTAGATATAGCCATATTGATTAATTTCATAGCACCATATCTGAAAAATGGAAGTTTTCTTTTATTAGCTTCTTCTTTCAGCCAGTTACAGATTGAGTCTTTATTCTCTTTACACCACTGAACTCCTTTATCATTCATCAAACGTGCTTTTTTATTACAAGAACAGTTAGCTGTAGCCTGAATGTTCATCCAAGATAAAAGCTTTTTAAGCTCAGTACCAACCCCTTCTCCAATTTCTATCTGGTTTTTTATATTACCTTCCTTAATATCCCTCATTATCCTATAAGAAGGATGCTCGAAGTTATCTTTGTCTTTGCTAGGGTAAGCAGGGTGGGTTACATCAATTGTCCATATGTCGTCTTCTGACTGTTTGACAACGCATGGCATTACCTCTTCTAGAGAGTATCCCCTTTGTTTACATCTAGCTATTAAATTGTTTTTGTGAGTCACGAAATTTGTCATATGATTATCCTTTTAGTTATACACTTTCCCTAGCCATCTTCATCAAGTACTATTTTTATTGGCTCAGA
>Ga0206682_10001735_pt1 | contig 21018 bp, 21 predicted proteins | sample M240m12015metaG_FD_155444 | JGI IMG/M metagenome (GOLD analysis project Ga0206682, IMG submission 155444) | Ammonia-oxidizing marine archaeal communities from Monterey Bay, California, United States - M2 40m 12015 | ecosystem: Environmental > Aquatic > Marine > Intertidal zone | place: USA...
TATACAAATTTAGAGATATTCATAGATAAGAGTTGCCTACCTAAGATAGGGGATAAAGAGGCTTACTGGCATGAATTAATAGGAATGCAGGTAATAGATATCAAAACTAAAGATCTACTTGGTGTTGTAGAAAATCTTAATAATTATGGTTCAAATGATTGTCTTGAATTAGTTCCAACAAAACAATCTGTAGATAATGAAAAAAGGTTAATTCCATTTATAGTTAATAAATTTATATCTTCAATAGATAGAGAGGAATCAATTATTTTCGTATATTGGGATAAAAGTTTTTAATATGAAATTTAATATTCTTACTATTTTTCCTGAAATTTTTGAAATATTTGAATATGGCGTTGTCTCCAAAGCTATTAACAATAATTTTTCAGTTAAATGCTATGACATTCGAAACCATGCTGTAAATAAGCATGGTCAAATTGATGCAAAGCCCTATGGAGGCGGAGAAGGGATGTTAATGATGCCTGAGCCTTTAAAAAATACTATTTTAGAAATTCCTAATAAAGAAAGAGGGCATGTAATATATTTGACACCTCAAGGTAAGCAACTCAATCAAAATAAAGTCATTGAACTTTCCTCAAAGAAATTTTTAACTGTTGTATGCGGAAGATATGAAGGAGTAGACGAAAGGTTTATAGATAAATATGTTGATGAGGAGATTTCTATTGGCGATTTCATAATGAGTGGCGGTGAATATGGGGCTATATGCCTAATAGATGCAATTGCTAGAAATCTTCCTGGAACTATTGGTAATAAAAATTCTGTTGATAATGATTCATTTTCTAATGGTTTTTTAAAAGGTCCTGCATATACTCGACCAGAAATTTTTGAAAATCTAGAAGTCCCAAAGATTCTTTTATCTGGCGATCATAGTAAAATTAAAGACTGGAAAGCAATAAAATCTCTTCTTAAAACCTATATAAGAAGACCAGATCTGCTAAATAAGGTAAAATTATCAAAAAAACAAAAAAAACTCTTGGAAGAATGGGAATCTAAGGATATCCTATAGCACTTTTTAGGCAAATATAATGAATGAATCTGATAAAGAAAATATAAATAACGAAGATTTACCGGAATCTACCGAAGAAGTAGTTGCTGAAGAAGCTCCTGCTGAAGAAGTAGTTGCTGAAGAAGCTCCTGCTGAAGAAGTAGTTGCTGAAGAAGCTCCTGCTGAAGAAGTAGTTGCTGAAGAAGCTCCTGCTGAAGAAGCAGAAGATAACAGCATATCAGTCTCTCTTAAAGAAAGAACTCCAGCTCAAATTGTTAGTGATTTTGAAACTAAACAACTTAAAACCGATATTCCTTCATTTAGACCTGGTGACACAATTGTCGTGTCTGTGAAAGTTAAAGAAGGTGATAGAACAAGACTTCAAGCTTTTGAGGGTGTTGTAATGGGGGTTAAAAAGGGTGGATTAAACTCTTCATTTATAGTCAGAAAAATTTCTAGTGGAATCGGTGTTGAAAGAACCTTCCAAACTCACAGCCCATTAATAGATTCTATTAAAGTCAAAAGAAAAGGTGATGTAAGACAAGCCAAGCTATTCTATCTTAGAGATAGATCAGGTAAATCAGCTAGAATCAAAGAAAGATTAGATTAATCAAATGTCATTAGAAAATAAAAAGGAGCATTTAATTAGCTCCTTTTTAGATTCTTTATATATTGAAAAAGGTCTTTCAAAAAATACAGTCAGCTCATATAAAAGTGATATTTCATCATTTCTTTTATGGCTAAGTAGCAATTCGTTTAATCCTCTAAATGTAACCTCTGTAGAAATTAATAATTATGTAGCAAAATTATTTAGTGATGATTTAAAAAGCTCATCAGTTAATAGAAAAATATCATCTATTAAATCCTTCTACATTTTTCTATTAAAGAAGAAAATTATTATCAAGTCACCAGTTGATGAGATTGTTATGCCGAAACAAGAGAAATATCTTCCTGTTTCAATGTCTGAAGAAGAAGTAGAGAGGCTTCTAAATAGCCCAAATCTAAATATACCTATTGAAAGAAGAGATAAAGCAATGATAGAAGTTTTATATGCAACTGGGATAAGAATTTCTGAATTAATCAACTTAAAATTAACGGATATAGACACCAATAGATCAGTTTTAAAAGTTCTTGGAAAAGGGTCTAAAGAAAGATTAGTGCCTTATGGTGAAAAAGCATCAGAATCAATTCATTTATATCTAAAAGATCGCAAAGACCTAAAATCAAAAGAGATTTTTCTTAGCAATAGAGGCTCAAAAATTTCAAGAGGAGCATTTTGGCAAAGAATCAAAATCTATATTAAAAGAGAAAACCTTAAAGCATCAATCTCACCTCATACACTCAGACATGCCTTTGCAACGCATCTGTTAAATCGTGGTGCTGACTTAAGATCTGTTCAAATTTTGCTTGGACACAGTGACTTATCTACAACCCAGATATATACTCACATTGCAAAGCAACGATTAGGCGAAATCCTTAAAAAACATCACCCTAGAGGTTAAAGTGAAAAAGTTATTAATTTCATTTATTTCGATATTTATGATCTCTTTATCTGCGTCAGAAGATAACATCAGAAATAGCTTAAAAAATATATTACCTGATGGCGCAAAAATTGAATCTATTGAAGAATCTTCCATTCCAGATATATTTGCAGTTTATTATGGTGATCTTCAGCCAATCTATGTAACCAAAGATGGATCCTTCTTTATTTATGGAGATATTTACAAAATAAATAGTAATTCTATTTCAAATATTACTGATGAGAGTATTGCAAAAAGAAGAAAAATAATTCTAGAGAATATTCCTAAAGACGAGTTGATTTCATTTAAATCCAGCAATGAACAATTCTCTGTAGTTGTTTTTACAGATGTTGACTGCGGTTACTGCAGAAAACTTCATAACCAGGTTAATGAATACAATAAGTTAGGCATATCTATAAATTATGCAGCATATCCAAGATCTGGATTAGGAACCACAGCTTTTAATAAAATGGTTAGCGCATGGTGTTCTGCTGATCCGAAAGATAGCATTTCTAAATTAAAAAATAATAAAAATTTAGATTTAACATTTTGTGATACTCAGCCTGTTTCTAAGCATTATGTTATTGGTCAGAAACTTGGTGTAAATGGAACTCCTGCTATATTTTCTATGGATGGAAAAATGTTTCCAGGTTATGTTGAACCAGAAGAGCTTTTATTAAGATTAAAATCATAGAAAAATGCCTGATCAAGATTTTACAAACGCTAAAAAGTTACCACCTTATATTTTTGCTCAGATTAATTCATTAAAATATGAGGCACGATCTAGGGGAGAGGATATCATTGATTTTGGAATGGGTAATCCAGATCAAGCAACGCCCGAACCAATAGTTAACAAATTAATTGAGACTGTTAGAAATCCAGCTACCCATAGATACTCTCAATCTGCAGGACTTCCAAAATTAAGACAAGCTATCAAAGATTGGTATTCAAGAAAATATGATGTTGAGTTAGATCAAGAGAAAGAAATCGTAACTTGTATGGGATCTAAAGAGGGAATAGCACATCTTTCCCTAGCGACACTCTCTCCCGACGATACGGTCCTAGTTCAGTCTCCTACTTATCCAATTCATTCATATGGAGTGGTTATTGCTGGAGCACATCTTAAATCAATTACACTTAATGAAGATCTAGATAGTTTTTTATCTGATATTGAAAAATCAATTCTCAGCGCTCCTAAAAAACCAAAAATGGTAATTATTAATTTTCCGTCTAATCCTACAACTCAATCAGTTACGATTGATTTCTTTAAAAGAATTGTTGAGATTGGTAAAAAATATGATATTTGGATTATTCATGATTTAGCCTATGCAGACATAGCCTTTGACGGATACAAGGCACCATCAATTTTGGAGGTAGAAGGAGCTAAAGATATTGCAGTAGAGTTTTTTACATTATCGAAATCGTATAATATGCCAGGCTGGAGAGTTGGTTTTTGTTGTGGCAATTCGCAATTAGTGCAAGCATTAACTAAAATCAAATCGTATTTAGATTATGGAACATTTACTCCTATTCAGGTTGCAGCTATCAAAGCAATTAATGATTGTGATAATGAGGTTGCATCAATATGCTCAATGTATGAAAGCAGAAGAAATGAATTATGTGATGGTTTGAATAGAATTGGCTGGGATGTTAAAAAGCCTCTTGCTACAATGTTTGTTTGGGCAAAGATTCCTGATAAGTATTTAAATCTTGGTTCCCTTGAATTTAGTAAGTTGCTTATTGAACATGCTCAAGTTGCTGTATCTCCAGGCGCAGGCTTTGGTGAAGATGGAGATGAGTATGTAAGATTTTCTTTAATCGAAAATGAGCATAGAACGAGACAGGCAATACGAGGTATTAAAAATTTTTTATCTATGGAAATATAATGAAAACTCTTAAAGTTGGTATTTGTGGTTGGGGAAATGTTGCTACAGGTTTATATAAAGCTATAAATAATAATGCTGACGCTATTGAATTTAACTCAGGTGCAAGTTTATCTATTGAAGTGATTGGTGCAAGAAGGGATAACCCAAAATGTGATCCAGGAAAAACTTTAATCGAAAGAGACATTTTTGCAGTATTAGATCATGATATTGATGTTGTTGTTGAGCTGATAGGTGGTGTTGAGGTAGCAAGAGACCTTATTCTTAAAGCAATTAAAAACAAGAAACATGTAGTTACTGCAAATAAAGCTGTCATTTATCATCACGGCGATGAGATATTCCAATCTGCTAAAGATTATGGTGTCAGGGTCTTATTTGAATCTTCAGTATGTGCTGGAACACCTATAATTAAACTTTTAAAAGAAGAGTTAGCAGCAAATAAAGTATCTAAAATTTCTGGAATGCTAAATGGAACTTCAAATTTTATCTTATCTAACATGGAAGAAGGTGGAGAGTTTGATTCAACTTTAAAGTTAGCTCAGGAGGAGGGCTATGCAGAGCCTGATCCAACCTTTGATATCGAAGGTATGGATGCAGCACATAAAATAGGCATACTTTCTTCTTTGGCCTTTGGGACGTCCTTACCACCCGCAGATTTCCATGTAGAAGGTATTACCAAGATAGAAAAGAGTGATTTTTACTATGCCATGGATATGGGATATACAGTTAAACATCTTGCTGTAGCAAAATTGCACAAGGGTATGGTTGAGCTAAGAGCTCATCCAGCACTTATAAATCTTAAATCTCATTTAGCTAATTTAAAAGGTGTTAGAAATGGCATGGAGATTGATACAGACTTAATTGGAAAGATACATATTGCTGGATCTGGAGCTGGGCAGGAGTCAACAGCATCAGGACTAATTTCAGATTTAGTTCATTTATGCTCTTCAGTTGATTTAAATACATCTGAGAAACAACTTAATAAAAAAAGCCCATCAATGTCAGACTTTTCTGAACTTATCTTCCAATATTATTTTTATATTGAAGCTTTAGATATTCCAGGGGTTATGGCATCTATAACATCTCTTCTAGCGTCAAGAGGGGTTGGTATTGAATCAATAGTTCAAAAAGAGGAATTAAATGGTGAAAGTGTTCCCATTATTCTAATTACTGACCCTTTTAAAGAGCAAGAACATGCCCTCTTAAGAGAAGAGCTTTTAAGTCTTGAATCTGTCAAAGCAATAAGATCAATTAGGATTGAAGCTGAATAAATATGCTATTTCATAGCACAAGAGGAAATGATTCAGGGCGTACCTTTGACGAGGTTCTTATGCAAGGATTGGCAAATGATGGTGGATTATTTATGCCTGACATATGGCCGCAAGTTGATTTAAAGCATTTAAAGACACTTAACTCTTTTTTAGATATTGCAAAATATATTGTTCCACTTTTTACAAAGTCATCTTTTTCAGATGATGAAGTTTTAAATATTTTAGATGAAACATGGCATGATTTTGGAAAAGAAAATCTCGCTGAAATTCATAAGTTAGATGATTCAAAGTATGTTTTAGAGCTATTTCATGGACCAACTGCTGCATTTAAGGATTTTGGTCTTCAATTAGCAGCTGCTTTTTTTAATCAATCCCTAAAAAAACAAAACAAAACTGCAGTAGTTCTTGGAGCTACTTCAGGAGATACAGGTTCCGCTGCAATCGACGCTTGCAAAAGATTTGACTCTATAAAAAGCTTTATATTATTACCAGATGGCAATATGTCTGAAGTACAACGAAGGCAAATGACAACGGTTGATAGCCCTAATGTATTTACATTAAGAGTGAATGGCTCATTTGATGATTGTCAATCAATAGTAAAAGAAGCATTTAATGAACGAAGTTTTTTAAAAGAAGGCCAGTTTTTACTTGCTGTTAATTCAATTAACTGGGTAAGAATAATTGGTCAGATTTGCTATTATTTTTATGCCTCCTTAAAAATCACAAATTATGAAGAATCACTAAATTTTTCTGTACCTACTGGAAATTTTGGTAATGTATTTGCCTGTTATTCAGCTCATAAAATGGGCATGCCTCTAAATAAAATTTTAGTAGCAGTGAACGAAAACAATATCTTGCATAGATTTTTTTCTGATAACGATTATTCTAAAACAGAAGTTGCTGAAACTATCTCTCCAAGTATGGATATTAGTATTGCTAGTAATTTTGAAAGATTAATATATGACTTTTATGCAGAAAGAGATTCAAAATTATGCTCAGATTTTTATACAAATTTTCCAGAATCACCAATTAAGCTTGAAACAAATATGTGGAATAAATCAAAAGATATTTTTCTTAGTTACTGTGTTAATGATATTTCAACATTAGAAGCCATGAAACAAACCAAAGAAAAGTATAACTACCTAATTGACCCTCATACAGCAGTTGCATCTGAAGCAGTCGAAAGAATATCTAATAATATTCAAGGCAAAACAATTATTTTATCAACAGCCCATCCAGCAAAATTTCCTGAAGTCATAAAGAATGCAAATTTAAAACTAGAGGATATTCCAAATAGCCTATCAGTTATCTTTAAAAATGAAGAAAGAGCATATAATTTTCCAGCATCAAAAGATCTAATTTTTGATTTTATAACTAAGAATAATTCTTAATATGGATTCAAGTGAATTAAAATCAGGTTTAAATGACCTAAAACTTCGCTTAAATGAAATTAGAGAAGGTGTTTTTGATGTTTCGTCAAAAGAAAATCGACTAAAAAAAATTGAAGGTGATCTTGCAAAAGAAGAAGTTTGGTCTGATTTAGAGTTATCACAAAAAATAAGTAAAGAAAAAACTGTTTTAGAGAAATCATTAGCTTCTTTTAAAACTGTAGAAGAAAAAGTTTCAGATGGATTATTGTTTATTGATATAGCAGAAGAAGAGGGTGATGATGCATCTATTAATGAAATTTTAGAAAGTTTTTATGAACTGGAAAAATCAGTATCTGAGCTTGAGTTTAGCAAGATGTTTACTAACAAAATGGATCCTGCTTCTGCATACATAGAAATTCAATCTGGATCTGGAGGAACAGAAGCCCAAGACTGGGCTGAAATGCTTCTCAGAATGTATTCAAAGTGGTCTGAAAGCAGGGGTTTTGAAATAGATCTTACTGAGATATCCCATGGAGAGGTTGCTGGTATTAAATCTGCAACCCTTCATGTTAGTGGCGAATACTCCTATGGCTGGCTAAGAACAGAAACTGGAATACATAGATTGGTAAGAAAATCACCTTTTGACTCTGGTAGCAGAAGACATACCTCTTTTGCATCGGTTTTTATATCACCTGAGGTAGATGATTCTATTGAAATTAATATAAATAATGCTGATATTAGAGTTGATACCTATAGAGCCTCTGGTGCGGGTGGACAGCATGTCAATAAAACTGATTCAGCAGTGAGGCTTACTCATACTCCCACAGGAGTTGTTGCACAATGTCAAAGCGATAGATCTCAGCATAAAAATAAAGAAAATGCTCTTAAACAATTAAAATCTAAATTATACGAGTTAGAATTACAAAAACAGAATGAAGAAAGGCAAGAACTTGAAGAAAGTAAGTCAGATATAGGATGGGGCAGCCAAATTAGGTCGTACGTTTTAGATCAATCTAGAATAAAAGATCTAAGAACTGGTCATGAAACTGGGAATACTGCAGCTGTACTTAATGGCGATCTTGATGAATTTATGAAAACTAGTCTAAAAGCAGGAGTTTAGATGTCTGAAGAAAATATTGGTGGTGAAGAAGGAATTATTGAAGAGAGAAGAAAGAAACTTCAGATTCTCAGAGATAAAAACAAGGCCTATGTAAATAACTTTTTTAAAGAGCATTATGCAAGACCTTTACATGAAGAAAATGATTCCTTGTCCAAGGAAGAATTAGAAGCAAAGTGTATTGAAGATATTTCTGTTGCAGGAAGAATTGTTCTTATGAGGGTTATGGGCAACGCCAGCTTTGCAACTATAAGAGATTCTAGTGGCGATATACAGATATATGTTAGTAAAAACACTATAGATATTGATCTTTACGATGATTTTAAAACATGGGACCTTGGAGACATCATTGGAGTAAAGGGTAAGTTATTTAAAACCAAGACAGATGAACTCACAATAGAAGCGAGTGAAGTGCATTTAATTACAAAATCTATTAGACCAATGCCTGATAAGTTCAAAGGCTTGGCTGATATAGAAACGCGATATAGACAAAGATACCTGGACTTAATGAGTAATGATGAGCCTAAAAAAGTTTTTTTAAACAGGACCAAGATAATTGAATCATGCAGAAATTCTTTGAAAAATAGAGACTTTCTAGAAGTAGAAACTCCAATGATGCACCCGATACCGGGTGGTGCTGTAGCAAGGCCCTTTGTTACTCATCATAATGCATTGGATAGAGAGTTGTATTTAAGAATTGCACCTGAGTTATATCTCAAAAGATTATTAGTTGGAGGTTTTGAGAGAGTTTTTGAAATAAATAGGAGCTTTAGAAATGAGGGCTTGTCTACCAAGCACAATCCTGAGTTTACAATGCTCGAATATTATGAGGCTTACACAAGTCTTGATAATACAATCGAGTTTACTGAGAATATGATTAAGCAAGCATGTAATGAAATAAATAATGGGTTAAAAATTTCTTGGGGCGAAGATGAGATTGATTTATCAAATTTTAGAAAAGCAAATTTAGCTGATTTAGTTCTAGAACAAAACCCCACTATATCTGTTGATGATTTAGAAAAAATGTCAGGAAAAGAGCTTTTAGAAGTGTTTGAAAATACCGTTGAAGAAAAATTGATTCAACCAACTTTTGTTATTGGTTATCCAGTAGAAGTTTCGCCTTTATCTAGAAGAAATAATGATAATCCAAATATTGCAGACAGATTTGAGCTATTTATTGGTGGTAAGGAGCTTGCTAATGGGTTCTGCGAGCTTAATGACCCTGATGATCAAGCAGATCGATTTAGAGAACAGGTTAAAGCAAAAGATACGGGTGATAAAGAGGCTATGTCGTTTGATGAAGACTATGTGACGGCATTAGAACATGGCATGCCACCTGCAGTTGGAGTTGGTATTGGAATAGATAGGTTGGTTATGATGATTACCAATCAAACATCAATTAGAGATGTTATCTTATTTCCTCAATTAAAATCTTAAGCTTTGCCACTTGGTATATCTTTATAAGGCATACCTTTGTCAGCTCTTGCGTCTTGAGGTAAACCTAAAACTCTTTCAGCAATAATATTTTTAAGAATCTCATCAGTACCTCCAGCAATTCTTAAGCCAGGAGCTCCTAACCAAGCATTCTGAAAGCTTTGAATTTCTGGGTTGTCAGTTTTTAGCATTCCTGACATATCTAGAGAATCCATACCAAAATTACCAATATCTTGAAGTTTATTTGCGCTAACTATTTTAGTAATTGATGCTTCTGGTCCTGGTGTTTCGCCTTTTGAAAGTGCAGACATTGTTCTTAATTTTGTATTTTTTAAACCGTTAGCCTCACAATACCAATCAGCTATGGAAGACCTTACAGATCTATTGTTAATAAGAGGTTCACCTATGTCATCCTGATTTTTAGCCCATCTAAAAGCTTCTTCAACATCCGCACCATTAGCATCTCCAACAGCTAAGCGTTCATTCATTAAGGTAGTTATAGCAACCTTCCAACCATCTCCAATTTCACCTAATCTTTGAGAATCTGGAACTACAACATCATTAAAGTAAACCTCATTAAAACTAGAGCCTCCAGTTATTTGTTTAATTGGTTTAACATCAATTCCTGGTGATTTCATGTCAACAAAAAAGAAAGTCATACCCTTATGTTTCTCTAGGTTTGCATCATGCCTAACTACTAAAATGCCATAATCAGAAAAATGGGCACCAGATGTCCAAACTTTTTGACCATTTATAATCCAATTATCACCATCTTGAACTGCTTTGCTTCTTAACCCAGCAACATCAGATCCTGCTGATGGTTCAGAAAATAATTGACACCATATTTCTTTTCCCTCAGCCATTGGAGGTAAAAATCTAGCTTTTTGATCTTCTGAAGCATACTCCATCATTACTGGACCACACATTCCCAATCCAATTTCAAATATTCCTCTTGGGACATCAAATTTAGACTCTTCTTCAGACCATATAATCCTTTCAATTGCAGATGCAGCAATACCTCCATATTCTTTAGGCCAATGCAACATAGCCCAGCCAGCGTCATATTTCTTTTTTTGCCAATCCTTCGCAGCTTGAAGAAAATCAATATTTGCAAATTCATTTTTTTCAACGCCAATTTTTAGCTTTGCATTTTTTTCCAACCATTCCCTGCATTTTTTTCTAAAACTTGCTTGTTCAGGATTGTCTTTAAAGTCCATAATTTTTCCTAGTTAATATTTGATTTTTCTAAATTTGATACAAGCTTTTCTTTCCAATTTGAAAGTGAACCAATATTTAATGAAAGCAGCTTAGATCTTTTGTAAAAGAGATGGCAATCATATTCCCATGTAAAACCATTGCCACCATGCGTTTGTATATTTTCTTTTGAACATAATTGAAATGCTTTAGTAGAGCTAACTCTTGCTGTAGCAGCTGCCACTGGCAGATCTGATGAATCAGATGATAGCGCCCATGCTGCATAGTATGAGTTTGATTTTGCCAATGTAATTGCAACATACATGTCAGCTAATTTATGTTTAACTCCCTGGAAAGAGCCAATTGGCTTACCAAATGCATATCTCTCCTTTGCATAGTTAACAGCCATATCAAGAGTTGCTTGAGATCCTCCGACCTGTTCAAAGCTAAATAAAACAGCAGCTTGATTAATTATTGATTCATATAACTCCCAGCCATTATTTTCTTCACCAACTAAAATACTAGGAGTATTATCTAATTCAATACAGAAATGACCTCGACTATCATCTACAGTATCTTGAGAAGATATACTTAGACTTTTATCAGAAAGATCAATCAATCTTAAATCGATTCCATTTGAAGACTTGCATACAATAATAGAGTGAGTCGCTATACCTGCATCTGGGACGGCAATTTTCTTTCCATTAATCTTATTATTAGTAACTTCAGTTGTAATATTAGAAGATGTAGGTGCTAAAAAGTCTTCTGTAACAGCCAAGGTTCCAATAACCTCTCCGCTTACAAGCTTTGGAAGAATATCTTTTTTGAGCTCTTCACTTCCATATTTAATAATTGTTTCTGTAAATAAATATACAGAAGATGAGAAGGGTACAGGAGCAAGAAACCTACCTAACTCTTCAGCAATAACACATAATTCTAAATGACCAAGACCGAGACCATCAAACTGATCAGGAATTCTTACGCCAGTCCAACCTAAAGCAACTATTTTTTCCCATAGATCCCTATCCACGGAACCTGATTTATCTAAAACATTCCTACTTCTTTTAATGCTATCCTCTTTTTCAAGAAATTTTCTAGCTTCACTTTGAAGAAATTTTTGATCATCCGAAAAATCTAAATTCATATAAACTCTTATTAGTTATTGTAAAATATATTGTATGTTACTTTTAAATATAATTTTTAATGAATAAAGATATCAGACCAGACAAAACATCTCCAGCTTATTTAAAAAATAAAAATTCTGGTGGCTTATTTAAAGGCTTTTTATATGTTCTATTATTTATGAGCATTCTTGGTCTTGCTCTATGGCAAAATTACGCCTCCAGCTCAAGTGAATCTAAAATTAAGTCAGCTGAGGATAGATTGGCAATTATTGAAGAGCAGATGAATATTGCTGATGAAATTAATAATGATTCACTTACAGACATATCTTCCTCAATACAATTTCTTGATAAAGAAATAAGAAAGTTATGGGACTTGAGTAACAAAAGAAATAAAGTAAATATATCTAAATTAACAGATTCAAATAATGATCTTAAGGAATCAATAAAAGACATTAATCAATTACTATCAGATTATAAGAAAAATATAGAATCTAACACTCGTTTTATTTCTGAAGTTGAACCAACAATAGTAAAATTTGAAGATATTGAACGTAAATTAAAATTACTTGAAACTCAATTGATGATTATAGATGACTCTGTACAAGCATTAAATAATTATAAAAAACAACTCAACCAATCGATATTAGAAATCCAGACAGAAATATCTATCTTGAATCAAGAAAATGAGGTTATAGATATTCTAAATTGACAATAATATTATAAATGTTAGTTTTATAAGACTATGAATAGGACTGTTTTACAGATTTTTCTTTTATTAGCCTTTATTCCCCTTGCGATCTTAGTAGGTTATGGTGTTTTAGTTATTGCGCCTATTTTTTGTTGCTTTCTCGCAATTAATTCTTACAAGTTTAAAAACTTTAAAGAAATGTATATTTGGATGGGTTTTGGAGCCTTGTCATTTATTTTAGCTTTATATATGCTTGGTGTTCTATGATTCTTATAAGAGTTCTCATTTTTTGCTTATCATGTTTATTTTTGATTGTAGGAATAACAACAATGATATCGCCAGATGTTAATACAATTTTTTTACCTTTTAATGCTGATTCAGTCCAAGAGGCACATTTTGCTAGGACATATGCTGGCTTTGTAACTGCTGTTGGCTATTTATCAATGAGATTTTTATATTCCTCATCCAAAGTACAAATAGGTACTGTTGTTATGTATATAACCATGGTTATGGTAATTTCAAAAATATTTAGTTTTATTTATGATGGGTATACAACCATAGCTATTGCAACTTTCTTTATAGGTATTGCTTATGCAATAGGTTTATATGTTGTCCAAAAAGCAAGAAAAAATGAACTTGATTATAATTTATAAATTTTACAATTAACCTTTCCATAAAATATTAATAATCTATATAATGCACCAATCCGGGGATGTGGTGGAACTGGTAGACACGCTTGGCTTAGAACCAAGTGCCGCAAGGCGTGGGGGTTCGACTCCCTCCATCCCTACCAAATTATGGTTGATAAGTTTACAAAATTAAATTTCTATATATACTTATGTGCGATGAATAACAACTTAATACAAGAAAGACGGGTTTCTGCTTTATAGCTGGATCTATCCTATTGTGAATTAGACCCAGCTTTTGCTGGGTTTTTTTTATTTAAAAATAAAGTAAATTATGAAAAATTTTATTACAACACAGGATTGGTCTAGAGATGAACTGCAAGAAATCTTAGATTATGCAAAAGATTTAAAAACTAATAAATTTCAAGAGACGTTAAAAAATAAATCTGTTGCGCTATTGTTCTTTAACCCCTCGATGAGAACTAGAACTAGTTTTGAGCTTGGCATACAAGAATTAGGTGGTTATGCGGTTGTTCTTCATCCAGGAAAGGATGCATGGCCTATAGAATTTAAATCCAATACTATTATGGATGGTGAGTCTGAGGAGCATATTATTGAAGTAGCAAAAGTCTTATCAGAGTATTGTGATCTTATAGCAATAAGAGCTTTTCCAAAGTTTGTTAATCTCGAAGAGGATTTAACTGACAATGTGATAAATAGTTTTGCAAAATATTCTTCTGTTCCGGTGGTTAATATGGAAACAATCACTCATCCATGCCAGGAACTAGCTCATATACTGACTATGCAGGAGCAATTAGGAGATTTATCAGGAAAAGATTATCTTTTAACATGGACTTATCACCCAAAACCATTAAATACAGCTGTAGCCAATTCTTCTTTGATGATTGCAAGTAAATTTGGCATGAATGTTAAGCTTTTATGTCCTAGTGAGGACTATATTTTGCATGACAATTATATAAATCAAGCAAAAGATAACTGCAATCTTAACAATACGTCCTTTGAGATTACACATAATATAGATCATGGATATGATAATGCAGATATTGTGTATGCAAAAAGTTGGGGTTCTTTAAATTTCTATGGAAATCCTAATGAAGAAAAAATTATAAGAGATCAATTCAAAAACTTCATCGTAGACGAGGATAAAATGGCTAAAACTAATAAAGCTCTTTTTAGTCATTGCCTTCCATTGAGAAGAAATATCAAGGCCACAGATGGTGTTATGGATTCTGATTATTGTGTTGCTATCCAAGAGGCTGGAAATAGAATGCATGTTCAAAAATCATTACTCAGTAAATTATTAAATAAAGGATAAAAAATGAAAAAGATTGTTTTAGCATTTTCAGGTGGTTTAGATACAAGTTTTTGTGTGCCATATCTGATAGAAAAAGGTTATGAAGTTCATACAATATTTGTTAATACAGGGGGTACTCCTGTTGTTGAAGAGAAAAAAATATCAAAAAGAGCTACAGAATTAGGTGCTAAAAAACATTTAAATGTGAATGTTGAGCTTCCTTTATGGAAGCAAATAATTAAACCCCTTATTTGGTCTGGATCAATGTATCAGGACAAGTATCCTGCTTTATGCTCAGATAGATATTTGATTGTTACAGAAGCCATTAAGCTATGTAAGAAACTAAATACTAAATATATATCTCATGGCTGCACCGGCATGGGCAATGATCAGGTTAGATTTGATCTTTCTATTCAAGCATTTGGTAATTACAAAACAATTACGCCAATAAGAGAAATACAAAATAAAGTTTCAGACGTCAGAGGCTACGAAAAAAAGTATTTAATTGAAAGAGGTTTTAAAGTTTCATCTTTGCATTCTAAATATAGTATTAATGAAAATCTAATGGGCGCCACTGTTTCAGGTTCAGAAATTGACGATTGGAAAGAGCCATCAAAAGAAAGTTATATTCTTTGCAGCACACCTGACAAATATCCTTCCAAACCAAAGAAAATTACTATTGAATTTTTAAAAGGAGAAGCAAGAAAAATAAATGGTAAATCAATAAAAGGTGCTGATTTATTGAGAACACTTAACAAAATTGGTGGTAAGTATGGGATCGGAAGAGAAATATTTGCAGGCGATACCATTATTGGGATAAAGGGAAGGTTCCTTTTTGAATCTCCTGGAATATCAATTTTACAAAGAGCTCACAGAGCGTTAGAAGAATCTATATTTACAGATAAGCAGAATTTCTTCAAACCAACAGTTGGCAAAAAATGGGTTGAACTTATATATGGCGGTTTTTACTTTGATCCATTGGCTAGAAATCTAGAAACCTTTCTTGAGGATATTCAGAAACCTGTAAATGGCAAAGTAACTGTTTTGTTGAGTCCTGGAAAAGTTGAAGCTGTATCTGTTGATGCTAAGAAAATTCTAGTAAGCAAAGATGCTATATATGCTCAATCAGCTTCATGGGGCGTAGAAGAATCAGCAGGGTTTATAAAACTCTTAGGAAAGAGTACATCTACTTGGACGGAAGTTAATAAAAAATAATATGAGCAAGAGCTATAAAAAAGATACTATCTTAAAACTTCTTAGCGGAATGAGTAGCGAGAAGGAAATTAGAAAATATTTAGATAGATTTTCATCTGATGATTATAGGTTTGCTGTTATTAAAGTTGGAGGAGCAGTCATTCAAAATGATCTTGATAATTTAGTTTCTTCTTTGGCTTTCTTAAATGAGGTAGGTTTGAGACCAATAATCGTCCATGGAGGAGGTCCAAAGTTATCAGAAGAACTAGAGAGAAAAAAAATATCATTCTCTTTTAAAGAGGGCCAAAGAGTTACCTCAAAAGAAGTATTAGATGTGGCCTTTGAGGTCTTTAGTGGTGAGAATAATAAGATTATTTCTGCTCTTTCAGAAAAGGGAGTTAAAGCTATTCCCATTATTGGCAATATCTTTAAATGTTCTATTGATAATAAAGATCTTGGATATGTAGGAGAAATCAAAGAAACCAAATCAGGTGATATAAAAAAAATCATAAACTCTGGAGGCATTCCTGTAGTTGCGCCAATGGGTTTCACAGAAGAAAAACAACTTGTTAATATTAATGGCGACAAAGCTACTCTTGCTCTAGCAAAAGAAATAACGCCAGATAAAGTAATATTTTTAAGTGAAATTGGTGGAATTTTCAATGAAGCAGAAAAATTAATATCCAATATTAATATTAAAGATGATTATGATAGATTGATGAGTGAAGATTGGCTTCATTCAGGCATGAAACTTAAGCTTCAGCAGATAAAACTTCTTTTAGATTCTTTGCCAAGCTACAGCTCTGTATCTATTACAAAACCTTTACATCTAAATAGAGAGCTTTTTACTGATGCTGGGTTTGGAACTTTGGTTAAAGCTGGTCATCAAATAGACAGATACGAAAACCTTAATAATGGTCAAGAGATCGAAGTTACTGCAATTCTTGAATCTTCTTTTAAAGGAAAATTAATAGATAAGTATTTTGAAAATACAAATAATGAATCTTACATTAGCTCATGCAAAAGAGCTTCCATAATAATTTCTCATGATCATGATATTGCATATATGGATAAATTTGCTGTTATCAACTCTGCTAGAGGTGAAGGATTAGGCAATGCTATGTGGAATAAAATGCTATCAGATCATAAGCAAGTTTTTTGGAGATCAAGATCTAATAATGTCATAAATAATTTTTATAAAGATGTATGCGATGGATTTCAAAAATATGATGAGTGGAGTGTTTTTTGGATAGGTATAAGCGACCTAAAAGTATTAACATCATGCATTGATTATGCAATTAATCAACCATCAACTATTTATTATGAAGAGTAAATTTAATATAGCTTTATTGGGCGGTAGGGGTTATGTTGGCCAAGAGATTATTGGTATTTTAAATGATCACCCGAATTTTATCTTATCAAAAGCTTTCTCTAGAAGTGCTGCGGGTGATGCTATAAAAGAATATACAAAAATATCTGGTTTGAAGTACAGTTATTTAGATAAACCATCAAAGATAACCTTATCAGATATAGATATAGTGATATTGGCTTTACCCAACAATCAATCTCATGAGTATGTAAAAAAAATAGAAGAATATAACCCTAACATTATTATTATTGATTTAAGTGCTGACTATAGGTTTGATAAAAATTGGACATACAGTATTCCAGAGATATGCAAACCTGCAAAGAAAAATAGGATTAGTAATCCTGGATGTTATGCATCTGCTATTCAGTTTTCTTTATTTCCAATAACAAAAATAATTCATGGAAAAGTAAGTTGCATGGGAATTTCTGGATATAGCGGAGCAGGAGCAACTCCTAACGATAAAAATAATCCTGAAAATTTAAAAGATAATATTGTTCCTTATTCTCTGTCAGGCCATTTACATGAAGATGAGGTGATTAAACATTGTTATAACAACCTAACATTCACCCCTCATGTAGGTAATTTTTTTAGAGGTATTTTAATTACTTCTCATATTCAGCTAGATTCTAAATATACAAGTTCGGATATATATGAGATATATAAAGATTATTATGCTAATTATGAGCTCATAAAAGTAAGCAAAGAAATACCAATGATTAATAAAATAGCAAATAGTCATTTTGTTAATATTGGCGGGTTTGATATGGATGAAAGCGGATCAAGTTTAGTTGTATGCTGCACTTTAGATAATCTTCTCAAAGGAGCTGCAACACAGGTGATTGAGAATTTAAATTATGCATGCAATTTACAGGAGTTAACTGGAATACATTATGAGTAAAAAAATATGGAATACTAAAGGTGTTGAGTCTTCATATGAGATAGCATCATTTCTTGCAGGCGAAGACATTGAGCTGGATAAATCTATTTTTATATATGATATTGATGCAACAATCGCACATATTAAAGGCCTATCTTCTATCGGTGTTATTAAAAAAAATGAATTAGCTAAATTGATAAAGTCTTTAAAAGAGTTAAGGCTTAAGTTTATTAGTGGAAAGTTTAAATTAACTGAGAAATATGAGGACTGTCATTCAGCTATTGAATTTTATTTAACAAAGGAACTCGGGGAGCTTGGTAAAAAAGTTCATACAGGCAGAAGTAGAAATGATCAAGTCCTTGTAGCAATGAGGCTTTTTGCTAAAAAAAACCTTATAGATTTCAAGAAATCTAATAAAAATATTGCTAGGGTTTTGTTAAAAATGGCAAAAAAATATGAAAAGAATCCAATGCCAGGATATACACACCTTCAAAGAGCAATGCCATCTTCATGGGGTCTTTGGTTTGCGTCCTATGCTGAATCATTTATTGATAATATTGATTTAATAAATAGTACTATAGAGTGGATAGATTCAAATCCACTTGGAAGCGCAGCTGGCTATGGCGTTGCTCTTCCATTGGATAGAAAACTAACAACTAAAGAGTTAGGCTTTAAGAGAACACAATTAAATAGTTTATACATTCAAAATAGTAGAGGTAAATATGAGATGCAAATCATAAATACTTTAAAGCAATCAATGTTAGATGTAAGAAAATTTTCATGGGATATGAGTTTATTTATTTCTCAAGAATTTGACTTGCTATCGATTGATAATGCATACCTAACAGGATCATCAATTATGCCTAACAAACATAACCCTGATGTGATAGAAATTCTTAGAGCCAATTATTCCATACTTGCAGGCCAGGCATCAGAGCTTGAAAATCTTCTTTCCTTGCCGAGTGGTTACCAAAGAGATCTTCAACTAACAAAAAGAAGCTTGATATCAAGCTTTGATATATCACATAAATCATTAAATATTCTTCCAAACCTAATAAGTTCCATCAAAGTAAATAAATTCAAATCAATTGAATATATTGACGAAGAAATGAAAATGACTGATAAAGTTTATGCTCTTGTTTCAAAAGGAATGCCTTTTAGAGATGCATATAATGAAATTAAAAATTCTGATGATTTAACAAAATTTACCCAATCTAACTCAAAAGATCATTCAGAAGGTTCTCCAGGAAATTTAGCTTTAGGTAAGCTTGAGGCTAGGTTAAAAAGTCAAAAATAATATGTTTTATTTTGGTTAGGCCTTTATGTTAGCTCTAATTTGAACGAAAAAATCCCTACGCAAATAGTTAATGCTGATAAACTTTATGAATATGACACTTACATTTAAATTTTGTTAATACCTGCTAGATTTAAATTGATCTTCATGTCTTTTTTGGCTGTATTCATTTGCTATATTGATCGAGTAAATATCTCAGTTGCAATTATTCCAATGCAAGAGCAATTTGGTTGGAATGAAGCCCAGATAGGTATTATTTTTTCTATATTTTATGTTGGGTATTTCTTTTCAATGGCTGTTGGTGGATTTTTAGCTGATAAATATGGAGGTAAAACAGTTTTAGGATTAGGGGTTTTGCTTTGGTCTATATTCACAATGCTCACTCCTGCATTTTCTTACAATGGTTTTCTTGCCTTATTGTTTATAAGAATATTGATTGGTTTAGGAGAGGGTATAACTTTTCCCTCATGGCATTCGATGTATGCCCGCTGGATACCTTTTAAAGAAAGAACAAGAGCAATAGCAATAACTAATAGCGGCATACCCGCAGGTACTATTTTTGCCTATGTTATTTCAGCAATAATAATCGCATCTTATTCATGGGAGTGGGTTTTTTATTCTTTTGGCGCTCTTGGTTTAATTTGGTTTTTTTTCTGGCAAAAGGATATTCACTCATACCCTGAACAAGATAAAAAAATTTCGTTAGAAGAATTAACCTTAATAAAAAATGAAGCACCTACTGATTCAAATGCAAATAAACTTCCATTATTAGGCTTGTTAACAAATCTTCCTTTTATGTCAATTGCAATTGCGACATTCTGTAATAATTGGGCCTTATTCACCTTTCTTTCTTATCTACCAAAATATGTTAACAGCCCAGTTTCAATGGGAGGGCTTGGAATAAATCTAGATTCATCTGTATTTGTATTGATGGTACTTTTCCCAAGTATAGTTTCAGTTACAGCTTTAATTACAGGCGGATACCTTGCAGACACATTAATTAAAAATGGTTATAAAGTTCTCAAAGTTCGAAAAACTGTAAATACAATTGGTTTCTTTGGATCTGCCTTTTGTTTATCGATGATACCTTTGCAGGAGTCGCATATAACTATTGTAATTTTATTATGTATAACTAATGCGTTTAGTGGATTAGCTGTAGGAGGCTTTGGTGTAAATCATGCAGACTTAGGACCAAAATATACAGGATCACTTGTTGGTATATCTGGAAGTATTGGTATGTTGGCTGCAATAATAAGTCCTTTAGTTGCAGGATTAATACTTGAAATTACAGGTTCCTGGGTCTTAATATTTAATATATGTTCTGCTGCATTATTATTTGGTGGAACATTTTATTTAATTTTTGCTGGAGTTACAGAACAATTTAAATAATAGAAAAATTGTATTATTTTACAGAAATTCATCTAAGGCTATAATGATGAATGGATACAAAATTGGAAATAGCAAAAAATTGGCTTCCTAGGTACACAGGAATGCCATTAGAACAGTTTGGTGAATATATTCTTATCACCAACTTCAAAGATTATGTAACAAAGTTTTCAGAAAGATTTTCTTCAAAGATTCATGGTGAAGGAAAGGCAATGCAGGCCTCAACCAATAGCGATGGCTTAACAATTATTAACTATGGTATTGGTTCTCCTAATGCAGCTACAATCATGGATTTATTAGTTGCTGTAGACCCAAAAGGAGTTCTTTTCTTAGGTAAATGCGGAGGACTTAAA
>Ga0206682_10001736_pt1 | contig 21018 bp, 24 predicted proteins | sample M240m12015metaG_FD_155444 | JGI IMG/M metagenome (GOLD analysis project Ga0206682, IMG submission 155444) | Ammonia-oxidizing marine archaeal communities from Monterey Bay, California, United States - M2 40m 12015 | ecosystem: Environmental > Aquatic > Marine > Intertidal zone | place: USA...
ATTATGGCGCTCCAAATTGGCAAACACGCGATAGTCAACGTTTGAGCGCGATTTCTCTAGGGATGTTTTAAAAAATGCGTCGTAATTCATGTCAATCTCCAAGCGCGTCTTGTACCAAGGAGTCGAGCAACGCTTGAACCTCTTGCATAATTCCATCGGGGTATCTGCGATATCCAATCATTACTTGGCCTTCTCGATCAGTAACAAAAATCGAATAAGGACAATGCGCTACATTCATTGGATCGGTTTCCATCACCCTGCGCGACACCACTGCAGAGCAAAACAAAAAGATATCCGCAGCATCAAAAATCTTAACCTCGCGACCAAGATCTTGACCGGTGCGTTCAAGCATCTCACCTGTGTGGCTAACGTAATCGATCACCAAACCCGCATCTAAAATCGCGCTCTCAACGCTAAAGATCCCATCATCGAAAGAGCCATCAAAAGCATAGGTGATCGCCTGAGATTGTGCCACAACGGTTGCCGCAAAACTGAGGGCCAAAGCGACGGCCAGATGACGAAACAGATTGAGGGACAGTCCAAACCCAAAACATATGTTGCGCATAATCTCTCCCTGCCTCGCTCTGGGTGGCCTGCCTATGGACGCACCAAAGTCCAACCATTTTCATCAAGGGTCATCAGATCTACGACACCCGCTGGAACCGTCTCCGCCATAGCCACAATTGGCGGCGCTTTGCCCTCTTTTTTCGTCATGCCGGAAATCGTATTGGCACAGGCGGCAAAACTCACGTTTGGCATCGAGGCGCTGAAGCTCTGGAGTCGTTCCAGAACCGGCGATGTGTCTTCCCGCAGCATATGCAGCCCAGCGTTAAAAGCCACGACACGCACCTCGATTGTCTCACCGAGCCCTTCGTAGTGGCGCACCACATTGGCGGCCACATTCAACACGGTGTTCATTTTTTGCTGGTTATTGTCGCTGATTTGCAGCGCCAGCTTATGATCGGCAAGCCCGTCCTGCGCAATGGCCGCAGCCCCAATCACGCAAGACAGCAAAACTGCTGAAAGTTTCAGAATAAGTCGCATCTCCTAACCTCCCTGATTAAAAATCATTTTTCGGCGAAAAAGCCTGCCGAAAACTACAATATAATCCTACGTCTTACTCGAAGGTTTTCAAGTATTCGATCACCGCCGCTTGATCTGCCTCCTTGCGAAGCCCAGCGAAGGACATTTTTGTGCCCTTGAGATAGGCTTTTGGTTTCGCCAAGAAGGCGGCCAATTCCACTTCTGACCACATTAGCCCATCCTGAGCCGCAGCGCGCAGCGCCTTAGAATATTTAAATCCGTCCACAGATCCCGCGGCGACGCCCACAATCCCATTGAGAACGGGGCCAGAGCGGTTCTTGGCTTTCTCACCGACCTGATGGCAAGATTTGCACTTCTTGAACACTTTCTTACCGGCAGCCGCCAGCTCCATATCAATTGTTGGTGCCGCGGGTACCGGAGCAGGTTCTGGTGCGGCGGTGGCACTGACCGCTGTGGTGGCTGTATTTCCATCCAGCTCAGGGGTCACATCCAAGACCAATGCGCGCATGGTGATCGCCACACTGTCTTTGCAAGCTGTCATGCAAGGCTCGTCGGACCAAATCGCATATTCCGTCTCAGCGCGGTTATCCACGATAAAACCGCCCGCATTTGGCATCTCGAATTCCATGAAATTTTCATTCGACAACACGAAATCTTCCTCGATCAAGTCGTTGGAATACAAAATATAAGCGACAATCGCATAGACTTCATCATCGCTTAATGTACCCGCGTTACCATAGGGCATCGAGCGTTTGATATAATCATAGACGGTCGTCAAATGCGGCCAGTAGGATCCCACAGTCTTCAACGGATCCTCATGGTCAAGCGTATCTGCTCCCCCCGCCAATTTTGGCCAATTGTCGACTCCTTCGGCAAAATCTCCATGGCACGCGGCACATTTTTCGGCAAAAATTTCTTCGCCATCCAGCACGTCACCGGAGCCGACAGGCAGGCCATCGCCCATAGCATTGATGTCCCAATCCCAGGCGGCAATTTCCGCAGGCAAAGCGGCTCGACCAAGACCAAGTTTTTCAGCCATAGCAGGCGCAGTCAGGCAGGAAGCGGCCAATGCGATGGTTAAGGACTTAAGATACTTCGACATTTTCTGCCTCCCCGTTTTCACGCACCCACCAAGTTTGAATGCAATTGTTGTGATAGATTGAGTTGAGACCGCGGACCTCTCGCAACTGCGCTTTCGTCGGCTGCACATAGCCCGTTTCATCCATGGCGCGTGATTGCAAAAGCATTTCAGAACCATCCCAATCCACATCCAGATAAAAGCGGGTGAGCGCCATTTTCTCGCCAGGCTTGGCCAAGCGCGCGGTTTCCCAGGTTTTGCCCCCATCTCTGGACACATCCACACGGGTGATGGCCCCATTTCCAGACCAAGCGAGCCCAGTGATCACCAAAGGCCCTTGGCCATGGGTGATGGGGGCTTGTGGGCTTGGAGAGGTCACAACCGATTTTGCATCCATTGCCCATGTCCATTTCCGACTGGTGCCGTCTTCAAGCGTGTCGGTATATTTTGATGTCTCCTCACGGGATTCTACCGGCTCATTTGTCACCTCAATCCGGCGAATCCATTTGACCCACATATTGCCCTCCCAACCGGGCACCACCAAGCGGACCGGATAGCCATGCTCCTTGCGCAGGGCTTCGCCATTGGCCTTGAAGGCGACCAAAACATCATCCAGAGCCTTTTCCATCGGAATGGATCGACCATTCGATGACGCATCCGCGCCTTCCACAAAGACCCATTTGCCGGAGGTGTCATAACCGGCCTCCTGCAACAGCAGGCGCAGAGGCACACCGGTATATTCCATGTTATGGATCATGCCATGGGTAAACTGTGCACCGTTAAGCTGCGCACCGGCCCATTCCATGCCGGTATTGGCCGCACACTCACAGAAATACACATGATTTTCCCGTGGAAAACGTTCCAGATCTTCATAGGTGAACACCAAGGGCGTATCGACCAGCCCGTTAATCATCAACCGGTAATCGCTTTTCTTGAGATCAATCGCGCCAGAGTGGTGACGCTCAAAGGCACAGCCCTGCGGCGTGATTGTGCCGTCGAGTGCATGAATAGGCGTGAAATTGATCGAACTGACCGTATCGGCGGTCAACCATTCCACGTTACGACGAATGACATCCGCCTCATATTCAATCGGCAATCCATAGGGTTTGGCATCCACGCCATCACCGAAGCTTTGTGCCCAATCTTGTGAATTGACGATCAAAGGGTCAGCAGCTTGCGCTTGCGCGGCGGCGGAGGTCACAACCCCTGCCCCAATCGCAGCAGCGCCTCCTAAGAACGCCCGGCGGGATGGCTGTTTGACGGTATGGTTCGACATGGTAATTTCCTTCAATCATACAGGGCCGCCTTAGGCCCCGGTAACCTCAACTGAGTTGTTCGGATCCAGTAAGATTGTCCCTTGCTTGCGGATATGGTTTTCCACCACATCCCAAATTTGTGGCCCCTCAGTACCTTCGTTGACGCTGGCCCAACCGGCGATCGTATAGGTTTTCGCAGCCTCGATCTTCTCGCCTGTTTTCAACAAAGTCATTTCAGTGATCCGCTGCCCCTGGGGTTTGTTGATATCGATCCGATAGCCAAGGCCCCCCACACGCACCATATCCCCGCCTTGCTGATAGTAGGGATCCGGGTTGAACAAATTATCGGCGACATCTTCCAAGATAATATGCAGGAATTCACCGGTCATCTCTGTGCGATAGGCCTCTCCATAAGACATTGAAGTAACGTTCCAAATATCTTCACGGGTAATATCTTGTGCCGGTAAGATTGACGGCCCCCAGCGCACGCCGGGCGACAAGGCGATATCTGCGTCCCGCTCTTCGATCAATGCGTTGCAAATGAGATCATCCCATGTACCGTTGAAATTTCCACGGCGGTAAAGTGTTTGATTTTCTGCAGTGCGGCCAATGACTTCACGCAGCTCACTCTCATAGGGGGCGCGCTGTGCGTCGATAACTTTTGCAACCTCTGCATCTGGCTCAATCACATCTGAGAAGATCGGGATCAGCTTGTAACGGAAACCCATCATCTGCCCGTTGCGCACATCCAGATCAACACGGCTGACGAATTTACCATTAGAGCCTGACGCCACAATGATGGTTTTGCCCACCAAAAGCGGCTCGGGCAAAGCGTCATGCGTATGGCCAGACAGGATCACATCAATTCCTGTCACAATGCCGGCCATTTGTTTATCCACATCAAAGCCGTTGTGACTTAAACAGACCACTAAATCAGCTCCTTTGGCGCGCACTTCATCCACCATCATTTGCATGTTCTCATCGCGGATACCGAAGGCATATTCTGGGAACATCCACCCCGGATTGGCGATGGGCATATAGGGGAAAGCCTGACCAATCACTGCAACCTTCACCCCACCGGTTTCAAAGAACTTATAGGGAGGAAACATATCGGTCGGCTCATCCCATTCGCTGTCAAAGATATTTTGCCCCAAAGCCGCGAAAGGCAGGCCTTCAACAATCTGATTGACCCGCTCACTGCCCAAGGTGAACTCCCAGTGGAAGGTCATCGCATCGGGGCGCAGGGCATTCATGACATTGACCATATCTTGGCCCGCGGTCTTGTGGCAGGTGTAAGAGCCATGCCAAGTATCTCCCCCATCCAGCAGCAAAGCATCCGGGCGCTCCGTGCGAATTTGGTTGATGACAGTTGCGACACGGTCCAATCCACCAACACGCCCATATCCCTTGGCCAGAGCGGAAAAGTCATTGTAGGTCAGCGCATAGGCAGAGGCGCTGCCGTCATTAATTCCATAGAGCTTGCGAAAATCCGCCCCGGTGACATGTGGCACCTGTCCGCGGTTGGCGCCAACACCGATATTGATCTCCGGTTCGCGGAAGAAAATCGGCTTCATCTGAGCATGAATATCTGTGACATGGATTAAAGAGATATTGCCAAAGGTCTCAAATTCAAGCAACTTGCTTTGCGTCAGCGACTGCTGTGCAGCCAGTCGCCCCCAGTTTCCAAAACCAGATCCACCATAAAGCGCAGCCGCGGCCATACTGGTTTGCAAAAAATCACGACGAGATATCATTTCAGTCCTCACATCTGCGCTACATATGCACGATATTGAATTCGTTTGATTATAAAAGAACCCACGCCTTGAAGTCAGGGCACGGGTTCCTTAAGCTTAACTTAGTTGCGCACCGACGGGGTCTCTACAGATAGACCGTTGCCACGCGCAGCTAGATACAGTTCAAGAGCCTTGAACTCTTCGCCGCCAACCTTGAATGGGGTTGCTCGAATGTTTTTCATGCAGCCTTTGAAACGCGCATGGGCCGAATTTAATTTGGCGTTCTTCAACCGATAGGTTGGAAAGCCGTTTATCTGACCTTGGCTCAGGTGATCGGCGCGGATCATGACACCGTAATTGTCTTCGTGACAATTAGAGCAGGCCATATCCAATTGACCGACGCGCTGGTAATACAGGTCCTTACCGCGTTCAAAGAATGGCGCTGCGTCACCGTCAACCGCAACATTGATCGACATACCACGCGATTGCAGCCCAATCAAAGCAGTCACAGCGGTCATTTGGCCACCGGTATACTTCCAAGGCTCCGCCCCCATGCGCTCAGTCCGGCACTCATTGACCAGGTTTTCCATGGTGACCAACTCACCATTTTCGACCCGTGGCAGCGACGAGCGCAGGCCCGCAAAATCAGCCACATCTTCGTGACAACTTGCGCAGGCCTTGCCCTCAGACCCTTCAACCTTGTCAAATAAATCAATACCTTGATCGACAAACACAAAAGCAGGATTTTCAAAATCATCCATTTGCAGAGCTTGAGTTTCACCAGATCTAAAGTGCCACCCAGAATAGACCGTATCAAGGTTCTCAGCAAAGGCCGGTGCAGCCGCCCGGGTCTTGATAACGTCCCCGTCCACCGCCAATATTGAGTCGTCTTGCGCGGACGCAAACCCAGCGGACAAAACCACAATGGCCGCACTCGTTAGTAAAGTCTTGAATTCCATTTTCAGTCCTCCCTAGACCACAAGATATTAGGCTATTTTTATTTTCTTTGAGGTCTCATAGACAGAACCATCATCGTCATACCATGTGAACTTGAACTCACCCGCTTCCGGCACCATGGCTTTAAATTGGAAATATGGATTTGTTGAAATCGCAGGTTCCAAGGTCACGTCGATGATGTTTTGTCCATTAAAATCGGCTACAAACCGATTGATAATTGAGCGCGGAATGATGTTTCCGTCGCCATCTTTGCGCACACCAGATTCCATCTTATGGCTGATCAAAGTCTTGATCGTGATCACATCACCTGCTGCGGCCGATTTTGGAACCTTAACGCGTGGTTTTACACCTTTCGCCATCAGTACTTCTCCTTAAATTCTGAACTTAGCCGCCGCAGCCGCCGATTGTTACTTTTACAGTTGTACCCGCCGTGCGGAATGAGCCGTCTGCCATTTTCGCGACAGCAAGCACGTCTTGGGTCTTTGCCAGACGAATTCGCGTCGCACCGGAGCGCGTGCCCGCCATTGCACCAAAGTTGAATGTGGCGACCGCTGGCGTTGGGTTGCCTGTCGCCAAAAGCATGATGGACACCGCGCCGGGTGCGCTGACCGATACCGGCACAGTATTGCCATTCTCTGCAATTTCTGGGGCTGTCAGATCAATGCCGCCCTCAGTAACGCTGGCACCGCCCGTAAAGGCCGAAATTGCATCATCTGTTTTCGATGCAAAGGCTGGCATGCCTGCGAAACTCGCGGCAGCGAATGCGCCAGATCCGAGGGCCAAAAGGTTTCGTCTCGTAAATTCCATGTTGTGTCTCCCTGATCTTATTCAGATCTTTAGTCTTTGAGGGTCAAAAGATATGCCACCACATCTTCGACTTGTTCGGCAGTCAGGATCGACTTGCCATCAAACTTCTTAAGCGGGCGATCATAGCCACTGTCGATGTAAAACGCCGGCATGATCGTTCCCTCGAACATCATCTTCGCGTTCACAACGATCCCACGTAATTCAGCTTCTTCCCAGCGATCACCAACACCGGTCAATGGCGGGCCAACTTCACCGTGAAATTGCTGTTCGGGCATGTCATCATTCGTATGACAGGCAAGGCAGTTGCCCAATTTGCGATTCATAAAGGTTTTACGGCCTACGGCAGCATCCCCAGCGGAACCACTCAAGGAGGCCATCACAGAGCCATCCTCAAACGCGACATTACTCGGTGCCGTTTCCGCGACAGCGGTTGTGACACTCAAAACCGACACGGCGGCGATTGCAAAAATATTTCTCATGCGTCCTCCCGAAACACTTTTTTATTTATGTGTACCGTAGTCGACCAACAGGGCATCAATCAACCACAAATTCACTTTAATGAATTTATTATTCCCGACGCACCTCGAAACAGGCCTCGAAAACTGCTAACTTTGCTCGGCAAATTTGCGGGCATGGTACTTTTGAAAACTCTCGTCGCCGGCGTAGCCATATTCAATAATCCAATTAAACATATTAAATGTTGTATGTTTTTCGAAAGCACCGGGCATGGTGGCCACAGCAGCCTGATTGGCCGAAACATCCTCGGCCACCTCTTCAGGAAAAAACATGATCGACGGAGTAAACAATGCGCCCCAGCGGCGAACCATCTCTTTTTCAGGCAATATGGTGCCGTCAAAGTCCGTGACTTCGACGTCTCCGAACATATTAATCTGCACAACAAAGAAATTTTCCTCGATGTAATCGGCGATTTTGACAACGGGAAAAACGTCCTCATGCATTTTCTTGCAATAGATACAGCCTCTTTGCTCAATGATGACCATGAGTCGTTTGCCTTCGGCGTTGGCATCCGCCAGATCCTCTGACAGATCTTTAAACGTGTCTCGCATCCATGGCGCTTTATGCAAACCATCGTCGCCCATTTCGGCCAAACCCATGGTTGCACTCATGAAAACAGCAGCAGCGATCAAAATTAAACGTTTCATGGCAGTCCCTTCCTATCCGATACGCCCAAAACTGGGCACAAGTTCTAACATCCATTGCGCAATATAATTCATAGAGTTTGTCGCGATAAGCAATCCAAAGAGAATCAAAAACACCCCCATGGCTCTTTCCACCAAGGCCAAGTGCCATCGAATCCGCGCCATCCAGCGCATGAATGGGGCAATAAACAAAGCCGCGATGATGAAGGGCAACGTCATGCCCAGCCCATAGGTCAAGAGCAGCAACGCCCCATTCCAAGCGGTTTCCGCACCCGCCGCGGTAAATAAAATCGCCGCGAGAACCGGACCGACACAGGGGGTCCAGCCAAAAGCGAAGGCCAGACCGACCACATAGGAACCGGCCAGGCTGAGATGAGACATTTTCGAGGTGTCAAAACTCACCTGTCGATAAAGCAAAGCAATCTTGATCACCCCAAGGAAATGTAAGCCCATCGTGATGATAATGGCGGCTGCCACCCAACGTAGAATATCAAAATAATCGCGCACCACTTGCCCAAAGGTGGTCACAGCCGCTCCCAAACCCATGAAAATCGTGATCACCCCAGCGGCAAAAAACATCGCCGCAAGCACTGCACGGCGCCGCGTGGCCGGTTCGATCTGTGAGTCGCTGTTGATTTGGTTCATCCCAACCCCAGCCAAATAACTGAGATAGAATGGTACAATTGGCAAAATACAGGGAGAAACAAAGGATAAAAGACCCGCAAAAAATGCTGAAACGATGGAAATGTCGAACATAAGGGGCCGCCTATATTGCAATTTGATAATTTCATATTACGGTTTATGAATACGAAAGGTCAATTTCCAAATGTGGACGAAAGCACTGAGCCTCACCCTTGCAATGCTTGCCCTACCAGCTACGGCAGAGACACGCTTGATTATGGCCGAGGAAGAGGGCTGTGTGTGGTGTGCCCGCTGGGATGAAGAAATTGGCCCGATTTATCCCAAAACCCCGGAAGGCCGCGCCGCGCCGCTTTTGCGCTTGGATCTGCATGAGACCCTGCCAGCAGAGTTGCAATTTACCCGCAGCCTGCATTTTACGCCAACCTTTGTGCTGATGGTGGATGGGGTTGAAGACTCCCGAATCGAAGGTTACCCTGGGGAAGACTTCTTTTGGGGCTTGCTGGGGCAGATGCTGATCGCTGCCGATGTGCCCATGCGCCCATGAAATTCGTGTTATTGACCGTTGAGGGTCTTATATGTCAAACAGTTTAAACAGTATGCTTATGAGGCAGAACACGACTATGGCTTTGCCAGTTTTTGATAAGAATATTTGTCCTGAAGATATGGACAAAATGGCAAGTAATGCGGTTCGAGCTGCAAACTTCCTCAAAGCGATCAGCCATGAAGGGCGGTTGATGATCCTGTGCTATCTCGCTTCTGGTGAAAAATCAGTAACGGATCTTGAAGAACTGCTCTCGGCCCGCCAAGCTGCTGTTTCGCAGCAATTGTCGCGCCTACGGATGGAGGGGCTCGTAACCCCACGCCGCGAAGGCAAGGTGATTTATTACAGCTTGACCGACAAACGCTCCACGCAGATCATGGAGGTCGTCTATGATCTCTTTTGCCGCGGATCCTAGGGTAATGACATGCTGGACATACTGTCAGAACCGGTAATTGTCGCATGGATCGGCCTGGCTGGTGGAGTGGTTCTTGGGCTCGCTGCCCGCATTGGCCGGTTTTGCACCCTCGGCGCTCTCGAAGATCTTTTTTATGGCGGCAGTGTTGAGCGCGCGCGCATGTGGGGCATTGCCATTGGCGTGTCGATTACGGCCAGTTTCGCCGCCCAAGCGCTTGGCTGGGTCGATATGACCAATTCGATCTATCTCTCCGCAACTTGGAACCCATGGGCCAGCATAGCGGGCGGCCTCGCCTTCGGCTACGGTATGGCACTTGCGGGAAATTGTGGCTATGGCGCATTGGCCCGACTGGGCGGCGGGGATATCCGTGCCTTTATCATTGTTCTGGTCATGGGCATATTCGCCTATATGACAATTGCCGGCCCCTTGGCCTATATCCGCATTTGGACCTTCGGCGGCAGCAGTGCCGCCCCTACCCCACCAAGCATTGCTTTCGCGCTGTCCCAGCAAATCGGGCTGTCACTAACTTGGATCGGGATGGCCATCGGAATTATCATCTTTGCCCTCGCTGCGGCCAGTCGTCCAGTTTGGCAACATCCGAAAACATTGATGTGGGGCACGCTGGTTGCGGGAGCTATCGTGTCTGGGTGGATTGGCACGCAATGGATCGCCACTCATGGTTTTGAAGAGCTGCCTGTCGTCACCCATACCTTCTCTGCCCCTATTGGAGAAAGCCTGATCTACTTGATGAGTGCCAGCGGCAATTCTGTCAGCTTTGCCACAGGATCGGTCTTAGGCGTCTTAATTGGCGCATTTATCGGCTCAATATTCAAAGGTCACTTCCGTTGGGAGGCCTGTGACGATGCGCGCGAGTTGCGCCGGCAAATCTTTGGAGCGGCGCTTATGGGCGTCGGCTCGATCTTAGCCCTCGGATGTAGCGTGGGACAGGGGTTATCGGCCTTCTCTACCCTCGCCTATGGCGCACCTGTGACCCTCATCTGCATCGTAATTGGCGCGGCGATCGGGCTGCGCCAATTGATCCAAGGGTTTCGTCAAATCGATTGAAGCCGCTGCTGCCGCAATATTTCTACCTCCACCGCAATTAGGACAAAATTTCCGCATCTCACTTGTCTAGCTTTATTTCAGTTCTGGAGTTGAGCCTGCCTGTAGAACGCTATCCCTTGCATCCCGCACGGACCAGAATTTCATCACCCGAGCCGCATTTGCATCTCTGTGTTTTTGAGGGCAAACGATCATCACGCGTCAAAAGGGGTTTGATATGTTTGAACAACTCGGTTTTGAAAACCTTAATCCTATACAGGCATCACTGATTCTGGCATTGATCCTTGGGGCGCTGTTTGGCACTATTGCGCAACATCTCAAGTTTTGCTTTCGCAGCGCCGTTGTGGATGCAGGGAACGGAGGCCAAACTGCACGCGGATTGTGGCTTGTCGCCTTAGGAACGGCTGTTCTGGCAACACAGTTGGCGACCATGACGGGCTATATCGCGTTCGACGACCACCGATTAATGGACAAAGATCTTCCTATTCTGGCGATCCTCATCGGAGGTGTAATGTTCGGTATGGGCATGGTGCTCACCCGTGGTTGTATCTCGCGTCTCACCGTGCTCACAGGCTCTGGCAATCTTCGGGCGCTCACCGTGCTGATAGTCTTTGCGATGCTCGCCCATGCGACACTTAAAGGTATTCTTGCGCCTATACGCACATGGCTTGGCTCTGTCACCCTGCCCATGAACGGTGGCACCTCTCTCGCGGATCTTCCCGGAGGCGCTGCGGTTTGGGCGGTTCTTTTGGCATTGATCTGCTTTGCCTTCGCCGCGCGCTCCGGCGTATCTTGGAGCAAAGCGATCTGGGCCGGTTTTCTAGGCCTCCTGGTCCCCGCCGGATGGCTTGGCACAGGCTTTATATTGCAAGATGAGTTTGATCCCATCGTCATGCAATCTTTGTCATTCACGGCTCCGGCGGCAGATTTGCTATTTTGGACCGTGGCGTCCTCTGCCATTCCAGCCGGATTTGGGGTTGGATTGATCCTTGGTGTCGTGCTAGGAGCTGCAGCCTCCGCCCTCGGCAAAAAAGAATTTAACTGGCAATCTTTCGAGACACCCAAACAAACGGGCCGTTATTTCTTGGGCGCGACACTCATGGGGGTGGGCGGCGTTTTGGCAGGTGGCTGTACGGTCGGAGCAGGTCTGGCGGGTATCGCAAGCCTCAGTATCGCAGCGATCATTGCGCTCGGCTCAATCGCCCTCGGTGGATGGGCAATGCAAGCGCTGCTGGCCGAAAAACAAAGCGCGGCTGTTGGCGTCCATTAGCACATAGAATTTCAAGGGCGAGCGATACCGCCCTTGAGCGCCGCGTGGTTACAACGCTTGCAAGCGTTTGAACAATGACGAAGTGTCCCAACGACCGCCACCCATTTTTTGCACGTCTTTATAGAATTGATCGACCAAAGCCGTCACGGGTAGACTCGCGCCATTCTCATCGGCCGTCGCCAAGCAAATTCCCAGATCCTTGCGCATCCAATCCACAGCAAAGCCATGCTCAAAATGATCGTCCAACATCGTCTCATAGCGGTTGGACATTTGCCAGCTGCCGGCAGCGCCTTGGCTGATGACTTCCACCACAGAGGCTCCATCGAGACCAGCTTTGGCGGCAAAATGCAGTGCTTCTGACAGGCCTTGCACCAAACCAGCAATAGCGATTTGGTTGCACATCTTGGTCATTTGTCCCGCACCACTCTCGCCAATCCACCGGCAAAGCTTTGAATAGACGGCCATCACTGGCGCCGCGCGATCAAAATCGGCCTGATCACCACCGCACATGATCGACAATTGACCATTTTCAGCGCCCGCCTGCCCACCAGAAACAGGCGCGTCAACGAATGCGATGCCTTTGACGCGCGCCGCCTCATACAGCTCGCGAGTGACCGCGGCAGATACTGTGGTATGGTCTACGAAAATGCTGCCTTCTGCCATAGTCGCGAAAGCACCATCTGGACCCAAACATACGGACCGCAAATCGTCATCATTGCCAACGCAGGCCATGACCATCTCCGCACCCTGACCGGCGTCCGCCGGGGTTGCGCCGGTTGCGCCGCCATGCTCCGAAGCCCAAGCGCCGGCCTTTGCAGCAGTCCGGTTATATACTTTGACCTCATGACCGGCGCGCGCCAAATGTCCCGCCATAGGGTAGCCCATGACGCCCAAGCCCAAGAATGTAATTTTTGTCATTGTCTTTTCCATATCAGTTAAAGTCGATCGCCGGGAGTTTTATTGGCGAAAAAAGCATCCAAATTGTCCAAAGCGCGAAAGCCCATTGCATCCTGCGTCTGGCGCGTTGCACTGCCAATATAGGGAAGCATGAAAATATTATCAAAGGGACTGAATGCAGCATTTACACCAAGGTTCGACGCACAGCATCTTGCCATCCAGCATATAGTCTCTCGCGATCCTGCCCAGTCATATGGGGCTCAAATCGACAATCGCGGGCCCAGTTGGCCGCGAACCCCTGTTGGTCGGGGTAAACGCCGGCGCGTGATCCGGCCATCCATGCCGCTCCCAGAGCTGTAGTTTCCAAAACCTTGGGTCTATCCACCGGCGCGCCGATAATATCGGCAAGAAACTGCATCGCCCAATCGGACGCCGTCATGCCCCCATCCACCCGCAAAACAGCCTCTCCTGGCGTGCCCATGTCATCCTGCATTGCCAGCAGCAGATCACGGGTCTGATAGCCTACGCTTTGCAGCGCCGCTTTGGCAAATTCCTTGGGACCGGAATTGCGGGTTAATCCGAAAATCGCACCGCGACTCTCCGCATTCCAATAGGGAGCGCCGAGCCCGGTGAACGCCGGCACCAAGTACAACGATTGAGTAGGATCGGCGGTGGCGGCCATTTCTGCAGTTTCATGGGCTGTAGAAATAAGCCCCAGCCCATCGCGCAGCCATTGCACCACCGCTCCTGCAATAAAAATCGAACCTTCCAACGCATAGGTTGGCTTGCCGTCAAATTGATAAGCGATCGTGCCAAGCAGCCGGTTCTTCGATGTCACCAGAGTATCACCGGTGTTGAGCAGCGCAAAACAGCCCGTGCCATATGTTGATTTCAACATCCCCGGCGCGAAGCATGCCTGTCCAATGGTCGCGGCTTGTTGATCGCCTGCCACGCCCAAAATGGGTATATCTGCGCCAAACAAATCGGTGGTCCCGAACTCTGAGGCGCAGTCACGCACGTCAGGCAGCATCGCCGGCGGTACCTGCATCAGCGCGCAGATCTGCGCATCCCAGCAACCGCGGCGAATGTCGTAGAGCATGGTCCGGGCCGCATTGGTCGCATCGGTGACATGGGCGCGGCCTTCGGTCAGCTTCCAGATCAAGTAACTGTCCATGGTCCCAAAAAGCAGTTCGCCTCGCGCCGCACGCGCGGCCGCCCCCTCCACATTGCCCAGCAGCCAATGCAGCTTGGTGGCGGAAAAATAAGGATCCAGCAAAAGGCCGGTCTTTTGGGTAATCTCCGTCTCATGTCCTTCCGCACGCAGATTATCACAAAACGCAGATGTGCGCCGATCCTGCCAAACAATTGCCTTATGAATAGGCGCACCGGTTTTGCGATCCCAAACCAAGGTCGTTTCACGCTGATTGGTGATGCCGATGGCGGCGATATCTTTGGCAGTGCAGCCAGCTTGCCGCATCACACCGCCAACAACCGCTTGCACCGAGGCCCAAATCTCCTCTGCATCATGTTCAACCCATCCCGATTGTGGGAAATATTGTTGAAATTCTTGCTGGCACGACTGGACCGGATGCATGTCTTTGTCGAAAAGAATAGCACGGCTTGAAGTGGTGCCTTGATCAATAGCCAAAATATAGGTCATGAATATTCCCGCCGATTAAGGATATTTCGGATTCAAAATGTGCCGCGACTTCTGTGGCGATGTAAAGGGAATTTAACCGCGAAATCCAGTCGCCACGACGAATTTCTCTGACGAACTCGAACGCGATGCCGGTGGTTTCATATTGATGACTTTGGTGAATTTTTGTTTCAGCAACGCTTGCAGCTCGCCTTCTGCGCCACCGGCCAAGACCTTGGCCACAAAAGTGCCACCAGGCGTAAGCACGTCAAAGGCAAAATAGGCCGCCGCTTCACACAATGCGATGATGCGCAGGTGGTCCGTCTGTTTGTGACCAGAGGAGGCCGCCGCCATATCCGACATAACGACATCCGCCAGTCCGTTGAGCCAGGCTTTCACTTTGGTATCCGCATCGTCTTCCATAAAATCCAACACGTGAATTTCCGCGCCAGGTATACTTTCCACCTCTTGCAGATCAACGCCCAAAATCGTGCCAACCTTTTTGCCCTGGCGCGTGCCCAATGCGTTGATGCGCTGGACCGCTACTTGGCACCATCCACCCGGTGCGCAGCCCAGATCCACGACCCGCGCTCCGGGCACCAAAAAACGAAACTTATCGTCAAGTTCAAGGATCTTGTAGGCCGCGCGCCCGCGATATCCATCGACCTGAGCTCGTTTGACATAGGGGTCATTCAGCTGCCGCTCCAACCAAAGCGTCGAGGACAGTTTCCGCCCCCGCGCCGTTTTCACTTTAACCCGCAGATCCCGCTGACCGCGACCACTGTTATTGCCTGGAGATTTCGCCATACCGCCTCAGCTCTTTTGTTCGCGTAAAACACCGTCTGCGCTCATTTGGGCATAGAGTAAACCCTCACGCAGGCCTCTATCGGCCACCGACAGTTTATGGGTGGGCCAGCAACGCAGCAAGGCTTGCAAAATTGCCGCCCCGGACATGATAAGCGCTTGGCGATCTTTGCCAATACGCGGATCGTTTTGACGTCCGGTCGGGCCCAGGCGCAGGTAATCGTGGATCACCTTGTCAATCTCAATGGAAGACATCGCCAGCCCGTCGACTTTATTGCGATCATAGCGGCGCAAGCCCAAGTGGCTGGCCGCGACGGTTGTCACCGTGCCGCTGGTTCCTATGATCTGGAAATGCTCCATGTTATAGGCGCGATCATAGGGGATAAAGCTTTCCAATTTTTCCTCGAACAACAGGCTCATCAACGCAAAGCGACCCGCGTCGTCGTCGACGTCATTGAACAAATCGCGCAGGGTCGCAACTCCTAAGGGCACTGAAATCCAATCCACCACTTTGGCCCCGTATTTATTCGGACGCTCGCCCGAACGAAATCCGCGGTGCATATGCATGATCGCACGGCTGCGCAATTTGGGTTGCACGTCCACAAGATCAATCCAAACCAATTCGGTGGATCCCCCGCCAATATCGACAACCAATAGTTGATCTGTATCGCGGTTCACCAAGGGTGCGCAGGACAAAACCGCCAGCTGCGCCTCCTCCTCAGCCTTGATAATCTCCAGCTTCAGGCCCGTCTCCTTGCGAATTTGCCGCATGAGCTCGGCGCCATTGGCGGCGCGTCGGCACGCCTCTGTGGCGACCAGCCGCATTTTTTTCACGCGATATTGTCGCAATTTTTGACTGCACACCCGCAAAGCCTGCAAGGTGCGTTCCATAGAGACACGGCTTAGCCGCCCATGTTCTTCCAAACCGTGTCCAAGCTGGACCGATTTTGAGAAGCTGTCCACAATTTTAAACTGCGCCCCCGCCGGTTGCGCAATCAGCATGCGGCACGAATTTGTACCGAGATCCAAAGCCGCATAAAGCGTCTGGACCTGGGCCTTGAGGCCTGCGGTTGACTCAACCGCTTTGGGAATCGCATCCGCAGACCGAGGACGCTGTGGCGTCATACTTACACGCCTTTCGAGTTTCGAGTTGTATGCAACCTAAGTGCTTCGACGTTGCCTTGCAATCGCTCATAAAGTTATTGCCAATTTTTCCAAATTCACCACCTTTTCAAGGCGTATCGGTTTTGGCATGACAGGAAAGTCGCTCCCACCGGTTCAATTGTCGAAATTCGACCCTGTTTTTAAATCAGTTGCACCTAGTAATCCGTGACACAGTTATGGGGAATCATTATGGCAGATGTAATCGTAGTGTATTGGCGTGACATCCCAGCCCAGGTTATTGTCGGCAAGGGACGCAAAGCGTCAAAGGTGCAATTGCCAGAGCGTTTTGAGCAGGCCATTGACCGCGCCGCCATGAAGGTCGGCGCCGAAGATACTGATGCCTATCTCGCCGAATGGCGCAAATCCCAACCGTATGCAGTTGAGGGCGATCAGGCCGACGTGGCCCAATCAGAAGCGGCCCGTCTCGACGCAGAGTATGATCGAGAAAAAATCAAACAGCTCATCGCCAATGACGGCTGGGCCTAACAGACCTAGATTCTTCCAAGTTACCAGTTGAAAAGAAGGAGTGGCCCATGGCCTTACTCAATTTTGGATCCAAAGATACCTCAGGCGCAGAGATCAACCCACAGGTTGAAACCTTTTTGAAGGATTACTCCATTGAGGTGATGCCACGCACAGCGGAGAAAATTGACAGTTTCCGTGACCTTCTGCCGGCCAAAACCCGTGTCTACATTGCCCATATTGAAGGTACGCCAATTGAAGACATGGTGGCCACAGCAAAGCGCATCGCAGGCGAAGGTTTTTCCGTCATGCCGCATTTTCCGGCACGGATCATCAAAGATGAAGCTACGTTGCGCAATTGGATCGCCATGTATCAGGGCGAAGCCGGCGTTGATCAAGCCTTGCTCCTCGCGGGTGGCTTGACGCAGCCCCACGGCGATTACGACAGCTCAATGCAATTGCTCGAAAGCGGTGCCTTCGGCGCAGCGGAGTTCAAGCGTCTGCATGTGGCGGGGCATCCCGAAGGCAACAAAGACATTGATCCCGATGGCTCCATGACAAATGTCACCGAGGCTCTGCGCTGGAAGCAGGCATTTTCAGAAACATCTGACGCTGATATGGCCATTGCGACGCAGTTTTGTTTTGAGGCGGCTCCCGTAATAGACTGGGCCAATGATCTGGCGGCCAATGGCATCACCCTGCCGATACACATCGGTTTGGCCGGCCCGGCAAAACTGCAAACTTTGATCAAATTCTCGATCGCCTGTGGTGTGGGCGCTTCGCTTCGGGTGTTGCAGCGGCGCGCCAAAGATCTCACCAAATTGTTATTGCCTTTCACCCCGGATGAATTCTTGAGTGACCTCGCCGCCCATAAAGCCACCCATCCGGATTTTGGCATTTCGCATGCCCATTTTTTCCCTCTTGGCGGGATCAAAACCAATGCCAATTGGGCCATCGAAAATGGTGGCTCCTCCGCTACTCCAGCTTCTCAATCCTAAGGATTTCAAATATGACACGCACTGTTGTAGAGTCAAAAACCAAGACAGCTATCATCGGCTTTGACGAGCCCTTCTGCGTTATTGGTGAGCGCATCAATCCGACAGGCCGCAAGATCTTGAACGCAGAGCTGGAAACGGGGAATTATTCTCGTGTGGAAGCTGATGCCATTGCGCAAACCGCCGCCGGTGCCACAATCTTGGACATCAACTCAGGTGCCGTATTTTCAAATAAAATGGCCGAAGATCCCCGCTATGCGGACAATAACTTTGTAGAACCCACCTTGATGCATGCTTTGATCGAACGCGTGCAAGCGGTGGTTGACACGCCGTTGTGCATCGACAGCTCCGTGCCCGGAGCTTTGGAAAATGGCCTAGCCGCCGCCGAAGGTCGCCCACTTCTCAACTCCGTGACTGGCGAAGAAGATCGGATGGAAATGGTGCTGCCATTGGTGAAAAAATACAATGTGCCGGTGGTAGCGATTTCCAATGACGACACCGGCATATCCGAGGACCCAGATGTGCGCTTTGCTGTCGCCAAAAAGATTGTCGACCGCGCCGCAGACTTTGGCATTCCAGCCCATGACATCGTTGTTGATCCGCTGGTGATGCCCGTTGGCGCGATGGGGTCTGCAGGCTTGCAGGTCTTCACATTGGTCCGGCGTTTGCGCGAAGAATTGGGCGTCAACACCACATGCGGAGCATCAAATATTTCCTTCGGCCTTCCCAATCGCCATGGCATCAACAATGCTTTCTTGCCGATGGCCATGGCCGCTGGCATGACCTCGGCAATCATGAACCCAGTGGCCTTGCCGGTAAATCAAACCAAGATTGCCGAAAAGAAAGCCGCTATTGCAGCCGCGGGTATTATCTTGCCCGTTGGTATGGACGATGAAACTTTCGTCACCTTCTTCGGCATGGGGTCGATGTCAAGCAAACCCGGTAAAGAAATGGAAGCCATTCGGGCCGCCAATTTCTTGATGGATTGCGACCCAAGCGGCGCCGCTTGGATCAATTTCAACAAAGTGCCCGGCAGTGATGCGGGCGGCCGCGGCGGTCGCAAACGTCGCCGGGGCTAAGGCTTCAACTGCCCGGCCCTTGGCCGGGCAGTCCCGCTTAAAGCTGGCGCACCTGGGCGACATTTTGCACCAAAGCCGTTTGCAAAGTCACCACATCAGCGGCCACGCCAAGAAAACACCCACCCTGTGCGATGAAACGTTGCTGATCGTCCGGATCAAAACAAATCGTACCCGCGCAGAGCCCCGCCGCTTTGATATCCGCCATGCCCTGTGCAATGACCTCTAACACCTCCGGATGCGTCAAATCACCCAAATGCCCCATATCCGCACTTAAATCTGCCGGGCCAATAAAAATGCAGTCAATGCCCGGCACTTGAGCGATCTGGGCAATACTGGCCATGGCGGCGCGCGTTTCAACCTGAACCATAACGCAAATCTGATCATTGGCGGTTTTGACATAATCAGGAATGGCGTTGTAACTACTGGCCCGCGCTAAAGCATAGCCCACCCCACGCCGACCCTCTGGCGCGTATTTACAGGCCTCCACTACTTGTCGCGCTTGCGCGGCGGTTTCCACCATAGGTACCAGAACGCTTTGCGCACCAATATCCAAAACCTGTTTCAAAATCCAATCTTCGCCCTGCGGCACCCGGACCACAGCGCTGGCCCCTTGCCCCTCCAATGCCCGCAGTTGCTCCACCATCAAAGGTAAATCATTGGGCCCGTGTTCGCCGTCAATCAGACACCAGTCATAGCCAGCCGCCCCGGCCATCTCTGCCACCGCCGGACTACACAGGCCCAGCCAAATGCCGATTTGCAAGTCTCGACGCGCGAGAGCAGCTTTCAATTTGTTTTTGGGTGCGGGCATAATTTGATCCTTCAATTACAGAGTTAAAATCATCTCTACGATTGGCTCTAAAGGCAAGTGCAGAGTTGCCCTGCCGATAAATTCGCCCCCCCACAGATATTGGGCTGCTCTGCCAACTAATGGAGCCAACGCCCTTGCACGAATTATGCGAAATAAAGTATGCAGACGCCTGAGTGGTTCAGAATTTGGAAAAAGAATATGGGACATCAAAATTTGGTTGCAGACGTGGGCGGCACCAATACCCGCGTAGCTCTGGCCATTGATGGAAAGCTGCAAACCCAAACCATTCATCGCTACCGCAACACAGATCAATCCAGCGTAGTCGGAATTTTGCAAAAATATCTTTCGGAACATGCCCCAAAGGCGCGCCCTGAAGCAGTCTGTATCGACGTGGCCGGACCTGTTGGCACGGACGAAGGGCAATTGACCAATCTGGATTGGATCATCACTAGCGCGGAGCTCTGCGCCGCCACAGGCGCGTCATTTGCCGCCATCCTGAACGATATGCAGGCCCAAGGCATGGCATTGTCGCACCTGCACGGTACTGCTTTTCACAGCATCGTGAAAGGCACTGCCCAGAGCGGCAACCGCATGGTTGTAAATATTGGCACAGGATTCAATTCGGCAGTGGTCTTAGGCGAAGGGCCAAAACTAACCGTGCCAGGCAGTGAAACAGGTCATGTCAATTTACCTGTGCCGAGCCCTGAAATCTATGAGCTGTATCAATACCTCACCGAACGCTTTGGGTTCGCCTCGGCAGAAGAGGTGCTCTCGGGCCGCGGGATCGGGCATATTTATGGCTTTCTCGCCGGGCTCAAACCGCACCAGCCCTTCCCCAGCTCCCACCATATCCTGACCCATTTGGACAGCGATCCGCATGCGCTTAAATCCGTAGATATCATGCTTGAAGTGCTGGGCTGCGCCTGTGGCAACCTGGCCCTAACACATCTGCCCTTTGGGGGCATTTACCTTGTCGGCGGCATGGCGCAGGTCTTGGCGGACTATTATCACGACAGCGCGTTTCACCGCGCCTTTGTGGCAAAGGGGAGGTTTGCTGAATTTATGGACCAATTCTCCGTACATTTGGTGCAAGACGACCACGCGCCCCTTGTCGGATGCATTGCACATCTGCAACATCACGGGCATGATAAGCTCTAACATTCTTCCAAACGCACAGGTCCGCCAGCACTTCTTAGACCGTCATCAGC
>Ga0206682_10001737_pt1 | contig 21001 bp, 26 predicted proteins | sample M240m12015metaG_FD_155444 | JGI IMG/M metagenome (GOLD analysis project Ga0206682, IMG submission 155444) | Ammonia-oxidizing marine archaeal communities from Monterey Bay, California, United States - M2 40m 12015 | ecosystem: Environmental > Aquatic > Marine > Intertidal zone | place: USA...
TTTTACTTTCCATTTTTTAAAAATCTCAAAGCACTGTCAACCAAACACAAAGCATTACCAAAAATAGCGGTGTTTCGGATGAAGTCTTCGAGTTTCGCCATACTGTCTACTAAGATTTTCTGGGGCGCTTGGGTGCGGAAAATCGGGACGCATTATTGTTTTGATTAGAGTTTGAGGTGGGTTGTGGAGTCGGTCTACGTACAGACATGGGTGTAACGGAACGAGCGCGTCTATTTGTCGTTGGACTACCAGGTGTACCTATTTTGCTATACATACTGAGAGCTGAACGAGAAACGTTGGGAGTTATCGTAGACGCGGGTGTAAAGTTAGTGGGGGTATCCGACATACTGAGTAGTCGGTTTGACGGTGTCATGGCAATCAATAAACCTTCTCTGAGTTCCTTGGCTGCTCTCATGGTTGGTTGCTTAAAATAGGCATTCGCCGAATTACGCACGTGGGGTGTGATAGTCACGCGCTTCGCCACGCGATCATCACTCAATTTAGATACACCCACCATGTTCATACTTCTTTTAAAATTTGGGCTTCTCATACCGACATACATCATTTGCGCCTTTGTGGCGATTATAGTGTTATGATTTAATAGGTTTTTCACGTGTTTACAAATAGTACAAGTATGAAAGGGTTTACCATGTATACACTCGCGTGTCATTCTTACTTCTTACTAGCATTTTTATTTTTTGACTTTTTTTGAGCCTCTTTGGCCTTTTTTATAGCGTTGAGAGATGTTCGTATAGCCTCCTTTCTCTTTTTATTTAAATTTTGAGCCGCCTTAGCGGCGTTGATGCGAGCGATTTCTCGCGAGTTCAAACCATTGGCAAGCTTGCGTCGGACGTGCTTTTTTGCGCGTTCGGGTGAACGCAAAGTCAGATTGAGACGATTAAATGCGTTATTAATCATTGAACTTATGGGTGTTTTTGCTCTAGCTGGAGGAGATTTCATATTCTTATTTGGAGACTGAGCTACTCTGGTATTATTAGAATTATTGGATTTTGAGTTTGCCATTTATTATATACAAATGTATTTATTGTGGGGTAAGTCACAATAAGTACATTTTTAGTGAGTAGAAAGCATATCGTGAAAACGTTCACAAAAGTTTCTGAGTGCTGGAAGAATCTGTTCATTCCACATGTGTCTATCACGCTTAATATTGTGCGTTAATCGCTTATCATTGTGTTGTTCTATGAGAGCGCACTCATCCATACCGAGCATCTCCATGTACGTTTGACACTGAATTTCCTCGTAATCGCGGACCGCCCTAAAGAGACCTCTCGCCCTATTCTTGATTTCGACCAATGTCTTCGTTCCGTCCTCGTTATTGCGCACTCGATCTATACGCCCAACGACTTGATACAATGTACCCTTAATCGTACACACGTCATACTTGTAAAACGCTGGATCTTCATGCATGTTTTCATAGTTATCAGCGGTCGTCTTCTCATGTCTCGTACCATGATTGGTATACAGAGTCTTGCGAATATGGTCTCTCGTCGCATCGAGTTCATCTTTTTGGAGACCGGAATTCTTCTCGAGTTGATTTGAAACCGCCCTAAATTTCTGTTCAACACTCGAACTGTTCGTGGACTTGAATTGATCCGCGTCTCTCAGTAAATCCTGAGCGACATTAGAGGTACTAATGGCCTTCATCGCGATCTGTTCCTTTGTTTTCCCCGTGAATGTACTCGGCATATACTTGCTCCACAGCTCGTCTGCCACTTCGAGAGGTGGACGGTACTGACTTCGTCCTATGATACCCGCTACATCAGAGGCTTTGAGAACAATTTTAGGAACGCCTATCTCTTTGAGTACAGGGTGTTTATCACGAAGATACGGATACACGCGCCCACACCCTCTTGAATCGTTGAGTGCGTCGTGAGCACCTTCCAACTCCTTACCAGTCACCCTTTGGTACAAGATGCCCAACTTCATGTGTCTCAAAAACACTTTACGAGTCATATCTAAAGTACACACAAACCGCAAACGCTTGAAAGGTTCGACACTCAGGCCATGCCTGTAACACTCAGAAAACAGTACGTTTTCATCGAACTTGGAATTGTGTGCGACGAGAATGTCAACACCTCGCGTTAATTCGATAAATTTGTCATACAATTCTTTAAATGGAAGCCCTTCTGCCTTCGCGTGTTCGTGTGTGATTCCATGGATTTCGGTAGCCTTCACTTCAAAGTCTTTAGGATACGCAATACCATGATACGAAGACACCTCACGCCCACTAGAGGTGTATTTCACAAGCGCCAATGACACCATACGACATAAATTGAAGTTATCTATGTTGTCTGGGGTTGCCCTATTCCAGGTCATAGGGAGACCAGTGGTCTCCGTGTCCCATGCTATATAGCTCATTACTTATTAACTCGAGCCTATTCTTTATCTCTTTTTGCTGAAATAATCAACTTGTTTCTTGAGGATAGTCTTAACCCCTTCTTTTGTTCTACCGCCGAATAATTGTTTGATGTGCCTCTCACTTAGGCTTTCATAGAACTTAATAAGCTTCTTTTCAACATCTGCACGAACCTTCATTCGTCTAAGAACACGATCGATGAGTTCAATCACGTGTTTCTTACGCTGACCGGTCGTGGGTGTGCGAAGACTGTACAAGGCTTCTCTCCTCTTCGCAGCCACGGGTGATCGAAGCTTAGATATGATCTCGTTTCTAAATTTAGCACTCTCTTGTTTTCGCGCAGTCGCGGGACCACGGGTGAATTTGAGTGGTTTCTTCTTCTTTTTATCAACTGGTGATTTGTATTGGATTTGTGTTTGCTTCAAAGAACCACCGGTAGCTTTCGCGGATACAGATATAGTTGGGGCGACCGTCACGGTCACGGGTTGCTTAAATGGCTGAAGAAGACGTTCTATGTTCGTTTTCGTGATCCCGGGTGGTGTATTTTTTTGTTTGACGATTCGATTAAAATCTGGTTCAAGAGCTCTTTTAACGGCAAGTGCATCTTTCCGACGGCTTCGCCTCTCTTCCGAGCGTTTTTCAACTCCTTGCTTTTTAGCGTCTCTATGTTTCCCTGTTTGAGATGGCGGTGTAGTGCGGCTTGGTATACCCTGCTTCTTCGGTGTTGTGAATGAGTTAGCCGTGGACTCGTTTTCTTTATTTGAGCCACCCGTGGACTCGTTTTCTTTATTTGAGTTAAACAGGGATCTTCTTGCGGTTTTCTTCACAATATTTATGGATTTCGTTAACTCGGCTATACGGGTTTCATACGCACGCAATTTCTTTTGCATATTTTCCATTTTACCCGGGGAAATGTGGGTCCTCTTTAATGCGTTAAGTTCGCGTCTTAATTTATTTATTTTAGCTGTATTTTTCTTGATGATTGTGATTGGTACAGTTTCTGAGTTTGAGTTTGAGCGTTGCGTTTTATGAAATTCTTTTATCAGTTCCGCTTGTCTCTCGAGTCTTTCTCCCATAAACTTAATTTTCTTTTCCAGTTCAGCCTTTTCTTTCAGGTAGTCTAGCTCCGTTTTCATGGCGAGTGGTTTTTCTGTACTTCTAGTTCTTTTAATAGAGATGGCGCCGGTTGTTTTGTCACTTGGACTATCCCGTTCTCGTTTTCCGACGAGGGATTCAGCTTTTTCTACAGCTGATACCATTTTTAGATGTTTCGTCTTCGCCTCTTTTACCTTTTCATCCAATCGCTTCTGTTCATTTTTGGGGCTATTAGGGTTGGATTTTGCTTTTTTTGATGCGCTTCGCGCTTTATTAAGGGCGTTACTTGACTCATACTCCATGTCTTCGAGATTCTGGTGTAATTGCACCGTTGTCATCCATAATCTAGCAGGGTTGCCTTGATACTTTCTCATCTCCGTGTTATGGTCTCTTAACATTTGGTCTATCCGTCGGTGACCCACCGACTGTGTTTGGTACGTCGATTCATTACCCACACCCAAACGTGACCTAGATCCGGAAAATGATGCGGATCCTGTGAGTTTTTTATTTTTGGCTCTGGTTGCGAGTTTAGTATTCTTATTTACAGTCTCAGTTTGAGTTTGATTTCCAGGAGCTGGAAGTGCCAATACTCGTTGTGACATATCTACTATTCTCTCACATTTTTTATCATATCGTACACGACCTTCCCATCGATGATTTCGTCCCTGACGAGGATGTCCTTGAGTTCCTCGAGTTCTTCCCTGTGTTGATGCAACAGTTCCATGACCTCGACGTAACAATCATCTGATATTCTGTGTACCTCAAGGTCGACGAGATACGAGGTTTGCTGAGATAAATACCCTTCCTGGACGTTTATTTTACCTATGGCTTCAGACATGCCGTAATTCATCACCATTTCACGGGCGATCGCATACACATGTGAAAAATCACTCGTCGCACCGGTCGTCACGTTATCCTTTCCATATATGAGTTCTTCTGCCGCGTGACCACCCAATGAGACCTTAATCTGAGACAAAAGATACTCCTTTGTGTACATACCACGTTCATCGGACGCGGGTTGGAAGAATGTGACGCCACCCGCGTCACCGCGTGGAATGATACTCACTTTACGAACTTCGTCGTATTCGGGCATCAAAACACCTATGATAGCGTGTCCACCCTCATGGTATGCCACACGCTTCTTACGCTCATCAGACATGGGGCGACCACCTTTCGCACCCACGACTACCCTTTGATACACGTCTTCAACGATGGAAGGCGTGATGAGATTCGTGCCTTCTCTCACGGAGTAAATAGCGCATTCGTTCATGAGGTTTTCGAGATCCGCACCCGAAAAGCCCGTCGTTTGTCTCGCGATATTCATGAGATCCACTCCCGGATCGAGATTCTTGTTCTTTGAGTGTACTTGGAGTATCTTCTCACGGCCGTGTACATCTGGGAGACTGACCTGTATTTTACGATCAAAGCGACCCGGTCGAAGCAAAGCCTCGTCGAGGATATCGAGACGGTTTGTGGCGGCGATGACGACGATTTGAGAATCATTATCGAAACCATCCATCTCGGTCAAAAGCTGGTTAATGGTTTGTTCGCGTTCATCGTTTGCGGCTAAACCATTCGCAGAACGTTTCTTACCGATGGCGTCTATCTCATCGATAAACACGATACAGGGCTGGTTATTTCGAGCCATCTTGAATATATCACGAACACGCTTCGCGCCGACACCGACGAACATCTCAACGAAAGACGAACCAGAACACTGGATGAAAGGCACAGAGGATTCACCTGCGATAGCGCGAGCCAAGAGCGTTTTACCCGTACCGGGCTTACCCGTGAGGAGCGCACCTTTTGGTATCTTTGCGCCACTCACGATGTATTGCGTGGGATCGCGAAGAAACCCAACAATCTCCTGGAGTTCGTCTTTGGCATTATCGATGCCCCGGACATCGTCAAATCTCGTAGGGATTTGACTTTCGACTTCCAATTCTTTCTCACCCATGTTAAATGGATTCGGTGAACCACCGCCACCACCCATCATGCCACCGAAAAGTATGCGAAACAGGGCGATGGAAAACATAAGCGTAAAACCAACGGATACGGCATCGGCGAAGTTCGTGGTTTTGGATAGATCCAATTGAACATCGGCATCACTTTCAATGAGCGCTTCCCAAAATGGGTTCGAACCTACGTAGTTAGTCATGGATAGACCATTTTCATCCGTGTAATAAACGAGGTTCGTATCGGGTTTAACGATGACTTCTTGTACTTGATGTTTCTTAATACTTTTTACAAAATCACTAAAAAGCCTAGGTTCCGGTTTCGGTTTTTTACTGATCTTCGTAGACGGTGCACTTAATAATTTAGCTGTAGTCAACATATTATATTAGACATAGAAATCTTTATACCTCGCAAATTTCATCTTTTCCATCATGTAAAACATTTGATACGCTTCGGTGATGGATGGATGACGATATTCTTCGGGCATACACTCGGGTATTCCTTCTTGTGAATAATATGCAGTAGTACTCACCCTTTTTTCAAATCGAGGTGGAGGATGATCATAAAGCCAAAGTAAATGCTTTGCGCACGTGTGTATCTTCCCATATCGTTTTGTATATTCAAGTGTGAGTGCCATTCCAATCTTACACGCAAATAGATAGTTCTCAATCGATGATGCAATCCACATAGTCATCGGATGTTTTGGATGCGCTGGACGGTATCCGCGCCTCGTCTTATCTTTTGTGTATGGTGCGTGTTGATAAATAAACGATTCTTGACCCGCAAAGTGCCACGCCATATATAACATCTGCGCTATTTCAAGTTGTATCTTCACGACATGTTGATCACAATTCATTCTCGCATTTTCAGATGGATCCAAAGAAAGAAAGAATATATTCATCTTTGTAGTCGTTGGTCACAAACATTTTTTTAGATTGATTACAAATACTAGGACATGTGACTTAGGGTCATTCTACATCTGAAATGTACTCTTCTTCCACGACAGCTTCATCATCATCCTCATCATCGGCACCAATCGCTTCTTCTTCCGGAGCCGCATCATCATCTTCATTTTCTTCTTCCTCTTCTTCGATTTCTTCCTCATGTTCAGTCTCTGGCTCAGGCTCAGGCTCTTTCTTTTTCTTCTTTGATGCCGCTGTTGGTTTGTTAAACACGAGTTCAAGCTTTTTGTATCGCCCTTCCATTTCAACCTTCCTTTTTTCAATCTTTTTAGGTAAATTACGCGTAAATTCTTCATCGTATCCGAGGGCTTTTAGTGCCGTAGCGAGTGTTTTTGTGGGTGGAATCTTATTCTTTGAAAAGTACTTTTCGGTGAGTGTAAGCATCTGTGGAAGAAGTTTTACACGCACTTTTCCACACTTTAAGATATTCACTCGCATAATCAAACGATCTAGATATTCCACCTGTGGTATTTTCTTTTTGGCGAACAGTTCCTTTTCTGGTAAAGGTAACACGTATTTTGGCATAACAAACTCTGCGCCACTCAATTCACATGACTTTCGAAGATTGTCTATGTAATTGTCGTAGTTCTGCATGTATGTCGTTTCTCTTTCGTAAGGTTTGCATTTTGGGGGATACAAAATCGAATGCAAAAATGACCCCTCGATTGGACGAGACGAGGGAGTCACTGTGGCGGGTCTGGGACGAATAGCGGGTCTTTTCAACATATTGAGATAGTTCTCTTAATCTTTATTACAACTTAGGTTTAATTCACACTCTATCACGTGATGCGCTTGAAAATTTTGGAGTGATTCATACGGTCCCCATATTTCGATAACTTTACGGTTCTTGTCGTACCAGAGATAGGACAAATCCAAAAATCGCGTGAGCCAATAGAATCTCTTTCCTGACTTACCTACGAAATTGAAAATGTCATCTTCCTCGTACGACGAGACATCTAACTCACTGTAGTGAGTGTTAGGTGGCCTGTACGGAGCCATTTATAATTAAACGCGTGTATCTTTTAAGTCTCATTTACTTACCCCCACACGCACCGCAGTATTTTTCCTTCGAGTGAGATGGTTTATAAACATAGATGTACAAGATAACGAGAGCAATAATAGAACCTGGGAGAAGCAATCTGTTCGCGTTTTTCATTTTATATGAACGCACATTTTATTCCTCATCGTCCAGGCTAATGTCCGAATCACTCTCTTCATCGGTTGACATCTCATAATCTTCGTCTGAATCAGATATAGGTTCGTAAATTCCCTCGGCGACCTTTCTATATAAACCCGTGTCTTCGACATCGGTCACATCATAATAACCACATACTGCGTCCTTTGAGATGGCCTGTACTTCACCATTAAACTTGTACGTACCATTGCGATGACACACAAATTCTCTGACGAGATATTCACTTGCGTTTAATTCGTGTTCTATTCGACACAATGACACACTACCATCTTCAAATGCGACGTCCACTATCATTTAATAGAGTTATAATTTCTTCTCTTAAAGTAGGTTACAATGAATGTATTGAAAAATAGGTACGTAGACTACAATGACGCGGTAATGTTCGACATGGATAACACACTTATATTTACAAACACTAGACCTAATACTCCGGCTATAGAACTTCTTGAAGATTGTATAAAACTTGGATACAGAATAGTCATTATGACTGCAAGACCAAACATACCAGGCATGTCTTGCTTTACAAAATGCCAATTACACATGTATGGCATATATTACGATGAACTCCACTTAGTTCCAGCTAAAAAGAAAGGTGAGCGCAAAAGAATGACGGGATACAATTATGTATTATCCGTTGGTGACCACGACACAGACCTTACCGATTCCGAATATGTGATTAAGATTTCCACCTAGAATCACAATTATGGCATGTGATAAAAACCGTCATAGGTTCATCCGCGCTTCTAGTCTGCATCTCATAATATGTCGTCTTGTAAGACTTACATCGTCCACATTTGAAAATTCCCTTGTACGTTGGATCTTTTAATACATTTGAATTGTATTCCTTTTTCATATCTTTCGTGACGCATACTTCTTTCATGGCGGCCCATGGTCCATCTGGCCACAAACCCTGTGGTGAAAGGTCAACAATACTGGAAGCCTTCACGTCACCATTCAAGATCCTATTCTTCAAACAGGGAGCATTATTAATATTATATTGAATCTGGAGAAACTTATGTTTATAACGGTTCATGTGATATGGGTTATCAGCCGCGGCGACGTCGCCGAGTGCTGTACTCCTTTTCACTGCCCAGTTATGTGTACTTTTCTCGAGATTCACGCATAGAGGACTATCCTTTGGGATACCCAAAAGTTCAGAATATTTATTTTGGACGTATTCTCTGATCATGACGATTTACTTAATTATTACAAAATTAATACCGACTTAAGTACTTGAATTCCGGTCTTTCGCATTCGCCGAATGATTCTGGGGAACATTTGTTGAATGGACCACCCTTTCTACCCTTATCATTTATGGTTGGGACCCACTCTCCATCCAATAATCTAACCCCATACAATTCCGTTTGCCTGAGAACAAGATACACAATCAAAAGAGCCAACACGGCTGTGAGCATTTATGTAAGCTCAGCTTTTATTTTGGGATGTATGCGGACCCGTTAAACACTGCATCCATGTATTTCATCGCCAACACAAAGTGTAATTGCGCCCAATCCTGTGGTTTGATTTTATCACCTGTAATCGGATTGTCATTCACATCAACCATAAAATCGTGTTTCTCATGCATAGACTTCTTAAAACTATCACTCGCGCGCTTCAGCCATTCAGCATGGTCTTTCTTCGTGGGGTCAAAATTAAGAGATAAGCTCCCCATTTTTTATAATATACTAATCAATCTTTAAATTACATTCAAGCCACATTTTGTACATATCCTCGTCGACATTGGCATCTATTTCCTGTCCTTTTAATTTCAAATCGGTTAATTCGTCCGTGTATTCGAAATTGTGACAGTAAAAATATGACAGGCCATAACTCATAGACATGCCATTTAATTCATGCTGTTGAAGTGTATTTACTTTTATAAATTTACGAACGTAATCTGGTGTCCTTTTTTTAGCGCCAATAGTTGGTTCTATCCTCGTGTGGGACTCACTTAGATCGACTGACGGCCAGTGTCCAAATTTAGACCTATATATTGATAGGTAATCAATATACTTAACGGCTTGTATCTTTTTACTGAAACAGATTGCCCTCGGTTTATGAATTGGGTCCGTTATCGTTGCGAGGCTACTACGACCTACTGTTATGAAATGAAACTCCATCTTATAATATAATAAAGAAAAAACCTTAAGTAATATTATATGAACCTCCCAAAGACGCCCGGCCAGATTGCGTACACACAGGTATTGCAATCACATAAACCAATCATAATCGCGACCGGACCTGCTGGGTCTGGCAAGACTATGTTTGCATGTCAATATGCGGCTGAACGACTAAAAAGCAGGGAATGTAAAAGGATCATTCTCACTCGACCAATTGTTGCTGCGGACGAAGACATGGGATACTTACCAGGGGAAATGGAACGTAAGATGGAACCATGGATTCGCCCAATGATGGATGTATTTGAAATGCAACTCACTCGCAATCAACTCGAACGTTGTGTAAAGGTTGAACCACTCGGATTCATGCGAGGGAGAACGTTCAACGATTCATTTATAATTGGTGATGAAATGCAAAACAGTACACCAAATCAAATGAAGATGTTACTCACACGTCTCGGTGAAAACTCTAAAATGATAGTCATGGGTGATTTGAGACAAAGTGACCTCACAGATAGAAAAAATGGGCTCGCGGATCTCGTACACAAACTCAAGGGAAATGAATTTGAGTACGTTGAACATGTCATGATGCACGACGAAGACATTCTGAGACACCCTGCTGTGGCCGAGATTCTCAAGATTTATTAAACGAGGCGAGAACGGAGTGACGCAATGTTTTTATTTTTTGTTTTAATTTATCTGTTTCTCGATGTGTCTCTATTTTTTGCTCATAATACATATTGAGCCAACACACAAGGTCTTTGAATAAAGGTTTGGTGCGTATATACCATTCCGTAAGAGACAAAACGGTTGTATCACATGCATCGTACCCTTTTAGAATGGTGTCATTTTCACACTTTTCTAAAAGTGGTTTAAGCTCGTAAAGATCTGCTATGATCTCGTCTAGCTCCGACCTTTTTCGACTAAGGTCTTCAAGTTCCTCTTCGAGCATGTTATATAAATTGGAGAATTTTTTACTTGACAGTGGCATTGCTCTGATTCCTATGAAGTCATAGATACATTTTCAACGACTTCCCTGTACCTATTATAAGAATCAAATGGTATGAAGCTTTCATCTTCGATTATATTTCTAACATTTTCATATCCAATGTATTCCTTCTTCATGTCAATCGTTAAATCGTGTTCGTTTCTATCCTGATAAACTGTGGGGGGGCCAAATACAACTTTAAAACCCTTCTTCTGTAAGATGTAAGAACCAAAGATATCATCCATTCTTCCAACTTTATCAAACATAAAATAGTGTCTGAGTGCATCCTTTGACAGAATTGTATTCTGGCTATTAAAAGGTGTCATGCAGTCTGTTGTGTACCACGAATTTGTAAATTTGCACTCTGGGGCATATATCATTCTGCATACAGCGTCTATATCTGGATCACCATTCCATAAATTTGCTTGAACGTCAAACTTTTCAAAAAACTTTTTAGTTTGCGTTACTTCATTTTTTTTATGAACGTGTTGAAGTGGAAATCCCCTGTGCCACAGATGATTATAATTTGTTACACTCAGTGGATCAAAAAATTTAAACTTTGTGGAAAATACATCAATCTTTTGTGGTTTAAAAAATTCACCCCAATTGTCTAACGGAATGTTATCGTCATCAACAGTGGCAATATAATCATATCCATTTTTAAGTGCGTACACAAATCCCAGATTACGACGTTGAATGCAGTTCCAACCAATCATATCAGAAAGAGGCTTATCCAATTTTTCTTGTTCTTCTGGATGCAAATAATTATAGTTTTTATACTTATCGTGAGGTGTTTTCTTGTCCCCGACAACCAAAAAATCCCAACCATTCATCTTAGCGAACATTTGAGTAGCTTTGGTTGGTTCACTAATAGTGGTAGTAACTATTAGTTTACGCATTTAAAGATAAAAACGTCTTATTCTTTAAATGATTGTATCTGCTGTTATATGTGGTAGAAATGATAATTATGGCGGTCACTTGAATGAGAGAGCGAATTATTCAATTAATTCAATGTTAGAAACATTCGATGAAGTCGTGTACGTTGATTGGAACACGGAAGATGGTAAAAATATATTAACAGACGACTTAGACATAAAAGACCGCTCCAAACTAAAGGTTATAACGATTAATCCAAGTAAAGTAAAAGAATTGACAAAGGATGTAAAGTGTCAACCCATGTGTGAAGTACTTTCAAGAAATATTGGAATAAGAAGAGCTAGTGGTGATATTATAGTTAGTACAAATATAGACATAATTGCACCAACTAGAGGTGAACTCGACATGTCCATATCAGATTTAAAGCCAATGGAGATGTTAACTGTTACAAGAAAGGATGTAGAATTGGATGACCTGGATAAACACTTTAATAACATACCATTTAAGAATGATATGGTGCCATTGATTTATGGCGTAGATTCAATCAGAGTAAAACTTATGAGTCCATTCTTACAAGTTGACAAAGAATTAATTGAAAAATTTCCTGAAAAAGACCATCATACAATTTCAAGTATCATATGTGGTTGCGGAGACTTCCAAATGGCGCATAAGGACACTTGGTATAACATTAGAGGCTTTGAAGAATCCATGACAAAAAGGCAATACTCAGATACAACGGTTCAATATAAATTGATAATGAGGGGTGGTAAAGTAAAAGCTTCCAATTTTCCACCAATTTATCACTTAGAACACGAAAGAGATAACTCCGCAAATATACTTAACTCAATTGAAATGGTTAAGAATACAGAAAACAACGAAGATTGGGGATTTTTACATGAGAGTATCGTATAAATTGTTATCACTCGGTGAAGAAAATGTAGTATCATTGCCACTTTTGCCATTGGGTCTCCATCTACTTACCTGTTTTTCCATCGATTTAATGTGCCAAAGAGCCAGTCTTGGTTCAGCTTGCAGTCCAACTACTTTTTCAGAACCATGTAATTTAGTGTGAACTTCATTTGACCATTTTATATGTGGTGCATTTTTGTAAATACGACCCTGCATATCCGGCCAATTTATCCACCCAAACTCATTAAGGTTAAGTTTATAAAAGTCTATAAAATCTTGTGTTATTCCCGGATGAATATTTATTCTAGGAATGAATATTATCTCGGCTTTACTCTCATTAATAATTTTCTTTACATTCTTAATGAGTGTTTCCTGAGGCATTTCATCTGCGTCAAGACCAAATATATATTCGCCAGTTGCATTATCAGTGTGAAATTGAGAATTTTTACAAAAATCATCAAATGGTCTCTTAAAAATATTTATCCTCTCCTTGAATTGTTCAAGAACGCGTTCAACCTTATCGGTCGTGTGTTCTATATCGACCACCACATTGACCTCATCTTCATCGTCTATGACCTTTTGTAAAAAGTTAAGCAACGAAAAAAGCTCCCTAGATTCATTACAAACTTGAATTGTATACGTAAGCTTCATGTACCAATTTAAAGCTTCTACTCTTTAATCGGTTAGATGAAGGTTTCTGATTATGTCACGAATTTCTTACTAGAAAAGGGCATTAATAAATGCTTTTCTGTGACGGGTGGATTTGCGATGCACCTCAATGACTCATTTGGTCAAAAGCTTGATGTGACCTACACACACGGGGAACAGCCCGCGGGCTACGCGGCACTGGGATGGTCTTCGTATGAACACAATCCGAGTGTATGTTGTGTTACATCAGGATGTGGTGCGACAAATGCGATCACACCGTGTCTGATCGCATACCAAGATAGTGTACCCGTGTTTTTCATAAGTGGTCAAGTACACAGAGACGATAACATAAGATCAAGTGGTGCTACACACCGTGGATATTTTGGATCGGATTGTGATATCATAGATTCTGTAAAGGGTATGACAAAATACGCAGCAGAACTCGCGGATCCAAAAGATACACACCGCGTTCTTCAAGAATGTTATGAAAATCTTACGACCGGAAGACTTGGTCCAGTATGGTTATCTATACCAGTGGATGTGCAATCTATGCAAGTCCCAGATATGATTCCAACGCGTCTAGATTTAAAAACCGATACAATTCAGGGTTTACCCGATGAATTTACACAACTTTGGTTAAAATCAAAAAGACCTATAGTACTCGCAGGTAATGGAATACACATGTCAAAGACGCGCGACAAGTTTAGAGAATTCATAAAACAACATGACATTCCATATGTTGTTACGTTCTTCGGGAGTGATTTGGGAGACGATTACGTTGGTAAAACAGGTCTCATAGGAAATCGGTCGGGTAATTTTGCTATCCAAAACGCAGATCTCATTTTGTGTTTGGGTTCCAGACTTTCAAAGAATATTACGGGGTACAATCGTGGTTTGTTTGCGAGAGAGGCGAAGGTCGTTTACTTGGACATAGATAAAAGTGAATTTATGGAAAAGAAACAACTAGACATGAAACTTCACATGGATCTAAGAACTTTCTTTGATATAGAATTACCAAAAGTCAAATGGGACCAAAAATGGATACAAAAGAATAAAGAATGGAGATCTATGTGGGAAGAAGAATTACCTGATAAGAATGGACCACTCGTTTGCCCTTATCGCCACTTGAATACATTCTTCAAAGAAAAGAGTGGTAATTCAATTGTAACCATGTCATCCGGTTCCATATATTGTGTAGGTTGGCACATGCACAGATACAAGAATGGAGACCGTTTCATCACGAGTGGTCACGGAGATATGGGTTACGAAGTCGCATCAGCTATGGGTGCGGCATTTCACGGTAAAAGAACGTACACAATTGTCGGTGATGGCTCGTTTCAATACAATATCCAAGACTTGCAAACACTCAAACACCATAATTTACCAGTGACTATTCTCGTTTTCAATAATGGTGGCTATGGCGCCATACAAATAACACAAAATAATGTATTCAAAAGAGAATTTGGTACCACACCACAAAGTGATCTTTCATTTTGCAACTTTGAAAAGATTTCTAATGCGTATGAAATACCATATTACAAAGTAGAAAATGATGAAGATGTAGGATATCTTAAACACGAAAATGGACCAATTTTAGTTGAGATTGTGTGTAACGTACAAGGGCGTTACCCTAGACTTTCAAATAAGCCACAGCCAGATGGTACATTCAAAAATATGCCATACGAAGAAATGGCACCATTTTTAGACGACGAGTTTTTAAAAGAAAATATGTTTATACGAAGGGTTTAAAGTTAAAACAATTAATTAACACACATGAGATTTATTGACCGCGAAGGTAATCCCGCAAATATAGATTACGAAAAAGAAGAACAGTTTTTGGTAAGGAAATATTTACCAAAAGACGCACAAGTTTTAGAACTCGGTGCTAGATATGGTACAGTATCATGTGTGATTTCAGAAGTTATCCAAGATCCCACTAAACACGTCGCGGTTGAACCCGATCCCTCTGTAATAGAAGCACTCACAAAAAATAGGAGAGAAAATGGTGGTAAATTTCATATATATGAAGGGGTTATTTCCAGAAATGGATATGAGTTACAATTTATAGATCCAAAGTTTGAATACCACGAATACGGTACACACACCAAAATGTCAGATAACCCAACTGTTGAAAATAAATCATTAGATGAAATAGAAAAAAAATATAACCTACATTTTGATTGTGTAGTGGCCGATTGCGAAGGGTTCTTTTATGATTTCGTAAAAGAAAATAAAGAAAGGATAAAAAATATGAGAGTCATAATTTATGAACAAGATGGAGTTCCTTGGTCAGATATGATTCCCAAATATGAGGAGCTTGATGACATATTAGAAGGTATGAATTTTAAACGTGTGTTTACGATTCCACATCAAAAATATAAAAATAATCCACATTTTCATAATGTTTGGGTTAAAGATAAATTTTTACATGTATTGTGTGATAATATCTGATGAGTAGAAGTGATGTTTACCGTCTTCAACTATCCTGTTAAAAACGTCATACACCTTTTCTATAGTTAAGTCTTCGTGCTTCTCAATTACTTCTATCGCGTAATTGACATGCATTGACTTCATACCAGAAAGTAAATATGGAATACCGGATTTTTTGTATGATTCCACCCACTTATCGGCATACACGAGAGATGGTAACAACTTGTAGTCACCCTTGTTTTCCATGTGCGCGAGGACATACTCAGTCTTTGCGTTACCGGAACCCCGCCCAAACCCACCGAATGTCACATCCACTATGTCAGCTCCATTATATAACGCATCTATAGCTTTTACAGATGCATTTTTAAGGTTATCGTGTGCATGAAATCCAATAGCCCCGTCGTAGTGTTGTTTGATAAAATTCAAAATACTACGCATCTTATAAATTCCCAAGTTTCCGTATGTATCCGCCAAGTAGAAATACTCTATAGGAGCATCCTTGATGATTTCACACGTCTCCTTAATCTGTTCGTCAGACATCTTATCAATTCTACCAATGTTTATACATACATCGTATCCCAAATTCTTGAGTTGTTTACACGTGTCTACTGTATCACGGAGCAATTTTACATTAAGTTTCGAGTCGTCTTTGTTTTCACAGTGATATGCAACTAAAACACGGACCATACTCACGAGTGATTCAGATCTAGGTACGAAATCCTCGATCGTGAATGTACCCATCTGTGCCATGAGTGCCAACTTACATTCTGGAACTACAATATCCTTGAATGTTTCATTTATAAGGGACTCGGGTGTATAAAACCATGGACCGGAAGAATGTACAGTTCGTCTAAAACCAACTTCACAGTATTCGATTCCACACTCCTTCACAGTATTATAACACGCCCTAGCATGCTCTTTACTGAAATACCAATCATTTACATACCCACCATCACGTAAAGAGCAGTCAAGAATCTTCATTTATAACAAAGACTATCTAATCTTTATATAACTCTCCCCCAATTCAGTGATGTCCCTTATTTCCCAAGAAGCTCCAAACTTTTCGGCCCATTGTGAAAGCAAAAGTTTCTTTTCATGTACGATATCAAATTCTTTATCATGTAATTCACCTTGAACATATCGTTGTGTGATACATTTTACATCTCTTATATCTATAAAATCAAAGTATCTATCTTTGTCTATGATAATATGCTTTTCTCTCTTACACACAGCACTAAATCTCGTGGGAGGTTCCCCGTCCCCGTAACACCCCCATATTCTCAGTGAATATGCGTTGGGTATGGTTTGTATTCTCTTATCGATGATCCATTTAGACAATCCATATGGATCTGTTGGTGGATCACCTCTGAGTGCCGCACCACTTGAAAAATATATCAATTTACCTTTGAAAACTCTCGTCACATTTTCAAACATGAGGATGTTTTTGTATATGACGTCTCCATCGTCTTGTTTAAGGCGACTTCCACCAATAACAGCGCAGTGAATGACGACATCATATGCGTGGTCATTAAAATACTTTTCAACTGCGGCTTGATCCGTAAGGTCCAATTCTTTCCGTGTGACACCTATCCAATCGGTATCTTTCAGTAGATTGCTTCCCACGAATCCATTTGAACCGAGAACACACACTCTTTTCATTTACTTAAAGTAAAAACAATACTTTAAGTGAGATGTTGTTTCTTATAGATTTGGACGGGACTCTTGTAAACAGTGATCACCTTCACTATGAATCATATGCAAAAATACTTTGTATGAAAGTCGAACAAATACAGGAAATAGTGGAAACTATTGGAATGAGTAATTTTTTGAGTTATTTTCCAGACCCTACATATATTCGTGAAGAAAAATTACAAGAAATGTTAAAGATTGAATATATTGAACTCATTAAGAATGCAGATAAGTTTATAGATTTCATCAATGATAACGACATAAATCACGTGGTTGTCACAAATTCAAATAGACGCGTTGTTGAACACTTTAAAAATAAACTTCCCATACTTAACAAACTCAAGAATTGGGTAGTACGTGAAGATTATGTGAACCCCAAACCAAATTCAGAATGTTATAAACTCGCCATTGATTTGTATGGAAAGGGTGAAACACGGGTACTAGGTTTTGAAAATTCGAAAGAGGGATTACATGCATTAACAGGTGTGGTCAAAGAAATATTTTGTATTCAACCACATACAGACTACTTAAAAGTTATAGATGATATTAAAACACGATGCCCAAAAAAGTTTGGTATGCCCCCAACAAATTTGAATCGTATGGCGAAGAAGAGATTGAAGCTGTCATTAATTGTCTCCGCGATGGCTGGCTCGCTGGCTTTGGGGATCGCTCTGTTGAATTTGAGAAAAGGGTTTCATATGTATTCGGGAAGAGACACGGACTCTTTGTAAATTCTGGGAGTAGTGCGATCCTTTTGGGTTTGTGCGCACTTAATCTTCCAAAGGGTTCTGAAATCGTAACACCGGCATGTGGGTTTTCCACTACCGTCGCACCCATTGTCCAATTGGGACACACACCCGTCTTCTGTGACGTAGAACTAAATACGTATGTACCGAGTGTTGAACAATTGAAGAAAGTTGTGACTGAAAACACGAAGTGTCTCCTTCTTCCAAACCTGATTGGAAATACACCGGATTGGAAAGCCATTCGAGAAGCGTTTCCAAATGTAATTTTATTTGAAGATTCAGCTGACACGATCACTAAGACTGAGTGTACGGATCTAAGCACCACAAGCTTCTACGCGAGTCACGTCATCACGGCTGGTGGTGTGGGTGGTATGGTTATGTTTAATGATGATGAACACCTCAAAAGAGCTCTCATGTACAGGGATTGGGGTAGAATTGGTGACAATATCGAAGAACCAAGTGAGCGTTTCAATCACTCCGTCGACGGTATTCCGTATGATTGGAAATTTCTATATGGCGTCGCGGGATATCACTTGAAGGCGTGCGAAATGAACGCGGCGTTCGGTCTCGTACAACTTGATAAGCTCGATGGTTTCCTCAAGAAGAGGCGTACCATGATTGAACGATATCTCGAAAACCTTAAGGACACTAAGTATTATACACTCCCAGATGATTCAAGAAAACCAAACTGGCTCGCGATTCCGTTACAGTGCCCGGATAGACTTGAATTGGTCAAATACCTCGAGGAAAACGATGTTCAAACACGTGTGACGTTTGCTGGTAACATCACGAGACATCCAGCGTTCAGGGAATATCTCCAAGATTTCGAAAATGCAGATAAGATCATGAAGGATGGTTTCCTTCTAGGAGCACACCACGGACTAGATATTGAAGACATAGATAGAGTGTGTGAACTCTTAAAAAAATTCAAATAGCTTAAAACAACTAACTTTTAATATTTAAATGCCCACTGCTCTCGTCACGGGAGGGTGTGGGTTCATCGCGTCCAATTTTATCAACCGGATGAAAGATAAATACCCGGATATTGTTTTTGTAACCGTTGATAAAATGGATTATTGTTCAAATCCCAAAAATATACATGAAGGAAAAGCGATTATTGTTAAGGGAAATGTGGGTAACGCTGAACTCATAGAACACCTCATACATGACTATAAGTTTGATTACGTGTTTCACTTCGCTGCACAAAGTCACGTGGATAATTCATTCGAAAATTCACTTACGTTTACTAGAGATAATGTATATGGTACACACGTTCTCATAGAGGCTTGTAGACATCATCTACCAAATGTTGAATTCATTCATTTCAGCACGGATGAAGTTTACGGTGAAAGTGTCACCGATGTACCATTCAATGAAAGTGAAACCGTTCTCAAACCAACAAACCCATACTCAGCATCTAAAGCTGCGGCCGAAATGGTGATTCATTCATATATAGAATCATTCAACATGAATATAAAAATAATTAGGTGTAACAATGTATATGGTCCAAATCAATACCCGGAAAAGCTCATTCCTAAATTCAAGAAACTTCTCAAAGAAAACAGAAAATGTACCATTCATGGTACAAGGAGTGCACATGTAAAAAGAGCTTTTATACACGTGGATGACGTGGTCGACGCTGTGAATGTGGTTTGGAAGAAGGGTGGAAACGGTGAAATATACAATATAGCTTCAGATTATGAACTTACCGTCATGGATGTTACAAAACTCATCATAAAAACCATAAAAAATACTGAAAATTATGATGAATGGATAGAATATGTAACTGATAGACCATTTAATGATCGAAGATATTACATATGCGCCGATAAATTAAAGTCAATTGGTTGGAAACAAAACAAGGGGATTGATGATCTTATTAAGTTTTTTATTGAGTAACACCGACCGACGCAACTTGACGTGTCAACACTGGCACTTGAGCCGCGGCCGCGGTCTCCACCACCTTTTTACCCTTGAACATCATAAACAGACATATGAACAGCATCAGCATGTTAAGAGCGGCGGAAAATCCAGCGTATCCCATCTCACCCTTCTTGTCAGCTGGATCACATTCATTTATCACGTGTATCAACATGAAAGCGCCAACCGCACCCATCAAAGAGAACAGCACGTAGAAAGCAGAAAGTTCAGCGGTAAACAATTGAATTGTCAATAGAGTCGTAACAACACCCAACGCCATAGCGAGTGTGTGACTGAAATATCCCTTTATGTTCTGCAATTTCTCGGAACTATCGGTTTGTCCACATTTATTCAACACATTTACACCAAGAGCCGAGACCGAGATGTAAAACACAAGCAGAAATATGATAGAAATAATCGTTCCAGGTTTCATTTTAAGATCGAATTTCTGTTTTTGTAACTGCTTCGCAGTGGACACAACTGGCGCGGCGCCTTGAAATTTTTGATAACCTCGTCCCATGGAATCAACCGTGGCGTGCCCCATGCTGGATATACCTCTACCAACCGCAGTGCCACCTTTCTTGAGACCACCACCGGCTTTCGCTGAAGCGGATCGCAGGGTCTTAAACATTTTATATTATATTTGGAGAAAATTAATGTCAGTACATAACAAATGGAGACTAGGCAGAAACTTATACTGACCATTCTGTTAGTGTGTTGTCTTGGATCTATAGGCACTATGATAATAGTCACAACTGGTTTAGCCGAAGCTAAGCGTTCTGGTGCAATCGAAGGCACGGAAGAGTTTTATGCAAAAAAGTTTGATCTTGACGAATTGAAAAAAATTCTCATTGATGCCGTCGCCGCAGACACAGTCGTAACACCGCCAGAAAAAACTGCGGGTGATTTTTTAGATATAGATGAGTATATAGAATATAAAATACAGCGGTCATCTGGCAAAAAGGTGAGAGAAGAGATAGTCGCTCGGTCTCAGCCTCACATAGACAAGTTAAAACGATGGTGTGCAAAAAACTACGACGCACTCGAGAGATTTAAAAAATCGGAAACGATAGTAGTTCAATATTTGGATGGT
>Ga0206682_10001740_pt1 | contig 20993 bp, 19 predicted proteins | sample M240m12015metaG_FD_155444 | JGI IMG/M metagenome (GOLD analysis project Ga0206682, IMG submission 155444) | Ammonia-oxidizing marine archaeal communities from Monterey Bay, California, United States - M2 40m 12015 | ecosystem: Environmental > Aquatic > Marine > Intertidal zone | place: USA...
GGCAGACAACCAGCCTAAGTGGGTACGAGACGCTTTATACGAGAACATGGATGACCCAGACTCAGTCGTAAGAGTTATTGACTTGTACAAGATTGATACAGGCCATACCCCTCAAGCTAAGAAAGCTAGCACTAAAGCAGCGGCTAAAACTATTGGTAAGGGTTCAAGGACTAAGGTTGATCCCACAGAAGGCGGAGCTACTATCAGAGAGTCAGACGTTTCCAACATGTCTGCCACTGAGTTTGAAGCCCGTGAACAAGAAATTGCTAAGGCCATGCGAACAGGGAAATTCGTGTATGATCTTAGCGGTAATGCACGATAGGTGTTGACAAACACTTTTGCCTGCATATAACTAAGTACGTATAGTTCAAGAGCCTCTTAGCAGACTACCTCTTAACTATAAAACTTTCCCAAACCTAAAAACTATAACATTCAACCAAGAACCACCTGAGTAAGTATAGGCCCGTTAGCTAATGGTTGGCCGACCGGAAGCCAAACGCACCCTAGAAAATATCTCAGCCTCTTCGTCTTGTTTAGTTTCTCTGAGTTGAGGTGTTTGCCTTATACTCGCATTCACTTCTTATCATAAGCCAAACATTCTAGGAGAATTACAATGGCATTCGCATCAGCTGGAGGTTACACCAACCTCCCTAACGGTAACTTCAGTTCCGTTATCTACTCTAAAAAAGTACAGCTTGCATTCCGCAAGTCAACAGTCGTCGGTGACGTAACCAACTCTGATTATTTTGGAGAGATTGCAAACCAAGGGGACACTGTTAAGATTATTAAAGAGCCAGAGGTGAGCGTATCTGCTTATGCACGTGGTACAACCATTGCTGCACAAGATCTCACAGACGCTGACTTCTCCTTAGTCGTTGATAAAGCTAACTATTTTGCTTTCAAGATGGACGATATCGAGGAGGCTCACTCCCATGTAAACTTCATGGATCTTGCAACCAACCGTGCGGCTTACCGCTTGGCTGACCAGCATGACCAAGAAGTATTGGGTTACTTGTCAGGTTACAAACAGTCTGCTTTGCACACTGCTGCTGACACAGTAAACGATCAAGTCAACGGCACTAAAGCTGACACAGCTGCTGGTTCTGACGAACTGCTTGCAGCTAATAAGCTTTCCCGCCCAGACTTCGGCAACATCACAACTGCAGGTGTAGCTGGCGACTCTATTCCAGTTGCTGCTCGTCTGCCAGGTGCGACTGCTTTGCCAACTGCATACGTATCACCTACTATGTTGATTGCACGTATGGGTCGTCTTCTTGATCAAAACAGTGTTGACAAGGCTGGTCGTTGGGTTATCATTGACCCAGTGATGATGGAAATCCTGATGGATGAAGATTCCCGTCTGTTGAACGCTGACTTCGGTGACTCTAACGGGTTGCGTAATGGTCTCGTCCTCAACAACTGGAATGGCTTCCGTGTTTATGTATCTAACAACCTGCCTCAAATTGGCACAGGTGCATCGACAACAGGCACAGCCGCACAGTCCACTAACTTTGGCGCTGTCGTAGCTGGTCACGATTCTGCTGTAGCAACTGCTGAGCAAATCAACAAGACTGAAACCTACCGTGACCCAGATTCATTCGCTGACATTGTCCGTGGTATGCATCTATACGGTAGAAAAATACTGAGGCCAGAAGCCTTGGTAACAGCTAAGTATAACTTGGCTTAAACAATACAATAATCTGTTGGGCTGGTCTTCTAGGAGGCTGGCCCTTCAGCAACCTCAACGGTAGGATAACTCTATGGCTACTTATGTATCTCTAGTTAATGAATTACTAAGACGTATGAACGAGGTTACACTTGACATTGCGGGTGATGGCTTTGATACGGTACGTAATGTTCAGGCTCTAGCTAAAGATGCAGTCAATAGTAGCGTTAGACTTATTCTACAGGATGGTCAGGAGTGGCCCTTCCTTAAAACAACGTATACCCAAACACTAACGGCAGGCACACGCCTCTACGACTTCCCTTCCGACTACTCAAGTACTGACTGGAACACCTTTTATATTAAACAACTATCCTCTAAGAGTAATGCACCTCGTAACTTAAAGGTAATTACCTATGAGGACTACATTCAAAACTATAGAAGTATAGACGACACGGGTGACACAGTTAACGGGGATGCTTCCCCCTCTGTTGTGTACCAAACTTATGGTCCTGCCTTTGGAGTTACACCTGTACCGGATGCAGCCTACGAAATTGAGTATGTGTACTGGTCTTACCCTGACGACATGGCAGTGTACAATGACGTGTGTATCATACCAGACAGATTCAAGCATGTTCTTATTGATGGCGCTATGATGTTTATGATGCGTTTCCGTAGTAATGAGCAGAGTGCGTCTATTCACCAGAATAACTTTGATGATGGTATTAAGTCTATGCGCCGTGTACTTATGGATGACGCAATAGAGATTAGATCCACAGCTGTATCAAGGGGCTTTAACTCTGCGTTTGGTGGTGGTGCCTGATGGCTGATAACCTAGCCTCCTTTAAAGTCTTCTGCCAAGGCGGTCTAAACACCAGTCGTGATGTGCTGTCACAGGGTGAGACGCAACCGGGTTCAGCTATCTCGTTGATTAACTACGAGCCTGCTGTTACTGGTGGTTATCGCAAGATGAGTGGCTACAGTAATGACTATGGTACAGTTCCAGGGTTCGGTGATGTTTTAGGTGTCTGTGTAGCTAATGGTGTGAATGACGGTATCCTTGCCGCACGGTATGATACAGGAAGCACTGACTATCTGTATTACTGGAATACTTCTACATCTGCTTGGGTAACTATTACTACACCTGCCACTGTTGATGTTTCAACTTACCCCAAGGTACGCTTCTCTCGTTACAACTGGGGTACATCTAAGGTAGTTATTACGGATGGTGTGAACCCTGCTGCAACATATGATGGTACGACTTACACTCAGCTTACTAGCACTAACGCTCCCAGCGCACCTAAACTCTCACATGTATTTAAGAACCACTTATTCTTAGCAGGTGATGCTACTGAGACTACTAGCCTGTGGTTCTCTGCACCCTACAATGAGATTGACTACGATCCTGCAGACGGTTCAGGTGTCATTAACGTAGGCTTCCCTATTGTTGCCATAAAGTCATTTCGTGACGCACTCTACGTCTTTGGATCAAACAATATCCGTAAGCTTGTAGGTAACAACATAGCAGACTTTGTACTTGAAGAAGTTACAGATGACTTGGGTTGTGTAGCTACCGACAGTATCATTGAGATAGGTGGGGACTTAATCTTTTTATCTCAGGATGGTCTGCGGCCTATTAGCGGTACGGATAAAATTGGTGACGTTAATCTTGAGACTGTCTCTAAAGACATTCAGTCTATCTTTACTGATGTAGTTTTTGATGTAGACTTAGACAAGCTGAACGCCGTAGTTATCAGACAGAAGACACAGTTTAGGTTCTTCCTTGGTGCAGCTGATGGACAGGGTATCATCGGTGGCTTTAGACAGACACCTAATGGTTTGCAGTTTGAGTATGGACAGATGCTTGGTGTCTTTACTACATGTGCTACCAGTGGTTACATTGGTCAGGATGAGTTTGTAGTACACGGTGATAGCAACGGTAAAGTACACCGCCAAGAACAAGGCAACTCATTTGATGGTGAGGATATATTTAGTGTATTCCAGACACCCTTCTTTCACATGCAAGACCCAGAGCAACGTAAGGTGTTTTACACTGTAGCTACGTACTTACGTTCTGAGGGTGACAATGAACTAATCATGTCTGCTCTTTACGACTACGAAGACGTAGACACTTTGCGTCCTACAAACTTTACACTAACAACACAGGGCGCAGCTGCATATTATAACGAAGCCTTGTACAACAGCACAGCAATCTTTGACGGTAACCCTGCCCCTGTACGGCGCACAAACATTTCAGGTTCAGGTATGTCAGCATCATTTAAATACGTAACCAATGACACTAACGCCTCCCACAGTATCCAAGGCATCGTGGTGACATTCGGAGTAGGAGACAGGTTATAACATGGCAGGTTACACTAGACAGTCAGTAGCAGACATTATCGCTAATGCGGTTATTAAAGCTGCACCAGTAAACGCTGAGTTTAACGCTATTCGTGATGCTTTTAATAACAGCACGGGTCACAAGCATGACGGTACATCTTCTGAGGGTACTTACGTTCCCCTCATTGCAGACATTGATGCTAATAATAAAGTAGTAGTAGATACAACTAACAATCGTGTCAGTTTTTACTCAGAGGTAGGTGGTTCTGCAGTAGAGCAAGTACGCATTCAAGACGGTGCTATTGTTCCTGTAACGGACAACGACATTGATCTGGGTTCGTCTGGGCTTAAGTTTAAGAACCTCTACGTTGATGGTATCGGTGAGATTGGCTCTACCACTATCCTTGGCGGTACTATTGATAACGTAGTCATTGGTGGCACTACTCCAGCTGCTGCAGACTTTACTACAATGGATGCAACAGGTAATGTTACTGTTGGTGGTACGTTTGCTGTAACGGGTACGTCTGCACTAACAGGCACTACTACCATTACGTCTGCTGACATCAACTCTGGTGCAATGGACAACACGGTTATTGGTAATACTACACCTGTTGCAATCACAGGTACTACTATTACAGGTACGTCCCTTGTTGGCCCCCTCACGGGAGATGTTACTGGGGATGTCACTGGTGACGTAACAGGCGATGTTACAGGAGACCTTACAGGTAACGTAACAGGGAATGTAACGGGTAACTTAAATGGTATTATTGGTGCTACTACCCCTGCTGCTGGTAGCTTTACAACTGTATCGACATCTGGACAAGCAACCTTGGCGACTGTTGATATTAACGGCGGTAGCATTGACGGTACTATTATTGGAGCATCAACTGCTGCAGCTATAACAGGTACTACCATCACAGGTACTAGTCTTGTAGGGCCGCTTACAGGTAGTGTAACAGGTAACGTAGCAGGTAATGTTACTGGCAATCTTGTGGGCAACGTAACTGGTAATGTTACTGCAGCAAGTGGCACTTCCTCATTCACCGATGTGACCATTAATGGTACACTGAACATGAATGCTGGTACTACCTCCACTATTACTAACCTTACAGCACCTTCTAATGACCTTGACGCAGCCACAAAAAAGTATGTGGACGATGAAGTAGCTGGCCTTGTGGACTCTGCCCCCGGTACACTTGATACGTTAAACGAACTAGCTGCCGCTTTGGGTGACGATGCAGACTTTGCTAATACTATAACAACTAGCATTGCCACTAAGTTACCACTGGCAGGTGGTACAATGACTGGCCCTATTGCTATGGGTACATCTAAGATTACTGGCTTGGGTGATCCAACTGCAGCACAGGACGCAGCAAGTAAAAACTATGCTGACACTACTTTCTTAGGTAAAGCTGGTGGCACTATGACTGGTGCTATCAGTATGGGTAGTGCTAAGGTTACTACTACCTATACACCTACAAATGGTCCTGATCTCACTAACAAGACATACGTAGATAGCATTGTAGGGTCTGGTGCTTCTGCAGCTTCTAGTGCTACAGCTGCTGCTTCTTCCGCTACAGCCGCTGCTACCAGTTCAACTAACGCAGGTAACTCTGCTACTGCCGCTGCAAGTTCAGCTACATCTGCCGCTGCATCATACGATAGCTTTGATGATCGTTACTTAGGTGCTAAGTCTTCCGCTCCTGCGCTAGACAATGATGGCGATGCACTTATAGCTGGTGCTTTATACTTCAACACTACTACTGACATCATGTACGTTTATGGTGGCTCTGGTTGGCAGGCCGCTGGAAGCTCTGTGAATGGTACATCTAACCGTAATACTTACACTGCTACCGCTGGTCAGACTTCCTTTGCTGCAACGTATGACCCCGGCTATGTTGATGCCTACCTCAATGGCGTAAAGCTTATTAATGGTACAGACTTCACTGCTACAAGCGGTACATCTATTGTGCTGGCATCAGGTGCAGCGGTAGGTGATACTGTAGACATTGTAGGTTTCGGTACATTTGTAGTAGCTGATACTTATACTAAGACACAGGCAGATGCTCGTTACTTACTAGAGTCAAACAATCTCTCAGACTTAGTTAGTGCAGCAACAGCAAGAACAAACCTTGGCCTAGCTATAGGATCAGACGTACAGGCTTATGACGCAACTATTCTTGTTGATGGAGATATTGGTTCTACTGTTCAGGCTTATAACACTAACTTAACTGCTATAAATCAGGCACTAACAACAACGTCTAGTCCAACCTTTGCTACAGCAAACATAACAACGGCAGACTTTGGTAACTGGACTGTCACAGAGTCAGGTGGCTCACTGTACTTTGCTACAGGCGGCACAAACAAAATGAAATTAGACGCAAGCGGCAACCTCGATGTTGTCGGCAACGTCAATTCTAACGCAACAATCACCTAGTAGGAGTACACGAAGATGGCGATTAAAGTAGGCGGTACAACCGTCATAAACGATAGCAGGGCGCTTAATAACATTACCTCAGTAGATGCAACCACTGTAGCTGCCTTGGGTACGGCTGGTGTTGGTGGTGGAGGTGGTAGCTTTGATGCAGTAGCTTCTGGTACTATTGCTAATGGCGCTCTTGTGTCTTTAAATTCAGATGGCACAGTCTCTACAACTGCAGCTGCTTTAGGAGACAATTCTACTTTTTATAGTGGCAACCTAGATGATCTTGTTTCTGTATACGACAGCAATTCTAATAAAGTAGTAATTATGTATATTGCAGCCGATTTATCTAGCCGCCCTTATGCTGTGGTAGGTACAGTAAGCGGAACTTCTATTTCTTTTGGTACTGCCGTTAAGTTATCAGATAACTACATGACTTGGCTCGCTATGACCTTTGATAGTAATTCCAATAAAGTAGTAGTAGCTTTTAGAGATAATAATGATCAAGATAAAATAAGGTCTATGGTGGGTACAGTAAGTGGAACCTCTATTTCTTTTGGTTCCATTGTAGATGTGACACCCGGCTCCTCAAGCTCTCATTATACTCAACTAGCTTTTGACAGTAATTCAAACAAAATTGTAATTGCCTATAGAGAATACAATGCTGATAACGGGACTTATGCAAGCAAGGCGAATGTTGGTACGGTAAGTGGAACTTCAATATCCTTTGGGTCAGCAGCAACCTTTGAAAATAGTAGGTGTGAGCCTACTTCTATTACTTTCGACAGTAATTCTAATAAAGTAGTCATACTCTTTAAGCACGATGTCGATGGTGACGATGGGAAAGCTGTTGTTGGTACGGTAAGTGGAACTTCAATATCCTTTGGCACTCCAGTCACTTATACGACAGGTAATGGGGATGACGGTGTTTGCACATTTGATAGTAACAGCAACAAAGTTGTTATTGCCTTTCAAGATAATAATAATAGCAATTATGTATCAGGAATAGTGGGTACAGTAAGTGGAACTTCTATTTCTTTTGGTAGTCCTGTTGCGATTGGTGCATGGACCGGAACTAATAGGAGTATAACTTTTGACAGTAGCAGGAACAAAATTTTTATTAACTATAAAGCTGGTAACCCTGAAAGGGGTGAAGTAGTTTCAGGAGTTGTTAGCGGAACTTCTATTACTTTTGGCCTACCTGTTATTTATCACACTGGAAGTTTTGAAAGAGCGGATACTATCTATGACCCTACAACCACTAATGTTGTTATATCTTATAAAGATCAAGCTGCTGGTAGCAATGGAATATCTTTAGTAGCAAATCCTAATGGACTTATAAACTTTTTTAAGTGGATAGGTTTAGCCTCTGAAAGTATATCTAATACATCTACTGGCACTATAAATGTTTTGGGTGGAATTAATGAAAGCCAATCTGGTCTGTCCGTCGGGTCTACTTATTATATAAATGGTGACGCTGCACTAAGCACTACAGTCACTACTGGACGTGAAGTAGGTAAAGCGTTGTCAGCTACAAAGTTGCTTATTACCCAAGGGAGTATATCGTAATGACCAAAGCAAGAGACAATGAGTACAGGAATAGGACCACGGGTGAAGTAAAAACACAAGAGGAATTGATTACAGATAACCTTCATATGTCTTTTCCTAGTGTCTGGCAGGAAGATGAGTTGGAGGCACTTAACATTGATGCAGTCCTGTCAAGCCCTGCTGCCACCACAACACAATATCAGGACTCCGTGCGTGATGGTGTTGAGCAGAACAGTGATGGAGATTGGGTAGAGAAGTATATAGCCCGTGATATGTTTTCTGATACTACCGATGAAAATGGAGTGACAACCACTAAGTCAGAGCACGAAGCTGCATATCAAGACACGCTAGACGCTAGTGTAGCTGAGAGCAACCGCACTAAGCGTTATGGATTGCTGTCTGAGACTGATTGGACAGGTATGTCAGATGTAACAATGACTGCAGATATGACAGCCTATCGTCAGGCTTTACGTGATATTACAGATCACGCTAGCTGGCCTAACCTTGACGATGCCCACTGGCCTACTAAACCTTAAGGGATAACCCAATGACAAAAGCAAGAGACCTAGCAAACCTAATCGCAGCGGGTAACCCTCTTTCCGATGGTGCTATCACTGTCGCAGAGATTAGTGGACTTACAGCTTCAGAGACAGAGCTTAATAAGCTAGATGGTGTAACGGCAAGCACAACAGAGCTTAATAAGCTAGCTGGTCTGACTTCTAGTACCGCCGATCTGAACAACGTAGCTGGTATTAACTCCTCAGTACAAACACAGCTTGATGCTAAAGCACCTCTTGCAAGCCCTACCTTTAGTGGTACAGTGACAGCTACATCATTCTCAGGGAATGGCGCTAACCTTACTGGAGTTGATTCTCTTCCCTCTCAGTCTAGTCACTCTGGAAAATTTCTTACTACAGACGGTACAAATCCTACATGGGCTACCTTAGAGGCAGAGACAGAAATAACCTCTAATCGTTCTTACTGGATTACTGATGTATCTAATACTAATCAAATTGTTGGTAAGTTTAATAAAGTACAGGTAGTACCTGCAAACACATCAATCACAGGTACATGGCAGATAGCATCAGACGCTGAGGTTTATATTACTGAGGTAACATCTATAGACAGCTTTGGAGAGTATCTAGAAGGTAATCAAACTATCAGTGGTAATCACATCTTTTACAAACAACTAGAGGTACTGGACGGATCAACAATCACAGTTACAGGCACTATAGAAGGATTCGGAGATAGTCCTGTAGCGGGTACAAGTACTTCGGCCCTAACGTCTGCAGATGTTACAACTTTGATTGACGGTTCTATGGTATTTGAATCATTTGGAGGCGCTTAAAATGGCTACAACAACACACTTTCTACAGGCTTACGGAACTGGCGGGACCAGTACTGCCCAATTCAAAGATGCTATTACTATACCAACAGGTAAGATAGCTAAAGTAAAAATTACATCTTTAACAGTACAGAACACTACAAGTGCCGCTGAGAACTATAATTGGAGAGCTGGGATATACTGTGTTACACCTCGGCCCGATGGGACTTCAACTGAAGTACTGCTAGATAATTATAGAGCAAGTAATTATCAAAGCAACTTTTCTCATTATGTGATCGTCCCTTATAAACACGGAGATGGTCATACCTCTGGTAATGTTCAAAACAGCTCCGGTCAAGACACTTACAATGACTACAGCCCTAATACTATTCAAGGTAACAATGGTGCGTCAGGTATGTTCAATTCAGAATTTTACTTAAATCAAGGAGAGATTCTAAGGTTTATGTGGCGGTACGATGTTGGCGGCATGACAGATTATGAATTTTTCTTACGGGGCTTTTACTTACTAGAGGACGTTACATCATGAGTAAACTAATTGTAGACGATATAGAACTGGCGTCAGGTGACCTTTTGGGTCTTCCTAATACGGTAGAAAATAATAAGCTACTACCTGTCTCTAATAATTCTATAGGGTCTGGGGAGAGTATTCCATCTGCTAAACACACACTGGTACATGACTTCGCTGTAGGCTCTCAGCCCACTTCCTTAACCTACAACTTCTCTACAGACAGCTCAAATATTATAGCTATCCGTATTATGTTTTCCCAGATGCGTATTACTGCGAGTACGGCTTCAACTGATATTGGATATGGCATTGGTAGTTCTACGCTAGATGTACCTGCAAGTCATACCAACTATCAAAATAGGCCTATACGTAATTGTTATTTAAGTTTTGAGGATCAGGCTCAGTCGCAAGGTACGGCCTTTGGTCGATTTGATAATAGTTATATGTACAGTATGGGTGGACCTAGAGGAGGTACAGGAATGGATATAAACAAAACACACCCATTAGATCAGTGTGAAAACAGTGTACACCACATCCTTTTTGATAAAAACTCGGTAGACGGTTACGTTTTTAAGCAGATGGGTAAAACTAGTAAATTATCCGGTAGTGGTAACAACATGAGACATGCTTCTTATGGAAGTCATTGGAACTACAGTTCAACTAGCAATAACACAAGTGATTACCCAGGACACCCTACCCCTTTTACAAAAATAGGTTTTATCATACCTTCTAATGTTACTGTTTATCAGGGTCAAATATCTATCATGGAGTACTTAAAATGAGAAAGGTCATAGTCGATACCATCCAGACATCGTCCGGGACAGCATTTGACGTGTTTGAATCTCAAGGTACAGCAGGTAAGCTGGTAACAAGGGATGCTGCTGATGGTGTTTTTAAAGACGCTGTTATACCAAAGGATACAAAGGTCGAGCATGTAGGTGCGTTAGGTACTGCAGCAGTATCTTTTGACTTTCCACTTCGTAAGGGAGACAATTCCTTAAAGAGTAATTTTACGTTTGACATCAATGTTAATTTTGATTCTATGTTCGTAAGTCCAGCTGATAGTAACAACAGAGAACTCCGATTTAAGGTAAAAGACTCAGCAGGTAGTTTTCTTACAGTATCTAGTTCTTATGTCAGGCCTAATATGTTCGATAATAGTTTTAGTGGAACTACAGCGGGTAATGGTACAACCCTTCAGTATGCTCCTATAAGGACTCGGTACATTAACGATAGTATTTACAATAGCCAATTTACAGCAGACGTTACTTTTTTTGCTAACCCCAGTAACTCCGCTCAACATTATCTGATGGTAAAGTATGCAGGCCAAGTCGGTCATGTTGGTTCCTCTAGTGGTATTGGTGTTTTAAATGGATTTTCTTGGGCTAGGTTTGATTCGGGTACTCCTGCAACTCTAGTCTTAGAAACTGACGCTCAAGCGGGAAATAATGAGGAGTCATTATACATAAATAATATCACGGGGTACTTATCATGAGTAAAATTAAAGTAGATGTCATACAAGACACATCAGGTAATCAAATGAAATTCCCTTCAACCCCCTTAAGTGATGGGTATCTAGGAGTTTCTTCCTCTGGAGTAATGACTTCTCATCAATTAGTTGAAAGTACAACAGGTCTTACTCTTTATGACGCCCGTTCTTCTGGTGGCAATAGTGCAGTTAATGTACTAAAAGAAGTTCCCAGTGAAATTAAAACAAAAATGTTAGCTGGTGTTTCTTGTACAGTTATTATGTCTGGAGTTTCCTATCTTGGCGGTGGTATGTACTTTACAGACGCTGCTGGTACACCTCAAAGATGGGAATACGGCAGGAATATGTGGAGGTACAAAAGAGAAAACAGCGACACTTACGGGTATGAAACCTCTCTCACTCATTGCCGTGCTATGTTCCAGGGTCTGTCGGACCAGAATGCACCTACGGCAGATCACGCTGGGGGTTGTGTAATTAACTTTAGATTCATTCAAAATAGTTCTGATGGCAATGGCCGTACAGTAAACTACGAAGCGCTAAGTCTGTCAACTACTGCTGGCATTAGACCCGACTCAAACAGTACTTTAGGTACTTCGGAAGGTAGAATGCCTGTAAATGATACCTTCACACACTTAAACTTTGTTGGTACACGTATTACTGCAAACGGTTATATTAAATTGTTCTTACAAGAGTAACTAAGACATGGAAAACGTAAAGCTTCCTATAGCTCTTGTTGCCGCTATGGCTGTCCAGCTTGCGGGTGGTGTATGGTGGGTATCTCAACAGGCATCTACCATCTCTAGCCTAGAAGAGACTGTCAGTCAGCTAGGTTCACGTATGGCTATTGAGGACAACATTAACCTTAAGCGTGACGTTGAAAGCAATGGCGTAGAGATACAGTACGTGTGGGGCGACATAGAAGAGTTGTGGGATGAGCTTGCCTCTATGACCTTGGCTATCGGTGAGATCAATAAACTCAAGCAACGTATAGCTGTTATGGAGAGTGAGCTACGATACATCAACAGAGACCATAGGGATATGGCTAAGTAAGATGATTGATCCTTTTACAGCTATGGCGGCTGCTACTACAGCTTACAATGGTATCAAGAAAGCTGTATCTGTAGGCCGTGAGATCAGTGCTATGACTGGCGCAGTGTCTCAATGGTCTAAGGCTGTGAGTGACCTAGACTTCTTGGAAGACAAAGCTAAGAACCCTCCTATGTACAAAATGTTTAGTGACAACCAGTCTAACGCACTGGAGATATGGTCACAAAAACAGAAGCTCAAAGAAATGCGAGAGGAACTTAGGGCGCATATATCTTGGACGTATGGCCCTAGCGCCTGGGAAGAGATAGTACGTATAGAAGCAAAGCAACGTAAAGAACAACGTGAGCTAGTCTACAAGAAACAAGAGTTCATAGATAAATGTATCAATTTGGCTGTAGGTATTGCAGTAGCATTAGCTGGTGTAGGCGTGTTAGTACTTCTCTTATTCTTCTTAGGTGTGCAGCAAGGTAAGTGGTAAGTCTTGACAAGTAAGTCAAAAACTGCTATAACTTAACTATCCTTTACTCAATAAAATAGGTACTAAAGAGCATGGGTCAAACAACAATCACAAATGAAGAACTTGAAGCTATGCTTGACCGTGCTGCCCGTAAGGGTGCGAAGGAGGCATTGGCTTCTATTGGCTTGCTTGATGACTCCGCACAGAAAGATATTACTGAGATGCGCAGCTTACTAGAGGCTTGGCGTGACACTCGTAAGTCTATTTGGAATACAGTAACAAAAGTAATAACAGTCTCTATACTCACCTTTATAGCTGGTGCGGTATGGATGAGCTTAGATAAGTAAGGGTAATCTAAATGCTGGATATGTTTAGCAACAAACAAAAATACACCATCCTCTCTAAGACAGGCTATACAGGGTCTGAACAAGGGGACGAGATGGAAGCTTTCATGCAGTCTAAGCCTGAGGCTAGATCCCTTATGAAAAAGCTAGAACGAAAAGCTAGAGCAATGCAAGGCTCTCCTACTGCTGAGACAGATACTAAGACAGTAGGCCTTGCTACAGGTGGCTTGACTAGTCCTGACTCAGTTACCCCTTCTACTAATGTTGCTGCCCCTAACTACGGCTACATCACACCAACTGCAGACCAAGAGATTCAAACAGGACCAGACCAAGCAGCTACCACAGCTGGGTTTGACACTATCGGTACTGCTGCCCAAGCTACCTCCCCTCAGACAGCTCAAGTTTCTACCTTTGCGCCCACTACTGTTGCCCCTGAAGTTAAGAAGGTTACAGAGGAAACAAAAGCACAAGAGGGTGTTGTCTCACAGCAAGCTCAAGTAGACGCAGCTCAACAAGATAAGTCTGCAGTGTCTGACCTAACAGCTGCACAAGGCGCTGCGGTACTGATGAATAACCCTGTGCAGCGTAAGATTGAAGCTGACCCTGTAACTGGTCAAAGTGAGTTGATATCGCCTGTAGCTAATGCTGAAACTGCGTCTAAGTTCAATGAAGAGATACAGGCTGCAACGGCTACACCTACCAAGCAAGCTACAGTAGCGGGTCAACTCGAGTCTTTGATGGCTGACTTTGAGGGTGGGGAGACACCTGCTTGGGCTGCTGGTTCCATGCGTACAGCTATGGCTACTTTGTCTGCTCGTGGCTTAGGTGCATCTAGTCTGGCTGGTCAAGCAGTTGTTCAGGCAGCTATGGAAGCAGCCCTGCCTATTGCTCAGATGGATGCACAGGTACAGGCACAATTTGAAGTTCAGAACTTGTCTAATAGACAGCAACGTGCTATGCTTGCCGCACAACAACGTGCTACCTTTATGGGTATGGAGTTTGATCAGGCCTTTCAATCTAGAGTAGCTAACGCCGCTAAGATATCTGACATAGCCAACATGAACTTTACCGCTGAACAGCAGGTAGCCTTAGAGAACTCTCGTGCAGCTAACACGATGGCTCTAACTAACCTATCTAACGATCAAGCTATGGTAATGTCTGAGGCGTCTGCCTTAGCTAACCTTGATATGGCTAACTTGAACAATAGACAACAGGCAGCTGTTCAGAACGCTCAGTCCTTCTTGGGTATGGATATGTCTAATCTTAATAATAGGCAGCAGACTGAGATGTTCAGGGCACAGCAGAATATTCAGGCTCTCTTCACGGACCAAGCTGCTGAGAATGCTGCAGCACAGTTTAACTCTGCATCTGAGAACCAGACAAATCAGTTCTTTGCTGACCTTCAAGCTAACGTTTCTAAGTTCAACGCAGACCAAACCAACGCTATCGCACAGTTTGATACCAGTGCTGTAAACTCTACCAATCAATTTAATGTAGCCCAAGACAATGCCTTTAAACAGTTTATGATCTCAAATAGTTTAGTTGTTGCTCAAGCTAACGCTAAGTGGAGACAGACAGCTGCTACACTAAATCAATCGGCTGCTAACGAGAGAGCCTTATACGTAGCCAAAGAGCAGAATGCTTTAACACAGGCTGAGATAGATGAGATCTGGCAGCGTGAGCGTGACGAGATGGACTACGTGTTTAATGCTTACCAGAACGATCAAGACAGAGCCAACAACATAGTGATCCAAAAGATTTCAGCTGACGGTACTATAGACGCAGCTAAACTCCAGGCAGAAATAGGTGCTAACCAAGAGATTGCTAAGGCTGTCTTTGATTGGTTATTTTAAAGGACAAGAGTAATGGCTTTCAAGACTAACTACATGACGAAGTACGACCAGCTTAACAGGTTTGTTAAACAGCAGAAAGACCCTACAACTAAAGCTGCTGGTGCTTCTTCAAGAGAGAGGACTAAGAAGATGCTTGCCTTAGGTGAGGCTCAAGCGGAGCAGACCAAGGCCTCCATGCAGAGTAGTGCCCAAGGCGTTAAGAGGATTTTTAGTCAGTCGGATATTGGTGCATCTAGGGAAAGAGCTTTAGCCCCTGACTTAGACATGGCTTCTTGGATTCAAGGTATGGAGGAAGATGCCAGCGAGAATAAACCAGAAGAGTCTTACAACCCAATCCAACTCTCAGAGGACTTGTACGGTAAGAAGGGTGTCCAAACTGGCGAGGTTGCCCCTCAGTCTTACTTCGACTCCCCTCTGATTGAAGGTGACCTAAGGGGTAACTCCCGTAGGGCTGGTGACGTTAGCCCTGCTGTACAGCAAGAGATAGTCAATAAGATTGTTGATGTAGGGAGCAAGCTAGGCATGACAGACTACGAGATTGCCTACACACTCGCAACTGTTAGATATGAGTCAGGGTTCAATCCAGACGCAGCAGCTAAGTCTAGCAGTGCTAGAGGCTTAGGGCAGTTTATTGACAAGACAGGTAAAAGTTATGGCATCTTCCCTGAGAATCAGTGGGATGTGGACATGCAGGTTCAAGCGGTTCTTGAGCATACTTCAGATAACTTTAGGATGGCTAGGAAAAAGGGTTACAGCAACGACTACGTGTACGCTCTTCACCATGACGGACCTGCCCTAGATAGTGGAGGCTTAGGTCTATCTGAGGAACATATCATGCCTTACGTACCTAAGTACTTAGACTTAGTCGAAAACTTTAGAGGTGAAGTATAATGGACGGACCTATCCCAGGGCAATCCCTAACCAAGACCCCACGTAATGCTCTGTACGAGAGACCTCCAGAGATTACAGACCCTAACGATGCAGTCATCTGGCATATGGAGAAGCTGTCTGATCCAAAGAGATTGGATAACTTGCTGTTCACCCTTGAGTATGGGCTTCCAGTTAAACATGCAACTCAGGCTGCACTTACCATAGCTGTAGCCAAGGGTATCCATAACCTTGACATCAGTCTGATCATAGCCCCTGTCATACACAAGTTCATAGCCTCAACAGCGGAAGAAGCTGGTGTTGAATACTTAGATGATTTTAAGAATACAGAGACAACAGAAAAAGAAGAGAAAGATAAGGTCGGTATCCTACTTGATAAAGCTCTTTCTGAGACACCCATCGAAGAGAGGGATGAGGGCTACGAAATGCTTGGTGAGTTTGCTGAGGCAGTACCTGACATTGATGTTGCTCAGGAGACTGAAGGCGAAATATCACCAGATGTTTCTGACGTAGCCGATGCACTGACTGAGGAAGCGCCTCAAAGTAAATCCCGTGGCTTAATGGCGAGAGGATAAAGACATGTCATTCAAGAACCTAATGATAGCTGGCAGTCTTGCTAAAGCATACAACGATCAAGTTGCAGAGAAGAAGGCTAAGGTTGCGGAGATCAATGCTGTAAAGCGTGAGTACTTATTTAAGACTGGTCTGAAAAATATTCAGGATCGTAGGGAGTCCCTTAAGGCTTCAAGGGCAAGGGTTTCCCAAGCTAAAAGGTTTGGCTTCTCAACTAAGTCTGCAAGAGCACTTGAGATGGCTGGTCAATTAGAGTTTGAAATAGACAAGGTAGCTACCTTAACAAAGAATGGTAAGCTGTCAGAGAACTATGTAGAAACTTTATCAGCATTTCTGGACAAAAAGGTAGAAGGGGACGAGGCTCTTGCTGCTGCAGTCTCAAGGGGTTTGCAAGGTGAAAGCTTCAAGACAGAAGAGGACATGTCCTTGGGTCTTATTAATGCAATGGGCGACCTCAATGAACTCCAAGAACAGTTCTTAAAAACTACTGAGCCCTCTGGGAGGGCAGGTCTACCAGCCTTTAAGTATAGCTCCACTAAGGGGCCACGTATTGAACTGTCAGACCGGAAGTCTATCCAAGCACAGCTGGCCTCATCCCTCAGTACAATGTACGATACTAACTTCTCTATTAACAACGTAGGTGATGTTGTGTTCAGCCAGGACGCCGCACCAGATGTTCAAATACTTTTTAATAACCTTACTGAAAAGACGGTAGAGTTAGCAGAAGATCCTACAAACAGTTTCAGCCCAGTGTCTGCTCTAAGTACGGTTATTGGTAGCATTGAAAACAGTTCTAACGTACCTGCAGTCACTGTTCTTGAAAAGATAGACGAGGCAATTACCACACCCAACTTTAACTGGGAACCTTTCAAAGCTACCACAGGTACTGGTACAGGTACTGGTACAGGTACTGGTACAGGTACTGGTACAGGTACTGGTACAGGTTCTCCGACAGAGGATATTGGGTAATGAGTTACGTAGAGCAAGCTGAGGGAAAGTATTTTAACGAGTTGTTGGAGCAGGAAGAGTTTCAGGAAGACCTTAAGTCTTTCTTCTCTGGAGGTAGGTACAACTACACACCTGAACAGCTGGAGGACACTGACCAACTTGCAGACGACTTTGCGCAGCACATGAGATGGCAGTCTATGAACGAGGCTACCGCTGTCTTTGATTTGTTGTATGTACAAAAGTCGGAAGAGGAAGCCCCGAAGTCGGGAAAGCTTGCCTTCGGTAAACTAATGCAGGCCTACGATGTATCAGAGGGTGGAGGTACTGGCGGTTTTGAAACAGCTTGGGACTACGCATCTTCTTTTATCGCTTCCCCTTCAACGGCTGTAACTGCAGCTACGTTTGGTTTTGGTGTCGGGTCTAAGATTGCTGCTAAGGCTACTGCTAAAGCCAGTCAAATGGCTGTTAGGTCGTATGCTAACAAGCTTCTTGCCGAAGGGCTGTCCAAGCAAGCTGTTAAGGAGACAGTTAAGAAGGGTGTGACTAAGGAAGGCCTCAAGGCTGCAGGCATTTCTTTTGCTGGGGAAGCTGCTGTAGGGGGTGTAGCTTCTTACGGTAGGGGTGAGACAAGAGAAGCTGTTATTGAAGGATACAACTACACCGTTGGTGACTTGGCTATCGACGCTACAATAGATGGTACTATAGGTGCGGTTGTTGGTGGGTTCGGTGGTGCTTGGACACAGTCATCCAGAAATAAAGCTGCTGACATTCTAGTTGATCAAGCCAAGAAGGCTAGTGATACCGCTAAAGCAAATGCAAAAGCAGCTATGGATTCAATAACCTCTAGTGGTCTTTCAGATGAACAGATCAACGACACTATGAGTGATATTGTGGACCTAGCTCAGATGTTCCGTGCAAGAGAAACAGGTAAGACACTGGACCCTTTGAGCAAAGACGCAGTTAAAGAAGGTGAGATGATCTTCAGCCGTATGTTAGACGAAAGAGCTAACGAGTTGATCGCCCCTGGTCTAGACATGAACACAGTCAGAGGTATTGCTGCGGCTAGTCTGAAGTTAAAAGAGACCCTGAAGCTAAGACCTGGGGAGCGTGTCAGTTCTGCAGTAGCTAGAGGCATCTCTGATGGATCTATACAGGCAGAGCAACTGACAAACATTCGTAGAGAGTTTAATCTTTCCTCTGAAGAAATGTCTTACCTTTGGTTGGCAGAGTTGTCTAAGGCTGGTAAAGTTCTTGCCGAAGGTTCTAAACTTAAGAAGGCTATGACCCAAGAGCTAGACATCCTAGCAAGTAAGGGTGCTTCTGTCTTCACAGGTAACGAGGCTACAGAAATATTTAGTAGGTTGGAGAGGGGTGGTGGTTACAGCTTCTTCCAAAACTTAGACCAAACTAGAATTGCTTTCATGACCTCTCAAGTAGGCACTACAGCTGCAAACGTTGCAACGGGTGGTTACAATGTCGTAGCTGACATGTCCGACTCTTTCTGGAAGGATGTCTTGAACAGTACTGTAGGTACTAAGATGCCAGACGGTTCAGTGCAGAGAGGGTGGACTGGCGGTACCCTTTCAGTTTTAAAAAGCTTCACAGTCAATAGAAAAGAGTCAGAAGTCCTTGGGTCTATGCTCCTTGAGGATGCCCCCCTTAAGTTCACTGAGTTATTCTATGAGACGCAGAGGGTGGGTGACCTAACTAAATCAGACAGCTTTCTAAATAGATCCGCTAGGTTTGTGAACACCCTTAACATGGCAACCGATGCTGTATTCAAGCAGGGTTCCTTCTATGGGGCATTCGACAGGAGGCTGAGGGAGCTGAATGATCCAAACCTAGGAACAAACTTTTCTGATTACCTATCAAAGCATACTGACCTTGAAGCTGCTAGGTCTGCGGGTGTGGTAGACTACGCAACAGACTACGCTAAACGTTTTACATTTCAACGTGGGTACGAAGGAGATAAGTCTCTATTTGGCAGGGGTGCTGTTGGACTCCAGCAGGCTCACAAGAAGTTTCCGTTTGTTATTTCTGGCGGTCTAGGCATTCCTTTCCCTAGGTATGTAGCAAACCACTTGGAGTATATAAACGACTACACGCCCATAGGTGTCCTGACTGGTGGTCTAGATCAACTGGAGAAGGCTCTATATAAACAGGACGCTAAGTCATTAACTCTTGTAGGTGACCAGTTTAAGACAGGTAAAGATAGAGTAGCCAGACAAATGACAGGGGCTATGATTACTATAGGTGGTGTCGCAATCGCTGCTCAAAAGAATGGTGAAATAGACTACGACAAGATTGTCACAGCTACTGGCGCTGAGGTGGACGTAGGTCGAACAGCTGGTCCTTGGGCGGCAAACCTTTTAATAGGTGACCTAATCTGGCGGTCTGGATGGCTTGGTAACGAACCACTACCAATCAGCGGCGAGGCATTTGCTAAGAACGCCAGCGAAGTGTTAGCGGGTATGGGAGACTTAGGCTTTGACATAGGTCTTGTAGGTGACCTTACGGAGTCTATCAAGGATGGTGAATTTAATGAGGCTGCCCTCAAGGGACTAGGTAACATTGTGGCTACCTTTACGTACCCTCAAACTATGGCAAGAGATGTCGCAGCACAGTTGTCTGACTTCGCAAGAGGCAACCCTTACGTGAGGGATGTTAAAGGTGAAAGTCTTGCGGAGTCTTCAGGAATGCTGAATGTTCCTGGAAGAGACACTGTCGGTGTGTCACTGTACGGTGAAAGAAACTTCCTAGAACAGACAAGTGCAAAGAGTATCCTCAGGAATCAGGCCTTACGTTTTGTAATGGATATGAAGGGTGTAGCCCTTACTCAAACACGCAGGGACTCTGACGGTGAAGACCTAAAGCTTTACTCGCCGTTTAACCCAACACCTGTAGGTGGGTACAACCCCATAACAAGGCAGCTTGGCTTTACCCAAGAACCCCCTAGTACCGACATACAAAAGGAGATGACACTCCTTGGACTTGAGGAGTACAAACTGTACGGGAATACTAAGACAAAGAATGCTACTCTCGACTACACAGTTAGAAAACTTCTAGCCAGAGGTATGCCCGGTGTCCCCACTATGGCAGAAGAGTTTAAATCTTGGAAGGCAAACTGGCAGTTGAACAACAGGACAGAGTACGCTGGTAGGACGTACGATGAGTTGGGTGACGACTACACACTGAAGAAGATGGCGCTACAGGACTTTGTAAACCATAGGATATCAAATGCACAAGACCTTATGACAGATGCATTTGAGACTATGCTTGAATCAAACACAGGAAGAAAAAGGGCTGCAGGTTTCCTACGAAACCAGTACGTACTGACTGAGAAATTACTTGAGTCAAGTAGTGGTAGAAACTTTGATGAACTAGTGTCCCTGATGACTCAAGACGAGGACGTAAAGTACAAATCCGCAAGAGACTACCTAGGAGATTCGTCAAGCATTGAAGAAGAGCTAGCCCGTAGGAGAAGGGTAATCAGGTACGCAGAGGATAACTACGACTTTGACAAGGCTATCTTCCCTCAACAGTTTCTAGGATCTGAGGAGACGGACTAAAA
>Ga0206682_10001759_pt1 | contig 20840 bp, 10 predicted proteins | sample M240m12015metaG_FD_155444 | JGI IMG/M metagenome (GOLD analysis project Ga0206682, IMG submission 155444) | Ammonia-oxidizing marine archaeal communities from Monterey Bay, California, United States - M2 40m 12015 | ecosystem: Environmental > Aquatic > Marine > Intertidal zone | place: USA...
GATCCGAAGGCGTGGAAACGAAACACGGTCGGGGGATTCGTCGCGCTCGGCGCGCTGGCGATGATGACGTTCAACTACTCGCGCGCGCGGGAGAAGCGGCCGATATATCCCGCGCACGCGATACCGAGCCAGAGGTGGAGCGGGGCGTTCGACGCGAACGGGCCGAAGGCGGTGTAGGGCGGACGCGCGGCGAGACGACGAGGGTTATCGCGCGAACGCGACGACGGCGAGGCGAGACACGATTGTAACGATAGTTTTAGAATGATGAGATACAGAGATGAAAATGCGAGAAACGCGCGCGACGTCGTCGATGAAGGCGACGAGGCGCGAGAGAAGAGTGAAGACGCGAGGCGAACGCGAAGCGCGATCAGTCGACGCCGTGCGCGGCGACGACCATGTTGTTGATGCCGCACGAACCTTTGTCTTTGCATATGCGGTAGTATCCACCCTCGCCCCACGCCGGACTCCAAGAATTCTTGACGATCCAGTACGGTTCGGGCGCCCATCGAACCGGGGCGAAGCCGCTCGAGCCGTAGCCGACGATGAGGACGCCGTGATCGAGCGACTCGGCGTCGCAGAGCCAAGGGCAGGCGACGCCGCCGATGTAACTTTGCATCCACGCAGCGTTGATCCCGATGGACAGTGGGCCGTATTTGACCAACGCCGCCGCCATTTGTTTTTCGTCGTCGCTGACGAAGGAGAAGTTCTTGAGCGTCGCGCCGAGTTTGCCTTTCTTCGCCTTGCACTCGCCCTTCTCGCCGACGTACGGGTACGACTTCTCGGTATCGATGCCTCCGTGCTCTACGATGTACTCCATCGCGTTCGACGGCAAGCCGCCGTTACAGCCAGAATCGCACGCGTTCGGCACGTCTGGATCGCAACCGACGTCGCAGTCCACGAGTTGTTGTTCGCTCAATTCAACGAGCTTTCCGGTGCTGATGAAGTGCGCGCCCTCGATCGCACCCGTCGTTGAAAACGTCCAGCACGATCCACACTGTCCTTGATCCTTCACCCGCGTCACCGCGCCCTTAAATCGCCAATCGAATTCCTCCGGCAAATGTTCCACCGGCAACGTCTCGAGCGTCTCCCCTCCCCTCGCCTTCCGTTTCTCCCTCTCCTCGCTCGACAACCGCACGTGACCCAAATACCGCGCCGCAAACTCTTCCGCGGTGAGATCGCTGAACATCGTCACCCCGTGGTTCGCGCTGCCTCGATCGTTCGCTTGATTCGTCGCCGCCTTGACGAGATTTTCGCCAAAGATGACGATTCTCCGAGCGCGTTCCGTCGCCGTCTTCGTCGCGTACTCGGCGCGTTTATCGAACGCGTCCACGAACGCCTCGAACTTCGCTTCGAGCGCCGCGGCGTCGGCGACCAGCGCGCGCGCCTCGCGCACGGCGTCGCGCGCGGGCTCCGAAGCGTCGACGGTGTCGACCGGGACATCCGACGTGGCGAGTCGCAGATGCGACGCCGCGTGCGAATCAGCGCGCGCGAGCGCGCGGGGGAGGGCGGCGCAGGCGAGTGTGAGCGCGAGCGCGCCGGCGAGCGCGCGCGCGCGCGAACGGCGCATGCTGGACGATCGGGCGCGGGGCAATGACGAGATGCGCTCAGAATTCGCGAAAGCGAAAGGACAGCGAGACGCGGACACGAAGACGCCGACGCGAAGAGAAGGCGCGCGCGTGAGGAAGTGCGCTACGCGAGATATATCAACGACAAAGATTGTGCTCGGAGACTACTTCCACAGCTTGATCGTCTTGTCCCAACTGCACGACGCGACGACGGAGCTCTTGAGCGGGTGCCAAGCGACGCCGATGCACACCTCGGCGTGCGCCTTGACGGATTTGATGATTTTGGACGTCTTCCAATCCCAGAAGAAGATCTTACCAGACCCGTCGCCGCTAACGACGGTGCTGTCATCGGTAGAAAACGCGGGCTGGCACGCGTAACCGGCGTTGTGGTGACCACCAAAGCGTTTCTTGTTGTTTCTTCGAAAGCGTTCGTCGACGCTAAAGGTGATAATTTGATTGTCGAGCGATTGACCGATGATGTACTTGCCGTTGTTCGATATCGCAGTCGCGGGCACGGAGTGCATCGACGGGTCAGCGATGTATTTAGTCGTCACCGGGATTCCAAACTCCCAAACTCGAAGCGTTTTGTCGTCCGAAGAGGACATGAAGCGTTCGCCGCCGTCGGCGAAAGTGATCGAGTTCACCGGCCCGAGATGCTGGTCGTACTCTTGCACCAAGTCCCCGTTGTTCATGTCCCACTGCACGATTTTTTTATCGCTCTGCCCGATCAACACCAAGTTGTCTTGCTTTGGATGAATCTTCGCGCAGTAACCGATTTTCCCGCTCGTCACGGTTTGGATTATTTTGCCAGTCTCCGTGTCCCACAATCGAACCTTTTTATCCCACGACGTCGACACGAAGCGCGTGCCATCGCCGTTGAAGCACACGTCTTTTACCGCCTTGTCGTGTCCCATGTACGTGCGCATGCACTTTCGACTGTTGTACACGTCCCAAATCTTGACCACGTTGTCCATGCCCGCCGAGAGCAACAGGTGACCGGTGTGAGGGAAAAATTCAATCTTTGACACACCCTTCGTGTGACCGTTAAACGTGTGCACGCACTTGTTCGGCGCGAAGCAAGTTCCATCTCCATCGCGCTTCTCGCTCTTTGGCGCCGCAATCCAAGAATCCCCCGCGTAGTTGACTTCCTCCGAGCCGTGAAACTTTGTAAACTTTGAGTCGTCTTGAGCGCCGCCGTCCTCGCCCGGACCCGTCTCCAAACCTTCCAACTTTCCTTTCGCCCGAAGCTTTGCCTCGCGATTATCCATGTGCCATTTCACGTACTCCTTCTCCTTCTCCGACAAATCATCGTGCACGAGCACCTTTTGCGCCGCTCGAGCCGGCGCCCACGCCGACGTATCCGTCTCGCCGCTCGCCGGCGTCGCCACCCCCGCGAGCACTTCCTCGCGAATCCTTCGTTTTTTCGCCGCAGAAATATTAAACGCCGTCTCCCCCTTGCTCGCTCGCATCGCGTCGGCGTCACCGACGACCCCAGTCCCCGACGGCGCCGCCGCGTACCCCCGCGAATTGTACGTATTGTACTGTTCGTCGAAACTAAACGCGTTCACCGTCGTCGCGTCCACCTGCCCGAGCGCGTGATTCCTCGCCCCTCGCCCCGTGAGTCTATCCTCTCGCGTCTCGTGCCTCGGTCCCTCGATCGGGGCCGTCATCTCGTCGTACGTCAGGTTCACGCGCATCTCTCGCGTCGTCGGGTCTGCGCGCGTCGAACGAATCTCCGTCAGTCCATCGTCCACGCGCGTTCCTCGCGCGACGCGCGCGCGTCGAGCGATCGATCGATGCCATCGCGTTCGCGCGTCGCGCGCACCGACGACCGTGCGCGTGGACGCGAGCGGAACGACGCGCATTCCCGTCGAGCCGCCATCGCCGTCGAGCGCGCGCTCGAGCGCCAACGCGCCGGCGTCGACGGGCGGCGCGGACGCGATCGGGCGCTTGACGGACGCGACGTTCGCGAGCGCGTCGTTCTCGTCGTCGGAATCGGACGAGCCGTAGGTGTCTAAACCGAGCATGGCGTCGTCGAGTGCGGGCGCGGCGGAGGCGCGGCGACGGAGCGAATCGAGGGCGACGAATGCGTGTACATTGAAATCGCGCGCGCGCGCTCATTCGGCGTCGCGGAGAAATTTAGAGACGCGCTCAATCGCTCGACGCTCGTCCGCGCCGACGTCGACCTGTTGGCGACGGATGTTGACCCAGCGCTCGCGCATTTGCTCGGCGCGCTCGCGAGCCGTCGACGCTCCGCCTCGCGGAGACGGCTCGGCGGGACGCGGCCTCGCGTCGGCGGCTTTGGGCGTGGACGCGGGCAGTGGGGACTCCCACCAGCGACCGTTTTCATCGAAGTGTCCCTCCGCGAGCGGTGCGCCGGCGTCGAGCGCGTCGTTCGTCGCGACGCGTTCCGCCGCGGATCGAACGCGAGAAATCGCCGTCGCGGCGGCGCGGACGAGCGCTCGGCGCCGCTCGGCGAAATCTGCGGCGATCTCGGTCCAGCGCGCGCGCGCGCGCGCGCCGCACGCGCCGACAAACTCGCGCGCGACGTCGAGCGCGACCTTCGCGCGCGATTCGCGCGTCCACGCCGTCGCCGAATCGACGAACGCCGCGAAGCGCTCGCGATTTCTCAGACGCGCCGCCGCGCCCAAAGCCGCCGACGCGACCACCAACACCAACGCGCCGCGCGCGACGCGCGAGACGCGCGGCGCTTCGCGCGGCGTCGTCGACGTCGCCACCACGCCGCGCGTCCGTCCGCTCCCTCCCGCGCGTTCGTTCGCGCGTTCGCTCGCGTCCCGCGCGCGCGCCTCCTCCTCCCAAAGTCGCTCCAGCAGCGCCCCCCCCCCCCGTGTTCGCGCCACCGCTCCTCCTCCATCGCCATCTGCGCCCGCGAGCTCGCCCCGAAGAACCCGCTCGGCGTCAATCCGCGCGAAATCTGCCACGCGCGCAGCGCCTCCGTCGTCTCTCGGTCGCACACGCCGTGCGCGCGTCTCGCGTCCCGCCCGAGCAACCGCTGCGCGAGCGACACGTCCGTCCCCGAGTCCCCGATCCCGAACTCTCGCGTCAGTCGCGCGCTCATCGGCGTCGCGCGAAACGCTCGCGCGTGCTCGCGCGCGCACGCGTTGAAATCCAGCGCCGCGCCGTCGCCGTCGCCGTCGCGCGCGCGCGTCGCCGGCGCCGCGTTCAAATCTCGCGCGCGCCGTCGCGTCGCGCGCGCGTCGCGCGCGCGTCCCGCGTCGCCCGCGAACCGCCGCGACGACCATCGCGCGCGCGTCGGCGCGACGCTCGACGCCATCGCGCGTCGCGGTGTCGCCGCGCGTCGCGCCGTCGCGCGCGCGCAGGCGCGCGTCGCGAGCGTTTTGAATGATGGCGCTAAAATGCTCTAGTGTATGTCGAAAACGACGTACGAAACGCCATCATTCGAGCGCGCGTCGAACCCTCGCGCCGCGCGCGGCGGCGCGCACACGACGACGCGCGCGACGCGACGCGCGGTCGCTCGAAGCGCGCGACGGGGTCGCGAACGCGTCGGGAGACGCGCGCGCGCGGGTTCGACGCGTCTCGAGACGCGCGCGCGCGCGATTCGCGGCTCGACGATCGCGGCTTAGGTTTACTCGACCGATCGCGCGCGGACGCGCGATGTCGATCGCGCGAGGCGCGACGATCGCGCCGACGCGCGGCGCGATCGCGGATGGACTCGGACGACGACGCGCGCGCGTCGCGCGGGCGAAGGCGGGCGCGCGGTGGGGACGAGGGGTGCGATGCGGCGTCGGCGGCGACGACGGCGCGGGACGCGCGGCGAGGGACGCGAACGCGGACGACGGCTGGGCGCGCGCGAAGCGGGCGACGAAGATGGGCGCGATCGCGGCGTTGGTGATGTTGAGCGCGCCGAAAGCGGCGGGCGCGCTGGAGACTGGGGCGCGCGAGGCGAGGCGGGAGGGGGCGAGGAGCGCGGCGACGGCGAGCGCGCGGCGCGAGCCGTGCGTGGGCGAGGTGGCGGGGGTGGGGATCGACATCGCGCCGGTGGATTCCGATCCCAAGGATGAAGAGGACGAGACGGCGAAGTTGTTGGAAGAGCTCGACGCGATCGCGGAGGATAAGCCGCGCGTCGTCGAGGCGCCGACGAAGCAGAGACGACGACGACGTCGCGGGACGGTGAAGAAGAAAAAAATGAATTTAGAACACCAACGTAGGGCCCCCAAACAGGGAGGACAGGTGGATAAGGTGAAGGTGATGGCGGACAGGGTGAAAGAACTCGTTGGGTTGAAAACTGGTGAGCACACCGAGAGTAGGAATAGGCAATTGAGCGCGGCGGAGGAAAAGGTTTTGAAGGACATCCAGCGGTACGAAAAGTACGAACAGGAGAAGAAGAATCCCGTCAAGAAGATTTTCTCCAACCGCGGCGAACGATTCGTGCGCAACGTGAACTTGGCGTACTTGCGCGATCCGTACTCAACCATGGGCACCGATAGATTCCCCACGGAGACGTCTTACACGTCGTTCCACAGATTACTCGACGTCGGGCGCGTCAACCGCGTGGTGTACCGCGCCAACGAGACGAGCATTAGATATTACATCGACGACACGGAGGAGGTGTTCGGTTGCAACCTTCCGTACGATCCGGTGTTGTTCAAAAAGCTCGTCACCGAAAGACCGGGTAATGGAGGGGTCATTCAGATTGAGATGGAGAAGTATCCTCGCTGGCTCGAGATTACGGCGTTCCTGTTCAACGCGTTGACGCCGATGGTGATGGTGTTCTATGCGTGGCTTATTTACGAAGGCACGTACAAGGATAGCTCGGAAGACATGTTCGGTAACATGACTACGCGTAACTACGACTCGAACGTTCGCCAAGGGATGACGTTGAAGGACATCACCGGCATCGACAACGTCAAGGCGGAAATGTTTGAACTCATTTCCTACTTGAAGGATTTCGAAAAGTACAACTCCATGGGCGCGCGCATTCCCGCAGGCGTGCTTTTGTGCGGTCCGCCCGGTACGGGTAAGACGTTGCTCGCTCGTTGTGTCGCGGGCGAGGCAAATGTGCCCTTCTTCTCATGCGCTGGTACGGAGTTTATGGAGATGTTCGTCGGCGTCGGAGCCGCGCGTATTCGCAACTTGTTTGATCAAGCCAAGAAGGTTGCGCCGTGCATCATCTTCATCGATGAATTCGATGCCGTCGGCACGAAGCGTACTGAGACACAATCCGGTCAGGTTTACGGTAACGACGAAGCGACGGCGACGATCAATCAAATGCTGACGGAGATGGACGGTTTCTCGACCGCCACGGGCATCATGGTGTTGGCGGCGACGAACCGTCCGCAAGTACTCGATCCTGCGCTCATTCGTGCCGGTCGTTTTGATCGCATCATCGAGATGGGTCTGCCGAACAAGAAGTCGCGTCAAGAAATCTTGTTCTTGCACTGCAACAAGCCATCGTTCGCGTCGAGTGTCGATCCCAACTTGGACTACGAGTACCTCGCCAGACAAACTGCCGGTTTCAGCGGCGCCGACATCGAGAACCTCACCAAGTCGGCCGTCATGCGCTGTGCGCAAGGCGAGAAGGCGCTCGCGTCTACGGGTGACTTCTTGTTTTGCATCGACGATATTCGACGATCGCAAGCGTTCGTTCGCAACGGAAGTGGCAGCGGAAGTTTGGCTCGCGATAGAATGCTCGAAGATACCCTCATCGCGCAACTCGACGCGTACGAACGAGACTCGGTGGTGAATTATTACGCCGCGCAGGCCGTGGTCGCGATGCACATGCCTTCGTACGACGAGATTAGCAAGGTGACGGTGTTTAACGGTGGTGTAGCCACGGGTCAAATCGTCTACGTGCCGGATGAAGTCGACTCTCCCGCGGCTCGCACGGTGCGCTCCATGGAGTATTACGAAGCCAAGCTGTGCGTACTCCTCGCAGGCCAGATGGCGGAGCGTTATTTGTACGGTCCCGAGAACGTAACGACCCGCGGCATGCACGATGTCGCCGCTGCGACGAATTTGGCGTGCGAAATGGTGATGCAGAACGGGTGGAGTGATTTAGGTCCCATCGCCCTCGCCGCCGAACCTACGCGCGAAGAAGGTTACCTGCGCGTCGGCAAGACTGAGCACATCGAGGTGATGAGGCAGTTATCGCCTGAATTGGATTTATTAGTGTACAATGAGGTGAGAAAGACGTTGATTAAGGCGGCCCAGCGTACGGTGGCGATTCTTCACGAGCCGAAAAATAGAGAGATGCTCTTTTCGCTCAAGGAGTCGCTCGCGACGGCGCGAGAAATCGGCGGTCGCCAGCTTGCGCAAGCCTTCGAAAAGGCTGGTATCACACGCGATCGTGGCATGGGGGTTTGGGACATCGCGTGGGGTGAACAGCAAGAAGTGTATTGGGACGATTTGATGAGCGCAATTTGGTCGGACGACCCTTCCAAGGGAAAATTCTGGGGGCTCGTCAAGGACCAAATCCACAGCATGGCCTCTGCGGAGGAAGGCGTCCCGCTTCCGGATTGGGCCGAGCACTACCTCACCCAAATGTCCGATGAAGAGCGCTTGGACGTCGCCATCGTACTTCCCGACGACGCCGCGCGCAAGTGGCTCGAGCAATCCGGCGGCATTCCGCCCGAATACGCCAACCTCCGCGCGCAAGCCGACGAGCTCGCGCGAAAAGACGTCGAGCGGCGCGCCGCCGCGCGACAAGCCGCCATCGAGCGCGGCGAAATCGACCCTTGACCGCGCACATCGCACACATAGCTAGAACACAGACGTTATTAATCATGCGTCACACGAACCGATCGTCGACCCGCGCGCTCGCGCGCATCGTTTCCGATCGAGCCGCCGCGCCGCGGTCGCCGCTCGCCGCGCGCTGGATGTTCAAGACTGCCGCGACGCGTCCATCGATCCTCACACGCCGACTCGCCGCGCCCTCGCGCGCGCGCGCCCGACATGACGCGCGATGTCGACGCACCGCCGAATCGCTCGTTCGATCCCGCGCGCTTCGCGACGATCGTCAAGCACGAAGCGCGCGCCGTCGTCGCCTCGATGCGCGCGCATCAACGCTGGAGCGGTCGCTCGAGCGCCTCGAGCGCGCTCAACGCGTACGGATTGTACGGCGCGAGCGACGCGTACGACGAAGACGGCGTCGAAGACGCCCTGTTGGACGCCTTCGTCGCGCTGCGGACGGCGCGACCGCCGGAACGGACGCAAGATGCGGACGCGGGGACGCGCGCGCGGGGACGCGATCGAGCGAGCGCGAGCGACGCGAGCGAGCAAAGCGAAGAGAGAGACGCGGAAGAGGACGATGCGATGACTCCGTTGCGATATCTCGAACCGTTTCTGGACGTGATACGGAGCGTGGAGACGGGAGGGATGATCACGGCGCAGGCGCTGAGCGCGATCTTGAAGATTTTGAAGAGCGAAGTCGCGACGAGGGACGCGCCGGGTGGCCCAGGGGTGATCATGCACGCCATCGCGGACGCGGTGACGCTGTGTAGATTTGAAGCGACGAGTGTGGACGATGACGATGCGGTGTTGAGCCAGATTATGTATGTGCTGGCGGCGTGCGTGCGATGCGACTGCGGTTACGCGCTGAGCGACGACGATTTGTGCGACGTGTTTCAGGCGTGCTATCGTATTGGACATCAGAGCGGGAAAGAGACGCCGTTGTTGAGAGAATTGAGCAAGCAGACGCTGAGCGAAATCGTGTATCACGTCAGTCGGCGCACGGGGGAGATCGCGGCAAAGGCAAAGGCGACGACGGGGGAGAAGGGACCGCGACTGACGTCGCCGAGGCAAGCCATCGTGATCCCGGCTACGCCCCCGGCGGTCGTGAGAGGCGATGCGGGCGTCGATAGTCCGCATGCGACCGGACCTGGAATGGATGTCACCGCGCACGAGCACACGGATGTGGCGAAGGGGCCGTACGGGTTGCCCGCTTTGATTGAAATTTTCCGGTTCGCCACGAGTCTCATTGCCCCAGACACGCACGGTCGTGGTTCGGAGGATGCGAATAGTTTGTTTGGGCTAAAACTCGTGACGATCATGATCGATGCGAACGCTGAGTACTTCAGAGCGAATCATGCGCTATTGAATTTGGTTTTGGATGATCTTTCGCGCGCGTTGTGCGGAGTGGTTACGTCGTGTTCGCCGCACGTGTTGGCGGCGTCGACGTCTCTCATAACGATCATTTACAGTGAGTTCCGAGAAGAACTCAAGTTACACTTAGAAGTGTTTGTTCGCATGGTTCTCTTGCCGCTGTGCTCGAGTCGTAATGGTGTGGAAGAGGAGACGCAACGCGTCGCACTCGAGGCGCTCGTGGATTTGTGCAAGAACGACAATTTCGCGACGGATTTGTACATGTACTACGATTGCGAGCTCACAAAGCCTAATGTGTTTGAAGAGGTGACGAGTGTTTTGGCGCAAGCATCGTATCCAGGAGATGCGACGCTCGCGCCCGTGCATTTGTTGAGCTTGGAAGGGTTGTTGTCCATTGTGCAAGCTGTGTCCAACCGCTCTCCGGCGGCGACTACGCGACCGACGTTCGAATTCGCGAACACCGTCGTCATGGACCCATGGTCGCTGTCTGATGGCTCTGATACCACTGGTCCAAGCCGGTTCGAGGCTCGCGCAAGGACTAAATACTTCAAGCGACGTCTATTGAGCGCGGCGGAACATTTTAATCGCTCGTACAAGAAGGGTTTGGCGTTCATGCAAGAGATTAAACTTTTGGCAGATCCGCTCGAACCCGCGGCAGTGGCGAGATTCTTGAAATTCGCGCCCGCTTTAGATAAGGAAGTCGTCGGCGACTACCTCGGTGAGCCCGCGGCGTTCATTATCACGGTTTTGGATGAGTACACCAAGCTCTTTGACTTTCGAGATGTCACGCTTGATCGAGCTCTGCGATCCTTTTTGTCTGGATTCAAGCTCCCCGGAGAAGCACAGAAAATTTCTCGCATACTCGAATGTTTTGCTGCGCGTTATTATGAAGCGAACCCGGACTCCGTAGCGGATGCGGACTCGGCGTACGTGCTGTCGTACAGTATAATTATGCTGAACACCGATCAACACAATGCGCAGGTGAAGAATAAGATGACGCTCGAACAGTTCATCCGCAACAATCGCGGAACAAATGGCGGTAATGATTGGCCCGCCGAGGTATTGGTTAACATATTCGATTCCATTGTCACGGACGAGATCAAGCTTGACGACGGTGGGGCGATGAGCTTGACGCCAAGCCGATGGGCGGAATTGTCGCGCGACGTCGGGGCGGGCCAAGGCAAACTACCGCCGACGCCCAATCTCGCTGAAGCGGCGTTGTACGACGGCGAATTATTCGGCATCGTTTGGGGCTCGACGACAGCCGCGATTGCGGCCGTGTTTGAGCACACGGCGGACGATAAAGTGTTGCAATCAAGCCTCGGAGGTTTCCTGTCGGTGGCAAACATTGCGGCTGCGCACGGCATGTCTGAAGTTCTCGATCAACTCGTCGCCACGCTATGCAAGTTTTCCAATGAAAGTTTGGCTAAGGACGCGATGTCGCCGTCAGGCGAACGATTGCGACCGCTCGTGGTGTTCGGTGAGGATATCAAGGCTTGCGCGGCGACGCGGACGATTTTTGGCATCGCACACAAGTACGGGGACACGCTTCGTCAAGGATGGTGCAATATTCTGGACACAGTGCTGCGCATGACTAAGGTTGGTTTGGTTCCAGAGGATATATTTGTAAGCGGATCCGACTTCACGCATCGATCGGAAATGCAGACGATGCGAGTACGAGAGATCGCTGCGGCGAAGCGGAACCAAGGTTCTTCTTTGCTGCGGTCATTTTCGGCGATGATTTCCGGCGACGACGGGCGCGACTCGCCATTACCACCGCCGTCCGAGGCGGAGCAGAGCATAGAGGAACTTGCCACGGCGTGTGCGACAGCGTGTCGCGTGAAAGAACTTTTCGCCGACACAAAGTTCTTGGAGCTCGAGTCATTGACACATCTGATGCGAGCACTAATTTGGGCCGCGGGGGACCCCGGACTCGTCGCCGCCACCGCAGATGACGAAGACGCCGCGCTCTTTTGTCTCGACGCCATGTTTATGGTGACTTTGCGCAATTGCGACCGTATTCGTGCCGTTTTACCCATACTATTGAGCTACCTCAGAGCCGTTCTCCAAGCGTCAGAGAGCCCGTCACCGGCGTGTGAAATCGTCATTTTTGACTTGATTCGAATGTGTGCCAAGCTGATTCCTACCGACGAGGACGTCGCCGACGATTTGTTAGATGCGCTGCCCGTTTTGTTCACGCTCAAACCCGCGGTCGCAGACGCGTTCTTCGGCCGCATCGTTGCCGAAATCGATTCTTTGATCAGCAACGGCGCGGACAAGATTAAAACGCGACAGAGTTGGGACACGGTGTGCAAGCTTCTCATGGCGAGCGCGAGACATCCGGAGGCTGCGGAAACAGGATTTGCAGGACTCACGCGAATCATGCGAGAGGCGGCGAAAGTGAACGCCGCGAACGTGAGATCGTGCCTCGAAGCGGCGAGCGCGTTTGTCGACAGCGAGCAAGGTGGTGACGAACGAAGCGTCGCCGCGTTGCAATTGCTCTCGGACGCAAACATGGCGATGTGCGCGTGGGCAACGAGCGCATCCGTGACTGATGAGGCAAAAGCTGAAATTATAGCCGGCGCTTGGGGCGATTTAGTCCGCGAACTCGGTCGCATTAGCTTTGAAGATACGCGCGCCATGGTGCGCGATGACGCGATTTTAACGTTGCAACGCGTGTTGCTCGGCGCTGAATCGCTCGACGCCGGCGGCGACTTGTGGCTTACCACGTTTGATGCGGTTTTGCTGACGATGCTCCAGGAGCTGACGGAAACCGTACGCAAGACGCGCGCCAAAGATGGTGGCGCCGCAGAAAACACGGCGCGCATCGCGGTTTCTTGCGTATCAAAGACGTTGCTCCAATACGGCTCAAAGATGCGAAACGAAGACGCTGCGGCGTTTGCGAGCGTCCTGCTCGCCATTTTAGACGCTACGTCTTTACTGCGCAAGCACGCCAAGACGGAGGAACTCGTGGACGCGATCCCTGAAGCCATAAAGAATGTTCTCCTCGTCCTCTGCGCGAGCGAAATCGTCCCGAGAGACGATCCGCTGTGGGGCAAGATGTGGGGTAAAGCGAGCGCGATCGACTCGGAGCTAACGCCCGATGCACTGGGCCTTCTCAAAGAAACGGAAGAATCCCCGCCTTAGATTGTAACGTACAGTACATGTGCTAGAATTCCTCTCTAATCGAGCGCGTCGAGAACGCCGCACCCCGCGACGACGACGGGCACCTTCGGTTCCTCCGACGCCCCGCCCGCGTCTACCGCGCACTCATCGTTAATTCTCTCCAGTACGTCCATCCCGCGCACGCATTTCCCGAACACCACGTGTTTCCCGTCCAAATGCTTACACGCTCCGAGCGTGACGAAAAATTGGCTCGAATTCGAATTCTTCCCCGTGTTGCTCATCGAAAGCACGCCCATCGCATCGTGCTTCAGCTTCAACCCTCCCGCGTCGTCCTTAAACTTCTTCCCCCAAATCGATTCCCCCCCCGCCCCGTTCCCGTGCGTGTAATCGCCGCCCTGCATCATAAAATTCCTCACGCACCGATGCATTCGACTCCCCTCGTACGTCCGCCGCCGCCCCGTCGCTTTCGACGTCCCCATTCCCTCGCACAGCGCTCGAAAATTCTCGCACGCCAGCGCGCTCTTCGCGTCGAACAGTTCAAACACCACGCGCTCGCGCGTCGGCGCGTCGATTCGAATCGCCCCGCGCGCGCCCCACTCGCGATCCGCCTCGTACAGCTCGACGATTCGACTCCGCTGCGCGCCGCCCAATCCGTCGAGGTCGTCGCCGTCGAACCCGTACCGCAGGTTCGTCGCCGCGACGAAGGCGCGCGCGCGCGCGTGTTTCTCTCGGTGTCCGTCGACGTCGAGGTCGAGGTACGCGTGCGACGGCGCCATCGCGTCGACGAATGGCGACGCGACGACGCGACGCGCCGCGCGCACTTCGAGACGCGACCGACGACGCGTCGACGATGCGCGCGCGACTCGTCGCGAACGGCGCGACGCGGGACACGCTCGGACGATTCGTGCGCGACGCGCTGCGGCGCGCGGACGCCGAGCGCGCGGCGGTGACGACGACGGGCGCGAGCGGGACGCGCGCGCGCGACGAGTGGACGTACGGCGAACTGCTCGATCGCGCGCTGACGTTCGCGCGCGCGCTGGAAGACCTCGGATACGACGCGTCGTCGAGACCGCTGGGCGTCGGGACCGGGAACGCGCGAGAGAGCGTGGTGGCGTACCTGGGGACGGCGCTCGCGGGGACGAGCGCGCGAGGCGCGAGGGCGACGGATGATTTGCGGGAGACGTTCGGCGATGGACGCACGCGCGGGACGATGGTGAGACGCGAAGACGCGGAGACGGCGGGAGGGCTGATCGGGGCGCACGAACCGATCGCGGTGGGCGGTGGGACGGTGCGGGATAAAGTAATCTTGTGGGAGGTGCTGCGCGCGGCGTACGCGAACGGCGAGACGGCGAGCGACGCGATGGAGACGGCGAACGATGCGATGTATTATTTCGGTGGCGCGGACGCGCCGGTGGGAGGGATGACGTTCGCGGACGCGGCGACGCGCGCGGTGCGGGCGTTGGAGATTAGGGAGACGGATTCGGTGTGCGTGCCGGTGCCGCTCGGGCACGCGATGGGCTTTGGATTCGGCGCGTTGGCCGCCTTCGCGGCGGGCGCGCGTTTAGTGCTTCCGCCGACGATTGGAAGCGCCGCCGACGGTGCGGCGGCGCGCGAGGCGATGTGTGCCGCGACGCTCGACGCGATTCGAAGCGAAAAGTGCACGCTCGCGGTGGTGGACAGTCACGTGACGCGCGCGGCGGCGGAGCGCGATTTAGGCGCCGACGCTGGCTACGACCACTTTCGCGGTGGTTTGATCAAGGTTGGTTCGGGCGATGCCATCGGCGTCGCGGAATCGGTGAAATTCTTAGGCGCCGAGCTGTTGACCGTGGGCAAGCCCAAGAAGACGTGACGCGCGCGCGAAAGCACCATGTAGTACGGAGCGCGACGCCACCACACTTTTCAGCGCGCGATGCGCATCGCCCTCGCTCCCGCGCGCGCGCGCGCCGGCGTCGAGCGCGCGTCCACGTCGCGTTCGCGCCGCTCGCCGCGTCTCGCGTCGCGCAGCGCGACGACGACGACGCCGTCCCTGTCTATCCGTTTCGCCCTCCCTCGCGCCTCGCGCGATGGTTTCGTCGCCGCGCGGTCGTCCACGGACGATCAAGGGCCTCTGAGCGACGGTTCGGTGAACGCGCGAACCGGAGCGATCGACTCGCGCGGATTTCTTCGCGCGTCGGTGGCGTTTTACGCCGGCATGGCGGTGGGCTCACAAGTATTGACGCAGTTCGCGGACGTGCACCCGGACGTCATCGACGGCGTCGCCGCGTTCAACGTCGACGCGGCGGCGCTGTACATGATACCTCTGTTAGCATCGCTGTCGTTCGCGGTGACGCAGAGCGACAAGTACGAGTATTTACGAGAGGTGAGGAAAATGTTTGAGGAGAGCGTGCTCCCGGCGGTGGCGCCGCTCGGCGTGCTCGGGATTTTGGCGCTGAGTTGCGGCGCGGGTGTGGGTGAGGAAGCGCTGTTCCGTGGCTTTCTCATGCCATGGGTTGACGCGCGGTTGGAAGGGCTCGGGGCGGGCGCAGACGTCGCGGCGATGGGGTCGTTGGCGAGCACTTCGCTGGTTTTCGGCGCGCTGCACGCCATCACGCCGCAGTACGCGGTGTGGGCCACGTGGGCGAGCGTTTTGTTTTCGATCGAGAGTGTGCGCGACGGGTTAGGGAGTGCGATGTTCACGCACACGTTGTACGACTTTTTGGCGTTTTTGTACGTCATAGTGTCGTGGATGCCCGATCGAGAATCGGACGACTAGGAGAATAGCACAGCAGTTGATCGTAGAATACAGACGAATTTCATTTCCAATGTTTTAAGCAGGCGCGAGAATGGTGAGATCGTTTTCGCGTATAACGCGCTCTTTGTTTTCCTCCCACCACTGTTTGGCTAATTCGTTGCTAAATATGCGCTTGCTGAAGCGCACACGTTTGAGAATCGTGCGATCGCCGTGCGTTCGCAGCGTCATGAATACGCCGTTTTCAACCTCGTCGATCCATTCGCGCGCTTCACCGATTGGAATGCTCGCGCAATCCGCACGTCGCATGGCACTCCGACCAACATTAGCGATCACCGTTCGCGTCGCCTTCGAAGGCGACTGCGGAGGAGCGTTTCTGACCACCTTTGACTTGGTGGCGATGGCAGCTTGCATCGCGCGCTCCAACACGGCCTCTTCTTCCGCGAGGCGTATGAGCTGCGCTTCTGCCTCATTTGCGGTGCGGCGCGCGCGGTCCATGAAGTATTTATCGACGTCAACGTCGCGCATATGGTCGCTAGACGTTACTGGTGATGGTGCTGGCGGCGGTTCAGTCGGCGGCGGCTCCCTCTCGATCTGCGGCGGGGACGGCGCCGGTTCAATCGCGGGCGACGCGGGCGTCTCAGGAAGGACAACTTCCTCGACTCGGATCGAGTTACGGAACTCCAACTTCATCGGTTGCACTGCTTGCGCCAAGACTGCGTTCGGCGACGCGGGTGTCATACGATGCGATGACTGAGGTGTGGCTTTCGTGGTTTCGCCGCCGGCGATTCGATTCGACGTTTTCGCTATGTTCTCAAACGTCGGGCTCAGCACGCTCATGATTCGATGCGCTTGCTTTTCGTTTCGCAAGCCTTGACTACCGCGGCCACCGTTGCGCGATCTGGTACCACTACTTCGTTGATCTCGTTTCGTGCTATACGAGGACGTTGAGCCGGTATCTACGTTGCTAACGTCGCCATCTCTTCGTTCGAGAGCTCGCGTTGAAGTGTCGTCTGCTCTGAACGACGAAATCGCTTGCTTCAGGGAAAACGTGGACAAACGCACCATGCTCGCTTTTTGCTTGGTCGTCATGCGAGCTGGTTTGAGTACACAAGCGCTCGACGTCGGGCCGCACGCTATTCTCAGAACGGTGCGCCCGCGCAAAGACTCAATCTCTTCTGGAGCGGCTTTGTCACGGTCGTTTTTGCCGTGACCGAGCCGTCCGTTTTTACCGACGCCCCACGAGAAGACTCGTCCATCTCGCGTCGCGGCGACGACGTGATTATCGCCGCTCTCTACCGCACTCACAGATCCTGTTTCGAAATTCGGTAATCGCGTAAACACTTTGACGCGGAGGGAATTATCTACTTTGCCCACGCACCCGGCGAGCCACACGTCACCCTTTGAAGTCAACGCGACGGTGTGATGCTGTCCGCAGCTCACGTTGCAGACTTCGCTACCTGGCTTTCCTAACTGGTCTGAAGTCGCCGTGGGCACGGATGCTTCTTCGACGCCACGTATACCGAGTTGACCGCTTTCTCCGTCGCCCCAGGTGAACAACTCTCCATCCACGGTGTCGAATTCGTCGTCGTCCGCGACGACGGGCACTTTGCGAATCGTGTTTCCCACGGCGGCGACGATTGCAGCCGTATGCCAGACGCCGCACGCTACGCGAAGCACGACGCGGTTATCGCGGCGAAATGTCTCTAATTCCCGGGGAGCGCGCTGGCACTCTCGATCACCGTGGCCGAGGGCGTAGAACGAACCCTCTCCCCACGTGAAACACGCACCCGTCTCCGTCACGCACGCCGTGTGACACGGTCCGCAAGACACTTGTACCACCTTCACGCCACCCCCCGCGGAAATTGAATCCATCGCGAAAGATATTTTACCCGGGAAAAACGTCACGGCGCGCGCTTCCGGGCGCCCGAGCAGCCCCGGTGCCGCGTTCGGATCGCCCCAAACGCACGCGTCGCCGCCGTCTCCGTCTGAAGACGCGTCCGCGTCTCGCACCACGGCGAGCGAGTGCGCGACTCCACACGCCAGCGTCACGGCGCGACCGTCGAGCTCAACGCGCGTGGGCATCTCTGCGTCTTGAGCGGACGGAAGTCCGAGCTTACCGCCCGCGCCCTCACCCCAGGAATACACGGCGCCGGCGCGCGTGCGCGCCAAACCGTGCCGCGCGCCGATGGCTATTTCCACGACGTCCAAAGTATCCGTTCCCTCGAGCACGCGCGGCGTGTCCACGCGCCGCCAACGCGCCGTTTTCGTCGCGAATCCACCACCGGCCGCGCTCGCCGCCGCGCTCTCGCGCGTGACGTCCGCTTCCCATCCCCACGCGTACACCTCGCTCGGAATCGCCTCGCCGAACGCGTCCGTCGCGCCGTCCACCAACCTCTCCTCCCGCTCCCTCAACGACGGCGAACGCATTCCTCGCTGCTTAAACTTTCCAACCGCGCGCGCCACCGTCACCGCCGTCCCGATCCCACCCCCGCTCGCGCTCTCTTCCCCCTCCGCGCTCGCGCCGCCGCCGCTCGAGCTCGCGTTCCCTCGTCGCGTTCCCTCATCCTCCTCCTCCCTCGCCGCGCGCGCCGCGAGCTCCACCGCGAGCGCCCACGCATCTCTCTGACTTTCGCTCTCGCACTCCGCGTCCCACGTCCGCTTTCTCTCGCTTCCTCGTCCCTCGTCGTACACGATCGAAAAGCATCGCGCGTCGTCCCGCGCCCGCCCACCCTTCCGTCGAAAATTCTCCGTGTGTTTCCCTCGCAGCACGCGCTCGACGCGCGCGAACGCGATCCGTTTCTCGCGCTCGCGCCTGCCGACCCACGTGAGCGCGTCCGCGCGCGCCTGCGCGAAGACGACGTGCGGCGCCCCGCGTCGGCACAGCTTGACCAACGGCGCGCCGCGCTTCGTCGCCGTCGCGGCCTCGTCCGCGGTGATCTCGCGCATGGCGCTACGCGGTGGACATGCGCGCGCGCGCGTCGCGCGTCGCGCGCGGTCCGAGCGCGCGGCGGCGAGTGACGACGCGCGCGCGCGCGCGATGGATGGCTTTCGCGCCTCGCGTCGTATTCGTATGCGCAAACAGTACGACGTGTGTTTCCGTATATACGTATGCGCAAACAGTCCGGCGCGTGTTTTCATCGCATCGCGGGCGTCCGCGCCGACGCGACGACGCGGCACACGACGACGCGACGCGACGCGCCGACGCGCCGGATCGCGGCGAACGGCGCGGAAGAGACGCGCGTCGTCGGCTCGAGCGCGCGGCGGACCGGAGACGCGGGACGGCGACGCGCGGCGCCGAACGGGCGACGCGAGTGTCGTTTAAAGTCCAACGGCTCGACGCGTTCGTCCCCCCGACGCGACGCGGAGGCGCGAGGCGAAGCGCGAAGAGCGACGCGCGAGGACGAGGACGCGAAGAGCGAGGACGAGGACGCGCGCGCGCGCGATCGGACGCGTCGATGAGGATGGAGAAGGAGAACGAAGGCGTCGGGACGGGCGGGAGAGGCGCGCGGGGGGACGCGACGGCGAGCGGGAAGACGCCGAGAGGCGCGAGAGGGACGCCGGGAGAGGGGCGAGGGCTCGGGCTCGGGAACGAACGGATCGGGAACGTCGGAGGGGACGGGCGGGATGGCGCGGCGCAGGCGGGGAAGGAGTGGAAGTTGGAAGATTTTGACATCGGTAAACCGCTCGGGAAGGGCAAGTTTGGTTCGGTGTACTTGGCGCGGGAGAAGAAGAGTAAGTACATCGTCGCGCTGAAGGTGTTGCACAAGACGCAGCTGTGCGCGTCGCACGTCGAACACCAGTTGCGACGGGAGATTGAGATTCAGTCGCACCTGAGACACCCGAATATTTTGCGTCTGTACGGATACTTTTACGACAACACGCGCGTGTTTTTGATTTTGGAGTACGCGGCGATGGGAGAGTTGTACAAGGAGTTGCAGCGTCAAAAACGGTTTAGCGAGCGGCGAAGTGCGACTTATATCGCCTCTTTGGCTCGGGCGCTGATCTATTGTCACAAGAAGCACGTCATCCATCGAGACATCAAGCCGGAAAACTTGCTCGTCGGCATCAAGGGCGAATTGAAAATCGCGGATTTCGGTTGGTCGGTGCACGCGCCGAACAGTCGAAGACAGACGCTCTGCGGTACGCTGGATTACTTGCCACCAGAAATGGTGGAAGGTCGCGACCACGATTACGCCGTCGATGTGTGGTCGCTGGGCGTATTGGCGTACGAGTTCTTGGTCGGAACGCCGCCGTTTGAAGCCGAAGGGCACAGCGAGACGTACAAGCGCATCTTGCGAGTGGACTTACAATTTCCGTCGTATATTAGCGAAAACGCCAAGGACCTCATTCGAAGCTTGCTCGTCAAGGAGCCAGCGTCGCGCATACCGCTCAGCCGATTGCTAGATCACCCATGGATCAAGGAGAACGCGTCTCCAAACGGCATTCCTATCCCCGAAGCAGGGCTCCCCTGAGCGCGGCGACGACAAAATCTACGAGGTCGCCTCGACGCATTCGATCGTCAATAGAAGAAGGACCGTTTCGTAATTATTACACAGCGCTTGTTTGTTTACCACTTGCGACGACGAAATCTACGAGGTCGCGTCGTACCCCATCGCGCGTCGAAGCGCGGTGATCGTTCGCCATATGTCATCGTCTTCGCGCGCGGCTTCGTAATACGGCCGCCTATCGATGCGCTTCGTGTAATGTTCGTTTTTCCGTAACTCATCCTCCGACCACTTGCTGACGTCGTGCACGCTGGCAATTTGAATCATCGACGTGATGTTCTGCGAGGGAAATCGAAGAAACCGAAGCGCACGCTCGAGCGTGCGATCGAAATTACGTTCGAACGCCTCCAATCTCAAGTTCAAGCACGTGTCGCGATTTCGCTCGCACTGTACGTAAGTCAGCGCGAGCATACGTATTTCGTCGTCCGAAAACGACATCTCCGCCGCAATTGCATCTTTTGGGCTCGCAGTTTTGAGGAATTCCGCGTACGAAAGCTCGGCGACTCGCGCGAGAGAGAGCCACCGTTCGTCGTTTGGCGATCGCGCGTGATACGCCAAACCGCTCACGAGGACGTCGAGCGGATCGCGTACGACGTGCACAATTCTGTATTCGCGGGCGTTCGACACCGAAATCATGGATTGTAGCAGTCGCGTGGTTTCGTTCTGCTCGATGAAAGCCGGCAAAGACTTGCCGAAATGGTAATCCAACACGATATCCGCTTCCCTGAATCGCCGTCGCGCCGCGCGCTCGAGTCCCTTCCCCGTGACCTCGTTGACCACAAGCTCCGCGTCTTCGAACGCTCGCACGTCAAAGAACGTGTACGGCGGAGA
>Ga0206682_10001762_pt1 | contig 20815 bp, 16 predicted proteins | sample M240m12015metaG_FD_155444 | JGI IMG/M metagenome (GOLD analysis project Ga0206682, IMG submission 155444) | Ammonia-oxidizing marine archaeal communities from Monterey Bay, California, United States - M2 40m 12015 | ecosystem: Environmental > Aquatic > Marine > Intertidal zone | place: USA...
GTCCTCCTCCACCACCCATTGGTCCTCCTCCACCACCCATTGGTCCTCCTCCACCCATTAAACCACCCATTAATCCACCCATTAATCCACCCAATGGATTAGCGCCCCCCCCTCCACCTAGGCCCATCATAGCCGCTAAGGGGTTTGGTGGTTGCGCTGCTTGCTGAGGTGGACGAGGCATCTGATGCCCCTTATTCATGCTTCCAACGGCGGCCTCTGCAAATTGCTTCATTAATTCTGGATTCTGTTGCAATACATCATCCATGCCAGGAATACTTGATTTAAACATTGTATTACTTAAGTGGAACATAAATGCTGACCCTGCTAGAGTAAATAATAATTTTAATTCGGGGGCCATATCACCACCACCACCATATTTTTCTCCGAGTTCTTCAAAAATTTCATCATAATCATTTAAATTTTCATTTACACTTTCACCCCATCCATCTAAATTCACAGCGAATGGATCAAAACGACTATTTAAAAATTCAATACCTGTCACGCAAGCCATTAACATTTTACGTTGAAATTTAACACTATTATCAATCTCCCTTTGTTTTTTCAACTTAATATATTCATTTCTCATGTCCTCGAGATGGGAATTCATATTATAATTCATTGTTGTGCGAATACCCTGACTCTCGAGTTTCTTAAATTTATACAAAAGATCAATCTTTTCATTCTTAATGTCTTGGGGGGTTAAGCGATGAATTGGTTTAAATTCACTAGAATCAGATTGTTTGGGATTTACTAACATGTCATCAGTATCTGATTTTTGTGGTACTTCTTCAACTTTAGGTTCTTCGCTTGGCTTAAAAAAACTGAATTCTTCACGATTAGACTTAGGTGTATTTTCAGCACTTTGACTGGGGGAATTTGACCCTTTTGCTAAAAACTCTATTCCCACTGGATCTGTAACAGATAACGAAGGCTCTCTATGAGAAGAATGTTGTGATGTATTATTGTTATGATTATCATCATGATTTATAGATATATTATCACCCGAAGAACCCCCCATCGTAACACTTTTCAAACCTGTATCAAACTCTAAATTTAAATCAGTCATCTTTTTAAAACCTCATAGAAAGAATTGTTTAAATGAAAACGCATTACTTACATAATTAACTTAAATAATCTGCTATATTTTGAGGCATCTCCGAAATCTGTGTATCATAAAACTCTTCTATACTTTTTAGATATTCTACTTCTCTATCATTAATTAAATTAATTGCCGCCCCTTTACGCCCATATCTTCCCGAACGACCAATCCTATGAATATATGTTTCTTTTTCTCTTGGCAAATCATAATTAATTACCAAAGATAATTGTTGAATATCAATACCCCTTGCCAATAAATCAGATGATAATAAAATCCTTAATGTACCTGAACGGAATTCATTCATTATTTTATTTCTTTCATCTACTGTCCTATCACCTGTAATATAATTAACTGGAAAATTATCGCTAATTAGTCTTTCATATATCTCGACTATCTTTTGTTTGCTATTCATATAAATAATACACTGACCGACATTAATCGTATCATATAAATCTGTAATTACATCGTATTTCCAATCATTGTGTTTCACATTTACAAAAAACTGCTGAATACCTTCTAAAGTTAAAGATTCTTGTTTAACTAGTATTCTTTCCGGATTATTCATAAATTTATCTGTTAATTCCAGAATCTCTTCGGGTAGAGTCGCTGAAAAAATACATATTTGTGCATCCTTATCAACGCTCTGAATTATATCATGTATATCTTCTTTGAATCCATGTGATAATATTTCATCGGCTTCGTCAAAAGTCAATAATTTAACAGCAATGGTTGGTAAATATCTTCTTCTTATCATGTCTAAAATTCTACCCGGAGTTCCAACTACAATATGTGGTTTCTTACTCAATTCTTCACGACACAAATTAACATTAGTTCCCCCAATTACTTTCATAACAGTTATTTTAGTGTAACTACACAAATCAGTAATAACTTTGGTTACTTGATCTGCCAACTCTCTCGTAGGAACTAATATAATACTCTGAGTACTTTGAACAGACTCATCTATTTTACACAATGTACCGATACTAAAAGCACCTGTCTTACCTGTTCCGGATTGAGCTTGCGCGATTAAATCCCTTCCTTCAATCATCTTGGGTATCGCGGCACTCTGAATAGCTGATGGTTTCTCAAAACCATGACTATAAACACCTCTTAAAATGTTTTCATTAACATTTAAATCATCAAAACTCATTATAAAAAAGGTATTAGTATATCTTTAAATTAAAATTTAATTTCTTTTATTTTCTAATGATTCTCCTAAAAACTTTAAACCGAATGCTAAAGATATAAATCCCAACATCCATATAGGATATGTTCCATATGGGATTTTTTCCCAAGTGTGTTTTGGACTCCATCCAAATTGTGGATCAATTGAAAATTTTATAGCCATTATAAATGCTGTAAAACAAAAAGCAGATGCCCCAGAATATAACTGATTACTCTTTATCTTAAATAAATTTTGTGTATTTAACATGTATATGAAAGCAAAAACAACTAAAAAGAAATCGGTAAATAATACCACATTATTATATTATAATATAATAAATGAATTTAAGTGTTGAAAGTGTTTTAATGATTGCTTTAGTTGCTTATATATTTTATTATCTGATAAGCAATTGTTGTTGTAATCGGGTTGAGGCGATGACTGATACTCTTCTCACATCGGCTTGTAATACAGGACCTTGTGAAAATCAAAAATGTGTATATGACAATAGTTGTGTGACTGAGGGTGGTTTAGGTTGTATTGAAAATACTGGTTGTAAATTCTGTGGTGGCAAATACCCTTCTTGTGATGGAAATTGTAGCAAAACATTATTTAAAATGGATGGACAATTATGCTCGGAAATTAAAGTCCCTCCAGAAGTATACCCTCCCGAATCTATGAATTATAAAGACGGAACTTGCAAAGATGCGGCCGGATCTAGACACATTGAAATGTTGCGTGAAGTCTCACCAAGTTACCTTACAGAATTATGCGGTGATAGCTGTTGTACGGAAACAAAATATGTGATATGTTCAGAGAATCATATTTGGGATGGGAAGAAGTGTGAGGAATGCCTCGATACACAGATTGTGGAAAATGGAAAATGCCAGTGTCCAGAGAATAATATTTGGGATGGAGCGAAGTGTAAGGAATGCCTCGATACACAGATTGTGAAAAATGGGAAATGCCAGTGTCCAAAAGGCTATAGTTGGAACTATGAAATAAAAGAATGTGTGCCGTCATGCGTCTGCGCGCATTTCATTAGCACTGGTGATTGCTCGATTTCTGGATACGATGGTGTTAAATATCGGTTAGACTCCAATTTCTGCAATTCTCGATTATCCGAAACCGAATGCACTAAAGATAATAAAGGAATTGAATATTGTACGTGGAGTCCACAACTTCCCGCCCCGCCCCCCCCAGCGTGTAACAAGAATTATAAATGGAATAAATATACAAAAGAATGCGAATACTGCCCAAATTGCTATTAAATGACTCTGACTATATACGAATCTTAAAAATTGAAATGTAAAATTATGAACTTAATGTGCAATGATATTGAGAAGCAGAAATGATGAAGGTTAATTTATTCAGTTTGCTATTAAATTTAATAGTTCTTGTATTTTTGCTTTATCTACTCCACTAACCTGACCTTTTAATTCTTTCTTATGATACAAATGGAATGTTGGAACGCTTCTAATTTGAAATTCATTCGCCAATTCTTCGTTTCCATCTATATCAATCATATGAATTTCGAGTATTGAAGGATCCGCTTCCTCTGAAAGTTTTTGTAAAGAAGGTTTTATCTTTTGACAAGGACCACACCATTTGGCAGTGAAATAAAAAAGTAAATGACACTCTTTATCATTACAAACGGAAAGATCATTATCAACAATAGAAAACATTTATTATTATATGATATAATATTTTTTTAAATCTTTAACTTAATAATCATCAAAGCTTTCTTCGCCCGAACTTTCTCTTTCAAGATATTCGGTTCTTTTATCTTCATTTATTAATTCATCGTGGATTTTCGCGAGTTCAGGATCCATGCACATCATCTCGTCTCGTTCTAGGTAATATTTCTCGACATCATCAACATCCATATTTTTCAATTCTTCATGCGTTAAATGCTGAAACCTATATTGATTACTTTTTGGAATAACCGGTGAAATCAAACCCTTGTAATCTTCTTTATTTACAATATGTTCCCATAGATTCGGTGGAAATCTATGTTCATTATGAAGTCTGCGACAACATTTATAACTACAAACATACTTCTCAACTTTTACAATATTACCTTCTTCAGACTCTTCACTTATATCTTTTAGATGATCCCAAGGTTTCCCCTTAATACTTTGTTCACAATTCCAACACTTCATTTTTATTCTTATTATACTATGTTAATATTCCAACTAACGTTAAAATCAAATTTTACTAGATTTATATTTCTATAAATTTGATTTTATCACTTAAAAATATAATAAGAGTATTTTATAATAGACGATAATGTCAATGATATTAGTTGAAGACTTAAATAAATCGTTGTCCGTGTATGATGATAAGATTTATGAGTGTGTTAAGATAAATATATATAATGATTCATTAAAAAGAGAATGTATTCAATCTTTATTTAAATTTTATGAAGTATCTGATAAAGATGATAGTTTATCAATTTCAAAGCAAAAGTATTTATCTGAGTTTGTAAATGATTATTTCAATGAAAAGAAGAGAGAATTTCAAATGAGAATAGAAAGTCGTAAAGATATTGTTCAAAAGATGGAAAAACTGAAACAATTAGATTTACCCGAGCAGAGAACTGAAGCGTGGTACAAAATTAGAGAAGGTGTTTTAACCGCTTCTTCATTAGCTGATGCGATTGGAGAGGGGCATTTCTGTACTAAAGAACAGTTATTAATACAAAAATGTGGAGGTCCTAGAGGTGAAGTGCCATTTGAGATTGTTGAATGGGGGGTAAAATATGAACCAGTCGCAACAACATTTTATGAAAAGATAAATAATTTGACAGTATTGGAATTTGGTTTAGTTCCTCATCAAGAGTTTACTATTTTCGGAGCATCCCCCGATGGGATTTGTGATATAGATTCGCCAGAGGATTATATCGGGCGCATGTTGGAGATTAAGTGCCCACCTAAAAGACAATTTACAGATGAAGTTCCCAGACATTACTGGATGCAGATGCAAGGTCAGTTAGAATGCTGTGATCTAGAAGAATGTGATTTCTTACAGGTTAAATTTACAGAGTATCTTAATGTAAATGAATATATTGAAGATACATTTTTAGAAGGAGAAGGTATAAAAGAAGGTTATTCTTCATTAAATTTACCAAAGGGATTAATGCTTGCTTTCATAAAATATAATTCAGGTGGTAATCCAACTATTAAGTACGAATATAGCGAATTTTATAGTAGTTATGATTCTATTACTAAATGGTCTGAAAACATGCTAAATACATATAAGGATGGCGATTTTGAATATGATGAGTTTAAATTTCATTGGTGGAGGATTGAAAGATATGAATGTACTCTTGTTGGCCGGGATCGCAAATGGTGGTTGAGCGTTCAACCTAAAATTATTGATTTCTGGGAAGATGTGTTACATCATAGAGAAGTTGGTATTCAAAGACTCCTTGATGCGAAGGAAGAAAAAAAGACAAAACGTATTAAACTTAGAGAAGAAAATAAAAAAAAGAAAGAAGTAAAAAAGAACAATACATTTGAAATTGATAAAGCAGTTGTTGAAAAAATACAGAAAAACTATCTAATTGATTCGGATTCTGATTAATGAGATTAATATTATATATAATAATATATAATAATATATGAGTGATAAACTGACACCTGAAAAGCTTAGATTAACTTGTATTAATTTAAGTGAGGAAATATCAAAGGGAGATGATTTTTTATGTAACAAAGATGTAACTATCTTTAATAGTAGTATAATTCAACTTAAAGATTCAAGCAATTTGTTAATTGCTAGCAGAGGATGGTATGGAGATGTTAGAAGTTGGTCAGGTATTAACTTTGTAATTATCTCGTTATTCAGTAAAGAATTAAAAAAATTAAAACAAAATATTTTAGACATAGATCCAAAAGCTGTAGAAAATAAAAAACTAAAATTCAAAGAATTAAAAGACAAAGTTATTTCTCATGAAGAAGCATTAACTGTTGGACCAGAAGATCCACGTTTATTTTATCATGGTAAAGATGTTTATATTTTAATGAATGAATTAAATAAGAAAAAACAAAGACACATGTTTGTATCAAAAATTGATATAAATAATTTAACTTATGGTGAAAAAATAGAGATATGTAAGTCTCTGTCAACAGATTTTGAGAAGAATTGGGGACCGTTCATATACAAAGATAAACTACATATGATTTATGATATTAATCCTTTAAAAGTATTTGAATTCGATAAGGATTTTAATTGTAAGTTAAAAATGAGTGTAAAAGATGCATTATTAACAAAGTTTAATAAAAGTTATCCCGATTTACATTTTCATATCAGAAACTCAACCAATCTAATTGATATAGGAAATGATAAATTTTTGGGTATGGGACATGGTGTCCTCGATTATAAAGGGAATACAGAAATTAATAAATACTTAATACCATCTTTTGATGAATCTAAATATTCAAAAGAAGATAAAGAGTATTTCAAGAGATTTTTTAAGTTGTATACTGGATTTTTCTATAAATTAGACATGAATAAGAATGAAATAACTGAAATATCTCCATTTTTTCAATTACCGAATTATGAATCAAAACAAGAATTAATTTTCTTTCCTACGAGCATCTATCTTGATAAAGAAAAGTTTGTGAATATATCTTATAATGTAGGTGATAATAGATCTTATTATTTGAAATTACACTTAGATGTCATAGATATATCATTATATGACAAAGAAAATATTGATTTTCAAATGAATCATAATATTAATCAAAATTACTATATTGAATTAGTAAGAAGTATTAGAAAAATTTTAGGATATCCAATAGAAAAAAGAGATTATTATAGATTCGGGGATGTAAATAGGATATACGCTTCGCGGAAAAAGAGATTAAGTAATAGACGGAAAATATCAAAGAAATCAAAAAAGCGAAGTAAAAAATCTAAATAATAAACTTATTTTATCGCTTCTCACTTAACCAAATATCATTGTCAACTTTTCTCGCTTTGCCACCCATGATTACACTTGCTAAACGAGCATAAGCCCAACTACTACTCGTTTGATTGGGTCTAGAACCACTACTATAATAGGCTCCTTTTCCTTTACTCAGTATTTTATTCTGTCCTTTTTTAGAGATTATATTTTTATCTATGAAATCTTTATCTGTAATTTTACGATTGTATCGTTTTTCAAATTTAACGATCCATTGACTACGCTTTTTAGGGTATGATTTTAATTTTGGTCTATCTACATAAATTCCCTTTTTGTACATCTTTCTTGACTTGATTAAATTTTTCTTTTGCTTGCTCTTATCACGCCTAGAAAGTCTCGCGGTGTATTTTCTCGGAATTTTACGAATAGTTTTCTTACTCATTATAACTATAAATTATATTTAATATTTATATTTCATCAACCGATTCATCGGATAATGATATTGGTTCCCATTTCTTAAAGAATTCATTATATTTACATTCTACTAAAATTTCAATATCAAAGTCTTTATCATGAAACCATGATAGAATGCTATGACTTAATAATGTAGTTTGGACTAATGCAATACCAATCTTTGTTAGATCCCCTGATTTTAGACCATATAATTCATAAACGTCTGGTTTCATTGTTTTCATTATACGAAATGTTTTAGTATTCCTTTTAGGTTTATCAACTAATTTTACTGAATCATTTTCCTTAAAAATATATAATATATTCGAATAATCTACTCTCATAGGGACAAAATAGATACCTCGTGTTTCATAATCTAAATTTGGAATAAAATTATTAAATACATAAGATACATCTTTGTAATCAAAATACTTTTTGACGAATGGAGGACATGTATTACTGAATTCACTTGAAGTATATTTAGTATCAAACACTTGATGAATAGCATTCATTCGATCAATAATATTAGTTTTCTTCATGTTTTTACCACAATAGTAATAGATATCATTGATTCCAATACACCATTTCTTATTACGCTTTCTGATTAATTCGCACTCAAAAAGCGTGCTTTTATAAATTTCAGGTGAAAATTCATATGGTAGGATAAATATCTTTGGGAAACTATATCCTTCTTTTATCTTCTTGTCAATAAAGAAAGCATAATTAACACTATTGATTTGAGTCAGGAAGAGTAGATAAGGTGTTCCACTGCTTTTGAGATAGAATACGTGTGGGTTATTTAAATTTTTAGAGAATTGTTCATTAAATACTTTCGCATAACGAGAATTGTATTTAATGTTAGAGCATAAAAGACTTAATGAATTTAAAATATATTGTTTAGATTCATTTGTTGTTATATTATCGATTTTTATGTTACAGAAAGAAGTTTTTGTGAATGAAGAAGGATCCATGATATTTAAATTAATTAAAATGTTTACTTTTAAATCAAATTTTATAATATTTAATAATATAATATATGAGCACTGTGAATGTTGATGATATAGTAAATCAAAACAGTGTTTCGGGTAAGAAAGGTTTTTTTAAATCATTAATAGATAACCCTACAAGTTTGCTAAGGATAGGAGGGGTAATAATTATTATAGGGGCTATCATTGGTTTGATAATAAACCATCATTCTTTTAATGATAATTCGTCTATTATATCTCAGGATACAGATTATAGTAATACGGATTTACCGAGTATAAATCCAGCTTTCGGAAGAAATTATAATGGAGGGGGATTAGATACTTTGTATGATGGATTAGGTGGCACGGATCCATTAAAGAATGGAAAATTAGATGCGAATATAAATATAGACACTGAAAAATATTCATGTAAATTTAATGTAAAATATGAAGGAGAAGATAAAAAGATGGTAGAATGCTTAAGTGGGTGTTATAATGGTGACGAAAACTCTAAGTTCTGTGAAAGTTATATTTATAATGATAAAATAGACGGTGGGAAATCATTAGAAACTCTTTATGATGATGCTGGTGGGAATAAATCAACCAGAGTTCCAGGACAATATACTGCTAATATTAATGTTTCGGCCGGTGTTAATTATGATAGAAAGGACGATGTATCTTGTGGATTTTCGGTTGAATATGAAGGCACTAATAGAAGATCGGTTACATGTAACAATACCGATTGCCCAGATAAATGTAAATCATATGAGTATATAAACAGGGTTAATAGAGGTAATAAAGGGGATACTTTATTAGATGATACTTATATTAATAGAAGAAATGATAGTATAGATAAAGCATGTCAATATTGCAATAGTAATCAGAAATGTGTTAATGGAGAATGTGCTTGTATTGATGGATATGAAGGAGAATATTGTCAGAAAAAGATACCCGGCTATAAAGGAAGTAGTTCATCTACATCTAATTCAAAAATGGTTGCTTTTAGTATAGGATATTTATTTTTACTAACACTTGTAATATTTTTAATGATAGTGTTATGGAATGATAATGATAAATTTGTTATTCCTTCTATATTTTTCCTGGGAATATACACATTATTAATGGGGTACGCTTCGAAAGATTGGCATTGGCTAGTAGCATTATGGATATCTGAAATATTAGTTGGTATAGTTGCTATAATCAATGTTGTTGGTCCGGGTGGAAGATGGATAAAAGTATTTCAGTTAATATTTATGATTTTTTATGTTGGTAATTTCTTTATCATGAATAATTTGGTTTAATTATTTCTCGGCCTCGGTAAGGAAAAGAAGACTATAATCGGGATCCATGGAAGTAAATACGCCCACCATTTACCTCTAATTTCTTTAGGTAAGGGCTTTGACTTAAACATTTCTTTCATTTTATCAGGATGTAGAAGGGGTTTAATTAAAAAGTAAAACATGTAAAATATGTATCCCAAAGGTATCGCAAAAGCAAAAAATGCCAAAGAATAAAGTAAAAAAGTCAGCACTTTTTCGACAAAAGTTTCATCTTTTTTTTGTGAATCATCCATATCTACAAAATTACCACTTGACATTTATTATATATATTTAAAATTATTTTACTTATATTCATTAATAAATAATGGAACATCAAGACTGGGATACCGTTTACATAACTCCTAAAAAGAAAAATGTTCAAAAAAGTGATAAACCGAAACAGTATGTTAAATCTAAAGAACAAAAGATGAATGAAAAGGAAGAAGAGGGTAAATTAACACATAAAAAAATGGACACTGGATTTGGCAAAGCGTTACAAAAATATCGTTTAAGTCAAAACATGACACAAAAAGATATTGCTCAAAAATTAAATATACCTGTAAAAGATATTAATGAAATTGAATCTGGAAAGATGAAACATAATGGACAGTTAATGGGTCGTATTAAAAGATTAATGAATTAATTAAGTGATATTTTATTCTATAGACCTATTAGACTTAACGTGACTGAACTTGTGGTCGCGGATCGGTTCTGTCTCCACACCAATCATTTAATTCAGTATATGTTCTTCCAATAATTTTACCTGGAGAAGATAAATCACCATATAAGCTACTTCCAGCCCCCTGGTCAACATTACAAATGCGGAGGTTAGGGCCTTTGCATTCTGCACTATCAAAAGCCACGGGCGAATTGGTTCCCGGTAGCGGGGGGTCTAACGGACAAGTACCGATCTGTTCAGCAAGTTCTTCATAATCATCAAATAAATTCGGTATTCTCCAAACACACCCATTATTGCATTGATCTTTACTTAGTTTTTGACAAGCGACGGCACTCTTCTCATTCTGTGAACCATATTTTGGTTTACATGTTTCGGTACCTTGGTTTACTTGTATACAATAATTATTATTCCAAGATGAACTTTCATCATATTCCTTACATCCTACATAAGGATTATCACTGATATCGAACGATAATGGATGATGAGCTGGATTACGGCCTCTCTCTGTATCCATAATCCCCTGTAGTTTTTGTTTTAATTCGCTATGTAGTCCGATTTCTCTTAAATTTCTTACAAACGGATCCTCATCTCCTGTAAAGTAATAACCTTCTAATGTATCTTTTTGTTCACATATTAAGTTTTTCCACTTTGTAGCAACTATAGTATCACATTCATTTACTGGAGCCGGTGGAGCCGGTGGTGGTGATGGATTTGATGGTGGTGGTGATGGATTTGATGGTGGTGGTGATGGATTTGATGGTGGTGGTGATGGATTTGATGGTGGTGGTGATGGATTTGATGGTGGTGGTGATGGATTTGATGGTGGTGGTGGTGGATTTGATGGTGGTGGTGGTGGATTTGATGGTGGTAGAGACGGGCCACGAGGACGAGCTGTTCTTCCCGAACCACCACTCTCTCTCTGTCTATTTACACCTTCTACACACCTACAATTGAGTAAATAACGAACAACAAAGCAACCTAAAAAGAATAATACAATCAAACACAACAACTCATCCGCATTATATTCTTTCATTTATATTATCTTAAAATAAAAAAAAAATAAATTAAATTATTTTAATATTTAAGTATTATAGATATGGATTCTGATTTAACAACATTAAAAAAACCAAATAAAAAAGAAAATTCTAATCAAAGATGGACTAAAGAACAAGAAGAACTTTTAGCGAGTTGGTCCGAAAGAGCTTCTGGTTACAGATGGCTTCATACCAGATCAGAAAAATTATATCGGTGTAGAAATTATACATTCACGATCCCCGTAATTATACTTAGTACTTTGACTGGAACCGCTAATTTTGCCATGGATTCATTTATACCAGAAAAAGATAAACAATTAGCAATGGCGTGTGTTGGTGGTGTTAATATTTTCGCAGGCATCTTATCGACTCTTCAGAATTTCTTGCGTTATGCGGAATTAATGGAATCTCATAGAGTTGCCGAAGTATCATGGTCTAAATTAAGTAGAGATATAGCAGTTGAACTAACCCTAGAACCCAAAATGAGAAAACCTGCTTTTGATTTTTTAAATGTTTGTCGGGCCGAATATGATAGATTAATCGAACAAAGTCCACCTATTGATGATGATATTATTAAACGTTATAAAAAAGAATTTAATAAATTAGAACCCGATTTTAATCACCCGCATGTGTGTAATGGACTAAAGAAATGTAAAGTATTTAAATATAATGAAGATGATAAAAAAGCGGAAACATTAGCCACGGCTGGTAATAAATTTAGAAATCTAACTAGAAAACAATGGGAACCGGACTTTGATAACCGAGCAAAAAGAAATATAACAGTGACTAATAATAATATCAATTCCAACGAATCAAAAAAAGAATTAGAATCTTTAATAGGTTTAAACAAAGTATCAAAATTCAAAAAAGGTATTGGTGAAGGGGTAGAAGCCATAGATGATTCAGGGAAACATCCCATGGAACAAATAAATGATATAATTAAACAAACATCTGAAAATCTCGAGAAAGAACAAATAAATAAGAATAAAGATGAGAATAAAAATGAAACCAAAGATGAGAGTAAAGATGAGGGCAAAGACGAATCAGATATTGAAAAAGGAAAAATAGATAATATACAAATTACAGAAAAAGATATTATTTTTGGTCAAGGTGATAAAGAAGAGAATAAAGGAGAGAAAACAGAGGAAGAACTACAGAAAGAATTTATAGATTCAATTAATGATAAATAAGTTTTTTAAATTATATTTTTTATCTTTCAAATAAATTTATTTGTTTAGAATATAGTGTATGAAGGGGAAAAAAGATAGAAGTATCAGAAAGAGGGGTGGGGTAAGAGGTAATATACACAACAATAAAAAAAATACTCTAAAAAAACATAGGAGAAAGAGTAACAAGAAAAGAACTACCTCTAAAAAACAAAAAGGTGGAAGTATTTTAGCATCTATTGGTATTGGTGCTGCAGCGACAGCAGTCACGGCCGCGGCTTACAAGGGATACAGGATGATCAGTGGATTGAATGATAAGGGATACATGTTCCGTTTATTAAATCAAGAGTATATTTCGTATTCTCCAAAAGTTATTGTAGTTGAGACACCCGATTTCATGAAACATTATTTAGAATGTGTGTCAACTGTTGAATTTTTCCAGTTACTTTTGGGTAATAGAGAATATTTAAAATCAAAAACATTACAAAGTTTAATAAAAGATTCGACAAAAGAAGAAAAGATATCTAAAAAAAAACTATCTTCTCAATACGGTGAAGAGTATAAAGAACTCGAAGAATTATTAGATTACACTGACTACAAAAATAAAAATATTTTAGAAAGCATTGAATTAGAAGAAAGTTCGCTTGAATTAGATACAAAGGATGAAAATATTAAAGAATTAAGGGATTTATTATTGCTAACAGCCAAGATACCTGGTTCTAGTTTAGATAATAACTCCAAAAGCAGTAATCCAGAATTTCAAGAGTTAATTAAACTAGATAGAATTAATCCATATTTAAGTGTTTCGACATTTAGATGGCAGGATGTAATTTACAGTGGATTATATGATGAATATTTCACATCAGAGGTAGATGATATTTTAAGAGAAAGAAACTCTGAATTTTTAACTAGAGACAATGAAAAAGTAAGATTACAAAAAATTATAAACCATCTGTCAAAGGATCCAAATTTCATTGAAGGGATAAGAAGGAAAATGATTGAATGTTCTTCTAAACCGAGAGGATATCTTGATTATGTTTCATCTAGTATTTCTTGGGATAGTCAAAAGAAATGTTTAGCATGTCCGAGCCAAGAATGTTTATTATATATTTACGATTTTTATCAGTCGTTTTTAGAACAGGAGGATGATGTGTTATTGATTGATAAGTTATATTCTATAATGATTTGCGAAGCACGTATTTGTGTTTTGTCTAAATGTTTAGCTCTCGAGGCAATACGTATTCAAGAAGGTAATAATAATAAAGTAAGGAATATAATTCATGAAATATATAAGAGAGATATGAAATCCCCGACAGGCAGATCCCTTGAATTACCTAATAAATTAATACCATTTTCAAATCAATTAGGTGGTGCGGATGTATTACAAGGAGCCCAACCTCCAGGTGAAACACCCGCTGTAGATGTAAATGTAAATGTTACGACACAACCTGAAGAAGAAGAAAGTTCTTCTGTTGGGGAATTTTTTTCTTCAATAAATCCCTTTTCCGATGAACCGAGTGAGGAAACTCAGAGAACGCACCAACCTTCGTCGGTTCAGGAACAATTACCTCAAGAAAAAATAACACAATCTGTAGCACAAGCACCTGTAGCACAAGCACCTGTAGCACAAGCACCTGTAGCACAAGCACCTGTAGCACAAGCACCTGTAGCACAAGCACCTGTAGCACAAGCACCTATTGTAACAACAGAACAAATACCACCAGTATCAGTAGAACCAGAATCACAAGTTATAGAACAAGAACAACAATTACCCGTAGAACCAGAACAGACTGAAATTATAGTAGAACAACCGGAAATTGTAAATGAAATACCACGTGAATCGATAGAACAAGAATCTGTTCAAATAGTTGGGGTTGAACCAGAAATACCAGAAGATAAACCTTATGTGGCTGTGGATCCGGTTATAGAAACACATATTTTATCAATTGAAAATGAATTAAGAAAGCAGATCCCCTTACATGAATCACGGAATGAATTATTTGATATATTAGGTGGAGATTTATCTGATCAATCCAATATAGTAGATAAATTTATGAATTATAAATTGGGTGAAAATATAAAATTAAAAGATATATTTATTAATGTATTCAGGAATTATACTTCTGATAACGCTTTAGAAGAAAAAGATGCAGCTATACAAGCATTATTTAATAATATAAAAGAATATGGAATGATTTTTGTAGACTGTTTTAGTTTGGAATTTTTATTATCTGCTGGTAATTTATTTGACAAAGACGTAGCATATAATGACGTTGTAGGATTATCCGATATAGTTTCAAAATTATTTCTTGAAGGCAAAGATAAACATGCTTCTATTATGGTGGTAGTATTATTGAAACTGGCAGATGATCCGAACAGATTATATATTATAAAGAATTTATTTGAAAGAATAGAAGATATTAGACATAATAATGTATCTTTAGTATCAATGTTACTTTCTGTGAATATTAATTTACTAACAAGAGTTAATAAAAGCAAGGCAAGAATGTTGGAAAGAGTTGCGAATGTTTATAATTCTGCGAGTAAAGAAAAACGTGTAGATGTTCATACATTCAGTATATGGCCATATCTATCTGAAAGTGAAACAAAAATATTTGAAATACCCGATCATGATATATCTCATTATGACACACCCAATACTAATATTTATAGTAGATATGAGCCATTAAGTCAAGATTGTTCTCATAGCGTGGACGAAATTAAAGAAATGATAAGAGGAACCGCTCCATTTTCTATAAATGCGGCAATGATAAATAATTTAGAAAGATGTCGCCCAAAAGAACTAAAAAAATAATGAATTATAAATAGTTAATATTAAATTTTATTCAAATGAAAACTTGAAACTTTCATTACTGCATTCTCCTTCATCTTTTTCTTCCAATAGTTCATCCAAATCATCATTATAGTTCTCTATATCGCTTTCTGATATATTTTTAATATAAGATTCTTCGTCCAATAATATCTTACAAAAACCTGTGCCAGAGTTTATTGTTTGCCCCATCATGATATTACTTGAAACACCTAATAAATTATCTTTTTCAGCAAATATACCCGCTTTGATTAGTTGATCCGTTGTATCTTCAAAGGAACATTTGGCCAAAGGCCCTACATCTCCTCTATTAATGCCTTGTCTGTTGATCGATGTAAGAGAACCTTTACAAGACATAGTATCACACAATATTTCAATATGTCTAGGATTTATATATTCACCCGCATGCTCAACAACTTCAGTTATCTCCTTTATTAATATTTCTCTTGCTGCTTCTATACCCAATATATCATATATTTCATTAATGTCATTTGATATCGTATTAAACTCGTCAATATATTCATTATTAAATAATTCTAGTAAATTCTTACCATCACATATGAGAATATTCTTTTTAATTATTTCCATATTATAGTCTTTCTTTATAATTGTCTTAGATTCGTCGCTAATTATAATATCTGTAATATTCTGAATACCCTTTACTGTGATATTATTTAATATATCATTATTAATATTCTTTAGTATTGTAATGAAATCAGTTTGATCTTGAATCTCTATATCAGATTCTTCTTCTTCTATATTAATTGATATCCTTCCAATTAAATCCTTTGAGTTATCATCTGTATAAACAAATGATAACCTATCTTCATCATATTCTAACAATTTCATGTATATATCTTCCATTACAACACCCTTCTCCATCATTGTACTTTTATCAAATACTAAACGAATTATCCAGGGAGAAACATTTGTCTTGTCTGAATCATCTAGATCACTAAATTCTCTATATATATCAAGTAATTCTTTATCTTCTTCTATGTTAGTCTTACCAAATACATTAGGGGGATCATAGTAAACGCTACTACTAATAACTAGATCCTTAACCGTAGTAAATTCTAATATGTTCTTAATGTAGGATAATTTATTCTTATCTTCCGAATATCTATCATACAAGTGTATGCTTGTTGAAGTTGATTTAATATTCTTACTAATATGTATTAATTCTTTTAATCTCGGAATGCCACGAGTTACATTAGATTTGGCACTTACACCCGCAAAATGAAATGTATTTAGGGTCATCTGTGTAGCTGGTTCACCGATGCTCTGAGCGGCAACCGCACCAACCATCTCACCGGGAGATATTTTTGAATCATGAAATCTCTTCCTTATTGTATTAACAATAATCTTATATTCATCTCGTGAAATTTTATATTCAGAAATTAACACCTTTGGATTCAAGTGGATATGGACAAGTATTTCAAATATATTATTATTCTTAAAATTCTCCTGAATGTATAGCGAATTAATTAATCGTTGATTACCCTTTACGATATCAATTGGTAACATATTACTTTTCTTCTTACTTTTTACTGTATTCTCAACAATCCTCTGAATATGAATTGGATAATTAATATTATTATGGACTTCACCATTGAAAACATGAGTTACTAAATACTCTCGATAATCTAATAATCCTTTAAAAACATTGTCTAATAATTCTTGTTTTGTATTCTTTGCTTTATCTACCAATGTTTTATTATAGTATTTACTCCAATCAGTCTTTTCATCAAAATAATATTTATTTAGTAGTTCTTCATATGATAGTTTTGTTAAATAGATAGATTGAGATTCAATATTTGTTCCATCCATACCATCATTCCCATACACAAATTGAATGATAGAACCAGCAGAACCTCTAACAGAGTAATCATAACCGACTTTTAGATCTTCCATTGACTTAACAAGTTGCCTCTGTACATAACCCGTCTGGGCCGTTTTTACTGCTGTATCAATTAATCCTTCTCGACCACCCATCGCGTGAAAGAAGAATTCTTGAGGGGTTTGACCCGAAATAAATGAATTTTCCACAAATCCCCTTGCCTCGGCAGAGTCATCATACTTATAGTAGTGTGGAAGAGTTCTTCCTTCAAATCCATATGGAATACGTTTTCCGTCTACATTCTGTTGTCCTAAACATGCTACCATCTGGGCAATATTAGTAAGTTTACCTTTACTCCCAGAATTAATCATGTATGTAGCCCTGTTCTTAGGATCAAGATTCTCGAGACCAATCTTACCGGTTTCATTAATTGTTTTATTTAAGATACCATTCACCTTACTTTCAAAATAATCTTTATTACTCTGACCAGGAATACCCTCAAAAATATTTAAATGAAACTCTTGCATAATATCTTCAATTTGAAGTTTCCTTTCAACTATCGTTGTTTTAATTTTCTCATTTATTTCTTTTTCAGCGATCATGTCACTGATACCAATACTAAAACCTTCTACCAGTAATATATATGAAACAATCTTCTGTAAATCATTAATAAAATCACAAGTTCTCTCACTTCCTAAATCATTATAAATTGTGTGAATTAAACCTTTTGAAGTTTTACTAAATAAACCTTTATCAAATGTACCTTGTTTTATAATTCCATTGACAATTTTGACAATATTAACTACTTCATTGTATTGAGATAATAGTTTCTTCTTTCTATTACCACTTTCACTCTTTGAATTATTATTATCATAATCAGAATTTGTCATAGTTAAATTAATATTATCCGGTAATATATAAGATAATATACTCTTTCCCGACCAAAGTGGTGTCACTACACCATCAATTTCAAAATCACTGTCTGAAATAGGGATACTACCATCAAAAGTAGATAGATCACATATAATATTAATCATCTGCTTATATGTATACAAACAAGAATCAACCCGTTTTTCACTCTTAGATGAATCCGATAAATTATAGATGTTAGTATTTTCACCATAATGAAGTTGCGAACCCTCTTTATATTCAATTACTTCTGAATGAGTTAATTTATATAATCCGAGTAGTGTATCTTGAACAACCGTTATAATAGGTTTGTTTTCTCTTGGTGAAATTATTTGTTTGGCCACTGAAGCAATATTAATTAATTCAGACATACTGTCTATACTCTGAGGAACATGCATATTCATTTCATCTCCATCAAAATCAGCGTTATATGGGGAAGTCGCGCTTACATTAAGTCGGAATGTATCCCCTTTCATAACTTTGACTCTATGACCCATCATGCTCATCTTGTGTAGTGATGGTTGGCGATTAAATAATACGTAATCATTATCAACTATATGTCTATTTACCGTATCGCCATATTCTAATTTCATATTCATTTTATTGGTTTCTGTGATCAAGAATTTAGAACCATTCTTCTTTATAATACTCTTGGCACCCGGCCATATTTTTGAACCATTATACACAAAATCTTGTAAATCTTTAATATTAAAACTATTTACTATTTCTGGGAAAGTTAAATTCATCGCTATCTTGATAGGAACACCTAATTGATCCAAATCAATATTCGGATCAGGAGTAATTACACTTCTTGCTGAAAAATCTACACGCTTACCCATAAGATTTGATCTTAAACGACCCTCTTTACCCTTTAAGCGTTGTTGAATTGCCTTTAGAGGTCTACCAGACCTGTGGGTAGATTGTGAAATACCCGGTTCTTCATTGTTAATAAATGTAATTATATGATAAACAACCATGTTGTACCAATCATTAATAATCTCCTCTCTCGCAAATGATTCTATCTTCTTTTTTAATTGATTGTTGTATTTAACTATTTCAGCAAGTTTATGCGTTAAATCATCATCCATCCTCTGCGAGTTCCCTTGCTTCACAGAGGGTCTAACCGCAGGAGGTGGAACAGGTAAAGCTGAGCATATTAACCATTCTGGACGACACCAGTTACTACTGAATCCTAATAAATTAGAATCTTCATCTGAAATTTTTTCAAATAATGATTTAACATACTCGGCAGTGAAATATTGTGATTGAACTGAATCACTTGAAGAACCTATATCTTTCCATATCGCCTGAATACCCGATATACCATCAACCTTATATCTACTCGGTTGTATGCAACCACAACCATCCTCGGTTTCTTGGCCACACCGAGTTATCTTGCTACTCAGTTCATAAATAGTATTCCATCTGGTTTTATTTGATTTGTTGATAAGTTCGGAAACTACAGCGGATTCTTTATTAACTCTCAGTTTACCACATCTGAAACATACACACTTCAAAATTTTAACTGTTATATCGATAAAATGATAGTTATATACTGGTCTTGCCAATTCAATGTGACCAAAATGACCCGGACAACCTATATTATCTAATCCACATGTAGCACATACTTTACCCATATCAGTTGTCCCCATTCGGTTATCAAATAATCCCTTAACTACAGGGACATCTTTATCATATGTTTCATGTTTTGATACTTCAACAACGGAATTACTTCGTATTTCATCTGGAGACATAATACTAAATTGTAATCCAGTAACATCTTTAGTAATTGGTTCGAAGTCAGTCATTATGGTATTACTTATATAATTTATAAATTATTTTTAAATCAAATTTTTAATTTAAATACAAATATAGTTTATCATTTATATTCAAATTAAAAATTTGATTTAAAAATATTTGATAAAATTAAAATAAATAAACATGTCAACAATGTCAACAATGTCACCGATGACAAGCATTCACAATATGACAACTCGATCAAAATCAAAAGATAATAAATCGCCTCCTCTACAGATTGATGATAATGGGGATGATAGTGTTGATGAACACGGTAACCTTAAAGGATTTATTGATTATGATTGCGAAGATGAATTTGATCATGATGAATTTGACAAACAAGTTGCTCGGTTGAGTGGTGGGATGTTAAAACCAAAGAAGAAAACCAAAAAAATAAGAAAAGATCACCGTAATAAAAAACTAAATGATGTATTCATGAAATATCTTATTATGAAAGCAACTGAAAAAGCAAATGAAGAACTTAAAATGAAACGTAGAAACAACAAAAGGAAGAAAATCCAAGTTACAGAAGAAATTGATTCGCCTAGACTTAGCTCTAATTCATCTACTCCAGAATCCTCTGATTTAGAACTAAGCATGGAAGAAGAAATTGAAGAAATAAATTTAGACGTGGGAACACCAAAACAAAAGACTATTTT
>Ga0206682_10001763_pt1 | contig 20814 bp, 6 predicted proteins | sample M240m12015metaG_FD_155444 | JGI IMG/M metagenome (GOLD analysis project Ga0206682, IMG submission 155444) | Ammonia-oxidizing marine archaeal communities from Monterey Bay, California, United States - M2 40m 12015 | ecosystem: Environmental > Aquatic > Marine > Intertidal zone | place: USA...
CATTTTCGCCATTATTAGACAAACAAACGGGTGTTTTTAATAAAAAATTACAATTTGTTCACGGTGGACAGTTGTTTGGTGGAGCTAGTGGTGAGATAGGATCTAGAATTTACGCTGCTTATCAAAAAATAAATATATCAGACACACAGTCTTTAACTTTACAAGCTACAGCTAAAGTAGCTGCAGCTATATCTGGCTTTACAAGCGCTAGCGGTACTTTAAGAATAGGTATAACAACTTTAGAACCAGATGTAAGTATAAGCATGGTAACAAGACCGGATAAACCTGGGCTTTTAACATTAAAAGACAGCATATACAACTTAAACATTTTAGACTCTACAGACGTTTCTTTTGCAGAGTTTACTTCTACTACAGACACGACTAAGACTATTGAGGTAGACGTTTCAAGCGTTAACTCTAATACCAGTAATGTTAGAGAGGTTTATGTTTTTATATACAGTGAGGTTGATCAATATACCGCTGAGACTAACGCTTCTTCACCTCTAACTGAGGCTAGTATAAATATTATTGACGACATTGTTGTAACTATAGATGGTGAGGTAGATTACTTGCAGCAAAACGAAGAGTCTACAGCTTTTAAAAACTATAAATCTAATGCGCCTTCAGAAAACAATCAAGACGACTACGAAGACGACAATTATTGGCCTATGAATGGTAATAGGTATGGGTTAGACCCTCAGCACGCCCAAGCTAATGGCTCTTTTTATATAGATGATAGATTAGGAAAAATCAACTTTAGCTCTAATATTTCAGGAAAAACTGTGATCTTAGATTACATAAGTGATAGTCTTGGTACAGATGCGGAGATGCAGGTTCACAAGTTTGCTGAAGAAGCTATGTATAAGTGTATAGCATACGCTATATTATCAACAACGGTTTACGGCCAACAATTAGTACCTAGATTTAAAAAAGAAAAATTTGCAGAAGTAAGAAAAGCAAAACTAAGATTATCAAGCTTAAAAATAGAAGAATTAACTCAAATACTTAGAGGCAAATCTAAGTGGATAAAGCACTAACATATGCCAGAAATTAAACATCAGTTTACCGGAGGTAAAATGAATAAAGACCTTGACGAGCGTCTTGTTCCTAACGGTGAGTATAGACATGCAGAAAACATACAGGTTTCAACTTCAGAAGGATCCGCTGTTGGTACTGTTCAAAACATATTAGGTAATTCTTTGGTTTCTGGTCAAGATTTTATAGAGGCAGACGCGGTTTGCGTTGGTTCTATTGCAAGTGAAAGTAACAATAAGATTTATTATTTTATAGTAAACGGTGTTGCTAGCTATAAGGGTGACGCTATAATAGAGCTTGATGTTAGTAATAATAATATAAAACCCGTATTAGTAAGCACATCTTCCAGCGTTTTAAATTTTAGTGTAAATAATATCATAACAGGTGTAAACATTATAGATGGCATGTTGTTTTGGACTGATAATAATAGTGAGCCTAAAAAAATAAACATACAAAGATGTATTGAGGGTACTAATCAAAGCGGAGCTACTCACACTTCTTTTTTAAATCCTAAAACAGGTGCATCAATACCTATAGAAGAAAAACATATAACAGTTATAAAAAAAGCTCCATCTATAGCTCCTAAAATAGAGCTAGTATCGGAAAGAAATGAAGCTTACACGTATACTGGAGTTATGCGTATAACAGAACCTACAAACCCATCTAATAACACTTCTTCTTTTAATAATTACGACGCTGCGTCTAACCAAGCTGAATATGACTTTTCTACATTTAAAATTGGAGATGAGTTTAAAACTGCTATAGAAACAGATATAGAAGGTAATAGTGGTTTCACCTTACAATGGCAACCTGGTGACACCGTTGTTTTTAAAGAGTTTGATCAAAATGGTGAACCGCCATCTTTACCTATAACAAATTACTCTATAAAAGCTACAATACAACCTGTGTTTTACCCAAGCAGTGGAGGTCCTAATTTTTTTACCGACACTCAAGATGAAAAAGCTGAAAACGGTGATTTTATTTACCCAAACACCAATGGAAGCTTACCTTATAAATACAGTTTAGATGGTCCTGGTAGTAATGCTAGCAATTGGGCATACGACAATTTAAATGACAAAATGTCAAGGTCCGCTATTGGCAGTGGGGCCGATAAACTTTATTTTAATCAAGATATAGCTTGGGAGACAGATGCGTTAGCGGCTAATGCTAGCGTCTATAGAATTACAGTTAAAACTTCTGGTATACCAAATGCGTCAGGCGGAAGTTTTAGAGTTATTATAGTTTCAGACATAATGACTTCGAACGCGAACACTACAAATCCTTATTATTGGAGATCACCTAAAGTTGAAACAAATGGAACTCACGTTTTTGACATAGCTTTAGGTGAAGACACTGGGGAAAGTGGCACTAACTTAGCGTCTTACGCTAAAAAATTTATTATTTACACCGGAAGCAATGGTTTTGACGGAAGTGTTGATTTTGTATCTGTATTAAATTTAAATGAGCAAAATGCTAGAGTTAGGTTTAAAATAACAGATATAATAGGTACACCACCAACTGTAGAGACTGGTGCTGGTGAGTTAAAATACGCTGTTGACAGACTTGACACTCAAGAAAAACTTTATCAATTCAAACTTCCTAGATTTGCCACTAGATATAGGTATCAAGATGGAGAGTACTCTGCTTTCTCACCTTTTACGCAAGTAGCATTTTTACCAGGTGGTTTTGATTACCACCCAAAGAAAGGTTATAACTTAGGTATGACAAACTTAACCACTAGCGTTATTTTACATCCTGATACAGATATACATCCTGACGATGCTGTGTTTATTGACATTTTATACAAAGAAGATAATTCTACAAACGTTTACGTTTTAGACTCTATAAGATCTGACAAGTGGAATAATCCATACACTATAACTTCAGAAGCTGTAAACAGATCTGTACCCTCAAATCAACTTATAAGACCTTGGGACAATGTTCCTAAGAAAGCTTTAGCGCAAGATGTTACTGGTAACAGAATTATATATGCTAACTACGAGCAAGGCTACGATTTGATAAACCAAAATAATGATGTTTACTATCCAAAAATAACAACTAGCGTTGAGCAAAAAGTAATTCAAAGCATAACTAAACCTTCTGTTAAATCGGCTAGAGATTATCAAGTTGGTATTGCTTTTGTTGATAAATACGGTAGAGAAACACCTGTTATAGCAAGTCAGGATAGCAGTACTAAAAGCGGTATAAAAATAGAAAATGAGCTTGCCGATAAACAAAATAAAATAAAAGTTAAGCTTGATAGTAGTAACTTCATGAAAGATACTGAGTTTTTTAAGTTTTTTGTAAAAGAAACTTCTGGAGAATACTATAATCTAGCTATGGATAGATTTTGGCAAGCTGAAGACGATCACGTTTGGGTTTCTTTCGCTTCTTCAGATGTCAATAAGGTTGTTTTAGATGATTTTTTAATATTAAAAAAAGGAGCAGATGTTAGTTATAAAGTTAAAGAACCAGCTAGATACAAAGTTATAGCTATAGAAAATGAAGCCCCAGACTACATTAAAATAAAAAAAGCTTTAATAGAGTCTAAAGAACATATTTTCGCCTTAAATGATATATTCGGAGACACTTTAACTTCTACATCTCCACTATCAGGTAGAAACGCTATAGAGCTTACTTATGGACCTTTTCTTAATAGCGCTGGCGCTAATATTGATTTAATTGATGATGGTAGCGTTTTCTATATAGAGTTTAGCTCTACAGCTGGAACATCAAAAAGATATAGAATAAATAAAATAGATACAAACTGGAGGCACCAAACGGTAAACCCAGAGGATGCTTCTTATTTTTTAAAGCTAGATAAAAAATTAGGTGAAGATGTAGACTTTATAACTGATGGTACTAAGATTTTAGACAATACTATAGTAAACATATATAAATATAAAGCTGAGAACTCACCTGAGTTTGATGGTAGATTTTTTGTTAAGTTGCTCAAAGATGTTGTTTTTGTTAAAAACGTAATAGACAATGTTAATACTTCCGTTGACTACAGAGTTTTTGCATCTAAAAAATTATACTATTTAAAAAGTGATATAGCTACTACACACGCTGGATCTATAACGGGTCAAACTGACGGTATGTATGGACCTGATGGTGGTGATTTTGGTAGATACGCTGCATTTTTTAGAAATTACAAGTATAATGAGAACGAAGCTGAACAACAGTTAGAATCATACACCTCCAACTCCGTGTCTAATTTTGAAGATGTTGGTCAGTATAAGTTTGGTCTTGGTAACGACTGGCGGGAGGAATTTTTAGATTACACTAGCAGTGGATCTAACGGTTCTAATCAGGGTTTTGTTGGCGCTTGGAACTTTACTCAAAACAATAGATCCATAACAAAAATAGCTGACAAGTACCCTAATCAAGATCCTAATGAAGAAGAAGTTTGGTTTATTGATGCTGGTGAATTTTCTGGAAAAAGAACAAGTAATGAATCTTTACATTGGCCTTGGATTGGTCAAACTGACGGTACAATGCAAGGTATAACAGACCAAAGTGGTGGAAACCCTCAAGCAACACTTAGAATTGGTATAGGTGGATTGTTTCACGATGAAGTTTCAACATCTAGCAATAATGGTATAAGTGATTTTTTTGCTATTGGTGTTGATGGTGGTGGAAACCCATACTATAACGATTCTAGTACCGTTGAGTTGGTTTCTCAGCTTAATACAGGTAGAATATTTAGGTTTAAAGAGGATCCATCACAAACAGTATACACAATACAAACAAATACAGTTAGTCGACTCCTTAGGCATCACGATGGTACCACAGCTGTTATAACACCAAGCGAATCAGCCAACGGGCCTTACGATAATGACAATGACCAAATAGCCCAGTTATCACCAAATTTAACTAAAACTTGGAATTTAAACATAAAAAACGAAGATGGTGATGGAGATATGAACTGGGATCCAACAGGAGCTTTAGGGCCTATTTCTAGCGATGGTTTAAAGTTAACTATAGCACATCACGGTACTGCTGGTAGCGCTACTTTTGGTTCAAGTTGTAGTGTTAGGGTAGAAACTTTGTTAGCAGATCATACCGATGGCACTAAACATCAGATTAAAAAAGGCATGATACTTGAGTCTCACAGTAATGGAAGCCATACTTATGATGACTCTGGCACTAATAAATATTTAGTAGTTTGGAAAACCGAAAAAGTAAGTAGTACTAATTTTTTAATACACCTGACTGGCTATGTTGATCTACTAGAAAGTAACCACGTCATATTTACTACGCAACCTACAGTTGGACAAAACATGGTGTTTAGACAAGCTGTCATGAACGGTTATAGTAGCTTCTCTACAAATAGAATAAATGCTCAGTCGCCAAACTTTAGTATAGCTAACCCAGGTTTATATGCTGTTAGCCACACTATAGAATTTTTAGAAACTATAGAAGGTGATTCTGAATTACCTACTAATCCTGCTATCTGGGAAACAGAGCCAAAAGAAAACACACCTTTAGACGTATATTACGAAGCTAGTGGATTAAACCCAATAGAGTTAAAAGAAAACAACTTACACTTGGTAGTACCTCCAAACTCTTTAGTTGAACATGTAGAAAATCCAAACAGTACAACTAGTAGAACTACTATATTGACTAGTGGTTTAATTCCTTTTGTTTTTCCTCAACAAGCTAATAATTCACAAACAGGTTTTTACATAGATATTATAGCTACGCCTGCTGGTGTCGCTTTAGCGCCTAGTCTACCTAGGGTTGGAACACCTAACATAGTTCAAGGTTCAACTTTAAAAATAACAAGACCTGACGGTAGTGCTATAACTTTAATCGTTGATGGTTACGTAACGGTAACTGGGTCTTCAACTATTGCTAATAGAATTTTTATTAAAAAAGATCTTTATGTTTCTAATACAGAGTACACATTAGGCTGGCACAATTGCTTTTCTTTTGGAAATGGTGTTGAATCAAATAGAGTTAAAGATGGTTTCAACTTACCATTTATAACTAACGGAGCTAGAGTATCTACAGTTTTAGAAGAAGAAGAGGACTACAAGCAGGAACGTAGAAAATATGGTTTAATATACTCTGGTATATACAACGGTGTTGGTAACGTTAACAATTTAAACCAATTTATAGCTGGAGAAAAAATAACAAAAGAATTAAACCCTATATATGGTAGTATACAAAAACTGCACTCTAGAGACTCTGATTTAATTGCTTTATGTGAAGATAAGGTCTTACAGATATACGCTAACAAAGATGCTCTTTTCAATGCTGATGGCAACGTTAACGTTACAGCTACAAATAAAGTTCTTGGTCAATCTAGACCTTTTGTTGGAGAGTATGGTATATCAACAAATCCAGAATCGTTTACATCAGAATCGTATAGAGTTTACTTTACAGACAAAGTTAGAGGTGCTGTGTTAAGATTATCAAAAGATGGTCTAACACCTATATCAGATGCTGGCATGAAAGATTACTTCAAAGATAATCTTAAAAATAACGATAAAATTATAGGTAGCTATGATGATAGAAAAGATGAATACAATATAACTTTACCAACTACAAACACGACTATATCTTACAAAGAGGATGTTAGAGGTTGGGTTAGTTTTAAATCTTTTGTACCAGAAAACGGTATTAGCTGTTCTAATGATTATTATACTTTTAAAGATGGTAAAATATATAAACACCATGACGAATCTACTGATAGAAATACTTTTTATGAAGAAGATTTAAAACCATCAGTTCTAGAGGTTGTTTTAAACGACTCTCCTGATGTTATAAAAAGTTTTCATACATTAAACTATAGTGGCGAAAAAGATTGGTCTGTAAGTAAGATTTACACAAATAAACAAGAAGGTAGTATAAGCGAGTTTATAGAAAAAGAAGGTAGATGGTCAAACTATATAAAAGGTATCGATGCCGATTTAGATTCAAACTCTGACTTTGGTGCTTTAAATATTCAAGGTATAGGAAAAGTTAAAAGTATTGATGTTGCTAGTAATACAATAAAGTTTAACGGATCAATAAATTCCTCTGTTCAAATTGGCGATGTATTGTACTACGAAAACAATGGTATACAAAAAATAGGTAAAGTTGGAAGTGTGTATAGCAAGGAAATAGAAGTTGACTCTCTAGGTAGTATTTCTGTTGATGATTTTGTTTTCTTTGCTAAAAATAATGTAGCAAACGTTTCTAGCCTGCTTGGTCATTACGCTGGCGCAATTTTTGAAAACAACTCTACAAGTAAAACAGAAATATTCTCTGTTGGGTCTGAAGTAACAGAAAGTAGTAAATAAATTATAATATGGCAAAAGTAATAAAAAGGTTTGATATAGATTTAAGCAATATGCGCGCGGATAGTAATACTAGAAATTTTTCTGTTATTGGTGATAAAAACGCTATATTTTCTTTAGAGGTTAAAAACGAAGACGGTTATTATTATGATTTTACTAATAAAGTTTTTACTTCTACTAAAAAACGGTTGAAAAATAGAATAATTAAATCTGAATCTTTTAACGGTAGTATAGTTTTTCCAGCGATAACTGACAACGATCAGTACGATATATATCTTTTTGCAGAATCTATACATGATACTGTTCATGCTGAATATGTCGAGTCTAGATTTGGAGATGGAACTTTAGATATAAACTCTTCGCAAGGTTCTAATTCAAACTTATTACAAAAAGTAATATACCAATACACTGATACAACTATAACTATAGCCGGGATATCACCTAGTGGAACACAACACTCTACAGGTAATTTCGTTGGTGCAACTTTTGCTACTGACACTATAACTTTAGGTAGAGGCGCTACAGTTGGTAAAGTTCCCTTTTCAATGACAGTAACTTTGGCTGCAACGAAAGCAATGACAATACTAAGACAACCAACACAAAGTGATTTAGCAGCTTATGCTACATTAACAATCGGTTCTGGAGTTGCTATTGATGGAGAAGATATATTTGACGGAACCGCGAGAAGCACAGATACTGTTAATGGTGCTGTTTCAGAAACAACTTTAGTTACTATGGACACAGCTGTTGCTTCAAAAATGAAAGTTGGTGATAGAGTAACTGGAACGGGTATACCAACTGGATCAGTCGTTACTGTATTTCAAATTATATCTACATACGTTTTTAGAGCTTCGGAAGCTTTAGATTCTGTTGGTGATGGTGTTACTTTAACTTTTACACCACCAAGATATAGAAGGTGGAGTGTGGACAGTAGTAGTAGTATACACAAGCTTGGTGTTGGGATGCAGTTGTTAGATGGCGATAATGTTATTGGTGCTGCTCATATAAGTCCTTTTGAAGATACAACTACTTATACTACAGAGATAAATAATCCAGATGGAAGTGTGGAAGAAGTTACTAATACCGCTGTAAATACTAGTATACCTGCACTTGAAACGTTAGGACAAAAACCAACTGTAGTAAATGGTATTATAACACAACAAAAAGGTAACTTTACATTAAACACTAAAGTTCATGGTGACTTAGCTGGACAAGATTCTGTTTTCTACGCTTACGGTCCTAGTGCTATAAAAAAGATACACAATAGTGATTTAGTAATTTCAGATTTAAAAGTAGAGTTAGTTCCACAAACAACAACAACAACAAGCGCTGTTAGTGCTAGCGCGACTATACCTGTAGCTGATAGGGAAGGTACTATACAAAACTTGTCTACAGTTAGTGGTATAGGTATAAATCCTGCAGTAGCAAGTCCAACGGTAACAAATGCTACAGCTGATGGTGCTGGAAACTGGACATTAAGCGCGGCGCAAACTTTGGAAAGTGGAGTTACACTAACTTTAGGTAATACAAGTAGATCAGCTACTATAACAGGTAATATAGAATTTAAAAACTTAGATGACACTAATTTCAACCTGTATATCGACGTTGAAAAATTCCTATCAGCATCATAAAGTAAAAAAACAGTGAAAACTGTGACTATACTTATAATTAAATAAAATATAATGGGTGAAGATTTAGTAGTTAGAAATCTAAAGTATAATGATTATGAGTTTATAGCAAAATGGTGGAAGTGGTGGCGGTGGAAGGTTATACCAAGAGAGATGCTTCCTGAAAACGCTTTAAGTGGACTTATGGTTGAGAAGAACGGAGTTAGAATAGTATCTTGTTTTATAATAACTACAAACTCTTCTGTAGCTTTAGTGGAATGGGTTGTTTCAAACCCATATTACAAAGAGAAAGACAGAAAGTATGCTATTGAGCTTCTTATAAATACAGCAGAACATTATTGCGCTGGGCTAGGTTTTAAGTATGCTTTTAGCATCGGTAGAAATAAACACCTGATAGATACCCATAAAAAACTAAACTGGACGGTCGACGGCAAGCCGTCTTATGAAATAATAAAAAAAATAAAATAATATGGCAACAATCTCAACAGCAATAATGGCTGGCTCTGCTTTAATGGGTATGAGTAACGCTAGTAAAATGCGTAAGCAATCTGCGCGTCAAGCCGCTCAGGCTTTAAAAGAAAGGCAGGAGCAGCAAGCTAGGTTAGATAAGGAAATAGCTAACTATAGAGATATGAAGTTTACAAACCCATATGAGGGTATGGAAAACGCATTTGAAGATTTAAGAGTTTCTACTGGAGCTGCTGATTTTCAGGCTGAACAAGGAGCGCAACAAAGAGCAGATATATTAGGACAACTTCGTGGCGCAGCGGGTACTAGTGGTATAGCTAGTTTAGCGCAATCTTTAGCAAACCAAGGTCAGTTACAAGCTAGAAAGATTTCAGCTGGTTTACAACAACAGGAATTAGCAAACGAGATGGCTAGAGCAAGAGGCGCTAGTGCTATTGACTTACAAGAAAGAGCTGGAGAAGCTATGGTACAGCAAGCGGAAACTAGTAGGCAATCAACTATACTAGGTGCTCAATATGGCCAAGCAGCTGGCGCGAATAAAAATTACCAGCAATCTCTATTAAACCAAAGAAAAGCGAACGTTCTTGCGAATCAAATGATGATGGACAGTATGTCAACTTTGGCTAATTCAGGGTTAGGAGAAGGTGGTGAAAAAGACTACGGCTCTGAGTATGAAAAAAAAGGCGGAACTTCCGGCGGTATGGACGGTGATCCAAGCACGTGGTGGTAAAAATATAAAACATAAAATATGGCAACAAAAGGAGGAAGTTTATTGGGTAAGGCAGATGCTACTATAGTTGGAGCATCCTACAGGGAGGCTATGGCCGATGTCATGCCTGATTATGGTGCGGTGTATGCTGGCGAAGCGGCTAATGTGAAGAAGTTTCAGACTGAAGTTAAAAATTATTTTGATAATTTACACGCAGACAACAATAAGTTGGCCGATGAGCTGAAAGAAGCAACAACAAAAGCTATGGGAGACTTAGGTACAGACTACGACATGATGGAGCTGTTTAATTCCCATCTTACATCAATGAAAGACAGAATGGAAAGTTTGCCAAAAACTAAAAAAGGTGATTTTGAAAGGGCTAAAATAAGAGCGGAGATGAATCAACTACTAGAGTCTAGCAAGGGTTTAGATGATACTATATCTAAAGTTGGTACTATGATTAAAGCTGGTAAATTTAATCCAAATACCACCGAATATCCAGCTCTTTTAGCTATAAGTAAAAAAGAAGCAACAAAAGAAATAGTTGATGGGAATTTGGTTTACACCTACGAAGATGATAACGGTAAAAAACAAACAATAGACCGCCAAGGTATTGAAGATGCTCTTGGTCAGTCAGATCTTGAAATGGAGAGTAGTTTTAATAAACAAGGGGCCTCGTATTTTCAACAGGGAAAACAAGGAAGAAAATTTAATCGTAACAAATCTGTTAATAGTTATGAAGAAATATTTACAACGCCAGCAGGTCTAGCTGCAAACATGAATGAGAGACAAAATGGTTTAGATTATACTTTTGTAGAGTCTTTAGCTGGTAAAGATGGTTCTAAATCTATATTTGAAGCGCTGACAAACATGGGGCCAACAACTGTAGCTCAATACGACGTTACCGGTGATAATAAAATTACTGAGGCGGATTTTGCCCACCCACAGAATGGTATAGCTTTAATAGAGTCTTTAACAAAACCTCGTAGCAAAAACTATAACTTTCAAGCAGCTAAAAGAGCCGCTGCAGAATTTTATGCTGACAACATAGACCAGGTAGAGTTTAATGATGGTAAGTCATTACGACCAGTAAAAACGCTTGAAAATAAGACTAAAATAACTGATTACTTTGCTAGTGTTGGTGATACCAAGTCTTTACGTTTAGACGGTACTTTTATAAACAAAGGAGAGTTAGAAAACAAAAGAACTGCTATTGAGCAAAGAAAAGGTTTTTACATAGGTGATAATAATTTTAGACCAGATGGTAAAAGCGGTTGGATAAGAGAGACTCCTGATGGACAAGAAACAAAATACCCAAGTGTAAGTTCTTTGATAAAATCAGGGCTTAGAACTGGTCATCCAGGTTTTACAAGTTTAATTAATATGGATGTTAATAATGATGGCAAGCCAGACGGTCCATTACGTTTGTTTAATACAGATTTTTCTAAATAAAATAATATGAATGAAAATTACGAGTTTGAAGGGATTACTTATGATGTTGCCCCACACAGATTAGAAGAATTTATGGCCAAATTTCCAAACGCTACAAAAGTAGGTGAGCCGGGAAAGACGACAGACCCTGCGTCAAGCGATACGGATTCAGGGTCGGAAAATGGTTTTTTGGAGCCAGTAAAGGTAGTTGAGGGAAAAGGAATGTTTGATGGCGAAACTGAGGTATCTAGTGGTTTTGGTGGGCTTGTTAAGAAAGTAAAAAATACAAAAGATTTTGTTAAAGATATTTTCAACACTCAAGATTCAGTAAAAGAAGATGACGAAGAAGTAACATCTAGAGCGGCTGAAAAATATTTTTCATTAGACGCTATGCCGAAAAGAAAGCTAAAACCATATGATGGTACAAGTGACTTTAGAGAGTTTGAAAATACACTAGAAGAAGATTTAGAAGCTTACTTTAATTCAAAAGAAAGTCTAGAAAAAGGTATTAATAAATACGAAGAATACAAAAAGTGGGACAATGGTAATGGTGAATTACCAAAACATATTAGATTTAAAAGCGATATAGAGGTTGAGCAGAAGAATAGAAAAAGAGAACTTACAGAACAATACATAGGAGTAAACGTTCCTGAGGACAAGCAAATAGAAGCTTACTTAGCTCTACCTAGTGTTGTTGGTGATGAAAAAGAGGTTGTTATAAATGGTAAGACATATAAAAACCCTAAAGAAATATACAACACCTTAAAAAAAAGAGATGCTGAAAGAGGAACCACTAAGGCTATAGATTTTGAAGCTGATTATTTAGCGACTGCTAACGAAGCTTTTACTAATGATTATGAAAAATACGAAAAAGATCTAGCAAAATACGAAAAGGATAACGAGCCTATTTTAAAACAACAAGCGTTGTTAGTTGATAAATTTAAAAAGCTAGGGAAGGTGGATGAAAACTCTTCTGAGCAAAAAATATCAGAATACAATGCGCTAGTAGTAGAGAACAATAATCTTCAAGATCAATTAGATCAAAGTGGTTCAAACGCTTTAATAGAAACTCAAAAATCATTAAAAACTAGGTTTGACGATTTGATTAGTAAAGCAGATACTTTTGAAAATACATCTATGGCTGCAACGGCTTTAGGCTTAGATTATAGTTTAGGTGGAAGAGTATCGCTTCAGTTAGAAAAAACTTTTTTGGCTGGTGGTGCGGTGCTTGGTGCTGGGGCCATGAAACTTATCGGTAAACTTGGCGAGGTAAAATACCCAACACAGCAAGATATAAAAATATACGAAGCTTTAGATAGAAATTATAAAAACGCAATAAACTACTACGATGAGGTGGGTAAAGAAATAGAAACAACTTTACCAACCACGATTAAAGTAGAGGATATAAACTCTGGAAATGTATTTGAAGCTGCAAAGCAAATGTTAGGCAACAATGCTCCCAGTATACTTGTTGCGCTTGGTACTTCTGGTACAGGAGCGCTTCTTACAAGGGGCATGTCTGCAACAGCCGCTTTAGCTACTAGAAGAAAAATGGCTAATCTTGGTATGGGTATATTTTTCGAAATGGAAGCCGGTGGTAAACTTGGAGATATTGAGGTTGGTGAAAAGTATGCCGCTGCAAATATTGATGCCTTAAACGCTATGCTTGAAAGAGATAAAAAAGAAGGTATAGTTAAAACTCCTGATGAAATACTTAGTATAAAACAACAAATAAGTGATAATGAAAACGCTTTAAGTTTTACTGGTATGCAAAAAGCTTTTTCTACTGTTATGTATGGTGGTATCGCTTCTTACGCTGAAAGACTGGGTACATTAAGATACATGAATGGCTTAACTAAAACTAGTAAAGTTTATGGTGCTGGTTTGTTTAAGAAAACTATTAGAGGCGCTAAAGGTAATATTTACAATGTTGGCGTTGAGTTAATTGAGGAAACAGCTACTCAACTTGGTCATAACTTAACTGATATAACAGTTTTAGGCGAAAACAAAAGTATGATAGAAGGTTTAGATGCTGACTTTTTGGTTAATACAGCTTTTACTAGTTTAGCAATACAAGGACCTTCTATGGGTATGAACTCATACAATGCTTTAAAAGGAGAGGTTACCACACGTCAAGAGCGTGAAGAAAGTAGAATTAGAACTCAAGAAATACTACAAGTACAAGACGAGCTAAACAACACGTCTCCGTTAAACTTTAATAAAAGAAGAGAGTTAACTAAAAGGAAGTTAGAGTTATTACAAGAGGCTGAAATTACAGACGTTCAAGTTGTTCAAAAAATATCTAGAATGACGTCTAAAGAAGTTGTAGATCTTTTTGAAGCTAATAGGTTGAAGAGAGAAGCGTTGAAAAACCTACAAGAATTAGGTGGTGATATAGATTCTAATAGTGAGTTTAATAAAAAACAAAAACAAAGGTTAATAGAAGAATACAATAAGCACGAAGGTAAAAGAGAGTTATTGTTAGGAAAACTTGATGATCGTAATAAAAAAGCCCTTGAAGCTGCATTAAAAATAGCTGGACTTGAAAAAGGTGTTGATTATAATTTAGAAGATGAAGCTGAGATGGCTTTTCAGTTAGGTAAATATCAATTAAATCAAGATGTGCTAAAAAATATAGTTGGAGAAGAAAAAGTTAAAATATTCAAAGGAGAAAGCTCAAAACAACAATTAGAAGATTATTTAAAAGAAAAAGTAAAAGAAGGTGTTATATCACAAAAAGATGCTGATAAAGCTTTGTTGGGTAATAAAAACGCTATGTTTATTGGCGACGAATACGTTTTGATGGAAGATGTTGCTCTTCAAGGTATAACTGCTGGCGGTGCTTCCGCTTTATTCGCTGCCTCTTCGCCTCTGCACGAGTTGTTACATAGAGACTTGATAGAAGCTGGTATTGTTGTTGATGGTAAGATAGTTAAATCTGCTGAGGATGTTGTAGCATCTATAGAGGATCATTTAAACTCTTTAAGTGAAAACAATTTAATAGACAAGAATAACGCTAAAATAATTAAAAACAGAATAGAACAATATAAATCTAAGGAAGGCGTTGACTTAGAAGAGTTGATAACTCTTGTTGGTGATTTAAAAGACCAAGGCATAATTAGTAGGGAGACGATGTCTTTAAATTATGATTTAAAAAGATTTATAAAACTTACTGCTGGAAAACTTCTTGGAGATAAAAATGCTTTTCTAGGTTTTAATACTATAGAAGATATATTTAGATACATTGATAGTTTTCAAAATAAAGCCAAAGACCAAACTTTAGTTATACCACCAGATGAAAAAGAAGAAACTACAGAAATAAAAGCATCTAAAACAAAAGCATCTAAAACTGTAGACAAAAGAACACCTGAGCAATTAGTCAGAATAATACAAAGAGGTGGAAATCCTAAAAAAGTTAAAGAAGCTGAAGATGCTTTAGCGCCTCAGTTCGAGTTATTAGCTCTATCACCAAAAGCTTTAAATTACGATACTAGAACAGGTGATATAGCTAGAGAGGATGTTGCTGCTGAAGCTATGACATATTTTGATGGGATTGTTGAAAGATTTACTCCAGTTGATCCAAAGACTGGTAAAAAACGTAAGTTTTCTACATTTGTAGTTGCCAACATGTTTCCTAAGCGACAGGTTATATACGAAAAAGTTAAACCTTTAACTTATGGCGAAACAACTAGTACAGACACAAAAGAAGCTAGGCAGGTGGAAGGTGATGCCGGTACAACTACAAACCTTGAAGACACTTTTGTTCAAAAAATAGATATACTTAAAGATTTTGCTATAGCAAACAGAGTTGCTGACAAAATAAAAGCTTTAGTTAAAGTAGTTAAAGGTGATAACTTTAAAAGTATAATATCTAAGTATGCTGGTAAAGTTGGCGCACTTATATTTGAAATACCTGCTAATAAGATTATGGAAGGAGGCGCTAATCTAACAGCTGTCACAAAGTACACTGAAGGTATGCCAGCTCCAGCTGAGGCTCAGAATATACAAAGATTTTTTAATGCACCGAACAATGCGGATAAGTTTATCAAAACTTTACCACTATATAATGTAACCGATAAAACCGCTGATATAAACAAAGTAGGTGAAAACTTAGATGTATCAAGAGATACGTATGGATATGCTATTGGTTTAAAAGGCTTGCCACTAGATTATTTTTACGAAAACTACACTGATCCAACAGGTGAGATTACATCGCCAAAAGGTAGAAGTAAAGGGTTAACAAGCCAAACACAGGTTAAAAGGTTAAAACCACAGTTTAGAAAGCCTACACCTGATGTCGTAGAGCAGTTTAAAAAAGATTTAGGTATAACACCGAAGAACGAAGCAAATGTGTATAGCAGAGACATCGGACAGCTACTTAAAGGTGTTGCTAAAGTTCACTCTATAAATGCAGCTATATCTGGAGCACAAAGATTTCAAGAGGCCAAAACTAAAGCCGCACCTGTAACAGAGCAAAAAGCTATAAAACAACAAACAGCTGATATTACAGCGGCACAAAGTAAAATTGCTTTTAGCGAAGCTGTTTTAAATGACGTTGGGTCTTTATTTGTAGAGGGACTTACTAATCCTAATTTTAATTTAGATTTAGCTGGAGCGAGAAAGATGGACACGCTACTTGTTGCTAACAAATTAGATAAAACTTTAGACTTAAAGAAAAAAATCCGTACTGTTAATGGTAGAAAAAAGATATTAGATAATTTTAAGTGGATAATGGCTAATCTTGGACCTAGAGATATGTGGTTTGGAAAACAAGGTAAAAATAAATTTACAACTAGTGGAGCTGATTACAACGTCAGCATGAGCAAATATTCAAAAAAAGATTTAAAAAAAGGTATAATACCTAAAGGTAAAAAAGTTGGAGATTATAAAGACTTAGAGGGAAGAGAGGCTTTGTTAGAACTAAGAGAAAGTATTAATAATTTAGGTAAAAAAGATTCTGGTTTTGAATTTGGAAAGCCTATTAAAGATAAAAAAGGTAAAACACTAACTGATTATAGTGTCTCAAGTTATTCTACTTTATTAGGAGATCCTAAAAAAACTAAATTTAAAAAGAAAGAAATAGCTGAGTTTAACGAAAAAGTTTCTTTAATACATGAAGCAATGTGGGGTCGTATTAATGATCTTGTTGTGGAAGATAAAAAAAATGCTCCTATTATTGGTGCCTATTTAAAACTTGTTGCGAACCATACTGGGCACTGGCATAAAATGGGTGCTCAAATAGCTGGTTGGTCTAAAAACCCGGTTGGTGTTGGTAATACTTTATATGAGTACGAGCACGCTATGCCGGCGACAGCGGCGTATCTTTATTTAATGCACACAATACTAGACAAGAAAGCCAATTTCAAACCAGCTTATAAAGCTGTAATGAATAACTATAAGTTAATAGCTTTGGATAAAGCTCAAAACGCAAAACTTGGTTTAGCAAAACTCGGGAGAAGCATGCCAGTTGGGTGGAGATTAGATAAAAACTTTTGGTGGCAAAGATATTTCAACCAAGCAGTAGAACAATTTGATGGTGGTATTGATCCTAGTTCTATTGTAGGCTTAGATGGTAAAACATTTGGAGAAATGTTTAATATCAAAAAACCTATAACAAAAGAAAACCTTAATAAAACTAAAAAGCTAAACAAAGCGGTTGTACAAGGTAGAAAAACAATTAAAGAAAGTAAAGGTATTACTGTTTTAGATTTTGATGACACGTTAGCTACGAGTAAATCTTTAGTTATATCTACATCACCTGACGGTGTTGTTAGAAAACTAACAGCTGAAGAGTTTGCTCAAGAAGGCGCTGATTTACTAGACCAAGGTTGGACACATGATTTTTCAGAGTTTAGTAAAGTTGTAGATGGTAAAGTTGCCTCGTTGTTTAAGAAAGCAATGAAATTGCAAGGTAAGTTTGGTCCTGAAAATATGTTTGTATTAACAGCAAGACCTGCTGATTCTGCTCCAGCTATATTTGAATTTTTAAAAGCTAATGGATTAAATATACCATTAAAAAATATTACTGGTTTAGCTAATTCTACGGCTGAGTCAAAAGCACTTTGGATTGCTGATAAAGTTGGTGAAGGTTATAATGACTTTTATTTTGCAGACGACGCTTTGCAAAACGTACAAGCTGTAGATAACATGCTAGAACAATTCGATGTTAAGCGTAAGGTTCAACAAGCTAAAGTTAAGTTTAGCGAGGGTATGAACGATCTGTTTAATGATATATTAGAAAATGTAACTGGCATTGATTCTAAAAAAAGGTTTTCTGCTATTAAAGGTAGAAAACGTGGTGAAAGTAAAGGTAAATTTAGAGTTTTTATACCACCATCGCACGAGGATTTTGTAGGTTTATTATATAACTTTTTAGGTAGAGGTAAAGAAGGTAATGCTCATAGAGACTTTTTTGAACAAGCTTTAATTAGACCTTTAAATAGAGCTAACAGAGAGTATGATACAGCTAGACAAAGTGTTGCTAATGATTATAAAGAGTTAAACAAGCAATTTGAAGATATAAGAAAAAAGCTTACCAAGAAAACTCCTGACGGTGATTTTACGTTTCAAGATGCTATAAGAGTATACTTATGGGATAAACATGGTTATAAAATTCCTGGATTAAGTGAAACTGATCAAACAAAATTAGCTGAGTTAGTTATGTCTGACCCACAATTGCGGGCTTATGCTGAAACTTTAAATGTTATATCTAAGCAGGAAACTTATGTTAATCCAACTGATGGTTGGAATAGTGGTGATATAAGAATGGATCTAGACGATGCTACAGGTAGAATAGGTAGAAAGCAGTTCTTTGCTGAATTTATTGAAAACGCTGATATTATATTTTCTGAAGAAAATCTAAATAAAATCGAAGCTGGTTACGGTAAAGGTGTTAGAGAGTCTTTGGAGGATATGTTATACAGAATAGAGACTGGTAGAAACAGACCAACTGGACAAAACGAGCAGGTTAACAAGCTTATGAACTACCTGAATGGATCTGTAGGTACAGTGATGTTCTTTAACATGAGATCCGCATTGCTTCAGCAAATGTCTATCGTGAATTATATTAACTTTGCCGATAACAATATATTTGCGGCAGCTAAAGCTTTTGCAAATCAAAAACAATATTGGGCTGATTGGGCGTTTATATTTAACTCTGACATGTTAAAGCAAAGAAGAGGCGGTATACAAACTGATGTTAACGGTGCTGAGCTCGCTGCTAGCCTACGTAACTCTAAAGATATAACTAGAAAATTAATATCTAAATTGTTAGAACTAGGATTTTTACCTACTCAGATTGGTGATAATATTGCAATCGCAACAGGTGGAGCTGCTTATTATAGAAACAGAATAAACACATATTTAAAACAAGGTTTAAGTCAGAAAGAAGCTGAAGCTAGAGCATTTACAGACTTTCAAGATATAACTCAATCTACGCAGCAGTCAGCAAGACCTGATATGGTTTCTAAGCAACAAGCATCTGTTATTGGTAAAGTTATATTAAACTTTCAAAACGTTACGTCTCAGTTTAATAGATTAGGTAAGAAAGCTTTTCAAGACATATACAATAGAAGAATAACAAAACCTAATACAACTCAAATGCAGAGCGATATATCTAACGCTGCTAGAATAACGTATTACTTTGCCGTTCAAAACGCTATCTTCTACACGTTACAAACAGCTTTATTCGCTATGATGTTTGGTGATGATGAAGAAGATGAGAATAAGTTATTTTTAAAGAAAAGAGAGAGATTGATAAACGGTAGTATTGATTCTGTATTAAGAGGTACTGGTTTAATTGGTGGTGTGGTTGCTACTTTAAAAAACGTAGCTATTGCTTTCGCTAGACAAAGAGATGCTAAGTATAATCCAGATGAAAGTGCGGTTTTATTAGAAGCGCTAAACTTATCGCCCGTGTTGGGCATTAAAGGTAGAAAAATAGCTAATGCTGAAAAAACTCTTAACTATAATAAAAAAGTTATAGACGAAATGGAAACTTTTGATATTGACAATCCTCAATGGTCTGCTGTTACAAACTATACGGAAGCATTTACAAACGTACCTTTAAATAGGTTGTATAACAAAACTCAAAACGTTAGACAGGCTTTGAATAACGATAACTCAGCTTGGGAAAGGTCTTTAATGTTTCTAGGTTGGAGTCAATATAATCTTAATCTTGAAAATAAAAAGATGGAAGATATTAAAAGCAAAATTAAAGGTAAGAAAAAGAAAAGCAAAAAAACTAAAACGTATAGAGTATTAAAGTAAACAATTCAAAAAATAAGTGATAATAAAAAGATGGTAAGAAAACTAATAATATCGCTGCTATTTGTGTCTAACATAATAACAGCGCAAACATTTGGGTTGCAAGAGGCTAGAGACTTATTAAAGTTCTCTACGTTTTATGCCGCTGTCAACGGTGGAACATCACTTTCTGATATCAAAGTATTCTCTGTAGATAATGGTTTATCTACACAGACTATTTCAACTCCTTATGATTATAATTTTACCATAGGATTACGTAAAATCGCTAGGTTTGGCTATGAAAACAAAGCACAAACTTTTTATGATGGAACTGAATCCAATTATAGTGATGCGGCCACTGTAGGTAAAGTAAAAGGGGTTGAATACTTATTTGAAGCTGATTTTAAACGACAAGAGGGTGTAGATTATATAGATCAACATCATTTTATTAGATATAGTTCTGATGATGGCTGTCAAGATAGATTATGCATAAATGTATTCGCTTTGAGGCTTGAATACTTACAAGATGGTTTTGCTGATATAAAATACTTCGAAGCATCTCAAAGGTATAGATTAAAAATTGGTAGAAACTTTTCAGTAAACATCGGAGCAGTGCAAAGACTTGCTGAACCTTATGGTTACAACCCGCTAGAAGAGTGGATGTTAGATAATGGCAATTTACATTATACATATTTAGCTATACAAGAAGGTTACAATATCAATGTGGCAAATAGTGAATACTACAATCCAGAAGGTGAATTAGTTGCTACTAGTGCTGAAGTTTGGGAGGCGGTTGTAGTACCAGAAGTATTATCAGATTATACCCAAAGAAAAAGAAACGAATTAGATAACAAAATACAACAATCAGCTGTTGTTGGTTTTGATTTTTATAAATATAGTAAGTCAAAATGGTTGCACGCGTGGGGAAACTTTATGCCTTGGCATTATAATGATGGAGGTAGTTTCTCATATCACAATTATGTAGATGGACAATGGTTTGATTATTCAGCAG
>Ga0206682_10001764_pt1 | contig 20813 bp, 20 predicted proteins | sample M240m12015metaG_FD_155444 | JGI IMG/M metagenome (GOLD analysis project Ga0206682, IMG submission 155444) | Ammonia-oxidizing marine archaeal communities from Monterey Bay, California, United States - M2 40m 12015 | ecosystem: Environmental > Aquatic > Marine > Intertidal zone | place: USA...
ACATCAATGGTAGAAGCTGCAAAAAACTTTTATCCATATATCCCAGTCTCTATTTTATTAAGAGATAGGTATGACAACAAAAATAAGATTAAAAATATTAATATTCCAGTTTTAGTAATGCACGGTGAGATAGATCAAATCGTACCTTTTTGGATGGGTAAAAAAATATATGAAATAGCTAATCAACCTAAGTATTCTTATTTTACAAAATATGACGATCATATGATGGAATATGATGAAAATCTTGTATTTACATTAAAGAAATTTATTGAAAGTTTAAATTAAGCCACATTCTAAACAAATATAGTCCAAAATTTTTTAAGAAACTTAGATGTGAAAAAAATATTTTTGATTTTTAATATTTTATTGTTTTTTACAAATTTTGTATTCGCTCAAGATAATAAATCAGCATTTAATAGTCTATTTCATATAGATCAAATGAATTCACATAATAAAAATTTCGCTCTTTATTTTAAGACAAGGGACAAAGCAATCTTGGCAAGAGGTGAAAATAATAACTATATAAATGATTTCCCTAAAGACCTCTATATTTATGATTATAAAACAAAGAATTCTTCTCCACTTATTTCTTATGAATGGTTCCCAACTAGAGCAAAATATTTTCTTGAAGAATATGATTTCCCAGTTTTTCCTGATGATTTTGCTTATTATTTATTGAAAGATAATAAAACATTGGTGATGATTAGTGCTGTTAAAAGTTTAAATGCTAATTTTAAATTTGATATTAGTAAAAAAAAATTAGAACTTTATCCTAAGAATGGAAAATTCGATTTTATTATATCATCTATCGCCAAGAATTGCGGCCACGATAATTTTAATGAGAATTATAAGTGTAGTTTCTATAAGCCTTTGATATCAAGCACATTAATCAACTAATTTGTGTAAAAGCATTAGCAAATTTTTCAGCTTCAAAAATTTGAAGATCATCTTCTTTTTCTCCTAATCCTAGAGCAATAATTGGAAGTTTGTATTTTTTAGCAACAGCTAAAAGTATTCCTCCTTTTGCAGTTCCATCTAATTTTGTCATTATTAATCCTGTTATTGGAATGATTTTATTAAATTCTTCGACTTGGTTAATTACATTTTGGCCTGAAGTAGCATCTAAAACTAAAATTACATCATGTGGTGCTTCCGGATCTATTTTTTTTGTTACATTTGCAATTTTTTTATACTCTTCCATTAAGTTTTTTTTATTTTGTAATCTTCCAGCAGTATCAATTAAAACTTGATTAAAGTTATTAGCAATCGCATCTTCAATAGCTTTATAAGCAACAGAGGCAGGGTCTGCACCTTGCGTGGATTTTGTTATTTCAACTTCTACTTTATTTGCCCAATTTTCTAATTGTTCAATAGCTGCAGCTCTAAAAGTATCTGATGCTGCGAGCATAACTTTATTTCCATTTGCCTTTAATATTTTGCCAATTTTTCCAATGGTTGTCGTTTTTCCAACTCCATTAACACCTGAAACTAATGTAGCATTAATTTTTTCTTTTTTCTGAAAAAAAGAATTATTCTCAAGAGGTTTCATCAAAGATATAATATACTCCTTCAAAATAGCATTTATCTCTTCGCTAATATCTTTCTTTGGATCAATTTTACTATCTGAAATTATTTCTTTAATTTCAGATGCAGCAACAACCCCAACATCAGATTGAATTAAGTATTCTTCTATTCTATCTAAAGTTTTGTCATCTATTTCTTTTTTTACAACTATATCTCTTAAGCCAGATGTGAAAGCTGTTGCACTTTTTTTAAAACCAGATTTAAATTTATCAAAAATTCCCATTAAATATTAATCTCTATATTTTTAATATCTGAGACAGGCCCCTTCATATGAATACTATTGTTTTGATCAATTGATATTGACAGCTTTCCTAATTCAAATTCAATATCAGTTTTTTTATCTACTAATCCATTTATATTTGCAGCCACAACGGTTGCACATGCAGCGGTTCCACAAGCTTTTGTAAGTCCAGCACCCCTTTCCCAAACCTTAATTCTAATTAATTTTCTACTAATAACTTTTGCAAGAGTTACATTACATTTTTCTGGAAAATAATTGTGATTTTCTATTTGAGGTCCTATCTCTTTTAAATCATAGTCTTCAATATTATCCACAAAGAAAACTACATGAGGATTTCCTACATTTACAGAAGTTCCACCAGTATGTTCAATGTTATTTTTGTTAATAATTTTAATATTTAAATTTTTTGTATCCAGATTTTTATTTAATGGAATTTCATTCCAATTAGTTTTTGGAATTCCAATTTCTGTTTCTACTAAATTGTTGCCTAGAATCTTTGATTTCAGTGCACCAGAAGAGGTCCAAAGTATAATTTCTTTATCACTATTTTCTTTCGATATAAGATCAGCAACACATCTAGTACCATTCCCACATGCGCCTGAAATACTTCCATCGGAATTATAGAATTCTAATCCAGCGTCTTTCTTGTCGCTTTTTTGGATATATATTAGTTGGTCACAACCAATAAAACTACGATCACATATCTTAATAATCTGATCTTTAGTTAGATTATAATTATGATTTCTCTGATCAATAATTACAAAATCATTGCCCAAACCATCCATTTTAAAAGCTTTAATATCCATACATAGATATTTAACTTATTTATTGACTTTTTGAACCTCTATTATAGGTTGTCTCCGTTTCCGCAAAAACATTAACTTTGCGGTGTCTTTGGAAACAAAGAGATCGACACTAGTCAGCGAGGCTTCGCCCACTAGTGCGGTTACTGCTGTGTGTAATAAATATGTTTGAAAATTTAACAAGTAAATTCGAAGAAATTTTTTCTTCTTTAAAAAAAGCCCCCTCACTTGATGAAGGTCAAGTAGATGAGGGATTAAGAGGTATTAGACAAGCTTTGTTAGAAGCGGACGTTACTTTAGAAGTAGCAAAAGATTTTATAGAAAAAGTAAAACCCAAAGTCCTAGGCCAAGAGATTATTAGATCAACCTCTCCTGGGGACATGGTCGTAAAAATTGTTTATGATGAATTAGTTAATCTTTTAGGTGGATCAAATAATGAGATAAATCTTAGTGCCGTACCACCAGTTCCAATGATGCTTGTTGGATTACAGGGTTCAGGTAAAACAACAACTACAGCCAAATTAGCTAAATATTTAGAAGCCAATAAAAAGAAAAAAGTAATGATGGTCAGTCTTGATATTTATAGACCTGCCGCACAAGAGCAGTTGAAATCACTTGGAGAACAAAACAATATCTTAACTCTGCCTATTATTGAAGGCCAACAACCAACAGATATTTGTCAAAGAGCAATTAGTGCAGCAAATTTAAATGGAGCTGAGATTATTTTATTTGATACTGCAGGTAGAACTCAAATTGACTTACAAATGATGAGTGAAATTAAGCAAATTGAAAGTGTAATAAATCCTACAGAAACATTTTTAGTTGCAGATTCTTTAACAGGACAAGTAGCCGCATCAGTCGCCAAAGAATTTAAAAATACTGTGAATCTATCAGGGATAATTTTAACCAGGGCAGATGGAGATGCAAGAGGTGGTGCAGCCGTTAGTATGAAATATGTTTCTGATGTTCCAATTAAATTTTTAGGTATAGGTGAAAAAATAGATAATCTTGAGGTATTTCATCCTGACAGAATAGCAAACAGAATTCTTGGGATGGGAGACATTGTATCTCTTGTAGAAAAAGCTGCACAAGACTTAGGTGAAGAGAATTTAAAAAAAGCAGAGGAAAATTTAAAAAAAGGGCAATTTTCTATGCAAGATTATTTAACTCAGTTAAGACAAATGAAAAAAATGGGTGGTATTGAAGGAATAATGTCTTTTATGCCTGGAGTTTCAAAAATGAAATCTCAAATGGATTCAGCAGGAATCGATGAGAGTATTATCACTAAAAACGAAGCTATCATTTTGTCGATGACCAAAAAAGAAAGAGAGAACCCAAAACTTATTGATGGGTCAAGAAAAAAAAGAATTGCTAATGGCTCTGGCACAGATCCAGCCACTATCAATAAATTGCTGAAGCAATTTAAAATGATGTCTGAAATGATGAAGAAGATGTCTAAAGGAAATCTGAAAGGTATGTCTGATAAAGGAATACCGCCAGAGCTATTTAATCAATTAAAATAATAAAAAGGAGAACAAATGTTAAAACTAAGACTATCAAGAGGTGGAACGAAGAAAAGACCTGTTTACAAAGTTGTTGTAGCAGACAGTCGATTTGCAAGAGATGGAAGATTTATTGAGAAAGTGGGATTTTTTAACCCTCTTTTACCTAAAGAAAAAAAGGAAAGAGTTGGTCTTGAAGCTGAAAGAATTAAATATTGGTTAGGTCAAGGTGCTCAACCAACAACAAGAGTTGCAAGAATTTTAGGTGAAAATGAATTAATGCCAATGCCTGCAAATGGAAATAATCCACAAAAAGCAGTTCCTAAAAAAGAAAGAAAAAAAGAAGGTGAGGAAACTCCAGCAGCTCCTAAAGCAGAAGCAGCACCAGCAGCAGAAGCTCCTAAAGCAGAAGCAGCACCAGCAGCAGAAGCTCCTAAAGCAGAAGCAGCACCAGCAGCAGAAGCTCCTAAAGCAGAAGCAGCACCAGCAGCAGAAGCTCCTAAAGCAGAAGCAGCACCAGCAGCAGAAGCTCCTAAAGAGGAAAAAAAATAATTTAGATATTATTTATGTGGCAAGCTCAAGTGTTTACACTTTATCCAGAAATTTTTCCTGGGCCTTTATCAAAAGGCCTATATGGAAAAGCTTTATCTAAAAAGCTATGGAACTTAAATATTGTAAACATCAGAGATGCAGCTGAAGATAAACACAAAACGGTTGATGATACCCCTTACGGAGGTGGCTCTGGGATGCTTTTAAAAGCAGATGTCTTAGCAAAATCTTTAGATCAGAATAAGATACAAGGTGAGAGAGTGATCTATTTGTCGCCTAAAGGAAAAAAATTTGATCAAAAATATGCTCAAGAATTATCAAACGAAAAATCAGTGTCTTTTATTTGTGGACATTTTGAAGGCGTTGATGAAAGAGTACTTACTACTAGAAATATAGAAGAAGTAAGCGTTGGAGATTATATCTTGTCTGGAGGTGAAACAGCAGCATTTGTTGTGATGGATAGTATATTGAGACTTTTGCCTGGAGTTTTGGGAAATGAAAATTCTAAATCCGACGAGAGTTTTGAAAATGGATTATTGGAGTATCCACAGTATACAAAACCTCAAATTTGGGAAGAAAAAGGTGTCCCAGAGGTCTTATTATCAGGGGATCACAGTAAAATTAAAGACTGGCGTTTATCTCAATCAGAGGCTATAACACGCGTCCGAAGACCAGATTTATGGCAAAAATATAAGAAGAATTAACTTGATAAACATTGATATGAAAACAATTGAAGAAATAAACCAACATAACGTAAAAAAAATATTATCAGAGAAAAAAATTCCAGATTTCTATCCTGGAGATGTTGTAAAAGTTGGTGTTAGAATTACTGAGGGTAAAAAAGAAAGAATCCAGTACTTCGAAGGTGTTTGTATTGCTAAAAAAAGTAGAGATTTAAATTCATCATTTACAGTTAGAAAAATTTCTTTTGGAGAAGGTGTAGAGAGAACTTTTCCATTATATGGAACACTAATAGATACAATTAAAGTAATAAGATCAGGAAAAGTAAGAAGAGCAAAATTATACTACTTAAGAGACAGAACTGGTAAATCAGCAAGAATTGCAGAGAAGATAAGAAAAAAAATTGGAATAGATGTTGATGTTAAACCAGAAACAGTAACTGAAGAGAATGTAGCGCCAGCAGCAGAGGCTCCAAAAGAAGTAGCGCCAGCAGCAGAGGCTCCAAAAGAAGTAGCGCCAGCAGCAGAGGCTCCAAAAGAAAAACAAAAATCAGAAAGCCCTTCAGAAAAAAAATAATTTTTTTTTCAATGTCCACTACTCTTTACGATAAAATTTGGAATGATCACTTGGTTGATCAACAAGATGATGGTACAGCGTTATTATTTGTAGATAGACATCTAGTTCATGAGGTTACAAGTCCACAAGCTTTTGAAGGTTTAAGAAATTCAAATAGAAAAGTTAGACACCCTAATTTAACTTTAGCTGTAGCTGATCATAATGTACCTACAACAGATAGAACAAAAGGAATAGCGGATGCAGAGTCAAAAATACAAGTTGATACATTAGAGGCTAATTGTAAAGAATTTGGTGTTCAGCTTTTTGGAATGAACGACAAACGTCAAGGGATAGTTCATATAATAGGACCTGAACAAGGTTTTACTCAACCTGGAACAGTAATAGTTTGCGGCGATAGTCATACAGCAACACATGGTGCTTTTGGTTCTTTAGCATTTGGTATTGGAACATCAGAGGTTGAACATGTATTAGCAACACAAACACTAGTTCAAAAGAAAGCAAAAAATTTTAGAATAAATGTTAATGGTCAATTACCTCTAGGAGTAACATCAAAAGATGTAATACTTCAAATTATTGGAAAAATAGGAACAGCTGGTGGAACAGGTTCTGTCATAGAATATGCTGGTGATTTAATTAGATCTTTGAGTGTTGAGCAAAGAATGACCATTTGCAATATGACAATAGAAGGTGGAGCAAGAGCAGGCTTAATAGCACCAGATGAAAAAATATTTAATTATTTAAAAGGAAAACCTATGTCTCCAAAAGGAGATAATTGGGATAAAGCTTTAAATTATTGGAACACTCTTAAAACTGATGCAGATGCAAGTTTTGATCAAGAGTTAAATTTAAATGCGAATGAAATCTTACCAATGATTACTTGGGGGACTTCTCCTCAAGATGTAATTACAATAGATGATAAAGTTCCAAATCCTCAAAGTGAAAGTGATGAGGATAAAAAGAACTCTATTGAAAGAGCTTTAAAATATATGGGTTTAAAACCAAATATGGCAGCCAAAGATATTAAAATAGATAAGGTATTTATTGGAAGTTGTACAAATGGCAGAATAGAAGACCTAAGAGAAGCAGCTAAAATTCTAAAAGATAAAAAAATATCCTCACATGTAAATGCAATGGTTGTTCCAGGCTCTGGTTTAGTAAAAGAGCAAGCTGAACAAGAAGGTCTAGATAAAATATTTGTTAATTCTGGTTTTGAATGGAGAGAACCAGGTTGCTCAATGTGTTTAGCAATGAATGCTGATAAATTAAAACCTGAAGAAAGATGTGCTTCGACTTCAAACAGAAATTTTGAAGGACGACAAGGAAGAGGTGGCAGAACTCATTTAGTTAGTCCTGGTATGGCAGCAGCAGCAGCAATATCTGGAAGCCTAGATGATGTGAGGAAGTATCAAAACTAATGCAAAAATTTAATACATTAAAAAGTGTGCCAGCATATTTACCTATAGTAAATATTGATACAGACATGATCATTCCAAAACAATTTTTAAAGACAATTAAAAGAACTGGACTTGGAAAAAATTTATTCTTTGAAATGAGATATGATGATCAAGGTAAAGAAATCAGTGACTTTGTTTTAAATCAAAACCCTTACAATAATTCAAAAATTTTAATTGCAGGTAAAAATTTTGGATGTGGTTCTTCTAGAGAGCACGCACCTTGGGCTTTATTGGATTTTGGGATAACGTGTGTAATTAGTTCTAGTTATGCAGATATATTTTACAGTAATTGTTTTAAAAATGGAATTTTACCCATAATTCTAGAAGAAGAAAAAATTAAAGAATTATCAGAATATGCAAATAGAAAAGAAGAAATTTCAGTTGATTTAAATGATGAAAAAATATTTTATGGAAATAACGAAATTAAGTTTGATGTAGATCCATTTAAGAAAAAATGTTTACTTGAAGGACTAGACGATATTGCTCTATCTTTAAAAAAGTCAGATAAAATTAAAAATTTTGAGACAAATCTAAAAGATAAAAAACCATGGATTTTTAATGATTAAAGTTAAAAAAAGAAAAATACTTTTATTACCAGGTGATGGTATTGGCCCAGAAGTTATTGCAGAAGTAAAAAAAATTATTAATTGGTTTAATGATAACAAATCTTTAGATTTTGAAATAGATGAAGATTTAGCTGGTGGTTGTTCGTATGACAAACATGGGACACCTATAACTGATGAAGTATTTTATAAAGCTTTAGAAAGTGAAGTGGTTATGCTTGGTGCTGTTGGAGGTCCTAAGTGGGATAATTTAGAATTTTCAAAAAAACCTGAAAGAGCATTATTAAAACTTAGAAAAGAATTAAAATTATTTGCTAATTTGAGACCTGCTATTTGTTTTGAACAATTAGTTGATGCATCCACATTGAAGCCAGAAATTGTATCAGGCTTGGATATAATGATAGTAAGAGAATTGACAGGTGGAATATATTTTGGTGAGCCAAGAGGAATTAAACCAATTGATAATGGTGAGAGAAAAGGAATTAATACTCATACATATACAACTAGTGAAATTACAAGGGTAGCAAGAGTTGCCTTTGATTTAGCCAAAAAAAGATCAAACAAAGTTACATCATGTGAAAAATCAAATGTTATGGAGGCTGGACAACTTTGGAAAGAAGAAGTTCAAGAACTTCATGATAAAGAGTATAAAGATGTAGAGTTAAGCCATATGCTTGCTGATAATTGTGCAATGCAGCTTTTGAGAAACCCAAAACAATTTGATGTGATAGTAACTGATAATCTATTTGGAGATATGTTATCAGATCAAGCTTCAATGCTTACAGGTTCTTTAGGGCTTCTGCCATCTGCATCATTAGGTGCAAAAAATAAAGATGGTGAAATGAGAGCTATGTATGAACCTATTCATGGATCAGCACCAGATATTGCAGGTAAAGGAATAGCCAATCCGATTGCATCCATATTAAGCTTTGCAATGGCCCTTAGATATTCATTAGATCTTGATAATGAAGCAGATGCTTTAGAAAAAGCAGTTCAAGAAGTACTAAATGACGGTCTTAGAACAAAAGATACTTTATCAGAAGGTATGAAAGAGACATCAACTTCTGAAATGGGTGATGCGATAATTTCAAAATTGCAATAATTCTAGAATTATTCTAAGGTTCCCGAATGCCAAGTTATACTGCACCTGTTGAAGACATGTTATTTCTTTTTGAAAAATTAAGAGATAATAAAAACTATAATGAACTAGAAAAATATAATGAAGTAAGTTCAGATCTAGTTAAAGATATCTTAGAAGAAGCAGCAAAAATTAATCAAAATTTAATTTTACCTCTTGCAAAGATTGGAGATGAAAATCCTGCTGTCTTAGAAAATGGAGTGGTTAGAACACCTCCAGGATACAAAGAAGCTTACCAAAAGTATATTGAAGATGGCTGGACATCACTATCGTGTGACCCTAAATATGGTGGACAAGGCATGCCTAAAACAGTTAGTGCGTTCTTTGATGAAATGCTTTCATCAGCAAGTCTATCTTTCAAATTATATAGTGAATTAAGTATTGGTGCTTACAATTGTATTAATCATCATGCGCCTGAAGAAATTAAAGAAAAATATTTACCAAAAATAGTTGAAGGAAAATGGAGCGGTACGATGTGTTTAACTGAGCCAGTATGTGGAACAGATTTGGGTTTATTAAAAACAAAAGCTGCTCAACAATCTGATGGTACCTATAAAATTAGTGGTCAAAAAATATTTATTACCTCAGGAGATCATGATTTAACTGAAAATATTATTCATTTAGTTTTAGCGAGATCTACAGATTCGCCTGCAGGAACTAGAGGTATAAGTTTATTCTTAGTTCCAAAATTTATTGTAAATGAAGATGGGACAATTGGACAAAGAAATGGAATATCAACAGGATCAATCGAAAGTAAAATGGGCATCAAAGGTTCTGCTACATGTGTCTTAAATTTTGATGACGCAACAGGTTATATGATTGGATCCAAAGACAAAGGTTTGAATGCAATGTTTACCATGATGAATTTGGAAAGAATTGTTGTTGGTATTCAAGGTTTAGGTATCTCAGAAATTGCATACCAAAACTCACTGGCTTACGCTAAAGAGAGAAAACAAGGAAAAACTAATAATACAAAGTCAACTAATGGTGCAGATTTTATAATTGAACATGCTGACATCAGAAAATCACTATTAAATATGAAATCTATAATTGAGGGAGAAAGAGCCCTCTGTTTTTGGCTTTCACAACAAACAGAGGTCAGTCTTTATCATCCGGACGAAAAAATTAAACAGGAAGCTTCCGATTATGTTTCACTGATGACCCCTGTAGTAAAGTCATTATTTACTGATTTAGCAATGGAAATAACCAATGATGCTATGCAAATTCATGGAGGTTATGGATATACGAAAGACCAAGGAATTGAGCAATTATACAGAGATAATCGAATTACGCCAATTTATGAAGGAACAAATTCAGTTCAAGCAGCTGATTTAGTATTTCGAAAACTTTCAAACAAAAATGGAAATATAATTCAAAAATTTTTAGATATGGTTAAAGGTGAGTGTGATAGCAAAAATGAAAAGGTGAAATCATATACTAAAGAATTAAATTATTACTTAGATATTTTGCATAAATTTACAGGCTGGATTGATGATAAAACTAAAATTGAAAAAGATGATGTAAGTGCGGCAGCAAATGATTATTTAAAAACGCTTGGCTATGTGTCAATAGCGTATTCATGGATTAAGGTATTAGAAGTAAGTTTTGCTGATTATGAAAATAACAAAGAATTTTATGAAGATAAAATAAACACAGCTAAATTTTATTTTGATAAAGTGCTACCAAGAGCTGAATTGCATTATAAATCTGCAATATCTGGAAGCTCAAATATAATGAATTTTAAATTTAATTAATAATGAGCAGTTACGATAAAAATTTAGATAAAAATAAAGCTAACCATATTCCTCTTTCTCCATTAACATTTTTAGAACGAGCTAAAGATGTTTACCCTAATTATGAAGCAATAGTTTATGAGGATAGAAAATACACATGGATTGAAGTCTATAAAAGAGCTGTAAAATTTGCGAGTGCATTATCAAAAATTGGAATTAGTAAAGGAGACACAGTTTCATTTTTAGCATTTAATACTCCTGAAATTTTTGAGGCACATTATTCAGTTCCAATGACTGGTGGAGTGTTAAATACTATTAATATTAGATTGGATGCAAACACTATTGCTTATATTTTAGATCACAGTGAAGCCAAAGTGTTAGTTGTAGATAGACAGCTTCATATAGAAGTAAAAAAAGCTTTAAAAAAGATTAATAAAAAAATTATTGTCATTGACATAAATGATAAACATGCTGATCAGTCGAAGTTAGAAAAAATTGGTGATTTAGAATATGAAGATTTTTTAAACACAGGTGACGAAAATTATGATTGGCAAATGCCAGAAGATGAATGGCAAGCTATATCCTTAAGCTACACTTCAGGAACAACTGGAAATCCAAAGGGAGTTGTTTATCATCATAGAGGCGCATATTTAATGTCTACTGGAAGTTCAGTTGCTTGGAATATGCCAAATAGGTTAAATTTCTTAACAATTGTTCCAATGTTTCACTGTAATGGTTGGTGTTATCCTTGGACCGTCCCAATGCTGAATGGAAGAACTGTTTGTCTAAGAAACATAGATGTTAAAAAAATATTTGAACTAATAGATAAGTATAATGTAACTCATTTTGGTGGTGCCCCAATTATATTAAACATGATCACAGGAGCACCAGAAGCTGATCGAAAAAAACTTAAAAACAAGGTTTATGTGTTAACAGCAGGAGCTCCTCCACCTAGTATAATTTTTAAAAAAATGAAAGATCTTGGTTTTGAAGTAATGCATGTTTACGGTTTAACAGAAACTTATGGGCACGTTACTCAATGTTCTTGGAATGATGAGTGGAATAGTTTTGATGAAGATAAACAGAACGAAATTAAAGCAAGACAAGGTGTTAGATATCCAAATACTGAAGGAGTAACAGTAATGGATCCTGAAACAATGAAAGAAGTTCCGCAAGATGGAAAAACCATTGGTGAAATTATGATCAGAGGAAATGTTGTAATGAAAGGGTACTTCAAGGATAAAACTGCAACTGAAAAAGCGATGGCGGGTGGCTGGTTCCATACTGGTGATTTAGCGGTAATGCACCCTGATGGATATGTTAAGATACAGGATAGATCAAAAGATATTATTATTTCTGGAGGCGAAAATATTTCATCTATTGAAATTGAAAATACACTTGCAAAACATCCGTCAGTATCCATTGCTGCAGTAGTTGCAAAACCTGATGAAAAATGGGGAGAAGTTCCTTGTGCATTTATAGAAATGGTTCAAGATAAACCAGCTACAGAAAAAGAATTAATAGACTTTTGTAAAGAAACCCTAGCAGGATTTAAAGTACCTAAAAAGGTTATTTTCTGTGAATTACCAAAAACATCAACAGGAAAAATTCAGAAATTTGAATTAAGAAAACAGTTTTAGGAATTTATTTGATATTCGAACTAGAAAATAAAAGTGTTCATGCATCAAATGCTGGACGAGAATTAGATCATAAAAAAGAAACTATTATTTTTCTTCATGGTAGTGGCCTTTCTCATATCGTTTGGTCTTTAGTTGAACAATTTTTTTCAACCAAAAACTTTAATGTATTATCAATTGATTTGCCTGGACATGGTAATTCAGAGGGCCCATGCCTTCACACAATTGAAGAGATTGCAGACTGGTTAGAAAAAGTATTTATTAAATTAAAATTAGAGAAAGTAATTTTGGTTGGTCACTCCCAAGGATGTTTGGAGATGCTTGAATACTCAAATAAATATGGAAGTAGATTGAAAAAATTAGTTTTTATGGGTGGATCTTATAAAATGCCTGTAAATAAAGACTTAATAGAGTTAGCGGAAAATGGGGATACGGATGCTGTCAAACTAATGATGAAGTGGTGTTATGAAGGTTCAAAAAAATTTATAGGTGGAAACCCTATAAAAAGAATAATCCAATCTCCAAGAGATATTAGTGAAATATTAGGAGTAGATCTTGTTGCCTGCAACAATTATGTAAATGGTTCTAATGCTGTCAAAACAATTGATTGTCCTACAATGTTTGTTTTTGGCTCATTAGATAAAATGGTTAACATTGAGATCGGAAAAAAATTCGCAAATATGGTTGATAGCTCAACAACTCATATAATTGATGGGTGTGGTCATATGATTATGATTGAAAAAGCTTTTGAAATGCGAGAAAAGGTTTTGGAATTTTTACAAAAATGAAAAATTATTCAATAGCAAAATCTAGAAGACTTAGAGGCACCCCTTATACTTCTAGAATAGAAAAACAGGGTGTAACAGCTTATACAGTTTATAATCATATGCTTTTACCTGCTGCGTTTGGATCTATCGCAGACTCTTATGAGCATCTGAAAAAAGATGTTCAAGTTTGGGATGTAGCAGCTGAAAGACAAGTTGAAATTCAAGGAAAAGATTCTGCAAAACTTGTTCAACTAATGACTTGTAGAGATTTATCAAAATCAAAAATTGGCAGATGTTATTATTGTCCAATTATTGATGACTCAGGAAATTTAGTTAATGATCCAGTAGTTTTAAAGTTAGCAGAAGATAAATGGTGGATATCAATTGCTGACTCAGATGTAATTTTTTTTGCAAAAGGTTTAGCATCTGGACATAAATTTGATGTTAAAATTATTGAACCAGTTGTTGATATTATTGCTGTTCAAGGTCCTAAATCTTTTGATTTAATGGAGAAGGTATTTGGAAAAATAATTAAAGAATTAAAATTTTTTGGTTTTAATTATTTTGATTTTGAAGGAGCAAAACATTTAATTGCTAGATCTGGATGGTCTAAACAAGGCGGATTTGAGGTGTATGTTCAAAATACACAATCAGGACAGAGATTGTATGACCACCTATTTGAGGTTGGAGAAGAATTTAATGTTAAACCAGGTTGCCCAAATTTAATTGAAAGAATTGAAAGTGGGCTGCTTTCGTACGGAAATGATTTTGATAATAATGACAATCCTCTTGAATGTGGTTTTGATCAATATGTTTCATTAGATAGTGAAATCAATTTTTTAGGAAAAGAAGAACTAAAAAAAGTTAAATTAGAAGGAATTAAAAAAAAACTTATGGGTATTAAATTTGATGCCAAAGAAGTTAGTTTATCAGGATCATTAGATCTAAAAGATGATGGTGATAATATTATTGGAGAATTGAGGTCAGCATGCTATTCCCCACATTTTGGAAAAGTTATTGGTATAGCTATGATGAAAAAACCTCATTGGGAAGTATCTCAAAGTGTTAAAGCAGAGATAAACGGCAAAATTTGCAATGGAAACGTTTGCGATTTGCCTTTCATTTAGTATAAACTTCAACAAAATCATGAATATAGCTATCGTTGGAGCCACTGGTAATGTTGGTAGAAAAATATTGGAAGTTCTAGAAAAGAAAGAACTAGCAATAGATAATTTATATTTATTAGCATCATCAAGAAGCGCTGGATCTAAAATTAATTTTAATGGGAAAGAGAATGAGGTAATTGATTTAGAGACTTTTGATTTTTCAAAAGTAAAAATTACTTTTTTTGCGGCTGGGGGAAAAATTTCAGAAGATTTTGCTGAAATTGCAGCTAAGCATTCTTTGGTAATTGATAATTCAAGTTTTTACAGAATGGACCCAGATGTTCCTTTAATAGTGCCCCAGGTAAACTCAGACCATCTAAATGATATTAAAAAAAATATTATTGCAAATCCAAATTGCTCAACAGCTCAACTAGTAATAGCACTAAAGCCGTTGCATGATTTATTCAAAATTAAAAGAATAGTTGTTTCAACATATCAATCAGTTTCAGGAGGAGGCAAGGCTCCAATGGATGAATTGATAGAGCAAACGAAACAAGTTCTACAGAACAATAAAGTTGAGTCTAAAAATTTTACAAAACAAATTGCATTTAATGCAATTCCTCACATAGATGTATTTGCAGATGATGGTTACACAAAAGAAGAACTTAAGATGACAAATGAAACAAAAAAGATTTTAGACAACGATATAGATCTAACTGCTACTTGTGTAAGATTGCCCGTATTAGTCTCTCACTCAGAGGCAGTTAATATAGAATTTAAAAAACCTTTTACATTAGAAAAAGTTAGAGAAGCTTTAGATAATTTTGAAGGCTGTAAAGTAGTTGATGAACGAGCTGACGGAGGTTATTCAACACCCTTAGAGGCTGAGGGAAAAGACGAAACTTTTATTTCAAGAATAAGAGAGGATAAGACGGTAACTAATGGTTTAAATTTGTGGATTGTATCAGATAATCTTTTAAGAGGTGCAGCCTTAAATGCAGTTGAGATTGCAGAAACATTAATTAAAAATAATTTTTATGGAAAATAAAAATCCATTATCTCCACATATACAGATTTATAGATGGCACATCTCATCTCTAGTATCTATTTCACATCGAATAACAGGAATTATTAATATTATTGCGATAACGCTAATTTGTATTTGGGTTTCTTTATTAGTTCTAGGAGATGTGAACTACAACTTTATCAATCAATTTCTAAATTCTTTCTTTGGTAAATTTATTATATTGGGATTAGTTTGGTCTTTTAGTTTTCAAATGCTTAGTGAGATCAGACATTTATTAATGGATATGGGTTATGGTTTTGAATTACAAACATCTCGCCTATCAGGTCTTATGGTTATTTTTGGATCATTTCTATTAACTATTCTGATTTATTTAATAGGTAAAAATTTTATTTAATATGAATTTAGCTACAAAAAAATGGATATTCCTTAAGATCTCATCGGTAATTTTATTACCTTTGATGCTTTGGTTTATTATTAATTTTGTAAAAGTTTATGATAATGACTACTTAGAAGTTGTAAGATTTTTTACTAACCCAGTCTCTAAGTTTTTATTTAGCTTATTTATTATTTTTGCTTATTTTTTTTCCTCACTAACCATAAGTGAGGTTTTTGAAGACTATATTACTGATGATAAAATCAAATATGTCGCAAACAGACTATTATTTATTTCTGCTATAATCATACCATTATTAACAATTATTTTTTTATTTAATCTTAACTAATGAGTTCTTATAAAATTATTGATCATGAATATGACGTTGTTGTTCTTGGAGCAGGTGGATCTGGTTTAAGAGCTGCAGTAGGTTTAAGTGAGGCTGGATTAAAAACAGCATGTATTTCAAAAGTTTTTCCAACTAGAAGTCATACTTCAGCTGCTCAAGGTGGAATTTCAGCTGCATTAGGGAATATGGGCGAAGATGACTGGAGATGGCACATGTATGATACTGTTAAAGGTGCTGATTGGTTAGGGGATCAAGATAGTATCGAATATTTATGTAAAGAAGCTCCAAAAGCAGTAATTGAATTAGAAAAATATGGTGTACCTTTTAGCAGAACTGAAGAGGGAAAGATTTATCAAAGACCTTTTGGAGGGATGACAAAAAATTATGGAAATGGCATAGTCCAAAGAACTTGTGCAGCAGCAGATAGAACAGGTCACGCAATACTTCACACACTTTATGGACAAGCTTTAAAACATAATACAGAGTTTTTTATAGAGTATTTTGCTCTAGATTTATTAATGAAAGATGGCGAGTGTAAAGGTTTGATTGCCTGGAATTTAAATGATGGAACGATACATAGATTTAGAGCTCATACAGTTATAATTGCAACAGGGGGTTATGGAAAAGTTTATTATTCAGCAACCTCTGCTCATACTTGTACAGGTGATGGCAATGCAATGGTGTTGAGAGCTGGATTGCCTTTGCAAGACATGGAATTTGTACAATTTCATCCAACTGGAATATATGGTCATGGTACTTTAATAACAGAAGGAGCTAGAGGTGAAGGAGGTTACCTTACAAATTCTAAAGGGGAGAGATTTATGGAAAGATATGCCCCAAATGCAAAAGATCTAGCATCAAGAGATGTAGTTAGTAGGTCAATGTCAATTGAGATTAATGAAGGAAGAGGAGTTGGAAAAGATCAAGATCACGTCCATCTAAACTTAAGTCATTTAGATAAAGAAATTATTGAGAGCAGATTGCCAGGAATTACTGATGCTGCAAGATTATTTGCAAATGTCGATGTTACTAAAGAACCAATTCCTGTAGTACCAACTGTTCACTATAATATGGGAGGTATTCCAACAAATTATAAAGGAGAAGTTCTGACAGTGAATGGTTCTGAAAAAACAGTGCCAGGACTAATGGCAATTGGTGAGGCAGCATGTGTTTCAGTTCATGGAGCTAATAGATTAGGTTCTAACTCTTTAATTGACTTAGTTGTTTTTGGAAGAGCAGCAGCAAAAAGAGCTTCTGAATTAGTTAAACCAGGAACACCCCATGAAGAAATTAGTGAGAATGAAACACAAAAATGCATTGATAGATTTGATAAAATTAGAAATGCAAATGGAGATACAGGCACAGCTGAATTAAGACTGGAAATGCAGAAGACGATGCAATCTAAATGTGCTGTTTTTAGAACAGAAAAAACTCTAAAAGAAGGGGTTGAAGAAATACGAAAAACTTATGATGGATTAGACTCTATATCAGTAAAAGATAAGTCTTTAGTATTTAATACTGATTTAGTAGAAACTTTAGAGTTTGATAATTTAATTAGACAAGCTGTAGTGACAGTAGACTCTGCATTTAATAGAAAAGAAAGTAGAGGAGCACATGCTAGAGAAGATTTTCCTAAAAGAGATGATGAAAAATTTATGCAACATACTCTTGCTTGGTGTGATGGCAAAAATACGAAAATTAGTTACAGAGAGGTGCATAAATCTACTTTAACAAATGAAGTACAATATTTTCCTCCACAAGAACGAGTTTATTAATGGTGCAAATAAATTTACCTAAAGATTCTGAAGTAACAAAAGGTAAATATTATCAAGACAAAACTGGTTCAAAAAATATAAGAAAAGTTAACGTTTATAGATGGGACCCTTCTACAGGAGAAAATCCTAGGTTAGATACCTATGAAGTGGATATGGATAATTGCCCTTCAAAAGTTTTAGATATTTTAAATAAAATTAAGAATGAAATTGATCCAACATTAGCTTATCGAAGATCCTGTGCGCATGGAGTTTGTGGATCTTGCGCTATGAACATGGGAGGTAAAAATGGCCTTGCATGTACCACGCCTCATGCTGAGATTGATGGTGATATAGATATTTATCCATTACCACACTTAAAAGTTAAAAGAGATTTAATTGGTGACTTAGATGGACTTTATAAACAATATCAATCTATTGAGCCTTGGTTAAAAAATAATTCAACTAAAGAAAAAACTGAAATAGTACAATCAAAAGAAGAAAGAGCTAAGCTTGACGGTGCCTATGAGTGCATTATGTGCGCATGTTGCTCAACATCTTGCCCGAGTTATTGGTGGAATGGAGACAAATACTTAGGTCCTGCAGTTCTTCTTCAAGCTTATAGATGGATCATTGATAGTAGAGACGAAGAAAGAAAAGCTAGATTAAAAAAAGTTGCAGATGAATTAAAACTTTACAGATGCCATACCATTCTAAATTGTACAAATGCTTGTCCAAAAGGCTTGAATCCAGCAAAAGCAATTGCAGAAATTAAAAAAATGATTGCTACAGCTAATCTTTAAACAAAACCTTTTTCAAATTTGTAGCAGCAGTAAGCATTAAAGGATAAATTTTTTTTAAATCATCAATATTCTTTCTGCTCTTTGCTGTATGAGTTGAGAGACAAAAACATAGTTCATTTTTAGAATTTGTAATAGGAAGCGATATACCTACCATTCCGTTAAACCATTCTTCGTCATCATATGCATAATTTTGTTTTTTAATCTTATTTAATTCCTTTTTAAATTTAACGATATCAACGATAGTATTTTTTGCAGTTTTTGGAGTTTTAATATTATTGAAGATGCTCAAAGCATTTTCTCTATTAATAGATGACAGATAAAGTTTTCCCGAAGCAGAAGCATGTAAAGGCAAATGATCTCCAGCCTCCAAATTCAATTGCATAGGCCAATGAAACTCTATTCTATCAAAGTATACTAGTTTAGTTCCAATAGGCACTGAAAGACTAACGGTTTCTTGAATTTCGTTTGTAAGTTTTCTTAAAAAAGATCTTCTTAGAGTAAAATTTGGCTCATAGGGCAAACTATTTAAAATTATATTTCTAATTTTTGGTCCTGGAATATAATTTTTATTACTACTTGCGACTAAGAATCTTTCATCACACAATGTTTCAATATGACGGTATACAGTTGCTAGAGGAATATTTAGTTTATGGGATATTTTTTTAGCAGTAAAGTTTTCTGGATCTAATAAAATTTCTTCAAGAATATTTAATATTCTTCTGGGTGAAGTTCTGCTATTTGCTTCCTTCATATTATCTAACTATCTGAATTAAATTAAAATTAAGATAGAACAGGAATTGTAAATTCAGGGCCACTGTTATCTTCTGACCACGTAACTGTGGCAGTTTTTAATTTAGTATAAAATCTTACACCTTCAGGTCCGTGCATAGAGTGATCTCCAAATAATGATCTCTTCCAACCCCCAAAGCTATGGTAAGCTACTGGTACAGGTATTGGAACATTTACTCCTATCATTCCGATTTTTGCATTTTCAGTAAAATGTTTTGCTATCATTCCACTTTTTGTGAATACAGCCGCACCATTTCCTAGCTCGTGGTCGTTTACTAATTTTAAAGCATCCTCATAAGTATCGGTTGTCATCATACTTAAAACGGGACCAAAAATTTCTTCTTTATAAATTTTCATTTCTGGTTTTACATCTTCAAAAATTGTTGGCCCAACAAAGTAACCATTTTCATAGCCTTGAAGTTTCATGTTTCTACCATCAGCAAGAAGTTTTGCACCCTCTTTTTCACCAGTATCAATGTATCCTAAAACCTTTTCATAATGAGCTTTATTATTAAGAGGTCCAAAATCACTTTTTTCATCTGTATAAGGTCCAACATTTAACTTCGATGTTTCCTCTAATAATTTTGTTTTTAAATTTTCAGATGTTTTTTTTCCAACACAAACTGCAACTGAAATGGCCATGCATCTTTCACCTGCTGATCCAAAAGCAGATCCAATAATTGCATCAGTTGTTTTATTGACATCAGCATCAGGCATTACTACCATATGATTTTTTGCACCACCAAGAGCTTGTACTCTTTTATTATTCTTTGTACCTGTGTGATAAACATATTCTGCAATTGGGGTTGATCCAACAAAACTGATTGCTTGAACATCTTTATTTTCTAACAAGGTATCAACAGACTCTTTATCACCGTTCACAACATTTAATACACCGGGTGGCATTCCAGCCTCAATAGCTAATTCGCCCAACCTTATTGGGCAACTAGGATCTTTTTCTGATGGTTTAAGTACAAATGTATTTCCACAAGCAATAGCAACTGGGTACATCCACATAGGAACCATTGCAGGAAAATTAAATGGAGTGATTCCAGCACAAACACCTAAAGGTTGCCTCATAGAATATGAGTCAACATTTGTTCCAACACTTGCTGAATGATCACCTTTTAGGGAGTCAGTTATTCCTGTAGCATATTCAACAACTTCAATTCCTCTTTGAATAGATCCTTTTGCATCTGGAATAGTTTTTCCATGTTGCTCAGAAACCATAACAGCCAACTCCTCCATATTTTTTATTAATAAATCTTTGTATTTTGCTAATATTCTTGATCTATTTATTGGGGTAGTTTTTGACCATTTTGTAAAAGCTTTTTTTGAACTTTCTATTGCCATCTCAACTGTAGCTTTACTGGCTAATTCAACTTCT